>Ga0335070_10000307_pt1 | contig 57252 bp, 48 predicted proteins | sample Lox_Sample_13_FD_206722 | JGI IMG/M metagenome (GOLD analysis project Ga0335070, IMG submission 206722) | Soil microbial communities from Loxahatchee National Wildlife Refuge, Florida, United States - Lox_Sample_1.3 | ecosystem: Environmental > Terrestrial > Soil > Wetlands | place: USA...
CTTCCGCCTTTTCCTTCCGTGGGTCATACAACGGGGCCATGTATTTCGCTTTGCAGATCTTTTCAAACCGGGGATTCTCATAATGCACTGCCATGGAGTCGAGCTTTGCCTGACATTCCGCCGGCGAGAGCGGGTGGTGAGTGACGGCAGGATTGCCTTGTCCGATATAAGCCGATCTCGCGAATATGCTTTGGACCTCATGGATCTGGCTGTCGGACAGTGCATGAACGCGCTTCAACTGCTGAAAGAGTGTTTCGTTGTTCTGCTGCAAGGATTGGGGGGACGCTAACAACAGGGCTACCCCGATCAGGCCCAGGAGCGCGAGCGCTCCGAAAGTCAACAGATGTCGGCTGATCATCGCAAGCCTCCTTCATCGATCCCGCCGCATGACGTAGAAGAAATCTCGGTTATCGGGATACACCAGGAAGCGTGGCAGAGGTCCTTGTGAGGAGGTCTTTTCCACTTGCTGCATCCCTGTCATGAGGTGGTCAACCAGCAATTGAGACCCCGCCCGCCTGTAGAGTGCGAGATACGTGTGCTCCAGGGCATTCATGTCCAGAAGCATCCCGTAGCGGCACTGGTAAGCTTGAAAGACGCGGGCCATGGCGGCAGGCGTCGCGTCAGAAAACACGGCATAAATCAAGAAGCGCTTCTTACCGCTGATCTGTAAAGCAGCACCGGAACGGATGGTGCGCAGCTTCCTGTCTTCTGAGCCGGACCAGTTCCCGCCTCCCCAATTGCGTACCAACCGGCCGGGAACCGTCGATTGCGAGGCTTGGTCGTACTCCACCAGCGGAACGCCGTTTTGCCGGGCATACTGGACCTTGTACAACACGCCGCTGTCTGCCGTGTTCCACGTCTTCATCTCGACCGATCCATCGTTTAATACGAAGATCGTCGCCAGACCTGGCTGCAGTTTGCTGAACACCACGCCTTTTTCTGCGAATCCGTAATGGCTTCCGTGGTTGTTGGCGGCGAACTCGCCATATTTGAAAGCCCCGTGTGCGCGCTTGAATCCGCCCGTGAAGGTCGCCACGGTTTTGCGGGCATCTTCCGGAGCGATCGTGCCTGTCGAGACTAACGGCAACATTGTTCCGATGCCATCCGGACCAGGAAGCCTCGGGTCCCGGACCCCCGGCGCCATGTGCTCTGACCAGCCCACTCCTGGATGTTCCGTACCTAGCGCATAGCCGAGATCGAAATGGTCGAGATCGAAGGCGACCAAATAGCAGAGCGCCGATTCCTCCTTGCCGTCGAGCCGCGCTGTCCCTGTTTTTTCGCTTCTTAAAGACCCGGTGTCGATCACCGCCGGGGTGATCAAGCTGACCCAGGCCCCAGGGGTGTCCTTCGCTAGGTACCAAACCCCGGGGCGCAGCCCTGCAGAAGGAGAGGTGTTCAGAGGAATTCCAAGTGCCGTGGGAGCTAGTAAGCGGTTGGCATATTTCGAATCGATCCTGGCCGGAATAGGAGTGGGGCTCGATTGCCGTCCGTCTTGTCCAGCCTCATATCCCGCCGGTTGCGGACGCAGTTCGCCGGCCTCACGATGACTGTCTCCCAACAGATGATGAAACAGCACGATCACCTTTTCGCTGCCCCAGATCTCACTGCGGAGAAACTCCGTCGCCGCCTCCAAGTTCGTGCGATAGCCTCTCGTTGGATTTCGCAGAAACACGCGCCCATCGCAAAGGGGGGCATAGATCTGCTGGGAGTTTTTCGCCTGCTCGAGCGAGCTGCCGAAGAGCTTGCAGGGGGAGCAGTTGCTTGCTTCGCAAACGTCTATCCCAAAGAGGTATGTCGGATCGAGAAGAAGGCGTCGCGCGCGCGGTTTCGGATTTTCCAGGTGATAGAAAGAACTTTTGCCGTTCTGCCACGCGAGCCCAAGCAAGTACCAGGCGTTGACGGTAGGATTGAGGTTAACCAGCGTTGCCGTTCCGTCAACGCCGTCATCTGAACGTATCCGGATCGAAGTCGTCGTTCGAAATTGCTGCAGTTGAAGGATGGTCTTGGGCGCGGCGGCGGCATACTCTTCCGCTTGGCTCCGGGGTGCTGCGGTCTGCCCCGAGTTGCCGACTGCGCTCACGGCCAACACCAGTGCCACACCGATGCTCACGAGAGCCAAATAGCGACGACCTCGGGTGTTCGTGTTGTTCTTGCCAGCCACGTCTTACCTCACGGCAACAGAGCCCTGCTTTCAAGTACCTCGCATTGCGAATGCTGCTGTGGCTAACATCAGCAGGATCACGATGCGGCTGGTGCGGTCGCGCAAGGCAAAAACGATCGGATCGTCGTGCATCTCCCCGCGATGGGCGACCAGCCACAAACGCCCGATCCAATAGACCAGGAGCGGACACAGTGCCCACATGAGCTCGGGCTGCGCGTAAAGAGTTCTCGCCTTCGCGCTGGTGATATAGAGCGCGAGCACCAGAGTCGCTACATACCCCAGCCCTGTACCCTTGGAGGCCAGCAACTCGGCGTCGGCAAGCTTGTAGGCTCTTGCGGTCGCTTGCCCTCCTTCAAGGTTCCTCATGACGACGAGTTCACCGTAGCGTTTCAGCAGCGCCAAGCTGCCAAACAAGAATGCAGAGAAGAGCAGCAGCCACTCCGATGGCCAGACCCACGCAGCGGCTGCCCCCGCGACGATGCGAATGGTGTAAAGGCCAGCAAGGACAAGGACGTCGAGCAGGACGATCGTTTTCACCCATAGCGAATACAGGACCGTCAGCCCGTAATAGAGCAGTAATGTCAGGAGGAAGAGTTGTGAAACCAATGCTCCCAACAAGCAGCCGAGAACCAACAGCGCAGGGATCATCAGGAGGGCGTAAGCGAGCGGCAGTCGCCCCGCCGCGAATGGCCGTAGAGATTTTGTCGGGTGCCTGCGATCGGCCGGCAAGTCGAGCAAATCGTTCAACAGGTAGCCGCTCGATGCGCCACAGCAGAAAGCCAGAAAAGCCAGCAACACTTTCCCCCAGGGCAACGGGTCATGAAACTCATGCACTGCAACAAGGGGGACAAACAAGAGCAGATTCTTCAGCCAGTCCGGCGGTCGTAGCGCTCTCAGGAACTCGATAGGACTGCGATGGTCATCTTCAAGGATTTCGGCGCGAGACTCTCTTCCAACAACTCGGGCCAAGTGCCGAGTTGGATTCACCACGATCGCTTTCCTGGCCGACCTCCATACTATTAGGTCACAGCGGGCGTTTGCGGCGTAATCGAAACCCCGCTCCCCAAACTCCGCTACAAGACGTTCCCGTTTCCGTTCCCCAGAAAGGTTCGTCTTTCCATCGCTTGCCAAGACAAGATCGAACAGCCTGAGATGATCCGCAACCAGCTGCGCGAGTCGCTCGTCGCTCGCCGTGGCCAACACGATTGCGCGGCCTCCGGCTCGCTGAGTTGTAACGTATTCCACAACCCGGTTTCGATAGGGGATGAGACGCGGGTCGGGCGAAACACGGCACGCAATCTCTTGCTTGAACGCGGCCTTACCTCGTAACAACCAGAACGGCAAAGCGAAGATATAGCGAGGCGCTTCCTTGATGAGGCGCAGGATGGACTCGAGCAGCAGGTCCGTTCTTACTAACGTGCCGTCAAGATCAACCACCAACGGCACGGGTTCAACCGTTGCTGTGAGCGAATTGCATTCCGCAGCTTGCTTCCCAGCATCGGCTATCGCGACCGTGTGTTGATTCATGGAAGTCCGCGATGACCAGAGATCGTTTCGCGCTCCGGCTTTATATTCGTTTGTGTCGTCTGTTACATCTTTAGCGCCGTTCGTGGTGAAAGACTGTTACGGGGACGACCCGGCAGTCGCCAAGCGAGCTTTGTACCTCGAGTAATCGGGAACTAGCCGCTCGTAAGTGCCTGACATCAATGGGGACGAGATCATAAAATCAGCCGAGGCCCGGTTGCATGCAACCGGGATGTTCCAGACCACCGCAATGCGCAGTAATGCCTTCACGTCCGGGTCGTGTGGCTGAGGCTCAAGCGGGTCCCAGAAGAAGATGACGAAATCAATATCCCCTTCGGAAATTCTGGACCCGATCTGCTGGTCACCTCCCAGCGGCCCGCTCTCCAAGTTGATAATGTCCAGGTGCAAATTGGTTTTCAGAAGTCCGCCCGTGGTTCCTGTGGCGAACAACTCGTGTTCGGCCAGCAATTCACGATTGAACTTGGCCCACTCAAAAAGGTCATCTTTTCGATTATCGTGTGCGACCAACGCAATCTTTTTTCGCTCGACCATTGCGATCTTGACGTGCTTCATCTCTCCCTCATGGTGTAGACAGCTAGCAGTTTAGTGAGGCGCGTAACAGGACCCCGTATGAACTCCTTCTCGGTCCGCGGCAGACGTTAATTGAGGGTCGGTCAAATCCACCTCCGCCTCCTGCCGGCGTCACTAGATGCGTCCAACGCAACCTATTTCGTGTGCATTTCGCTTACCACGCGACGTGCGCTGCAAGTCATTGTGCACATTGGAGTTGCTGGGGCGGTCGGCAGTGCCAAATGCCCCCTTATGGGCAGTTGCCCAAATGACAGCAGGAAACTATGTCTGCCTACAGAAGAGGAGCTGTGGTTTTTTTGCGACAGTCGGATGGCTCTTAGTGAGTCGCGTCAACCCCAAGCGGGTCCGCGCGCAGGATCTGCTTCCACAATGACTGGCCGGTCGGACCTTCCCGGGTGAGGACATTCGCCTGTTGGTAGTCCCCGAGCACATCGTAGACAGGTCGCATCTCCCCGTCGACGATGGCCACATCACTGATCAACCGAATGCCATGACTGTAATCGGCGTATGTCGCACCGTGAACGGTGCTCAAAGGTTGGATCGGGATTCCGCTGAGCCGGTGCCAGCCGTAAATCGCGATCCGGCCGTCATGTTGGCGCAGACGATTGCTGAGTACGACGTCTTTCTTGTGCCCAGAGATCAGGCCACCGGATGGAATACCGCGACCGTGCATCTGACGCTCTATCATCTCGTTGTGGAGCCGATAGTATTCTGTCGAGCGCATGCTTGGCCCTGCCGGCAGGGGTTGCGGGGCAAGGTGATATGTGGACTGTGCGTAAATCGCATCCACCATTTTCGTCGTCGGAAGAACGAATCCGAGCTGCTTTGCGATCAACATGGCCGAATACAGATTCATCGGGATCCGCACGTAGTCGTCATTGGAACCGATCGCCAGGTAGTCGGGCATGGCGAAAATCGTGGCGATAACTGCATTGTTGCCTGACCCGGTGTAGCTCAGTTCGACTGGGACAAGCCTGCGGAGAAAGTCAGGAACATTGCCTTTGAGAATCTCTTCTCTAATCGCCTGCTCGCGCTGCTGCGGATCCATTATCGAAACGTATCGGACGAACTCTGATCCCGTAAGCGCATGGATGGGTCTTCGGGGGATCCGTGTGACAAGCGCGTCCGGTTGCAAGGCAGTTTTGGCAGGCCCGGCGGCGTCTGCATAATGGCCAAACAGCGCCGCTATGATGATCAGCTTGATCGCGAAGTATTTCATCACTTCTTGCGTTGGAAGTTGTGGCACGCACGGAGTGGCCAGAGGCCTTCTGCGAACACGTGTTCGCTTATGGCATGCGCGCGAGACAAAGCTCGGTGACCAGCAACTCCCTGAACTTTCGTTGTAAACCTCGTTTTGTTTTATTGTAGCGCGTTTTCTGCTATGGTGAGGCCTTTTTTCAGCGTTTGCTCACAAGCGACTTGCAACTCATCAGTAGGTTGAAGGTTCGATTCCTTCCGCGCTCACTAAGTCCTTTCAACGACTTGCAAAATGGAATTTGCGCCTACTGATTCTCTGTCAGTCGGTCAGTAGTTCAACTTCTCTCTGAACTTTCAAGTCGGGCAGGGTGGCGCGAAAAATGAGGCGGAGGCCAAAGGAACAACTAAGGCAGCAAAAGGAAGCAATTGTCATTTTTCCTGTCGGTCAAGGTCCGATTGCGGTGCCTCGATCGCTTCGTCCCGTCCAGAAGACAGAGTGGCGTGATTCGTCCCCTCCCGACCGGATTAGGGCCGCAATGCCCGGCGACGGGCACGTTGCCGCCGGAATGTCGGACCGGGTTGCCGCAAGCCGAACAAACTGAACAGCTTGAGCTCTTCTTCGGTTCGGCAATCTACGTGCCTCGTACTTGGTGTTGGGGCGCCTTGTGCTCGCCCCCAGGCAGGAGCTCAACAATGATCCGCAAATCTGTTCTGCTCGCGATCACCGTAGCAACGCTCATCGGCGTCTGCCACGCCCAAGACGCCGAGGTCAACTTCGCCGCCCAGCTCGAAGTCCTGAGGGCCGACGTGCAGGCCGACAGGGTCAGCATCGTCACCGCGGGCATGAACCTCAGCGACAAAGACGCTGCGGTGTTCTGGCCCATCTACAGGCAATACCATTACGAACGGAGCAAACTGGAAGACAGTCGCGTGGCTGTCATCAAGGAATATGCCCAGAACTACACGAACCTGTCCGACGCCGAAGCCAAGCGCATGGCAGAACGGCTCTTTGAGTACGATTCCCACCTGGCCGCACTAAGGAAGGTATATTTCAAGAAGTTCAACAAGATGCTTCCGGCGCTTACGGTGGCGAAATTCTTCCAGTTGGACCGGCGCATCGATCTGCTGATCGACATGAAACTGGCATCGTCGCTTCCACCGCTGACTATGCAGACGGAAATCAAGCAGCAGGAACAGAAGTCGGTGCCGGTCATCGCAGGAGACCAGCAGTGACTCGACGTTCCACGAACTGATCCGCCGCGGCCAGCATCGCCTGGTGATTCTCAATCCGTGCATTGATGCTGCCCGAGACTGGAGGCGAAGCGAAGTTCCAAGAGTGCGGGTTCAGGTTCGGAGGAAGCTCGCATTCCGATCGCTGCTAGTAATCGGACCGGGAGATATTCAGCCGGCGCATCTTGTTCTGGAGTGTCGTACGCTTCAGGCCGAGGCGTCCGGCGGCGCCGAGCGGGCCGCCGACCCTGCCCGCAGTTGCCTTGAGCGCATCGGTGATGGCCTGCCGTTCGGCTTGCTCGAATGTGGCTACCGAACCCATGTGGGGCACCGGCGTCGCGTGCGCGAGCTGCGCCAGCGGGACGTTGAGTTCGCTCCCCTGTGTCAGGATGACGGCGCGCTCGATGAAGTTCTCCAGTTCGCGGACGTTGCCGGGCCACGGATGGTTGGCTAAGGCGTCCATCGTCGCCTTGGGGATGTTGCGAATCGGTTTCTGCATGCGGCGGGATAACCGCGAGACAAAGTAATGAACCAGCAGCGGGACGTCCCCGGCGCGTTCGCGAAGCGGGGGAATCTCGATGGGAAAAACATTCAAGCGATAGAACAAGTCTTCGCGGAACTGGTTGTTGCGGATCATCGCGGGGATGTCGCGATGGGTCGCAGCGATGATCCTGACGTCCACTCGGATGGTCCTGGTGCTGCCCAGTCGTTCGAACTCCATCTCCTGGACGGCCCGCAACAGCTTGGGCTGGAGCTCCAGGCTGATGTCCCCGATCTCGTCGAGGAAGAGGGTACCGTGATCGGCGAGCTCGAAGCGTCCTTTCTTCTGCATCAGCGCGCCCGTGAAGGCGCCCTTCTCATGGCCGAAGAGCTCGCTTTCCAGTAAGCCGGAAGGGATGGCGGCGCAATTCAGCTTTACGAAGGCGCGCGCCCGGCGTGGACTGCTATTGTGAATGGCGCGCGCGACCAGTTCCTTGCCGGTACCCGTCTCGCCGTGCAGCAAGACCGTGGAGCTGGTGGGCGCGACGATGGCAACCTGTTTCATCACCTTCTGAATGCTGGGACTGTTGCCGACGATGTCCTCAAAGTTGCATTCGCACGGTCCCTCCAGCTCGACGCCTGCGCGTTCTTCTTCCGAGGAGATGATGGCCTGCTGGATCGCGGTCAACAGTTCCTCATCGTCAACGGGCTTGGTGAGGAAGTTTGCTGCACCGGCTTTGACGGCGCGCACTGACATGGGGATGCTGCCATGGCCGGTGAGGAAGATGAGCGGCACCTGCACATCCGATTTGGCGAGCTCCGCTTGCAGGTCGAGTCCGTTGACGCCGGGAAGGTTTACATCCAGGAGTAAGCAGCTGGGCACTTCGGAGCGCGGGGCAGCCAGGAACTCCTCCCCCGAGGCGAATGTCTTGGCCATCATTCCGGCGGAGCGAAGCAGATTGGCAACGCCTTCGCGCACGGAAATGTCATCATCGACCACGTAAACCAAAGCATCTGTGCGCATAGGAGACTCCTTGGTTTAGGTACTCACGTTCCATTTCGACGCCGCGTTCACCGTGTCGAGCAATTCATCTTCGCTGAACGGTTTGGTCAAAAAAGCTACGGTCCAATCGGAACGGGCTTCCGACCGGGCCCGATCATCCGTGCCGTGTGCGGTGATGAAGATCGCCGGTACTTTCAAACCGCCCGCCATGAGCCGGCGGTGGAGTTCGATGCCACTGATGCCCGGCAGCCGCACGTCTATAACTAAACAGTCCTCTTTGCGCGCATGGTCCGCGCTCAAGAACTCCTCGGCTGACGCAAATACTCTCACCTCAAGGCCGACTGACCGGATCAGGCTCTCAAGCGATTCTCGAACCGAAAAATCATCGTCGACCACCGCAACAAGGGTTGCCATGGAGTGCCCCTTTTCACCCATGGCATACCACCAGCAGCAGAAGAAATCCATTACACCTTGGTGCTAGCAAATTGTAAGTTGTTGGTGAATATTAGCCTTCCTGGCGCCGCTTCTCCGGGTGGATGCCGAGGCTCTCGGCCATCCTTACCAGGTCTGCCAGCGAGTCCGCCCGCATTTTTCGCATCACGTGTCCACGATGGATTTTGACGGTGAACTCCGTGATGCGCAGCTCCGCAGCCACTTGTTTGTTCAGCAGCCCCGGAAATCACGTGCTGCATGACTTGCTGCTCGCGCGCCGTCAGGGAATCGTAACGCTCCCTCAATTCACGCTTTTCTGCGCGCTCCCGGCGGGTACCCCGGTCGCGTTCAATCGCTTGCTGGATGGCCTGCAGGAGCGCCTCGTCATCGACTGGCTTCGTAAGAAATTCGATCGCTCCCGCCTTCATCGCCTGCACGGAAGCGGCGATATCGCCGTGCCCGCTCAGGAAAACGATGGGAATCTCCAGCCCAACCTCGGCCATCCGTTTCTGCAGGTCGAGTCCGCTCAGGCCCGGCAGTTGCAGGTCCAACAGCAGACAACTGGGCGCCTCGTTGACGAGGCGCGCCAGGAACTCCGGCGCTGAGGCAAACGTTTCCGCCTGCCAACCGGCAGACCGGATAAGACTTCGCGTGCCGAAGCGTCATCATCGACGATCGCTACAATCGTGTCAGACTGCGACTGCTTGCGCATGTTCCTGGTACTTTGGAAGAGTGAAGTGGAACGTCGTGCCCGGGCCTTCATTAGTCGTTGCCCAGAGTCGACCGCCATGGGACTGGATGATGGAACGACAGACAGCGAGCCCCATCCCCATTCCCCCCTCCTTGGTGGTGTAGAAAGGTTCAAAGACCCGTTGCATCACGCTCGGATCGATGCCCCCTCCGGAATCTTCGAGCGTCACCTCCACCTGGCCTGCGTCAAGGTCCCGTGTGCTGATCACGAGGCGCCGTTCTCGGTCGCCGACGTTGGACATGGCCTCTATGCCGTTCATCAGCAGATTGAGCAGCACCTGCTGCAACTGCACTTGATCGCCTGTGACGTGGGCAAGGTTCTCTGTGATCTCCCTTTGAATCGTCACATTCCTTCTCGCCGCTTCCTCCCTGACCAGGGAAAGCACCTCGCGAATGGTCTGATTCAAGTCCAGCTCTGCCTTCGGCGCTGCCGCCTTCGACGCCATCGCTCGGATCCGAGCGACCACTTCGCCGGCTCGTTTGCCGTCGCGGACGATGCGGCGAGCGGACTCTCGCGCTTCGTCCAGGTTCGGCGTATCAGCGGCCAGCCAGCGCAGACAGGCGCTGCCGTTATTCACCACACCGGAGAGTGGCTGGTTGACCTCATGTGCGATTGACGCAGCCAGTTCGCCCATCAGGCTGACCCGATTCATATGCGCGAGGTCCGCCTCGAGCTCGCGCAGCCGCTCCCGCTCTTGCTCCGCCCGCGTCCGCTCCGTGATATCGACAATGGTTCCCACCACCTCAACCACTTTTCCTTTGGGATCCAAGACCGGATGGGTCAAGCAATGGATTTGTTTAACTATTCCATCCGGCGGAATCAGTTTGAACTCAAACTCAGTGTCTTTCTGCAGGAAGCTCGTGCGAATGGCGCGCTCAATGTCTGCGCGCTCGTCCGGGTCTATGCGCTTCAGCACGTCGCCCACCTTCGGTAGCCCCAGTTGCGGATCGAACGCAAAGATCCGGAACATCTCCGCGGACCAGTAGGCATACTCGCCGGTCGCCACGTCCAGAGCCCAACTGCCGGTGTGGGCTAGCCGCTGCGCTTCCGCCAGGTACCCTTCACTGCGCCGAAGGGCTTCCTCGCCGCGCTTGCGCTCACTGATGTCGCGTGAGACTGCCAGGTGTAACCGCCGACCGCCGTAGCAGAACAGACGGATGCGCACCTCAACCGGGAACACAGTTCCATCCTTTCGCCGATTACGAGTTTCAAACGTGAAGGTCTCTCCCGCCTCAAGTCGCTCGTCAATTCTTCGCAACATTGCGGCATCGACATCAGGATCGAAGTCCTGGGGAACCAGGCCGATCACTTCCTCGCGAGTGTAGCCGGTCCTCTCGCATGCCTCCCGGTTGACATCAATCACCCTGTGTTGTTCGTCGAAAATGGCAAATGCGTCCGCAGCATGGTCCACGAAGGTGCGGAAACGCATTTCGCTCTCGCGCAGCTCGTCCTCGGCCTGTTTCCGTTCGGTGACGTCAACGGCCGTGCCGACCACTTTCACCACGTCCCCGGCGGCATTCCGGACAGGGTGCCTGAGCACGTGAACATGTCTGCTCGTCCCGTTGGGAAGCACGATCCGAAACTCATCAGTGTTATTTATTGCGTCCTGGATCACCTTCTCAAAACTCTGGATGACCCTTTCCGAGTCCTCCGGGTGAAGGCGGAGCTCGACCATTTTCCGAGTCGGCAAATCCCCTTGCGGATCGAATCCAAAAATGCGGAAGCATTCCTCGGAAAGGTAGACATGTTTCTGGCTGGCGACATCGAAGGCCCAACTGCCGGTGTGCGTCAGCGCTTGCCCTTCCCTCAGGTAAGATTCGCTCTCTCGTAGAGCTTCTTCGGCCTGCTTGCGTAGCGCTCGGGAACGTAGCGTGATTACGCCAAAGGCCAGGTCGGCAGCCAGTTCCTCCAGCAGCCCGACCTCTTCCGCCGTGAAACTGTTGGACTGCGCGGAATAGATGCCAAGACTGCCGAAGGTGTTGGCGTTTTCATCCTTCAGCGGCAGCGCGATGGCGGAACCGAAATCGCGCAGCAAACCGCCTTCCCGCCAGAGCGCCATCCCGGGATCGGTTGCAAAATCCTGGATGCAGCACGTTTTCCCAGTGCGGATGGCCGTTCCGCTCGGGCCCTGGCCACGCTCTTTGTCTGCCCATGTGATGGCGAGCTTGGCGAGATGTTCTTCGTCGATCCCAGTCCACGCGACTGGGCGCACACTCTTGCACTGGTCGTGTTCGGCATAGCCGACCCATGCCATGCGGTAGTCGGCGTCTTCGCAAACGATCCGGCAGATTTCCTGGAGCAAGCTCTGCTCGTCGGTGGCGCGCAGGAGGGCCTGATTGCAGTTGCTGATCGCACGCAGTTGGCGGTTGAGACGAGACAACGCCTCCTCCGCCCGCTTGCGTTCGCTGATGTCGTTGTTGGTCTCCAGGATCGCGACCGGGGCCCCGTGCCGGTCTCGTTGCAACGACCAGCGACTCATTACGGCCAGCTGGGTTCCATCCTTTCTGGTATGCACCAGCTCGGCCTCCCAGCGGCCGGTCCGGATCAATTCCGTCTTGATCTCCTCCAGGGGCCGTGGCAAGACAGTCTTCAGCAGGTCGTGGACGACTTTGCCCACGGCCTTCTCCGCGGGCCAGCCGTACCGTTCCTCGGCGCCTCGGTTCCAGAATTTGATCACCCCCTCAATGTCCATGACAAAGACTGCGTCATGCGTGAGGTTGAGGAGAGCTGCCTGCTGTTGCAGGCCGGCCTCGAACCGCTGCCGAACCGTGGCGAACCACGAGATGAGCACAGCAAAAACGGAAAAAATCAAGAAGAACGGGACGTTGGACCAGTAGATGTGAATGGTTTGGACCGGCTCGACGAAGTACCAGTAAAAGCCGATCATGGACAGGATCGACGCTAGTACCGCTGGGCCTTTCCCCCCATACCAGGAACTGATCGCGACCGCTAACAGCAGTAGCGGAATCGGAGCAGCCCGAAAATGCAAGTTCTGGAGGACGAGCGCCGTCCCTAAGGCAATAGCGACCGAAACAACCGTCAGCCCGTAGCGTACGGCCAACGGGCTCTCTCGCAGCTCTTGGTGGGCCGCTGGAAATGCGGGCCGGTAAGCCTCGCTCCGGCCTAGGGCCTGCTCCACGCGTTTCCCTTGGGTGATATCGGTTACGGTGACGACCAGTTTGACGACTTCTCCTGCATCATTCAGGACTGGGTGGCGAGAGATCACTACCCACGGCTTCGGGTCGGAGTCCTTTCGTAGGCGGCACTCGCGTATCTCCGACTGCTGGGCGGCTGGCTCAGCCAGTACGAAGGGTTCATCGATAAAATCCTGAAGTCGCTTGCCTTGAAGCTCCTCTGCAGGGCGGTCCAGCATGGCGGCCAGGCGCCCGTTGAGGAATGAGATCCGCCCAGATTCATCCAACAGGCATATACCTTCGTGGCTGGCCTCGATTAGCGTTTGATACAGCTGCGCGGTTTGATCACGCTCCTGAGAACTTAGCCGAACGAACCAAACCAATCTCCTGACTGTGCCGTACAGCAACGCAGCGGTCACGACGACAAAGACCGTCCCTTTCATCGTCATCACAAAAGGGTTCAGCTTGAAGTAGGTCACCGCGGCATCACTGAATGCGATCCATAGAATCGCAATGATCGCGTAGCCCACCGCAATACGGCCCGCACTCAAGGTTGAAGCCCGGGGCGTTCTATCAGCCAGCGGACTTCGCGTACGAGGTTTGCCGTGGGTCGATTCGCCAGGTTGTGCCATCACGCGCCTCCGGGCGGGAACGGACGAACCCTCCCGCCGAAGTGCGTAAGACGGTAGCCTTAAGGAATTTGCTTGGCAGTGACAGCGGTCACACAGGGATAGGGCTCACGAACGGCCTCCCGACCGCTGTAGGTCAGCGTTTCGATTCCTCCCGGACTACCGCCCTAGAGCCGTGTAAACAACACCCGTTTCGAGCGCAGTCGCGAAATCGCGCGCACGCCTTAAGTATTCCTCCGAGCCCACCTCGTCACCTTTGGCTTTTCGTATCGCAGCGAGATGATAGAGGCTGCTCACTTCGCCGACCTCAAGCTCGATACTGTGCCCGAATGCTTTCTCCGCAGAAACCGTGTCTCCCAGCCGTTCGCAAATCACTCCGATGTGGTAGTGCGCCATGGCAAACTCGGGCGTGAGCCTGGCTGAATCTTCGAAATGTTGCAGCGCCTCCTGCAACTGGCCGGCGTGGAACAGTGATAGTGCGAGCCAATAGTGGGCCGCGTTGTAGTGCTCATCGATTGCCAGGCAACGACGGAACTCGTGGATCGCCCCCGGCATATCGCCGTGGTAATAGAGTGATACCCCCAGGTCATAGTGACCCAGCAGGAAGTCCGGCGACTGCGCGATCGCGCTGCGATAGTGTCTGATCGCCGCATCGAGCTTGCCCTCATGATAGTAGAGCGTGCCTAACAGGTGATTGCCTAAGACGTGGCCGGGCTCCAGGTCCAACACCCTCTCCAGCCACTGCTTCGCTTCCTCGTTGCAGCCCGCGCCGCGTTGCACCAATGCAAGCAGCACACGTTGATCGAGCCACGGGTCGCGCAGGAAGAAGCCACATTGTGAGCAGAAGTTATCTTCAGCAGTCAGAACCTTGCTGCAACGTGTGCAGTGGGTTGCCGCCGGTGCGTTGGTCATTCGACACCTCCTTGGCGGGCCTGCGTCGTACTGGCCGCGACAGCTTCATTGGACCAAGAAAGCCATCGTGCAACAATGACCGCGGTCACCATTGGATGTGACCTCTCAGGCGCCCTGCAACGCAAAGATGGGAATGACTCGGGGAGAGGCTGGGGTGCATTAGCTCAACAAGGCCCTCGGAATTGAGAAAGGTTGACGTGCGAACCAATTAGTTGCGCAGCCCCGCCTCACATGCTCCACATGGGTCACAGATTCGCGGATCGAACTCAGCGACGGCGCAAGAGAAAGTCCATCCTGTCTTGTGCCGGTGCGAGGCCCCTTCGTGTGGAGGGAAAGTGCTCATTTCGGATGTAATTGTTTTTGTGCTCGCGATGCTTTTCTATAAGATTCTCTGGTAGAGGTGGACTACCGACGCGGAGGCTACGCGAACACGCCTTCCGAAGGTTTGTCCTCTCCCATCTGCTGTTCACGGGTTGAGTATGGCCGCGAGAAAAATCCGCCGCCGGCCGACAGGAAAGAGACTTGTGACTTCGGATCCAAGAGCACTATTGCAATTGCTCAAAGATGAGCTGAGCTTCCTCGAAGCCGGAGGTTACCGACTGCCGGGCTGGAAACCTCCGTTGGTTTTTGAGGATTCTCCTAGCTGTATCATGCATGGCTCAGGCCGCTGCGGCGAGGCAGGCTGCCTTCTACTCCGATTCGTGCCGCCAGAGCATCAGTCAGCTTCCGTGCCATGTCGCCACATCGTCCTGAAGGAATCTGGGGAGACTGTGGATAGCCTCTACAACTCGGGGACGACGGAGGAGCTTGAGGACGCCTTAAGAGATTGGTTACATGTGAGGCTCAAGGAGCTCGAAGCCCGCAAACCCTAACGAACGAGCAGGGACCCTAGCGAAAAATGGCCAGTCCCAGGCGTCAGCGCACGGCGGGACTCGCAATTATCAAATTGGCGGGTCCGGGCAGACGCTCGTGTCGCACCCCGGAAAAGCCGGCGCTGAGCAGCCACGACTCGTATTCTGTCTGGCTATAGCTGGCGCCGCCTTTGGTGCTGACCAACATGTTCAGTGAGAACATGGCGCCGAAGCGCGGAGAAGTCTTGTCGGGCTCAAGGATGAAGTCCTGGATCACCAAGCGTCCGTGCTTGGCCAGCGCCGCGCGTGCCCGCGCGAACAACTTTCGATTCTCGTCCGGTGAGAACATGTGGCAGATGGCCGAGAGGAAAACCAGGTCAAAGCCATTGCCAAGTTCCGTGCTCAGCATATCCCCGTCACGGACCTTGATGCGTTCGCTCAAGCCTGCCGCGCGGATATTCCGCTCGGCGATTGGCACGACGTCCGGCACATCCAGAATCTCGGCTGTCAGCTCGGGATTCGCGGCCGCAAAAGCGATGGAGTATGCGCCCGAGCCGCCGCCGAGGTCGAGCATGCGCCCAATCTTCTCGGCGCCGACCGTCTTCACAACTGACGCCGCACGCTGGCGCGCGTTGCGGTGCATGGCGGCCATAAAGGACTGGGTCCAATCCGTGCTCGTCCTCACAGGCACGCAGGTCCCGGTCCGCACGCAGTCGGTCAAGTTGGACCAGCGGTTCCATAAATTGGCGATATGCAGCAGTCCGGGTCGTGCGTTGTCGGTCGACCCGGACGTGAAGAACCGTTTCGACTCTGGGCTATTGTCAAAGACGTTATCTTTCTTGATCAACAAACCGAGTGACACCAGGGCATTCAGCAGCATCTCGGTGGCGCGTTCGTCCGTTCCAGACACCGCAGCGACCTGCATTGCCGACGCGCCGTCCCCAACGGCCGAGAACAGGTCCAGTTCCAGCGCTGTCAAGACCGCCCGGCTCGGCCAGTAACCTCGGATGATGCTATCGATGTCGTCCGGGAGAACCCCGGCTTCATCCTTAGCCTTGAGCATGGCTAGGTATTGCTTGCGATGGTCCAGGATCTCCGCCTTCATTGCCTCTGCGTCACTGCGCGCCAGCCGGGTGAGGACCTTGCCCCTGGCGAGGTGAGAAGCAACAATGTCAGGAACGTCTGTTGGAGTGACGCCCGAGTACCAAACGCCTTCCGGATAGACGAGGACCATAGGGCCGTGATCGCAAGTCCCCAGACATCCGCAGCTCGTCACCTGAACGTCCTGGTCTAGACGTCGAGAGGAAAGCTCCCGTTGAAGCTTTTCGAGGAGTTCATGCGAGCGATGCGCTGCACAGCACGGGACACCTTCAGCCTTCTGTTGAGTACAGACGAATACGTGATGCCGAAATGGCTCCATAGCAGACTCCTCGATCCAGCCGTGTTGCCAAGCTGTTACACATCGGTGAATTCCACGCGATCAGCACCTGAGAGTGAGTACTGGACATCGGGCACCGCATACGACCTCATAAGCCGTAGCCCAAGGTGCATGCGAGGCTGCCTCCACGTATGTCGAACGCCGCAAGCCCATGATGATGAGGTCCACTTTCCAGCGCTCGGCGGTTTGCAGAATCTTTGCACTGACGGGAGCGGCCGGCGAGGACTCGACGAGGATTTCGGGCCCCACTTTCACTGCGCTGTTCATCGTGAGCTCCTCGAGCATTCGGACCGTGGCCTGATGGAGGAAAGTTCCTGGAGAGGAAGGCGTGTGCAGAACATGAAGCAGGAGCAGCTTAGCTTTGAATTGATTGGCGTAACAGACCGCCTGAGGTAATGCCTGGAGAGAGGCCTCGCCAAAGTCTGTCGGGAAAAGAAAGGTCAGGCTCGCGGCGCCGACCCGAGATTGCCTGCGTGATTTGGGTCCAACCGTAAAGACAGGGCAATCGGCGTCACGGAAGATCTGTTCTGCGATCGACCCGAGCAGCACCTTGCGTATCCCGCGGCGGGCATGCGTACCGCTGACGATCAGATCGGCATCTTCTTGCCTGATGAGCTGGTTCAACACTTCCCAGACCACGCCATGCTGGATGACAAACTCATAACCCAAGTCCGCCAGCGAACCCCCTTGTAGCAGTCGACTCTCCAACTCATGGGCATGCCCCCAGGCTGCCTCCATGGCCGCTTTCAGCCCAGGTGCACGCTTGCGGGGGAATCCAAAGGGAACGACATGGGCAAGGTAAAGCTTGGCTCCAAACTGGCGTGCGATCGCGACGGCATGCCGCAGCGGCGTCTCAGACACTTCCGAGAAGTCTGTGGCCAGCATGATAGACCGCAATCGGAATTCGGGAACTGAGGCAATATTGGACATCTACCCCGTCACTATGACGATGATCTGGTTACAGTCCTGACCGGGATAAAAGTTGACGGTCACGGATGTGTTCATCGGAAACTGTGCCACGTGATTACAACAGAAGCCGAGTTGATTGGAGAACCCATTGGACCGCAAGGCGACGAACGTGACCTGCACGTCGCCGCCGATGACCGACAGGTGAACGGAGCTGACCGTGCCTGTTGCACTTCCCGGATTCGACATGAACCCGCCGGAGATAGCGCAACCCATCAGGAACAAGATAAGAACTGCCACCGACAACCCGAGCACGAGCGCGATGACGGAACGCATGCCGCGCCCTCCGAGACAGCCACGATAGCTCTCCCTACCTCCCGCCTGATTGCGCCCAATGGTTGAGTTTCCACTGCCGTACTCGCGAGTGATGGTGATTACACGAACGCTACACATATTCCGTCCCTTCAGTGTGCGCTACGAACTGTCAGGACCGGACAGGGCGCTCCGCAGACGACCTCGTATGCCGTGGACCACGCGATGCTCGCCGTTATCTGATGTTTCTGGTGCACGCCCATCACGATGAGCCCCGCCTGGAGCTTGTCGGCCGCCCACAGGATCCGGTCGGCCGGGTCACCGAATTCGGCCATGCAGACGGGTTGCAGGACGAGGTTCTGGTTCGCAATCATATCCTCAAGCTGTGCGAGGGTTGCCGAGAAGGCAGCATTCTGCGCACGGACGACATCCGCCGCGCTATACCAACGAGGGCCTTCGATGGAAGGGGCCGGTGAGAGGGCATGCAGTAACACAAGCCGCGCTGCGTAATGATTGGCGAGCGACACCGCCCACGAAAGCGCCGTCTTGCAGCTGCTGCCGAGATCGATCGCGAGTAGAATGGGCGCATTCCCGCTTTTCGGTTCAGGTTCCAAGGCAGAAGCTGCATTGGGACCAATGGTCAGTACCGGGCACGACGCGTGCCGGAATACCTGCTCGGCCACCGATCCGAGTACGAGCTTCTTCAGGCCTGTCCGGCCACGCGTTCCGAGGATCACTAGATCGATTCGTGCTTGCTCTATGAACTTTTCCAGTTCTTCCCAGACCTCGCCTTCTCGAACGATGAACCCATGGTGAGCACCGGCCACTTCTCGTTCGAGCTGCCTTACATCTGCTGCAAGGCTGGCCGGAATCCCGCCAGACGGGCTCGTCACGTGCATGACATACAGTTTCGCAGCGTATTGGCGCCCGATCTCGACCGCATAATCGAACGATTTTTTCGACGCGAAGGAGAAATCCGTGGGTACCACGATTGACCTTAACTCGAGAACTTCTGCTACCTCAGTCCTCTGCTGTTCCGGTGTCTCCGCGTTTGTGCCGCGCATCTGTTCCTTGCTGCTGGACATCGTTACAGTCACCACCCTGAGATCAGATTCGATTGTGTCTTGATCGGTCCCAAGACGAACATCGGAAGGGGAGAATGCCAGGGATGCTCAATCTTGTGGATGTGAAGTACGATTAAGACGAGCGCAATTAGCAAGATCACGACTATGGCTACGGCGATCCACGGGTCCAACCTTCGCCGAGCAGACGATGCGCTCGCGTCTGACTTGCTGTTGAGTGTTACCATAGGGTTCCTGCCTTACTTACAGGCGCTCATTTCAGCGTTCTAGGTTTCCCAGCCTCCGCCAAGGTTTCTGTAGATCTCGACCAGGGCTAAGAGCTCATTCAGTCGAGCCTGGGCCAACCCGAGCTCCGCATTGAAGGCGTTGGTCTCATTGGTCAGCACCTCCAAGTAGTTGGCGGCGCCGCCCCGGAATCGCACCTCGGAAAGTTCCGCCGCATCCTGCGCCGCAAGAACAAGTTCCTCCTGATGTTGGCGGAATTCGCGGTTCTTCCTGTACGCCACCAGCGCGTCTGAAACCCCGCGGAAGGCTTCCTGTATGGTGCGCTGGTAGACGAGCACCATCTCCTCTTTTCGTGCCTCCGCCAGCTTGACGCCCCCTTTGATTCGGCCTCCCGCGAATATGGGTTGGGTCACCGCACCGCCGAAGTTCCACAGCCCCGCTGGGCCGGTAAACAGGCTGCTGAGGGCCGAACTGAGGAATCCGCCGGTTGCCGTGAGAAAGATCTGCGGGAAGTACGCGGCTCGGGCCACCCCGATGCGTGCGTTGGCCGCAATCAACTGGTCTTCGGCTTGGCGGATGTCGGGTCGTCTTGCCAGAAGATTGGAAGGAAGCCCGGCCGGCACTTCCGGTGCGTGCGGCTGCTCGGTGAGCGCCATCCCTCGGGTGATGGGCCCGGGGTTCTTGCCCAGCAAGATGCTGGTGTAATTCTCCTGCTGCTGAATGCGTCTTTCCAGGTCCGGTATGGTCTCGGCGGCGATCGCCACCAGTTGTTCGGCTTGGCGCACGTCCAGCATGGTGGCGGCGCCGCCGTCGGCCAGAGTGCGAGTGAGTTCCAGCGACTGCTGGCGTGAGGCCAAAGTGCGACGCGCGATCTCGAGCTGAAGGTCATAGGCGCGAAGCTGGAAGTACGCACTCGCGACATCACTGACCAGGCTGTTGATCACCGCTCGTCTTCCCCATTGGGTCGCGAGCAGGTCGGCACGCGCTGCTTCAGTCGCCCGGCGGTACTTGCCCCAGAAATCGAGTTCCCAGGCCAGCGAGGCACTCACGGAAGTGGCGCTGGTTTCATATTCGGGCAGAGCCTTCGTGTTCGGGAAACGTTCGTTGACAGCAGCAGCGCCGGCAGTGACGGTCGGCAACTGGTCGGCGCGAGTGATCCTGTACTGCGCCTGGGCCTGGAGGATCCGCGCCGCTGCGATGCGCACGTCATAGTTCTGCTCCAGAGCAGTGCGGATGAGAGCCTGCAGCTGCGGGTCCTGGAAGACCTCCCACCATTTTTGGTCGCCGATCGACACCCCGGAAGACGGCGCCGCGACCTGTGCGGTGACATTGCCAGGCTGACTGCCTTGCTGCGATGGAGTCTCCGCAGGTTTCGGCGTTTCTTGCGCTGCCGGCGGCTGCGGCTGCGCGGTGTCTTCCGGAGTCACTCCGCGGTACGTGCCGGGGACATCCACTGCCGGCCGCTTGTAATTCGGGCCGACCGACGGGCAGCCGCAGGTGAACAGGGTAAAAATAAGGATTAGGAGGACCGAGAGCTTCTTCACGTTAGTCTGCCTCCACTGCACGGGACTGGGGAACCTCTGCTGCCTGCGGCTTCCGCATGCTCGCCACACGCTCAACCAGGACGTACAGCGCCGGGATGATAAAGATGGCAAGCCCGGTCGAAGCCAGCATTCCGCCGATCACAGCCGTCCCCATGATCTGGCGGCCGACCGCACCTGCGCCCGTCGCGATGAACAAGGGCACACAGCCCAGAATGAAGGCAAAGGAGGTCATCAGGATGGGCCGCAGCCTGAGTTTGGCGCCTTCCAATGCTGCATCCACCAGCGGCTTGCCATGCTCGTACTCCGCCTTTGCGAATTCCACGATCAGGATCGCATTCTTGGCTGCCAGCCCGATCAGCATCACCAGGCCGATCTGCGAGTAGACGTCGTTGTCGATCTGCACCATGAAGGCCGGGAAGATCATCCCGAGGATGGTGCGGCGCAGCCACAGCAGCCCAAACGCACCGAACACCGCCACGGGCGTGCTCAGCAACACGCCAAACGGCAACGACCAGCTTTCGTAGAGCGCTGCCAAAATGAGAAAAACGAATAAGAAGGACATTCCGAAAATGACCGACGAGGGGATGCCTTGGCGCGCTTTCTGCTCCTGCCGAGACATGCCCATGTAATCGAAACCCATTTCCGGCGGCATCGTCTGGCGGAAGACTTCTTCCAGCGCCTTCGTGGCTTGTTCGGAACTGTAGCCCGGCGCGGAGGCTCCGATGATCTGCGCCGCTGAATACTCATTGAAGCGCAGCTTGAATTCCGGGCCATAACGTGACTCGAATCGGGTCAATGCGGACAGCGGCACCATCTGCCCGTTCCGGTTGCGCACATAAAACTGCCCCACATTGTCCAGGTTGGCGCGGTATGGCGCCTCCGACTCCACATATACCTGCCAGGTGCGGCCGAACTGGTTGAAGTAATTGACGAATGTCCCGCCCATGAACGTCTGTAGCGTCTGGTAGACGTCGCTGATGTTGACACCCTGCTTCAGCACCTTCTCTTTGTCCACGTACACGTATTTTTGCGGCGTGCTCGGTATGTACGTGGTCGTGACCATGCCGATTTCGGGGCGTTTGCGAGCTGCCTCTAGGAATTTGTGCAGGTTCTTCACCAGGAACTCGGATTCCTTTCCGGAGCGGTCCTCAAGTACAAACTGGAATCCGCCCGAGGTGCCGACGCCCGAGATCGCCGGTGGAGAGAAAGCAAAGACGGTCCCTTGCGGAAGAGTGTGGAGCTTCAGGTTCAGCTTCGCCTTGATGACTTGATACTCCTGCTCCATGGTCTTGCGGTCTTCCCACGGGTGCAGCGTCACCCAAAAGAAGGCGCTGTAGCTGTACCGGGTCAGGCTCAGTAGACTGAATCCCACAACGGTGCTGGTGTACTGGACTCCCGGCGTGTCCTTCAGCACCTGTTCCACAGCCCGGGCCGCTTCCGACGTTGTCTGGATCGAAGAAGCTGCGGGCGCTTGCATCTGGATGTACATGTATCCCTGGTCTTCGTCAGGCAGGAAGCTGGATGGCAGTGTCTTTGCGAAAATGACCCCGGCCGCTGCAAACGCAGCGAGCGCCACTAGGGACAGCACAGTCTTTCGAATCAAGCCACCGCACATCCGCGTGTACAAGTCATTGGCGCTGGCAAACACCCGATTGAACCAGGCGAAGAACTTGGCCAAGGGCCCGTGTGTGTCTTTCTTCGGCCGGAGCAGCAGACCGCCCAGAGCCGGGCTCAAGGTCAACGCGTTGAAGGCCGAGACGATGACCGATATGGCGATGGTTAATGCAAATTGCTGATACAGCCGGCCGGTAATACCGGGGATGAAGACGGTTGGCACAAAGACAGCAGAGAGAACCAGTGCGATACCAACGACGGGACCGGTCAGTTCCTCCATCGCTTTGCGGGCCGCCTCCTTCGGAGGCAGCCCTTCTTCGATGTGCCGCTGGATGCCTTCGACCACCACAATGGCATCGTCCACCACCAGACCGATTGCGAGCACGAGTCCGAAGAGCGAAAGGGTATTGACCGAGAACCCGAAGAATGGGAACAGGATAAAGGTGCCCACCAGCGAGACGGGCACAGCCAGCATGGGAATCAGACTGGCGCGCCAGTCTTGCAGGAAGATGTACACGACAATGATCACCAGCAAAAAGGCGATGACGAGCGTCTCGACGATCTCCTTCATACCCGCCCGTACAGCATCCGTCGTGTCCAGGGTTATGGCGTATTCCATATCCGCAGGGAAACTCCGCCTCATCTCGGCAATCAGCTTGCGAATGCCTTTTGCGCCTTCCACGGCATTGGAACCTGGCAATTGGTAAACCCCGATGGTAGCGGCCTCCTTGCCGTTCATACGCGTGATCCAGCTGTAGTCTTTCGAGCCCAATTCGACCCGGGCGACGTCCTTCACGCGGACGACACCGCCATCCGCGCCCTCGCGAACGACGATGTCGCCGAATTCTTCAGGTGTCTGAAGTCGGCCCTGGGCACGAACCGCATAGGTAAAACGCTGGTTCCCCGCGCTCGGTTCGCCTCCAACCTGGCCGGCGGGATTCACGGTGTTCTGCGATTTCACAGCGCTGACGATCTCATTCACGGTGACGCCGAGCTTTGCCAGTCGATCGGGCTTCACCCACATCCGCATCGCGTACTCCCCGAGGCCGTAGACCTGGGTGTTTCCTACACCGTAAGACCGTGCAATCGGATCTTTGAGGTTGATGTAGGCGTAATTCGCCAGGAAGTTCCCATCGTGCGTTCCTTTTGGCGAATACAAAGCGATCAGCATCATTGGCGCGGTCAGGGACTTCTTCACGTCAATGCCGATCTGGTTGACCTCCGGAGGAAGCTGGCCATTGGCCAATTGTTGGCGTGACTGGGTGAGAAGGAGGTCTATATTGGGGTCGGTCTTGAGGTCAAAATCGACCATCAGCTCTGTACCCGAGTCGTTCGTGGAATTCATCGAGTACATGTAATCCATGTTGTCAACGCCATTGATCTGCTGCTCGATGGGCGTGGCTACGGCCTTCTCCAGAGTTTCGGCATCAGCGCCCGGGTAGGTGGCAGCGACGCGTATCTCCGGGGGAGCGATGTCGGGGAACTGCGCGACCGGCAAGCCGACGATGGTAATCGCGCCGACGATCACCATCAGGATGGAGATGACCATGGCCACGATGGGGCGATTGATGAAGAATTTCGACATGGCTCAATGTGCCTCCGCCTCGACGTTCGCGGCTTTGGGAACGACGGGGGTCCCGTCCTTCAGTTTCTCGACGCCTTCCACCACGACCTGATCGCCCGGCATCAGGCCCTCGTCGATCACCCAGAACTTCCCCACCTTTTCGCCCGCCTTGACGGGGCGAATGGCGGCCTTCTGGTCCTGGCCTACAACCGCGACCTCGTAGCCTCCCTGAAGCTCCCGCACCGCGCTCTGCGGCACGATCAGCGCATTCTTCTTGATGTTGGTCTGGATACGCACGCGGCCATACTGGCCGGGACGCAGCACGTTTCCGGGATTGGGGAACGCGGCGACCAGGCGGATCGTGCCCGTGTTTGTGTCCACCTGGCGGTCGGTAAGGATGACCTTGCCTTTATGCGAATACACCGTACCATCGGCCAGGATCAGCTCCGGTGAGGCGTCGAACAGTTCGATGGGACCTGCGGTGGAACTCATGTGCTTCGCCCGCAGATACTCCTGTTCGCTGACGGGGAAGTAGACTTTGATGGGGTCGACCTGGGAGACGGAGGTGAGGCGGGTCGCGGGTCCGACCAGGTTGCCCATCTGGACTTCGCAGATGCCCGCGATGCCGTCAACCAGCGACGTCACCTTGGTCCAGCCGAGATCCAGTTGGGCGCGCTCTACCGCGGCCTTGCCGGAGGCGACTGCGGCTTCGGCGGCAAACTTGGCCTGGATCTCGTTATCCAATTTCTCCCTGGTAACCGCTTTCTTTTCTACCAGCGGCGTGTCGCGTTCAACATCGATGGTGCTCTTGCGCAATGCCGCCTCGGCCTCAGCAAGCTGCCCCTTGGCATGGTCAAGGGCTGCCTGGAATGGCCGCGGATCGACCTCGAACAACACCTGGCCCTTGTGGACCACCGAGCCTTCTGTGTAGTTCTGCCGGATCAGGTAGCCGGAAACCTGAGGACGAATGTCGGCATTCACGTAACCGTCGAGCGTTGCTACCCATTCGCTGTGAATAGCCACGTCCCGCTGAGTAGGCGCCGCTACGAGGACTTCGGTTTCCGGCAGCTTGGCGCCTGACCGGCCTCGTCCACATCCAGTCATCTCGATCATGATGGCGATGACGAGGAGAACGGCGACCGCGTCCACGAGGATACGAAAATCAGGCAAGTCTTCGTCAAAACTGTTTAATTGAGGAAATTTCATTCATTCCCGCCTTCTCCGCGCCCGCAATGACAATGTCAACGGTATGGACTCGCGGATATATCGAATCAACAACGGTGGTTCGTACGAACGTCTGCCAGCGCCTGAAGAGCGACTCCGTATGCATGTTCCACGGCGATCCGGCTGATCCCGAGCAGCTCCGCGGCTTCCTCGCCGGATTCTTTTGCAATGCCGCACAGGATGAGCACAAACCGACAAAGAATATCCAGCCGCGCCCGCAGAAGATCGGATCGTTCGATCAGAAGCTGAAGGTCTGCCGGCGAAAGTGGCGATTGTGCCGTGTGAACGGGTTTAAGTCCCTCATGTACGGAGGCAAGTTTGACAATCTCCGCGTGCTGTCTCTGGAGAGCACAATGCAGGGTGGCCCGCGCCGCCCAGTGCACCAGCCAATGATGGAATATCGCAGTCTGGCTCTGTGCGATGGTGCAGGCATCGACAACGCAGGCGGGAGCGAGCTCCTCACCGATCAGGAACCCGGCCAGCCAGTGCAGCGTGTCGTGGTAGTCGGCGAAGATGTTGCGAATGTCCTCTTCGGTCGCGTACCTGTGGCCCCTGGCCTGATCAAGAATGTGCGGCCATTTCATCGGGTGGCTCTTCTCCGAGACAGCCGTATGACTGCAACAGCAGTGCCAAACCCTGAGCTCACGCAAGTTGGTGATTTCTTTCAGACGACCGCATTGACCGTGCCAGGCAATCGTCTGCTTTGCCCACATACGGGCAGAACCGCAACCGCGAGCGGCGGTATCGCTCACCTGCGGACGACGGTCGACAACACAATCAGGAGTGTTGGCTCGCCCCCCACACCCGGCGGGGGCCGTTACTCTGCCGATTCGCTGAGCGGTTGAGTACTGACAAGCGGAGGAAGGGATGCTTCCAATTTGACGTCGATCACCAAGTCGAGGCGACGTTCTAATTGAAAGAACTTCGTGACTGTGAGTGCCGGAAGCACCCTGTTGAACGTCTTGAAGTATCTTTTCTTCAACTTCGTTACACGAAGGTCGTAGTCGAACATTCGCTCCGCCATCGCTTTGGCGTCGGCATCCGTCATGGTCATGTACTTCTCGGCGTACTCCTTGACGACACCCACGCGACGATCTTCGATCATGGATCATTGCTCAACTCCTACGCTGCTGCCTCTTGCGCTGGCAAGCAAGGGCATCCGATTGGGCGGAGGCACGCGGATTGCCGAACCAATAGGACAAACCAAAGCTTTAGTCGTGTTGCGCTCACGGGAGAGCGTGCCGTCCCTGGGTTTCCCGGCTGCCCGCCGTCGGGCAGTACGGGCGCGCTGAGGGAAGCGGTAGGCGCGGGCGGCGCGCGCGGCTCAGGTCAGCAGGCTGGCTTGCTTTGTCCTATGCTGAGCGGCACCAGATCGTGTGGAGTAGATATGTCTGTCGAGGCAAGCGCGTCCCACAAATCCTGGTTCTTTTCGCATCCGGGGTCGCCGGCGCGGATGTCGCCCGTGTACGCCAGCGCTCGCGCCCGGCATCCGCCGCAATACGCCTGCGCCTGGCAGTGGACACAGTGATCGCGGCGGGCACCACGATCGGACAGAAGCCCGAAAAGAGCGCAGTCCCAGATCTCGCTCAGACGCCGGTGCCGGATGTTCCCGACCTTCAGTCCGGAAATGTAAACACAAGGCGTGATGTCTCCATTTGGCTGCAGGGCGCAGTAGCACCGCCCGGCGCCACACCCGCCGATGTACTTCGATAGAACTCTCGTCTGGTGGCCCTTTCCTGATCCGGCATGACCGGTTGCAAAAAGGCCGTCGGCGGGAGCATAAGCGACGCAACTGCGTGCGAACTGAGGCGCTGTCGAGATAATGTTGATCTTGCCTTCCTGCAGATGGGCGACCAGTCTGCGCAGCAGCCATTCCCGTTGCGACGGTGTCATATCGGCGTTGTCGATACGCTTGCCGCGCCCCACGGGAATGAAGTTGAAATGCGAAAGCGTCCGGCAACCCAGGTCGATGGCCAGCTGTACCGCTTGGTCCACTTTGTGGACGTTGTCTCGCGTGAAGCACATTGCCAGCCCGGTCCGCATTCCACCTGCGACAGAATTCTGGATCCCCGCGATCGAGCGGGTCCACGCCCCGCGCTGGCCGCGGAAGCGGTCGTGCTCTTGGGGATCGATACTGTCGATGCTGACCTCGACGTACTTGACCCCCGCTGCCAATAGCCTGGCGACAGTTTCCTTGGTCAGCAGCGTGCCATTCGTGGCCATGGTCGTATGGATCTCACGCAGTCTGGTGCGTTCGAGAACCGCAAAGAGGTCTTTGCAAAGCAGCGGCTCACCTCCAGCAATCGCGAGGAATGCCACGCCGGCGGCTGCCATCTGATCCACGGCAACGAGTTTCTCTTCCAGCGATAACTCGTCCGGTAGGGGCCGAGGCGTAGCATTCTGGTAACAGTGTTGGCACCGCAGATTGCACGCCTGCGTAATGTTCCATACCACCATCAGCGGCGCCACAAATCGTTGCGGCGCCGAGAGTCCATAGCGAGCGATGCTCCTGGCTGTCATCGCGAGCGAACGCACAGTCGGGCGATGGTGGAAAAGTTTATCGGTCATGACTTGCTTGTCCAGTCTCGCCCGTTTTAACGCGACATCGATGAGCCAGTTGGGAAGTGACCATTTAAGCCGACTACTAAGAGACAGCGTGGGATTGTTATAGTTTTCGCACAACTTCTCGAAGAAGCACTTGTCCATTCCTCTTGACCGAGTGATCAAGCCGAGAAAACGCCGGACGGCGCTGTCTGCTAGCACTTTTTCCAGCAGATGAGGTGATTCAGATTTCGCTGGGGAGGTTCTGGCTGTCGCGGCCTGGGTACTGACACTCACGTATGTGCTCATCTGAAGTACCTGCGGAGGCAACAAATTAGTCGTCGCGGTTCCGCAGCTCGTGAGTGCAACTTACCTGCCATTGTTGCTGCCGCCGTAAGTTGCTGAACTGTGATTGGACTACAAAGCCAGCCCCCATGACGGCGCGGTCGTTTACGGAGAGCTCGCGCGCTGGTTGCAATGTGGATGGCTCTCGTTTACGCCGCAAGCGCACGAATGTGGTGCCCAGCTTAGGGCAGATGCCCATTATTGGGCACGCGTCCTGACCAGGGCCCTCGCGGGCAAGCGACAGAAAGTACAACGGCATGCCGAACTAGCCTCCTGGCACGTAACATGCACGGACTCCGGGCTGCTGCTGCCGCGTTTTCATAGATCATTCGTACCTGCGACAGCTCGCGAGTCACATCAGATTACGGTCTGCGGACGCCGACGGCTTGGCGGCGCTAACCGGCGACCCTGCCCTAGCCGCGCGCGTTCGCAGACCGGGCATAGTCCCCGGGGAGCAACTCCATTCATCGTTAGGGTGAAGCTGTGTGAGGTACGGACATGAGATCCGTATTTGAAATCCTTCTTATCGCATTCGCATTCGTGTCTTTAGCCCGTCCGCAGGACACAATCACAGCCAACCAGCTACGGGCCCCGGTGAAGGCGCGAGATGCCTTGGATAGAGCACGGGCCGCCATGGCGAAACAGGATCTCGAAACCGCCGCCAAACAGCTGGACCGTGCTTTGCGCGTATACCCCGAGTATGCGGCGGCTCTGACGATGCGGCATTGCGAAGCTTCAGGCCGGCAACCGTGAAGAAGCAATATCCGACCTGCAGAGAGCGATCGATTTAGACGCCGGGTGCGGCCTTTCTTCCTGGTCCTTGCCTCGGCGAAGAATGACGAGGCGGACTACGACACGGCGCTGGCGCTGCTGCCCAAAGGAATGCGCCTGCTCCCTTCGGCTTGGCAAGGCCATGCCGAAATGGCGAGAGCATTGCTCGGCAAGGGTGATACCAGCAATGCCCTCCGGGAGATTGCCAAGACCGAATCTCTCGTACCTGCCACGATCGACCGTTTCGATGCTGCCTACATTCATTTTCTAAAAGCGCGAGTGCTCGCATACATGCGGGACTTCGCCAACGCAAGACTCGAATTGGAAGTGGCTCTTCGGACGGACCCGCGAGGCCCTGTGGGCGAAGCTTCAAGGCGCGTGCTCGAAAGCAGCGCGCGTTGGGTATGGCCGAACATCGCCGAACGGCGCGATGTTATGAGCGATTCCGCACGCTCTCGGCCAGAGCAGCCAGCGGTCGGAACAGAATAGGCAATAGCGCCAGGCGCAAAGGCATCCGCTCAGCTCCAAAGTTCGTGCTGCTATCAGGGCACTTGCCCGTCCAGCGGCAGTCCGTGGGTGGCGGCGGTCCACCAAGTAGCGATTCCATAACAACTTACGTTCTGGTCCCTGTGGCACGACAGCTGCATTGTCTGAGGTGGGGGGCGGGAGTGGCATGGTCGCCAGAGGTGCGAGCACCTCTGCATTGCAAGGAGGGGAAATAGACATGAATTCACTCAGGTTGCATGAAGTAGTTCCAAAGGAAAGTCCGAACCTTACTGCGGTTCCGTCCGCCGGCCCCGCCAAGACTCCGCCAGCGAGTACTGCTGGTGGGGAGTATTGGCGCTATACGCTTCTGGGCGTCGCCGCGGTTTACGTCATCCTCTCGCTGTACTTCATCGTAGATACCCGCAGCAGGTTGGCAGCACATCAGAATGCACAGCAGATCGCGATGAAAAAGTTGTCCGATCGCCAGACCGTTGCGGAGGCGCAGCTCAAATCTTCTAATGAGGCGCTGGCGCAGCGGTTGGGAATGACTGAGCAGGAGTTGCATGCGCGCATGCAGGCACGAGCAACCGACCTGCAGCGGCAGCAGCAAGCTTTGGAACGGCGCCTGCAACAGCAGCAGAAGGAACAGTCCGCTCAAAAGGAGCAGATCGGGCAGGTTACCGGCGACATCGCCAACGTTCGTACCGAACTAGGCAGCGCAAAGACGGACATCGCGGCGACGCGCACCGACCTGGAAGCCACGAAGGTCAAGCTGGAACGCGCCATTGGCGACCTGACCGGACAAGGCACGCTGATCGCCCGGACGCGGCAAGAACTGGATGAGCTCAGGCGCCGCGGTGAACGGAATTACTACGAGTTCGTCCTGCATAAGAGCTCGCAGCCGACGGCGGTTTCCACCGTCAGCTTGCAGTTGAAGAGGACCAATCCGAAGAAGAGCCGGTTCACGCTGAACGTGATCGCCGACGACCGCACCATCGAGAAAAAGGACCGCGGCGCCGCTGAACCGCTGCAGTTTTATAGCGGACGCGATCATCTGTTGTACGAAGTCGTGATTTTTACCGTCGGCAAGAACGAAGTTACCGGTTATTTGAGCACGCCGAAAACACCGGGAGCAGCATGGTCGAGGCAATGAGAAGGACAAAGCGTCTTCGTAATGGATTGGACGGATCATCCATGAGCGCCAATCCCGTTCGCGTATCTGGATTGGACCTCGACGTTGATAACAGTGCGACGCGCACGGTGGTCCGCTGCACGGGTAGGATCACTTCAGGCACGATCGAAGGGTTGAAAGAGGTGGTCCGCCCACTTATTGCGGAATCGCGCGCTGTCGTGCTGGACTTGTCGAACGTGAGCTACGTCGATAGCACCGGCCTGGGGTTCATGGCCGCGGTGTGCGTTTCGGCAAAAGCAGCAAACTGCGAGTTGAAGCTGATCAACCTAAGTGTGCATGTTCAGGAGATTTTCAGCCTTACGAGGCTGGGAGAACTACTTGCTGAAGGCCGCGAGCCGAGCGATTTCGAGATGCCGTAGTCGTTCGTCATCGGCCAAAGCTGCAGGCAGCCGTGATCCAACTAGCGGAACGCCGGTGCGCGGAGCAAGGGGACACGTACTCTGTCCAGGATCTGCGTTATGTTCCCACGGTTCTTGAGGAGGGCAGTGGGGACGCGGCTCGACCGGGCAGTTTCTGGTTCTCGTTAGTGGTTCACGGTGTTGCTCTGGCGGCGTTATCGGTATCGGGCATCGATGCCGCGCCGCACCACCAGGAGGTCAAGCAACGGGCGATCGCGCTGGTTTCCGATATGAGTCCCTACTTGCTTCCGCCGGCGCCGACATCGGCCGGCGGAGGAGGAGGCGGAGGCGATCGCGATAAACTCCCGGCGTCGAAGGGCGTGCTGCCGAGATTTTCGCGTGAGCAGATCACGCCGCCGGCGGCGGTGATCCGCAACGAAGCGCCAAGGCTTAAGGCGGAGCCGACGGTAGTCGCTCCGCCGGAGCTGCAGCCGGTAGCGCCTCCCGGACCAATCGGCGATCCGACGTCCTCCGCGCTGGGGCCTCCGTCCAACGGTCCGGGATCAGGTGGCGGTATCGGAAGCGGCGGTGGTGGAGGAGTTGGGTCCGGGTCTGGGCCCGGAGTCGGGCCCGGTTCGGGCGGAGGCATCGGGGGCGGTGTCTACCGGATCGGCGGCGGCGTCAGCGCACCCCGCATTCTGTACGCGCCTGATCCGGAATATTCCGAGGAAGCGCGCAAAGCAAAGTACCAGGGGACGGTTGTGCTTTTGGCGGTGATCGGACCGGATGGCCGCCCGCGCGAGGTCCGTGTCCAGCGCTCACTCGGAATGGGTCTCGATGACAAGGCCGTTGAGGCGATCCGTAAGTGGAGATTTGAGCCGGCCCGCAAAGACGGAGTGCCGGTCGCGGTCGAAGTCCACGTTGAGGTGAATTTTCACCTGTACTGAACCGGCGCTGCGGTCTCCACCGCAGTTGCGAGGGTGCTGAGCATTGTCACGCTTGTAAGTGACCGGAATCATTGTGGCCCGAACGGCAGACGCTTAAGGTAGCGCTGGAAGACCAGCTCGCTGACGCGAGCCGGCGGAGCCAGAGGTCGGATGGATTGAACCTACCGAATTCCATCACGTTCTCGCGGATCGTGAGCATACCGTTGGTTGTGTGGGTGCTCACGACGCCGCGTCTCAGCAGCGTACATGGAGAAAAGGAGCTGATCGCATCGGTCCTATTCGCCATCGCGGCGATCACCGACACCTTGGATGGCCGTCTTGCCCGCAGGCGCCGGCAGATCACGACGATGGGAATCCTGCTGGACCCGCTTGCGGATAAGCTGCTTGTCTGCTCACTATTGATCGTCCTCGTCGAGTTCAACCCGCACATCGTGAAGGGCTGGATGGTTGCCATCGCGGTAGCGCGCGAATTCGCGGTGACCGGGTTGAGAGGTGTCGCGGCGTCGGAGGGCTACGCCATCCAGGCGAGCGAACTAGGGAAATTGAAGATGGTCGTTCAGGTAGTGAGCGTCATTGCGGCCATTCTCGATCACCGCTGGTGGGAAGCGGAGTGGAGCTACGGGGGCTTTCGCTTCGCCCTGGGGATTGATCTGATCGCCCGGATCTCAATCTGGTTCATGCTCGCCGTATCCGTCATCTCCGCGGTCGATTACTTCGTGGCGTTCTGGTCCACCGTTGATCGTACATCCGTGGCAACGCGGCGATCGGTCGTCCTCTCCCGAGAAGCGAGGCCCGATGTGCCATCTGGCCACCGGTGACAAGGAGTAATTGAGTGTGACTACTCAGAAGACGATCCTCATCCTGATCGAGGATGGCTACGAAGACATGGAGCTCATGTACCCGAAGTACCGGCTGCGGGAAGCCGGCTACGCCGTGATCGTTGCTGGCCCGAGAGCCGGCCAGACGTATACCGGAAAGCATGGCTATCCGTGCCCAAGCGATGCAGCGATCAGGGGTCTACGCGAATCGGATTTCTGCGGTCTGATCTGCCCGGGAGGCTGGGCACCCGATAAGCTGCGAAGGATGCCCGAAGTGAAGGAGCTGGCTGCGGAGTTCAGTCGCGCAGGAAAACTCGTCGCAGCTATCTGCCATGGAGGGTGGGTGCCGATCTCGGCGGGTATCTATCGCGGTGTGCACGTGACCGGCAGCTTGGGGATCAAGGATGACCTGGTGAACGCAGGCGCGATTTTCGAAGATGCTCCTGTCGTGGTGGACCGCCATTTCGTGAGTAGCAGGAAGCCGGACGACCTGCCCGCGTTTATGGCAGCTTGCTTGCAGGTAGTGCAATTGGAAACGTTAGTTCCTGCGACGTCGTTGCGATGAAACAACGCGGGTGACCGCTCCGGATCCCTGGCTGCCTGCTTGACTTCACCTGCAGAGGCGCGCAACATAAGAATGTCTTCCGCTTCGTGAAGAGAGCGTGAGAAACACAGGCGGCGACTGCACGTGGTTGGAGAGAACGGGCCGGAGCGAATGCTTCGGAGGCGTTCTGTGACCGACGCGCGGCAGGGACGCTTGGGACCTCACGTTCTGTCGTTCCCCCGCGCAGGCAGTCTCACCCGATCCTCTCATCCAGCCCAGTAGCCTGACGTTCAGCACCGGTGCTGAGCGCCGTCTTCTCCTTCCACGTCGATTCCAGGACCTCATCTCCGGACGCGGGAGGGCTTTGCGATGGACAAGACGCAGGTTGTGATCATCGGTGGTGGCGCTACCGGCGCCGGCATTTTGTGGGACCTGACGCTACGTGGGGTGAACGCCGTTCTCCTCGAGAAGGCCGATTTAGCCAATGGCGCAACCGGCCGATGCCACGGTCTGCTGCACAGCGGTGGGCGTTACGCGGTCAAAGATCCTGAGGCCGCGAACGAGTGCATCCGCGAAAACACGATCCTCCGCAGGATCGCGCGACCGTGCATCGAGGAAACCGGCGGACTATTCGTGCAGCTGCCGCAGGACGATGCCTCGTTCGTCACGCAGTGGGTGCACGGCTGCAGTAAGGCGGGCATCCCCACTGAATGCCTATCCCGTGAAGAAGCGCTCGCACTCGAGCCGAACCTGCCGGACGATATCGTCCGGGCTTACACCTGCCCGGATGCACACGTGGATCCGTTCCAACTCGTGATCGCGAATGTGGAGGCATCGGTCGCTCGTGGCGCCGCGTGCATAACGTATGCCGAGGTGACTGCCATCCGCCGGGACAACGGGATGGTCACCGGCGTGGAGTATCGCAACTGCCTTACCGGGGAGCGGCACTCGATCACCTGCGAGCTAGTGATTAATGCCTCTGGAGGTTGGGCGCAACAGATCGCGAGTTTGGCGGGCGTCGATGTGCCGGTGCGATGCGACCGCGGTGCGCTGCTCATCATGAATCAGCGCTTGGTCAACCGCGTCGTGAATCGCTGCAGAAAGCCCGGCGACGCAGACATTCTGGTCCCTGCCGGACCGGTCTGCATTCTCGGCACCAGTTCAGTGACGGTCCCCAGTCCGGAGAATCTGGTGGTGCCGCCGGAGGAGGTAAAAGCGCTCCTCAAGCTTGGCGCCGAATTGATCCCTGCGCTGGGGGAAGCACGCGTATTGCGCGTGTTCACCGGAGCGCGGCCGTTGTACGCGCCCAAGAGCACCAGCGGTGCCGGTGGGCGCGAGATCAGCCGCGGGTTCGCGCTCCTCGACCACGAGCAGACCGACCGCGTCGCTGGATTCATCTCGATCGTAGGAGGGAAGCTGACCACCTACCGTCTGATGGCGCAGGTCACAGCAGACCTCGTCTGCAAGAAACTCGGACTGAAAGCGGAGTGCTCTACGGACCGTGTGCCGCTGCGCTGCTATCCCGACGATGCGGCATTCCGAGAAGCGCTCACCATATTGCCGCTGGCGGTCGCGGAAAAAGCTCATCGGCGCATGGGTAACAGACTGGCTGACCTGGTTGCTGCGATAGAGCGTGATCCCGGGCTGGCGGAGGTGGTGTGTGAATGTGAGCTCGTGACCCGGGGTGAGATCGAATATGTGCTGAAGGATTTTCCCATCCCGGCGCAGACCGTGGCCGACATCGGACGGCGCACGCGAATGGGGTTCGGCACCTGTCAGGGGACGTTCTGCGGCTACCGAGCCATGCTCGCCGGGTACCGCCATGGGAAGTGGTCGGCCGAACAAGCTGTGGCTCGCCTTAAGGCATACCTGGAAGAACGATGGAAGGGGCAACAGTGGATCCCTCAAGGCAAACAGGCCGAGCAGTTGAACTTGAGCCACGAACTGCTGAGTGTCGCATTCAACGTGGAGAACGAAGGTGCAGGTGGTCGTCATGCTGCATAAAGGATTCGATGTGCTGGTCATCGGAGAGGGCCTGGCGGGCGTGCTGGCATCGGCCGCCGCGGCCAGGCAAGGCGCGCGGGTTGCGCTGGTAAGTAAAGGGCCAGGTTCGTTCATGCTGGCCGACGACTGTATCGATTTTGCCGCTCTCGCTCCCGGAGCGCTCGATAGCGAGGACGGATTCAAGCGAGAGATCCAGTTCTTCCTCGACACAGCCGCCGCAGCGGGCTGCGAGTATCGCGGCGGGCCCGGCGAAACCATTTCTGTCCCGACCATTCTCGGCGGTTTCCGCGATGTGACCCTCGCGCCCGTGTATTTCGGTGGATGCGACCCGCGGCAACTGAAAGCCGTGGCCGTCGTGGGCTTCCCCTCGATCCTCGATTTCGACGCAAACTTCGTGGCGGAACGACTGTCGGGGATGGCACGTAACGAAGCGAGCGGGCCAACCTATACAGCACATCAACTTGAGATCGCGGGCCTGAGCGAGCCGCCACGGCTGGAGATCCAGTTTGCTGCCCGATTCGACCGGGATGCGAACTTCCGTGCTGCTGTGTTGGCCGCGCTCGCGTCAGTCGCAAAGAGCATGGATCTACTAATGGTTCCGGGCGTACTTGGGCTCAACACCGGCACCGCGGAACTGCGGGACATGTGGCGTCAGGTCGGCTGCCCCATCTGCGAGATCGCAACTCTGCCGCCCTCGGTGCTCGGCATCCGCCTGTTCCGGCGATTCCGGCAGTACCTGTCTCGGATGGGCGTTGAGGAGTTTACCGGGTTCGCGGTCGCCAAGGTATGGTTCCGAGACGAACATCACTGCGCAATCGAGGTGGAAACTCCCGGTCGCGCGCTGCAGCTCGAAGCCGCGGCGCTTGTCCTGGCGACCGGCGCCTTTTCGCATCTGATCGACACTTCAACCAGCGCAAACGTGCCATCCAATGTCTTCGTTTGCGGAGGCGCCCTGAACATCTCAGAGCCGCGAAACGAGAACGCTATTGCCCTTGTCACAGGAATCCGCGCGGGTATCCGCGCTGCGAAACTAGGAGCTGGACCATGCGGGAAGATGACCGGAGACTGGACCAATGTCTCAACTGCACCGACTGCAATGCCGCTTGCCCGGTGATCAAGGTTCTGCCTGACTTTCCCGGGCCGAAGGCCCTTGGCCCTGCCCTGGAGCGCGTGCGCAAGGAAGGCATTCGGTGTGAAACGCCATGGCTGGACTACTGCCTCGGATGCCACGGCTGCGAAATCGCTTGTCCCAACGGAGTAAACGTTGCGGGGTTGATCAGGCGTGCGAAGCTGAAACAAAAGAAGAGCGGCCGAACTGCGGTTCGAGACACTCTGTTTGCCAGGCCCGATCTGCTCGGCCGGCTCGGCTCCATCGCGCCGACTCTTACGAATGTCTTGTTGGACGTCCAGCCGAATCGCTGGCTGATGTCCGGGTTCCTAAAGATCAGCACGAAGCGGTCGTTCCCGAGTTACTATTCGCCCAAGGTTACGCTCAAGAGGAATGGAGCCTCGCGGCATACGATTTTCTTCCCGGGCTGCTTCATTCGACACAACCATCCGTCGTTGATGCAGACCGTCGTGGATGTCCTGCAATTGTGCAGCTCCGTGGAGGTCCCGCCCGAGGCCTGTTGCGGAATTCCGGCACTGGCCAACGGCGATAGCCCGCAGCTCATGAGCGACCTGCGCAGGAATGTCGAGGCTTTCGCTTCGAAGGTGGAGAATGGAGCCTCCATTGTGACCGCGTGCGCCAGTTGCGGTCACATGCTCAAGGCCGAATACCCGAGGCTGCTGCACGAGGATCCTCAAGTGGCCGGACTGGCGCGATCCATTTCGGAACACACGTACGACCTGGCAGAGTTTTTGCTTGAATTTGGGCCTAAGCCGGAGCTTCATCCTGTACAGCTACGCTTGGCGTACCATGCACCTTGCCACCTGAAGGCGCAGGGCATCGGACGGCCGTGGCTGCGGATCCTTCGTGCGATTCCGGGCATCCAGGTCGAGGAAATGGCGGCCGAATGTTGCGGCATGGCCGGAACCTTCGGGTTCAAGCAAGAGAAGTATCAGGTCTCGATGGACATCGGCGAAGAGTTGTTTGGCGCGATTCGTACCTACCGTCCCGACTTGGGGGTGTCGGAATGTGGGACTTGTCGCATGCAGATCGAGCACGGGACGGGCATCGAGGCCTTGCACCCGGTCGAGATCTTGCAGCGAGCGCTTGCCTGAGGATTATCTTGAATCGCTTGTCACAGGCCCGCGGGGGTCTCCTATGTTGCGACCATTGTTGCTGACCGGCACGATCTCCTACCTACTTGGCTCCATTCCATCTGGCCTCATCCTGCTGCGGGTATTCCGCGGCATCGATGTGCGGAAAACCGGGAGCGGCAATATCGGCGCGGTGAACGTTGGTCGGATAGCGCCTGGATTGGGAGTCATGACGTTGGTGCTCGATGCCGCAAAGGGGTTTGCCGGTGTGGCGATTACGGCACTGATCCTGAATCGCTTTCCGGAACTTGATTCGGGTAGCCGATACACCATCCTCGGTGCAAGTGCCCTGTGTGCTGTTGTAGGACACATCTTTTGCGTGTGGTTGCGGTTCCACGGCGGAAAAGGTGTCGCGACCGCAATGGGCGCCTGTCTGGCGCTCGTTCCGCAAAGTATTGCCGTAGCGCTGCTCATTTATGCGCTCATGCTGGTCAGCTTTCGCTATGCGTCTTTGGCGTCCGTTACCGCCGCTTTCGTCTTTCCCGCTGTTGCGTTTTTCATCAAAGAATCGGACGTACGGTCGATGATGCCGTTCCTATGTGCGGTTTCGTTGCTTACCATCGCTAAACACCACCAGAATATTCACCGACTGCTGTCTGGCACTGAGCCACGGTTGTTCCGGCCGTAGCGAACGACAGCGGACCTGCTGCTGCCCTGATGTGGGCGGTTGCCCACATGTCGGCGGACGATACACAATCTGGAGTGCTCCCATGTAATTGCATTGACTACTAATTAAGCGGTTTTTCGCCGCGGCTACAGAATTGCACTTGCTCGGTCGTCAGGGAGTTCGCATTGCGTAGAGGCAAGAACTCTTGAACAACGGCCGCCACTCCCGAGTAAGTTGCTCGCCGGTCTTGGGTGTTGCACTACCCACGGCCGATCGGAGGACACGGCAGGCACATTCGGAGCCGGGCTGCTCACAAAAGCAAATAGTGCGTGCGCAGGGCACCTCCCGGCACTACGAAGCTCCCCCAGACGGCAACGACCGACTCGACTCACGTGCACGTCTCACACAGGCGCTCCGGTTACTGCTGGAACAGACGCCGGTCATACCCACGGTCCGCCGTCCTGAACACATCGGCTTGGCGGCAAGAGCGCACGGCCAGATCGTGTACCTATTGTGCGGTGACCCAGAGTCGCTGCCGGCCATGAGCGCCGCCATCAACGACGCGGGAAAGACCCCGATCGTGAATGTTGATCTGGTGCAGGGACTCTCGCGCGATGCCACCGCGGTGGCGTACTTGGCTCACAAGGGTTTTCGCGGCATCATCTCCACCCATCCGGAGCCGCTGCGCGCCGCCCGAGCGTTGGAGATGTACACCATCGAGCGAACGTTTCTGCTCGATTCGGCAGCCCTGCAAACGGCGCTGCGTTCTATTGACCGCGTGCAGCAGGACGCAGTGGAGGTGTTGCCCGCCTTGGTTGCGCCACATTTCATCCGTGAGCTTCACAATAGCCGTCCCGACCTGCCAGTTATTGCCGGCGGGTTGGTCAGTTCGTTCCGCGAAATCGAGGATCTCAGGACACAAGGCGTCATTTCCGTGTCGGTCAGTAATACGGCGCTGTGGCTCCGATAACGCCGACACGCAGCACTGTGATGTGAGTCACTGAGGCGTTCGGATGCTCCACGTACACTGTGCCAGACAGCGGTCGAGTTCTAGAGAAGCCGCCCGAACAAAGCGTCAGCGTGGATGTCTGTAGCGTCACGCCCCTGGGCTTGTTCCGGCGGGTTTTTGTTTAGCGGCAGAGACTAGAGAAGCCGCCCAAATAGTCGGCGTTCTTCGGAGGTGAGCTCCGCAGGCGCTGTGCCTTTGGGCGGCTTCTTCTTTGGAGGCTTCATGACAGGCAGGAAGATAACAACACTCTTGATCGTAGCGGTCATGCTGTTCGGTGCGACCGCCATCGCGTTCGGGCAGTCTTCGAAACCGGACTCAACGTCTGCACCCACTGCTTCATCGTCCGGCTTCTTCACTTTCCAGGACTTTTACAACCGCAAGTATCTATTGGGCGATTGGGGCGGAACCCGTACGAAGCTGGAAGAAAACGGCGTCGTATTTGATTTCCACTATGTGAACGATCTGCTCTACAACGTCAAGGGCGGCAGCGAGAACAAAGCCGCCGGGTGGAACCGCGTCCGCGGGACCATGGACCTGGATCTCGGGAGGATGTGGCACCCCCTCAACGGCTTCACAGTCCATGTCACCGGACTGTGGCAGGGGGGAGTCAATCTGGGTGGAGGCATCAGCCCTACCACCGGCCAGCCATATTTCGGGAGCATTGCGAACCCGAGTGGTCTGGTCAGTGCCCACACCACTCGTCTCGACTCATTCTGGTTACAGTACTCGATGTTTAACGGGAAGCTGGTGGTCCGCGCCGGCCAGTTTGCAGGCCAGGACTTCTACGGCGTCTCCGAAGTAGGCCAGTACTACCGTATTGAACCGCTGGACTATGCCTTCGGAAACCTCTTCACCACATACGAATCCTACGACCCTGCTTCCGGTCCGGCAGCCGAGATCAAGATCGCGCCGATCAAGCACTTCTATTACCGGACGGCAGTCATGTCAGGCAACCACAATCCCTATGGCGACGACCCCAACGGGTTTCACTTCACGGCCAAGAACAAGGGGTCATGGCTCAACGAAGTCGGCCTTACCGTAGGCGACAGCCCTGCCGATTCGTCCAAGAAACAGTATCCGGGCAAATACAAAGTGGGCTCCTCGTTCAACCCGGACTACTTCCTGAACCCGGTCACGCAGGCTTACAACCACAAGAACTATCTTGTCTACTTCATGGCAAACCAGGCGGTTTACCGCTTCGACCCAGGATCCGACCGCGGACTTGACTTCCACTTCGCGATGGATTTCGCGCCCCAGGACTACAACCGCATTGACCGTCAGATCACGGGCGGCGTGATCTTCCACGGCCCGATCCAGCGGAGGCCCAAGGACGCGGTCGCATGCGGCATCGTCTGGAGCCATGTCAGCGACAACTACAACACGTTTTACAGCAACACCGGATTGCCTGTGCTCGGCTCGGAGAAGGCGATCGAAGTCAGTTATCGCACCCAAGCGACGCCGTGGTTAGTTTTTCAGCCAGTGGCCCAGATCTATCACGACCTCGGCGCTAATCCGGCCAACGGCACGGGTGTGATTCTCGGTTTCAGTACGAAGGTCACGTTCTGATCTGGTTTTATGGTTTCCGCGATGGCTTCGGAACCTCCTGCATCCGGCTGTCGCTGGAAAAGGATTTGAACCCAGCAAGAAGGTGCGCGGCGAAACGATGCAAGCGCACCGGGAAGGAGTCGGTAACTGTGGCGAAATACATTGGAGCAATCGATCAAGGGACAACCAGTACGCGCTTCATCGTTTTCGACCGTGGCGGAAAGATCGTCAGCGTTGCTCAGAAGGAGCACGAGCAGATCTATCCCAAGCCGGGTTGGGTCGAGCACAACCCGCAGGAGATCCTCTCGCGGACCAACGAGGTGATCACGGAAGCGATGGCGGCCAAGAACCTGAAGCCCGAGGACCTGGCATCCATCGGGATCACTAACCAGCGTGAGACCACAATCGTGTGGAACAGGAAGACGGGCAAGCCGGTGTACAACGCCATTGTCTGGCAGGACACGCGCACCGCCGATTACGTCGCGGAGTTCTCCAAGCAAGGCGGGCAAGACCGATTGCGGAACAAATGCGGCCTGCCCCTGGCCACGTACTTCAGCGGCCTGAAGGTCCGCTGGATCCTCAATAACGTTGCCGGCGCTCGCGCCGCCGCCGAGGCCGGGGACCTGCTGTTCGGCAACATCGATACGTTCCTCATCTGGAACCTGACCGGTGGGCCGGACGGAGGGGTCCACGTCACCGACGTGACCAACGCAAGCCGCACACAGCTGATGAATCTGGAGACATTGGATTGGGATTCGGAGATCCTCGCCCTGTTCAACATCCCAAAGAGCGTCCTGCCGCGGATCGGCTCGAGCTCGGAGGAGTACGGGAAGGCGATCCCGAAGAGCATCCACGGCGTGCCGATCGCGGGCGACCTGGGCGATCAGCAGGCGGCGCTGGTCGGGCAAACCTGTTTTAAGCCGGGCGAAGCGAAGAACACCTATGGCACCGGTTGCTTCCTGCTGCTGAACACCGGCACTCGCCCGGTGCAGTCGCATTACGGCCTGCTTACCACCCTGGCGTACAAGTTCGGCGACAAGCCGGCCTGCTACGCGCTGGAGGGCAGCGTCGCGATCACTGGGGCACTGGTGCAATGGCTCCGCGACAACCTCGGCCTGATCAAGAAGAGCACCGAGATCGAGGCCCTGGCGAAAACGGTGGAGGACAACGGTGGCGTGTATTTCGTGCCCGCGTTCTCCGGCCTATTCGCTCCTTACTGGAAGACCACGGCGCGGGGCGTGATCGCGGGCATGACCCGGTACGTCAACAAGGGCCACGTCGCAAGGGCGGTGCTCGAAGCCACCGCGTTCCAGACCCGCGAGGTCGTGGACGCGATGAAACACGATTCCGGCATCGAGCTCGACGTCCTCCGCACTGACGGCGGCATGGTCGAAAACGATCTCCTGATGCAATTCCAGTCGGACATCCTCAACAAGCCGGTGGTTCGGCCCGTTATCAAGGAAACCACAGCGCTGGGCGCCGCTTACGCTGCCGGTCTGGCCGTCGGCTTCTACGAGAACCTCAATGACCTGTGCGCGAATTGGGCGATCGATAAGACATGGAAGCCCGCCATGGAGGATGGCCGCCGCGATTCGATGTACAAGCTGTGGAAGAAAGCAGTCACTCGGACCTTTGACTGGGTGGAGGAACCCGCCCAGGTCGAAAGCAAAGCCGCCGCAAAGGTAGCGTAAGGAGGCCGTTATATATGCATGGACCATACATTGGCGAATTCATGGGGACGATGGTCCTGATCCTGTTGGGCGACGGGGTCGTAGCCAACGTTCTCCTCAAGAAGTCAAAAGGCGAGGGCTCCGGCTGGATCGTGATCACCACCGGATGGGGTCTCGCAGTGACGGCCGGTATCTTTACTGCCATCGCTTGCGGCAGCCCTGGCGCTCACATCAATCCTGCCGTGACTCTCGCCGTCGCTCTGTTGTCACATAACTGGGCGAATGTACTGCCATTCTGGGCATGTCAGTTCGCGGGCGCGTTCCTCGGCGCCACTCTGGTGTGGCTTGTTTATCTGCCTCACTGGGCGGTGACCGAAGACAAAGGCGCGAAGCTGGGCATCTTCTGCACCGGGCCTGCCATTCGCAACCTTCCCGCCAATGCGATGACCGAGATCATTGCCACGGCAACCCTGGTGGGTGTCGGTTTCGCGTTTGGCGCCTCTGCGGTCGCTCCCAACGGACTGCCTCCAGGCTACGGCCCGTATTTGTGGGGCATCCTGGTGTGGGTCCTCGGCCTGTGTTTGGGCGGACCGACGGGATATGCCATGAACCCGGCGCGGGATTTCGGGCCTCGCGTCGCGCACGCAGTACTCCCGATCGCCGGAAAAGGGGCCACGGATTGGGGCTACGCCCTCATTCCGATCATCGGGCCGCTCATCGGAGCATCCATTGGTGCACTCAGCACACGGTTGTTCCATTATTAAGCTCCTCTCTGCACGTGGGTTACGCATTCCCCCGTGCAATGGTCGCCTGGGGGTGATGGTCTCTTGCGAGCAAGTCGGGAAGAGAACATCACCCCATTTTTCATTCACAAGCATGTCGAAGGAGGATGAAACATGGCAACTGTCGCCCACGTCAGCGTGATGAAGAAACTTATCAACTCTCCGGAGAATGTCGTCCGCGAGGAGCTCGAGGGCTTGGAAGCCGCGCACGGCGATCGTCTTCGGATCAGTTATGACCCGGTGTTCATCGTACGGAAAGACGCCCCGAAGAAGGGCAAGGTGGGCCTGGTGTCCGGCGGTGGCAGCGGCCACGAACCGATGCACGGCGGATATGTCGGCAAAGGCATGCTCGATGCTGCGTGTCCGGGCGCCATTTTTACCAGCCCAACTCCCAACCAGATGTATGAAGCCAGTAAAGCGGTCCACGGTGGCGCCGGCATTCTTCACATCGTGAAGAACTACACCGGCGACGTAATGAACTTCGAACTGGCACAGGACATGCTTCGTAATGATGGTATCGAGATCAACAGTGTTCTGACCGACGATGATGTGGCGGTCCAGAACAGCCTCTATACAGCCGGACGCCGCGGGGTCGGCTTGACCGTCCTCATGGAAAAACTGCTGGGGGCGGCCGCCGAAACGGGCATGTCGCTCTCCGACATCACGACACTCGGCAACGCGATCCGCAATACAGGACGGAGCATGGGGATGGCGCTCACGGCCTGCACCGTGCCGCACGCCGGAAGACCTTCGTTCGAACTGCCCGAGGACGAGATCGAATTGGGCATCGGTATCCACGGTGAGCCCGGCCGTTACCGGGGGAAGATGGCGCCGGCGGACGAGATCACCGAGAAATTGATGGAGCCGATCCTGTCGGACCTGCCCTTTAAGCGCGGCGATGACGTCCTGTTATTCGTCAACGGCATGGGCGGTACACCGCTCATCGAGCTGTACATCATTTACCGCAAGGCGGCTGCCATCGCCAAAGCGCATGGTCTGAATGTCGTTCGCAATCTGGTCGGAAGCTACATCACCAGCCTGGAGATGGCCGGCACATCCATCACACTACTGCGGATGAACAAGCAGCTGTGCGACTTATGGGATGTCCCCGTCGATACCCCCGCCCTGCGTTGGGGCATTTAGGGATACGACCATGGACCGTTTCTGTGTTGCTGACGCGCGGTCTTGGATGGGGCAGACCGCGCGTCTCATTGCCGAACACGAGGCAGATCTGACCGCACTCGACACAGCGATCGGCGATGGGGACCACGGAGCGAATATGGATCGCGGTTTCGGGGCGGTCGAGAAGAACCTCAAGACCGCGCCGGTAGTCGACGTTGCCAGTCTCTTCAAATCAGTCGGAATGACGCTGCTTTCCACCGTCGGCGGAGCCGCGGGCCCGCTTTATGGCGGCTTCTTCCTTGCATTGGCGCGCGTTAGCGCTGGGAAGCAGTCGCTGACGAAACCGGAGCTGCAACAAGCGTTACAGGAGGGGCTCACCGATATCCAGCGTCGCGGGAAAGCACAACGCGGCGATAAGACAATGGTCGACACTCTCGCTCCCGCACTCGTTGCCCTCGCGGCAATGCCGGATGCGGACATTGCGACTGCGACAAAGGCGGCCGCCGAGGCAGCTGCCGAAGCGGCAAAGGCCACCGTTCCTATGCTGGCCCGCAAAGGTCGCGCCAGTTATCTAGGGGAGCGAAGTATAGGTCATCAGGACCCAGGCGCAACCTCGTGCGCCCTGCTGCTACAGGCGCTGGCTTCGGTTTGCAACTCGCTGGCGCAGGAGGTTGGCGCTGCTGGCGCTGGTTCTAGTCTCGCATAGCTACCCACTGGCCACGGCGGTGCGCGAGCTTGCGCTGCAAATGGCCGGTCCGGCGCTGCGGATCGGCGTCGCGGCAGGAGCAGGAGATCAGCACGCCGAGCTCGGCACGGACGCGGTCCAAGTGGCGCAGGTCCTGCGCGAGATGCGGAATCCCGACGGTGTCTTGGTGTTGATGGACCTGGGAAGCGCCGTCCTCAGCGCACAGGCCGCGGTCGAATTGTTGGAATCCGAAGAACGGAAGGATGTGCGGTTGTCGTCTGCTCCTTTCGTCGAGGGTGCGGTCATAGCCGCGGTACAGGCGTCCGCCGGCTCGAAGCTGGAAGATGTCATGCCGGAACTCGACCATGCGCTCGCCGGTAAGGAGGAGCAAGTCGAGCCGACTCGTCGCGAAAGCCCACTGACGCCGACGCCGGGCGATGGGACCGGTCCATACTCCGAAGCGGTCTTAGAGGTCGCGAACGAGCATGGGCTACACGCCAGGCCTGCTGCGGAACTCGTGGCGCTCGCCGGTAAGTTCCCCGACGAGATCCAGATCACGGATCTGACATCGGGTACGGGTCCTGCCTCGGCGCGCAGTCTCTCCAGCATCGCCCTGCTTCAGGTCCGCAAGGGCGATCAAATCCGGGTGCGGGCGTGGGGCGCAACCCGTGAGGCCGCTGTTGCCGCGGTCGTGCAGTTAGCCAAAGCAGGGTTCGGCGAAGCTGGAACGGCTGTGGGTGCCTGCGTGCCCGAGAAACAGAGCGGGTTTGCGTCTTCGCCAGGAATCGCGATCGGACCACTCGTCTATGTCGAGTCTGCGAGGCCGGCGGCGTATTCCGGCGCAATCGGGAGTCCGCAAGAGGAATGGAGCAAGCTGCGCCAAGCTCTGGCAGGAGCGAAGGAGCGACTCGCGGCGGACACTTGCAACGCCGAAGTGGACAAGATCCACGCTGCACAGCGCGCCGCGCTGGACGATCCCGTTCTGCTCCAGAGATCCGAATCGCTCGTGGCCGGTGGCCAGTCCGGGTTTGCAGCATGGGCAACGGTTTGCGACGACATCGCCAAGTCGTACGAAGCGATGAGCGATGCGTATCTTCGCGAGCGTGCCGCCGACATCCGCGACATAAAGCAGGCCGTCCTGCGAGAGCTCTCGGGCTCGGAGACCTTTGACTTTGCCTCGCTAAAGCAGCACGCGATCATTTTCACGCACGAGTTGCTTGCCAGCGAGGCGGCACGCTGCCAGCGTTCGCAGGTGCTGGGCGTGATCGCGCAGCGGGGCAGCCCTACGTCACATGCCGCAATCCTGCTGCGTTCGGCGGGTATTCCCATGGTGGTCGGCCTGGACTGGATACGACCGGCGGATGCAGGGAAGCTGGCAGCGCTGGACGGTAGCACCGGTGAGGCATGGATCGACCCGCCAGACGACCTGCTCGTGGAACTTAGGAAAACGCAGCGACAGAGAGCGGAACTTCAGCAGCGCGCCCTGAACACTGTCGCCCAACCAGCGATCACGAAGGATGGCATTCGCGTCGAAGTGATGGCGAATGTCGCTTCCATCGGAGACGGCGAGCTTGCTGCACGGAATTGTGCCGACGGGATCGGCTTGCTGCGTACCGAGCTGCTTCTTTGGCCGCTGCGCGAGGACTCGGAAGCGGATCAAGTCCGTGCTATCCAGCAAGCCCTGGGAAATATCGCAGGACCCTTGGTGGTCCGAACGCTGGACATCGGCGGAGATAAACCTTGGCCTGCGGTGCAGTGTGAAGCAGAGGCCAACCCCTTCCTCGGCGTGCGCGGATTGCGGCTCACGCTGCGCAATCCAGTTTTCTTCCACCAGCACCTGCGTGCCATCCTGCGGGCGGGGGCCGGGCGGGACTTGTGGATCATGTTCCCGATGGTTTCGACAAACCAAGAAGTCAAGCAGGCTCGAGCTTTTGTCGAAAATGTGCATGAGGATCTGGCGCGGGAGGGAACGCCGCACGCTTGGCCGGTGAGGCTCGGCTGCATGATCGAGGTCCCCAGCGCCGCCCTGCTGGCTGAAACGTTCGCCCGCGGACTCGAGTTTCTAAGCATCGGAACCAACGATCTGACGCAATACACGTTGGCGGCAGAGCGCGGCAATGCCGCACTTTCCGAACTTCAGGACGCGCTCCACCCGGCGGTCTTGCGCCTGGTCCATCAAGTCGTGCACGCCGCCTCCATGATGTCGCGTCACGTCGCGATCTGTGGCGAAGCTGCCGCCGATCCTGTTGCTGCCGCTGTTTTTTTAGCACTCGGTATGCGCAGCTTGAGTGTGGCGCCGACTCTCGTGCCGCAGACCAAAGCCTGCATCCGTGGGCTGAGCATTTCGGAGCTAGCACCGATCGGCGAACGGATAGTTCAATGCAGCGATGCCGGCGAAGTGCGGAAGTTAGTCTCCGAAGTTCTTCCTTTACATTCCGAACCCGTCGCCCTAGCACGATGAGTAACAACGCAGGCGAAGGAGAAACTCATGACTACTGGTCAGCTGAAGGATCTTGTAGTGCAGCAGTTCAAAACTGTCGGCCTGCTCCATTGCCTAGACATCGACGACAGCAAGTTCGAGGAATTGCCGACTTTTTTTGAGGTGTCTCACCTCGCGGCGGAATTGTCGGTTACCGATGCTTCGCTTGTGCCGGTTGCAGCCAGCTTAGCCGACCAGCTGAAGGCGGATCTCGCCGCAAGCCATGGCATAGAACTCGAGGTGGTCATTCGCAGCAAAGTCCTGGTCGGCGCGTGATGGGAGATGTGGTGCCTGGATCGCGCGGCTTAGCCGTTGTCGTTCTTCGACAAGCTGGACAGATGCACATGGGGTGTCGTCGGAGAACCGAGAGCACGTGATGTCAACCAGCAACCGGGCGCATTCGGAAACGGCTAAATGACCCGGTGGCCGCGGGTCCGACCAGAGCTGTGGTTGATGGATTACGGTACGCCGGGAACGCAATGAGTATCTCGATCTCAAGACACGTGCTCTGGGCAGTGGTTGTGATTTCGTTACTCATGCCCTGGCGGCTGATGGCACAAAGATCAGCGACTTCCGGACGAGTCGAATGCACGGTTTTCGTCATGAATTCCAAGGGCCAGTCGGTAGTGGCCGGGGCGAAAGTCGTGCTCAGCGGGCCGGTCGAACTGAACGCGGAGACCGATCCAGGCGGCAAGTGCCTGTTTCCACAGCCACCCCGGTAAGCGCGTTACCACGAATGGTGACCGACTTCGGTGGCCTCATTGATTCACAACTCAATGCGAATGCGTTAGACGATCGTCTCCGTCACCCAAGAAGCGGACTAGCCCGCCCCATCGCTGGTTGACCTGGAAGCCATGCTTCGAAAAGAGTTGGCCAAGGAAGAAGTTTGTCTTGACGCAGCGCGCGCCTTGCGCTGCCATGCGCACGCAGAAGTCTTCGACCAATGCTCCCCCAAGCCCCTGGTTCATAAGCGGATTGGACACCACGATCCCGTCCAGGTACACGACCTTACCCTGCTCCCAGCGGTAGCAGAGGCCACCGATGATCCGTTCCTCTGCGCCGATAACGATCAGGTGCAGGTCATTCGCCGTGATCCGCTTTGGGTAGTCGGTTTCGAGGATCAAGTGATAAAGCTGGCCGATCTCTACGGGTGTAATCGGTTTCCGCACCTCATACGAATTGCCCGCCGCGTCTCGGATGGTGGAGCGGACGATGATCCGCTTATCGTCGGTTGAGCCAACGTGCAGAAGCTCGAGCTGCTGGCTTCTCCTCGCATGCGGGAAGACCATGCGGCTGAATACCTCGCGATCGCACGGAGCAGTCATCAGTTCTTGAAGCTCAGACAATTCTTCGAGTTGGCCTGGTCGGGCGCCCGGGTGCCCCAGACGCCGTGCAACCAGCCGGTTGAACAGCTCATGGACGGCTACGCCGGCTCCGCCAAAATAGGTGTGCTGGTAAACGTAATAGCGAAATGCCTCGTGGAATCGCTCGAGGCGGTACAGGTGGATCATCTGGATGACGGCATCTTCGCGCGCTTCGTATGTGGCGGCCTGATTGACTCGTTCCCATTCGCAAAAGCGGTGAATCGCGCAATGAACCGCCATCGGGATGTACGGACGCATCGTCAGCGCTGTGCGATATTCGGCAAGGGTGTTGCGAAGCACCTCGGAATCGTTTGTTTTATCGCCGCTCGCCAATACGACTTCCAGTTCGTCGAAGTACGTGGCCGATCCACTCGGCCCGAGCGCCTCCATGCAGGCATCGAAGATCCAGGCGACCTGCAGCGTGCCTCGGCTCTGCGGATACAATGCTTCGGTCTGGCGATAGAAATTCCGCAACAGTAGCCTGGCGAGCGCCAAGGGGCCCTTATACGGATGCCAACCCGCTAGTGAAAGAATGCTGGTCGCTTCGTGGAAATCGGCATCGGGGACGGACACGTTTGCCGGCATGATCGCACCCGGTACGATGCGGTACCCGCTGTGCTGCCAGGCGCGAAAAAACACGGCCATCGCGCGCACGAATAACTTCTTCCAGGCCCAGTCCTTCACTATGCCGTTGCCCGTGTCCTCCTGTCGTGACAATTCGTGAATCCGATCCCAAGCGGTAAAACTGTTAAGGTAGGCGATGGCGATGGCGCCGAGATCTATCCGCCACGCACCCATCCGGGGAAGCGCCGGAGGACCGAACGCGTGTCCCGAGAGTGCGGTAAGCCACAGGACCGTGTCCCTGACATGCCTCTCATTGCGCAGGTCACCACCCAAGACGAGAAGCAAATCGAAGTGCTTGCCCTCCGCGAGATTGATGCCGATGCGATATAGGCGAAGGGGATGAGGCGACAGCATCGGAGAGACCCATACGCCTTCTGGCGCCACGCGCGCCCATTCGAAGGAATCTTCGCGAAATGCATGTGTGATCGAGCACAGCAGGAACGTGCGATCGCATAGCACAGCCCGCAGTTGGGCGCGCTCAGCGGCCGAAATGCCGAATGGGAAGACAACTTTTTCCGGGGCGGGCTGGCTCGCTGCCGCAACCCGCGAAAGCGACTCTTCGCGCCAGGCGGTGAGTTCCTCCAGCTGCCGTTCGGCTGCACGGGCCAGTTGCACGTCCTCGTGGAACAGGGCCCAAGCGGCAAGTTCTGCTTCCACGGCGGCATACGACTCGCGGTCGTGGCGTGCGAAGTCGGCCAGAAGCTGAAACACACGCCTGAACTGCGTCTGGCGGCTCGGCGGTCCAGGCCACTCGAGCTGTGTTCGATAGTTGTACAGCCGCTGCCGCAAGGCCTGCAGCCGCCGTTCGCCGTGACGTGCTCCGGCAATCGCAGCGATATTCGGTTCATCAAGAAACGTTAGACCCGAGTCGACGAATGCCGGGAACGCCTTATCGTAATCTTCGGCAGGCTCGTCCAGCACCAGCACTCGGTAGGCGCGTGCACGTATGTGCTCTTCCGGACGATACGCCAGGGCTTCCAGCCTCCTGCGAATGACCGATGCGGAAGTTGCGTTAGCTTCCCTGAGAACGTCTGACAAACCCTCAATCGCGCGTGTGGCATCAGCGGTGGTTCCAAACAGGGCGCTTACGCAGAGGACGTGAATATTCCGAAGCTGCTCGTCGGCGATCAGCGATTCAGCGCTGGTGCGCGGCCCTCCAGGTGTGATGCCCGGCGAGGGCAGTCGCACCTGGTCCGAGACTCCACGAAGAGGCAGGTCAAATCCAGGCTTGCATGGTGAGAACGCCACCAGCGACGGGTTCCCCACCCACAGTCGCGGCTGGCGTGCAAACAGGCCCAAGTCTACAGTGTCGTCCGGCAAACGGTACAAGAGGTCGCCGACCCGCACTGCGCCCGATGCTTCTTTCCACATCTGCAGAACAGCGCCGGTCTTGGCGACTCTGAGTTCCCGTTCCCCGGCCACGATGTCGTCCTCGAGGAGCGCCAAGTCGCGGTAAAACCAGCGCGGAATACGTAGCCGCAAGCCATCTACGGTGAGCTCAACCTGATTGCTGCGATAAAGGTTGTCGATTACCGCGGCGAAATGCTCGGTGATGACCTTGCGACGGGGCGATCCCTTCGGTGTCAGCTCATTGCGCTCCACATCAAAATCGCGCTCAAGTACTGCGAAGCGGACCACGCGTTCGTACGGTGCGAGGGCGACATTCACAGAACGGACGATCTGTCCGAGGTACTCCTGAAACTCCTCATCGCTGCGCGACTTCTGCACCGGATCGTCGCGGTCGGCCACGACCAGCAGCACATTGTGATCTCGGTGGTCGCCGACCACAAAGGTACGGCGGATACCGGGCACGGAAGCAAAACGCTGCTCGATGCGCTGTGGGGCAATGGTCTGGCCGCGGCTGTTCTTGTAGATGTCCTTTACGCGATCGATGATCTCCAGATGGCCCCCGGAGTGCACGGTGAAGACATCTCCGGTAGACAGCCAGTAATCCTGGTTGGCACCGAGGGCAGCCAGCGAGCCAGGGGCAGCATCTTCGTCGAGATAACGAGCCACGTACGGGCCAGCGATCTGGAGCTCATGCTGGGGTGTGAACCGGAGGCGCATGCCCGGTAGTGGCACCCCAACACTACCGTCGACATACTCGCCGGGTGGCGTCATGGTGATCCCGCCGGTGGCTTCCGTCATCCCGAATCCGCTACAGAGGTCCACCCCGTGCCGCTGAAAAAACCGGAAGACCAGGGGATCCAGGAAGCCAGCGGCCGATACTCCCCAACGCAGGCGATCACCGACGGTTTTGCGAAAGGCGGCGCGTTGCGCAGCAGCCTCGGCCTCAGAATCCATGGCCTCGAGACAGTGCTCACGGATCTGCGCCCAGCGCGCCGGCACGCCGATCAAACCCGTCGGACGCACCTGTCCCAGTGCTGTGACCAACCTCTCGGCGCTCGGACTGCTGGCGAACACGTACGTGCCCCCCCAGTAGATAGCGCCGAGCATCTCGAAAAAGCGCCCGAAGGTATGGAACAGTGGCAGGTAGCAGAACAACACCTCGTTCCGCCCAACCGACGGCAGCGCGGCCGCCCGCGCGAATCTTTTCGCGACCAGGCTGTACTGGCTGAACACCACTCCCTTTGGCCGTCCTGTGCTGCCGGAAGTGAACATCACAGTCGCCGGTGCAAACAGATCGCTGGCGCGCGAGGCAAGCCGCGCGAAGATGGCTGTAAGATCGACGCGCGCGGCAGCGTGTCGGAGCGGGGTCACCTCAAGCCCTCGTACGGTGGTGTTCGTGGTCCGATTCCCGGTGCGGAACACCTTGAAGTCGCGTCCAAGGATCGCTCGAACTTCGGACAGTCGCGCGAGCCGTTCATCGCTGTCAGTTACAACGATGTCGATAGCGAGCCGCCGAAAGATCCAGGCGAGCGTCTCAGCGTCGAAATGAACGTCCAGTGGCGATACCAGGATACCGTAGAGCAGACACGCGAGGTCCGTACAAGCGCTGTCAATGCTGTTATCGCAGAGGATCGCAACCCGTGGTTCTTTCAGGGTAGATTGGAGAAAGACACCGGCGAGAGTTCGCGTGTACCAGGCTACCTGGGCGTAAGTGGATGCTGGGTTCGCCTCGCGCGAGTCGTGGAAAAGGACGCGCTCCGGGTGCACCGCAACCCGCTGCTGAAGCATGGTCAGCAGCGAGTATCCGGAATGCTCGATAGCGCGAAATGCCAGGTCTGCCCAGTGTTCCCGGCTTTGGCGGTCCGCCAAACACTCAAGGAAATCGGGAACGCCGGTCGAGTAAAGCCAGTCGTGCCAGGTTTTGGGTCCGGTGTCGTCCGGAGCTTCAGGGGCAAGTTGTTGCTCGACGACCGCCAGCAGGTCAAGGGCAGCCGCTCTCGCAGATACACTCCCTGGCTGCTCGCGGCGCCATGCGGACAGTGCGGTGCCTACATCGGCGAGTGCTGCTTCGGTACCGAACGTTTGTTTCACGGAACGTTCGCATCAGGATCGGCTGTGCGAGGCCGCCGTTACCAGGCGAGTCACGCAGCATCCTACGGTTCAGTGTCCGGTTTCATCCGGCCACTGCGAAGGTAGCGGTTGTGCCAGCCGAGGCTCTCGGACGGTAGGTGTGGCGTGTGTTTGCCGTACGACATGCGCTCGGCGCGCTGGACGTAATCCGATAGCAACGGACGGTAGTCGGGATGGGCGCATTTGTCGATGACCAGCTTGGCGCGTTGCCGGGGCGAGAGGCCGCGGAGATCGGCCAGACCCTGCTCGGTCACGACCACGGCGACGTCGTGCTCGGTGTGGTCGACGTGGGAGACCATCGGCACGATGGTCGAGATCTGTCCGCTCTGCGCCAACGACGGCGCCATGAAGATCGAAAGATAGCCGTTGCGGGCGAAGTCGCCCGAGCCGCCGATGCCGTTCTGAATGCGCGATCCCATAATGTGCGTGGAATTGATGTTGCCGTAAATATCGGCTTCGATCATCCCGTTCATCGCGATCACTCCGAGTCGGCGGATGATCTCCGGGTGGTTGGAAATCTCCTGCGTGCGCAGGACGATCTGTTTGCGGAAGCTGGCCATATCACGGTTCACTTCGGCCAGCACCTCGGGGCTGAGAGAGAACGCGGTTGCGGAAGCGCAGGTCAGCTTGCCGCTGCGCAAGAGTTGGATCATGCCATCCTGGATGACCTCGGTATAGGAAGTCAGGTTTTCGAACGGCGCCTGCTGTAGCCCGAACAGCACCGCGTTGGCGATGTTGCCTACGCCCGACTGAATGGGCAGCAGCGACGGTGGTATGCGGCCTTTCTGGACTTCGTGCTCGAGGAACTCCAGGATGTGGCCGGCGATCTGTTGCGATGCCTTGTCGGGCGTCTTGAAGGCGCTATTGCGGTCGGGCGAATTGGTGATGACCACGCCAACGATCTTTTCGAGAGGAACCTTGAAATAGGGGATCCCGATGCGCTGGCCAGGGCTGGTAAGCGGGATGGGCTGGCGATTCGGTGGAGGCTGCAGGCCGTAATAAATGTCGTGCATGCCCTCGAGTTCGGCAGGCTGCCACTCATTGACCTCGACAATGACTTTTTCCGCCTGCTCGATCCAAGTCTTGTTGTTGCCGACGGATGAGCTCGGGATCAGGCGGCCATCCTCCAGGATGGCAGTGGCCTCGATCAACGCCCAGTCCATCTTGCCGAGAAAGCCGTACTCCACGTACTGCGCCACGTGGCTGAGGTGGATGTCCATGTAATCCATCTCCCCGGCGTTGATCCGCTTGCGGGTCTCGGGATCCGATTGGTAGGGCAGGCGGAGGTGGATGCCGCCTGCCATGGCAAGCGCGCCATCGAGTTCTGGGCCCGTGGATGCTCCGGTAAAAATGTTCACCTGAAACTTATGGCCGCGGAGGTTGGCGTCGGCAATGCAGCGCGCCAGCGCTAGAGGTACCGCTTTGGGATACCCCGAGCCGGTGAAGCCGCTCATCCCGATGCTCGTGCCGGACTGGATGAGACCAGCGGCTTCATCAGCGCTCATGATGCGATGGGAAATGGTGGGATTCAGTACGCGGGAGGAGGTCGCTGGAGCAGTCGCCATGACAAAGCCCTCTACCTATGGTCACACTCCGCAGCCAGTCCCGATGTGAGTAGGGTCACATTCCGTTGTGTCCTGGGGAGGCAGATCGCCTCAGCGGCTTCAATCTCTAACGAGATCGGCCGGGGTATTCCCAAAATGGGCTGCACCTAAAAAATGGGCAAACTCGGCTCGAATTTTCTTGCCCCGCCGCCCGCCTGATTGTCATCTGAACACAACAGTTTTTGAGGTCTGCTGAAGCGACATAGGGGGGTGAGATGCCTGGCTACGCGTTGATTCGCGCTATCTTGTGTTGTTTAACGCGGGAGGTCTTCTTACGCCGTATCCCGCCGCGGTTGAACGTGACGTTGACGCTCAATCTCCTCGGCCTGGTGTGGCTGGTATGCACCCTCCCCGTCTACGCTCAAGACAGCAGCGATGTCCATGTGAGCCCGAGCGTGCCCGCGAAGAACACTAACCCAGCTCCGGATCCTTCGCTCAATACGCATACTAAGTCATTGCGCCGCGATGTCGAGCTGGTCATGGTGCCGGTCACGGTCACCGATCCGATGGGACAGTTCGTCCTCGGGCTGGACAAGGAAAATTTTGAAGTCCATGAGGGTAAGCACAAACAGGTGCTGCGCTATTTTTTTTCCGAGGATGCCCCTGTCTCGGTCGGCATCATTTTCGATATGAGCCGCAGCATGAAAAATAAGTTCGACAAGGCAAAAGAGGCCGTGATCCAGTTCATGCAGACGGCCAATCCCGCGGACGAATTCTTCGTGATCGGCTTTTCCGATCGCCCCAAACTTCTCGCCGCCTTCACGAGTTCGGTCGACCAAGTCCAAAATCAGCTCGTTTTCACCGCGCCCGGTGGCATGACTTCGCTTCTGGATGCGATTGCCATGGGGATGGACTTCATGAATCATGCTAGCCGCCAACGCAAGGCTCTGCTCATCATCTCCGATGGTGGCGACAACCACAGCCGCTACACCGAAAGTGAGATCAAATCTGCGGTTGAGGAATCAGACATCCAGCTTTTTGCGATCGGCATATTCGATGCTGCCCCGCTCACTCCCGAAGAACGCGACGGCCCGGCCTTGCTCAGCGGGCTAACAAACATCACTGGCGGAACCACTTTTTTCCTGAAGAGTCCGGCGGAACTGCCGGACGTGGCCACCAAGATCAGCAGTCAGCTTCGACAGCAGTATGTTCTCGCCTTCGCTCCTCTTGAAAAGCGCAACGACGGGAAATGGCATAGGATCAGAGTCAAGCTCACCGCGCCTAGAGGGTTTCCCCCGCTTACCGTCCATGCCAAACAGGGCTACTATGCGCACGAATAGCGCCGCTTTCCGGTCGTGTGACACCCAGCCCTTGACGGAACTTTTCTGAAATCTGTATCAGCGATTGCTCCCAGGCCGGTAGCGCGAGTAAGGTAACAGTCGATCACCCTGCACGCCACGGGTTCATTTGGCACGGCCCACCAAGGTAACAAGACTGGCCACATGCCCGACTACGCATGTCTGCACGACTCAGGGAAAAGGTTGCCGTAATCACCGGCGCTTCGATGGGGATCGGCGAGGCGTTGGCGCGATTGTTCGTCGAGGAAGGTGCGACCGTCGCTCTGGCCTCGCGTGACGAGCCACGCCTGGAGGCAGCCCGCGCGCGTATCGGCCACGTTGACCGCACCTTGGCGGTGGCCTGCGATGTATGTAACCGCGAAGACATCGAGCGCGTGCTCTCGCTGACGTTGCGCAATTTCGGTGGCGTCGATATCTGGATCAATAATGCCGGTTGTGGCATGCACGATTCGGTCGAGGCGATGGACCGCGATGCCTGCCGGCGGATGTTCGAGACCAACTTCTTCGCCGCCATTGACGCCATGCAATTGGCAATTCCGGTCATGAGGCGCCAAGGCGGGGGCACGATCATCAACATTTCCAGTGTCGCGGGACACATTCCGGTGCCGTTCCAGGGTGCGTACAGCGCGACGAAGTTCGCTCTCAACGCCATCAGCAAAGCGGCGCGGATGGAATTGGTGGGGAGCGGCGTGCATGTGATGACCGTTTGCCCGGGATACATTGCCACCGATTTCCGCGCCCACCGGATCCTCGGGCGCGACCAGCGTCATTTAGACGATCAGCGCCGCGGCGCCACGGCCGAATCGGTGGCCACGGACATTCTCGCGGCATACTTGAAGGGCAAACGGGAAATCTACAGCCCCTGGTACTACTGGTTCGCTGCCAAGCTATACGGAGTAGCCCCGCAAGTGGTGGAGTGGGCGCTTTCGAGGCGGATCAACAACCCCTAGGCGTATGGTCGCACGATGGCGCGGTTCGGGTCGGATGCTCGTCCCAGTTCGGAACAATGTTTTGGAAAAATCGCATTCTGTTGCGATGAACTGGAATCCCTAAGGTAGTCTCACGCATCTCTACGCTTCTTTAGGGGTGGGCGATGGGTGCGGACACAAAAGGGCGGATGCTGGGTGTCGTCCTTCTGGGAATCCTTGTCAGTGTTGTCGTAAAGAACACAGCTTCGGGCCTGGTCTATTCCTACGCGAGCGAGCGCTGGCCTCGCACAACAGCGCAAGTTGTCGATTCAGAGGTGTATCACGACGGCACGGCCGTCCCACCTCGATGGGAGCCTGCGGTGGTCTACCAGTACAAGGTCAGCGATCAGACCTTCACGTCCGGCAGGGTGCGCTTCCTCATGCCCCCGATCTACCGTCGTGAAGAGGCGACGCACATCGCCGAATCCTACAAGGTCGGGCGTGTGGTCCGGGTCGCTTACGATCCTGCCGATCCCAGGGAGAGCGTGTTGGAGCCAGGCCCGCCGTCTGGCACACTGAAGGAAATCTTGATTGTGCTGTTTCTTATTAGCCTAACCGGTTACATTTATTACGAAATCCATCATCCCGAGCGCCGAATCCTGCTACGGACTAAGAGTTCAAGCCGGTAAGTGCCGTAGTTTCAATGGCTTTGTAAGGGATGCCCGTTGTCGAATGCCCAAATTAGGATACTGCAGGGGGCACCAGGCCTTCGGGAACTCGCAGGTGTTCCTACCGCGTCCGATCAAGCGCTCAGGCCCGTTACAGCGCACGGTGATCGCAATCTCTGCCAAAAGTGTCGCAACCTAAAGGGACTTTCGCGGCCCACGCGCGTCGGTGGGGCTTGGGGCTGTGACTCAAAAACGTCGTTCCTGGGATGCTGGTTGCCTGAAGAGAGCCGAAGGCGATGAGGGTGCAGCTGAGCTACCTCGCCCCCGCATCACTGGTGACTTAGGTTATCGAAAC
>Ga0335070_10000308_pt1 | contig 57083 bp, 38 predicted proteins | sample Lox_Sample_13_FD_206722 | JGI IMG/M metagenome (GOLD analysis project Ga0335070, IMG submission 206722) | Soil microbial communities from Loxahatchee National Wildlife Refuge, Florida, United States - Lox_Sample_1.3 | ecosystem: Environmental > Terrestrial > Soil > Wetlands | place: USA...
CCTGTCCGCCGATTTCGCCAGGCTCGGCGAGGAAGTCCGGGCGATCGACGCCGCCGGCGCGGACTATATTCATGTCGATGTGATGGACGGGCATTTCGTGCCGAACCTCACGATCGGGCCCGGCGTGATCAAGGCGCTGCGCGCGCATAGCAAACGCCCGTTCGACGTGCATCTGATGATCGCGCCGGTCGATCCCTTCATTCCGGAGTTCGCGGCTGCCGGCGCCGACATCCTGACCGTGCATCCCGAATCGGGACCGCATCTTCACCGCACCATCCAGCTCATCAAATCCCTCGGCAAGAAGGCCGGCGTCGCGCTCAACCCGGCGACCTCGGTTGCCGCCGTCGAACCGGTTCTGGCCGATCTCGATCTGGTCCTGGTGATGTCGGTCAATCCCGGGTTCGGCGGCCAGCAATTCATCCGCAGCCAGCTCGAGAAGATCGCCACCTTGCGCCACATGATCGATGCGGTCGTGGCGGCAACGCCCGGGCGCCATATCGATCTCGAGGTCGATGGCGGCATCAACGACATCACCGCCGCCGATGCGGTGCGCGCGGGCGCGGACGTACTGGTGGCTGGGACGGCCACCTTCACCGGCGGTGCCGGCGCCTACGCCGAGAATATCCGCCGGCTGCGGCAAGCGGCCTGAGCCTCCAGGGGACCCGCGATGGCCCCTGGAATCGATGCCCTTCGGCGCGCCCTCAATACCCGTTCTGCGTTGTCCCGGCCGGGCCGCTTCACGCCGGTCATGCGCCTCTGGGCCATGCCGGAAGGCTGGCTCGCCGGTTACTTGCGCTATCTGCTGCTGAGCCGGCTGCCGGATCTCAGGCCCGGGCGCTTGGCGCGGCAGAACCCGGCGCGCGAGGGTCTGGCCGCGGGCGGTTGGACCATCGCGGCGCCCGGACTGTGGCCCGGCATGCCGGAACGGGGTGCTGCGATCCTGGCGGGCGAAATAGAGCTCCTGGGCCGCAAACTGCCGATCACCCAACCCTTCTGGAGCCTCGCGCCCGACAATGCGCGCCTCGCGGCCGAGCTTCATAAATTTGCCTGGCTCACCGATCTGGTTTCCGCGGGCAATGCCGGCATCGTCCTGGCGCGCCAATTGATCGATCAGTGGCTGCTTCTGCCCGAGAGCCGGGACCGGGCGCTGCGCCATCCCGCCATTGCCGGGCCGCGGCTTGCCGCTTGGGCGCAATCGGCCGACCGGCTCTTGGTCGGCGGCGATGCTGGCTTCGATGAGCGGCTGCACCGGCGTATCCTCGAGGAAGCCACGAGTCTGGCGCGGCTCCTGCCCGCCGGGCTCTGCGGTGCGGCGCTGATCGAGGCGCTCAAGGGATTGCTTCTCGCCGCGCTGGCGCTGCCCGAGGGCAACGCTTGGGAGCGCCAGGCGATGATCTGGCTGGAGCGCGAGCTGGGTCGCCAGATCCTTCCCGACGGCGGCCATGTGGAGCGCAATCCATCGCGCCAGCTGCGGCTGGTCCGCGACCTGGCCGAGATCGAGCTCGCCGGCGTCCGGGGCGGGCGCCCCGCGTCGCCGGCGATTGGCGCCGCCTTGCGCGCATCGGCCCCGGCACTTCGGCTCCTGCAGCATGGCGATGGAGGGCTGGCGCTCTTCAACGGTGCCAACGAAGAGACGGCCGGGCTGATTGAAACCGTCCTGACTGCCGCCGGCGAGACGCCCCAGGCGATGACCAAGGCGCCCCATCAGGGCTTTCAGCGCCTCGCCGCCGGACGAATGATCGCACTGGTCGATGCCGGGCGGCCGGCGGCGCCGGGTTTCGATCGCGGCGCCCATGCCGGGACCTTTGCGATCGAGGTCGGCATCGGAGCGGAACGGCTCATCACCAATTGCGGCGCGCACCCGGCCGATGCGGATTGGGAGGAGGCACTGCGGTCGACCGCGGCGCATTCCACGCTGTCGATCGACGGCGCCGATTCGAGTTCGCTGCTGCCCGGCGACGGCATCGCCAGCCGGCCCGCCTTCGTCGATTGTCGGCGCGAGGAGCAGGCCGGCGCCATCTGGCTCGAGCTGGCGCATGACGGCTATGGACCGCGCTTCGGGCTGCGCCATCGCCGGCGTCTCTATATGCCGGCGAGCGGCGAGGAGCTGCGTGGCGAGGATCGTGTCGAGCCACTGGGCGGCCGGGCTCAGGCCTCGAGCCTCACCATTCGCTTCCATCTGCATCCCGAAGTCCATGCGACATTGGCGCAGAACGGTCACACCGTGCTGCTACGGCTCGCCTCGGGCGCGGGCTGGCGGTTTCGGGTCGACGGCGCGCCGATCAGCCTGGTCGAGAGCGTCTATGCCGGGCGCCGCGGTCGATTGCGCCGCAGCCAGCAGATCCTGGTCGAAGGCCGATATGACGGGGCGGCCAACTCGGTACGCTGGGCGCTGACGCGCGAGCGGCGAAAGGCGGAGCCTCTGGGACGCTCCGAAGAAGAGGCGCCGGTCGATCTCAAGTAATCGCCAATGGCGACGCGCCGCCTGACCCTTCCGGATTCGACGGGCCTGAGGCTGAGGGGCGCCCTCCCGTTCCCCGGGAGTGCCCCCTCTTTCATTTTGGCCGCAGACGGCAATCCGGGCGTGAGGCCGCTTCTTGCCGCGTTACTTTCCTCCCCTCCGCGACGTGAGGGGGAGGGTTGCGAAGGGTTAGTCGCAGCGAAGCGAAGACTTACCCGAAGCTGGGAGAGGGTGCCTTCGCGGGGCATGCACCGCACCCCTCACCCTCCCGCAGCAAGAGCGGCGGGACCCTCCCTCTCCCCACATCAGTGGGGCGAGGGTTTGGAGAATAGTGGTGCGGGAATAGGCGTGCGTTCTCTCACAGTTCCCAGCGCCGCAGGCCGTTGGGGAGCGCGCGGCCGCGCCACATCCCTTTAATATCGCAAACCAGCCCGCCGGGGCGCACCAGGCTGGCCAGCTCGGCGGCATCCAACGCCTTGTAGGCGTCATGGGCGACGGCGCCGATGAGGCAATCGAACGAGGCTTCGCCGTTGGCGGTCGCAAGATCCTGGCGCAAGGTCTCGCCATAGAGGCTCTGCGCTTCGGCCGGATCGGCGCGCGCATCGTGGACCTCGACGCGGTGGCCACGCGCGCGCAAGCCCCGGATCAGGTCGATCACTTTCGAGTTGCGCAGGTCCGGCAAGTTCTCCTTGAAGGTGAGACCCAGCACCAGTGTGCGCGGCGAGGTCGGGCCACGCGCGGTCTGTGCGTAAGCCTCGGCGATCCGTTCGGCGATATGGTCGCCCATGCCGTCGTTGATGCGCCGGCCCGCGAGAATCACCTCGGCATGATGGCCGAGCGCCTCGGCGCAATGGGCGAGATAGAAGGGATCGACGCCGATGCAATGGCCGCCGACGAGGCCGGGGCGGAAATCGAGGAAATTCCATTTGGTGCGGGCGGCTTCGAGCACGTCATAGACGGAAAGACCGAGCCGGCCGAAGATCATCGTCACTTCATTGATGAAGGCGATGTTGATGTCGCGCTGCGCATTCTCGATCACCTTGGCGGCCTCGGCGGTGCGGATATCGCGCGCGACGAAAATGCCGCCCGAAGTCACCTGGCCGTAGAGCCGTTCGAGGCGCTGCGCCACCGCCGGCGTCTGGCCGGCCACCACCTTCATGATGCGGTCGACGGTGCGGGTGCGGTCGCCCGGATTGATGCGCTCGGGCGAATAGCCCATGAGGAACCCGAGGCCGGCTTCGCGCCCCGAGACGCGCGCGATGATGGGCGCGCAGAAATTCTCGGTCACGCCGGGATAGACCGTGCTCTCGAACACGACGACCGGAAGGCCCCGCTCCGGCGGCTTCGAGGCACTGAGCGCGGTTCCGACGATCTGGCAGGCGGTCTCGACCGCACTCAGATCGGGCTTGTTGTTCTCGTCGACCGGCGTCGGCACGGTGACGATGTAGATGTCCTTGTCACGCAGCTCGGTCGGGTCGGCGCTATAGCGAATGGGCGCGGATCGCAAGGCGTCGGGCTCGACCTCGCCGGTATGGTCGCGACCCTGGCGCAACAGCTCGATGCGCCGGGGATTGATGTCGAAACCGAGGACCGAGCCCTTCCCGGCCGGCGCCTTCTGCTGGCCGCGGGCCAGCGCTACCGCCAGCGGCAGGCCGACATAGCCCAGCCCGATGATGGCGACCGCTTCGCCGGGCGAGGGTTCGCCGATCGCGGCAAGGTCCTGCGGCCGCGGGCGCGGGGGCGCGCTATTCGGCAATGGGGCATCGAGGCTCATAGGGGGATGGCTCCCGGGATCAAAGCGGCCCCCTCTTTCCCTTAGGGCCTGGGGAAAGTCAATCGAGCCCCGAACCGGTGTCCTCCTCGCCGAAAAATGCTCTATAAGGCCCCGCAGGATGACCGTCGCGACCATGGCCCTGCTCTTTGCCGGCAGTTTCCTCTGCAGCCTGCTGGCTTGCGGCGGGGTCCGCCTGGTGCTGCTGCGCTACCGCGTGCTGGACCTGCCGGTGGCACGCAGCGTCCATACTGAACCCACCCCGCGCGGCGCCGGGCTCGCTCTCGTTCCGATCCTGACTTTGCTCTGGTATTTCCTGCCGGCGATCGATCCGGCTGCGGCTTCGTTGCCGCCGATTCTCGCCCTCGGCACTCTCCTGCTCCTGATCGTCTCCTGGCTCGACGATCTCCGCCAACTGCCGGCACTGCCGCGGCTGGGGGTTCATCTCGCAGCCGTGATGCTGGGCCTGGTGGCACTGGCAGAATTACCGCCAATCTTCCAGGGCTGGCTGCCGAGACCCTTGGACCTGGCGCTCGCCGGGCTGCTCTGGCTCTGGTTCGTCAATCTGTTCAATTTCATGGATGGCAGCGATGCGGTCGCAGGCGGGCAGGCGCTCACGATCGGGCTCGGCATGGCGGCCATTGCGATCGATCAGGGCTGGGCCGGATTGACGGCGGCGCAGGGACTGGCGCTCGCCGGTGTCGCGCTGGGTTTCCTCGTTTGGAACCGGCCGCCGGCCAAAGTTTTTCTGGGCGATGTCGGCAGCATCCCGCTGGGCTATCTGATCGGCTGGCTGTTGCTCTGGGCGGCAAGTCGGGGCGCTTGGGCCGCGGCCCTGATCCTGCCCGCCTGGTTCCTCGCCGACACGACTTTGACGCTGGCGCGGCGCGCCTGGCGCCGCGCGCCGCTGCTCGAATCGCATGCCGAGCATTCCAATTCGGCCGCGATCCGGCGCGGCTATAGCCACGCCCGGGTCGCGGGCCTGGCGCTGATCGCCAACAGCGCCCTGGCGCTGCTGGCCCTGGGCGCGGAACGCGACCAGCAACTGCTGGGCCTCGCCGGCGCGGCCGCCACGGTCTGGCTCCTGATGCGCAAGCTCCAGCGCTCGCCCAAACCGCCGGTCGCGGAGACCGGTTAGCGCCGTTGCCGGCGCTCCGGCCAGGCGCCTCCGGCCCGACCTCTTTCCCGGTTCCAGCGCGCGGTTTGTGCTAAGAGAGCGTCAGGGGCAAGGGGTGGGACCAGGCATGGCGATAAGGCTTCATCTGAGCGGGCGGGCGGGCATCGCGTTGCTGCATGACACGGCGATGGCGGCCCTGTCCTTTCCGCTGGCGCTTTACTTGCGCCTCGGCACCGCCGCCTTCCCCTCCCAGACTGCCTCCTATCTCTGGCTCGGCACGGCCCTCTTCACCGCCATCGCAGTCACGGTCTTCATCGCCAGCGGATTCTATCGCGGCGTCTGGCGCTATGCCTCGATGCGCGACATGGTCGAACTCGGCCGCGCGGTGGCGATGACTTTGCTGCTGTTCCTTCCGGCCCTATTCCTGTTCAACCGGCTCGACGGCCTGCCGCGTTCGACGCTGGTCATCAACGGGTTTCTTCTCCTGTTCCTCTTGGGCGGCCCGCGCTTCGCCTATCGCATCTGGAAGGATGGCGGCTTCGATCGTCTGCTCGAACGCAGCCATGGCGGCCGAGCCACGGTATTGCTGGTCGGCGCCGGTGATGCGGCGGAGCTTTTCCTGCGCGACATGGCGCGCGGCGCCACGGCGCCCTACCGCGTCGTCGCCTTGGTCGATCCGTCGGGCCAACGCATAGGCCGGCGCATTCAAGGGGTGCCGGTCGCGGGCGGCCTCGCCGAGATCGCGCCGATGATCGACCGTCTCATTGCCCGAGGCGATGCGCCGCAACGACTGATCCTGACGGATGACAGCCTCGATGGCCGGTCGATCGCCCAGCTGCTCGATCTGGCTCAGAACAAAGGTCTGACGCTGGCGCGCCTGCCACGCTTGACCGAGCTCACGACAAGCGCCGACACCGATCGCTTCGCAGTCCGGCCGATCGCGCTCGAAGATCTGCTGGGACGCCCGCGCCGGGTGCTGGATCGTGGCCCCGTCGAACGGCTCATCGCCGGCAGACGGTTGCTGGTCACCGGCGCCGGCGGCTCGATCGGCGCCGAGCTCTGCCGCCAGATCGCGGCTTTGGCGCCGGCGCGCCTGACGCTGCTCGATCATTCGGAATCGCTGCTGCAGGCGATCGCGACCGAGCTGATCGCAAAGCGCCCGGGATTGGCGATCGAGAGTCAGCTCTGCGATCTGCGCGACCGTGGCCGGCTCGATCGCGCCGTCGCTGCGGCGGCGCCCGAGTTCGTGTTCCATGCCGCCGCCCTCAAGCATGTGCCGGTCTGCGAGCGCCATCCCGAGGAGGCGGTGCTGACCAATGTCGTCGGCACCCGCCATCTGGCCGCAGCGGCGATCAAGGCCGGCGCGGCGGCAATGGTGGTGATCTCGACCGACAAGGCGGTCCAGCCCGAAAGCGTGCTGGGCGCCACCAAGAAGCTGGCGGAAAGCTATTGTCAGGCGCTCGATCGCAGCGCCGGACCTGGTGCCACGCGGTTCGTTGCGGTGCGGTTCGGCAATGTGCTGGGCTCGTCCGGCTCGGTCGTGCCGCTGTTCCAGAAGCAGATCGCCGCAGGCGGCCCCGTTACCGTGACCGATCCCGCCATGACGCGCTTTTTCATGACCACGGAGGAAGCGGTCGAGCTCGTGCTCCAGGCCTCGGCACCCGCGCTCGCAAGCCAGGCGCGCGGCAAGGTGCTGGTGTTGGAGATGGGCCAACCGGTGCGCATCCTCGATCTGGCGCGCCAGATGATCCGGCTCTCGGGCCGGCAGCCCGACCGCGACATTCCGATCGCCTTCACGGGCTTGCGACCCGGCGAGAAGCTGACCGAGGCGCTGTTCGCGCCGGACGAGAGCCCGACCGCGACCGCGGTCGCCGGCGTGCTGCAGGCCGAGCCACGCACGGCCTCGCTGCATGAGCTCGAGACCGGCATCGACCGGCTTTCGGCCGCGGCGCGGGACGGACGAGCAGGGCTTTTGATCGAGACCCTCATGGCGCTCGTGCCCGACTACCGGCCGCAAGGCGCCTATGCGAGCCATCGGCTTCCGGGCCAGGCGGCATCGTGATATGGCGAGGCCTCAAATCGTAATGTCGCCCGCGGGCGTCCCGATCCGGAGCCTGATCGCATCATGACCGCACCCACCGCCCACCGAGCCGCCACCGACGAGGTCAAGATCTCGCGCGCCCTGCTGTCGGTGTCGGACAAGGCCGGCTTGGTCGAGCTGGGGCGCTTTCTGGCGCAGCACGGCGTCGAGCTGCTGTCGACCGGCGGCTCGGCCAAGGCGCTGGCTGATGCGGGGCTCGCCGTCAAGGAAGTCGCGACGCATACCGGCTTCCCCGAGATCATGGACGGGCGGGTCAAGACGCTGCATCCGAAGATCCATGGCGGCATCCTGGGGCGGCGCGATTCGGCCGAGCACCGCGCGGCGATGACCGCGCATGGCATCGCGCCGATCGATCTGGTGGTGATCAATCTCTATCCCTTCGAGGCCACGGTGGCGAAGGGGGCGGCCTATGACGACTGCGTCGAGAATATCGATATCGGCGGGCCGGCGTTGATCCGTGCCGCCGCCAAGAATCACGACTTCGTCGCGGTCGTGACCGACCCCGCCGATTACGACGCGCTGAAGGCGGAGATGTCGGCCAAGGGCGGCGGCACGTCGCTCGCGCTGCGCCGACGGCTCGCCGCGCTCGCCTATGCACGCACCGCCGCTTACGACGCCGCCATCGCGCGCTGGATGCAAGGGCAGGAGAAGGACCGCTTCCCGCGCCGCTTCGTGCTCGCAGGCGAGCGGCGACAGATGCTGCGCTATGGCGAGAACCCGCATCAGCAAGCGGCCTTCTATGCCACCTCGGACCGGCGCCCCGGCATCGCCACCGCGCGCCAGCTCCAGGGCAAGGAGCTCAGCTACAACAATCTCAACGACACCGACGCCGCCTTCGAGCTGGTGGCCGAGTTCGCGGAGCCCGCAGTCGCGATCATCAAGCACGCCAACCCTTGCGGCGTTGCCCTGGGCCAGACGCTGTCGGCGGCTTGGGAGAGGGCGTTGGCCTGCGATCCGGTCAGCGCCTTCGGCGGGATCGTCGCCATCAACCGGAAGCTCGATTCCGATCTGGCCGAGAAGCTCACCAAGCTGTTCCTCGAGGTGGTGATCGCGCCCGAAGTCGAAGAGAAGGCCCAAATGTTGCTCGCGGCCAAGGGCAATCTCAGGCTGCTCGAGACCGGCGCCATGCCGGACCCCGCAGCGCCGGGCCTCTCGCTCAAGCTCCTCTCCGGCGGATTCCTGATGCAGGACCGCGACAATGGCCGCGTGAGCCCGCGCGATCTCAAGACGGTGACGAAGCGCAAGCCCAGCGAGCGCGAGCTCAGCGATCTCCTCTTCGCCTTCCGCGTCGCCAAGCATGTAAAATCGAACGCGATCGTCTATGCCAAGAACGGCGCCACGGTCGGGATCGGCGCGGGCCAGATGTCCCGCGTGGACTCAAGCCGAATCGCAGCATGGAAATCGCGCGAGATGGCCGAAGCCGCAGGCGAGAAAGAAAGTCGCGCCAAAGGCTCGGTCGTGGCGTCCGATGCCTTCTTCCCCTTCGCCGACGGCCTCCTGGCCGCGGCCGAGGCTGGCGCCACCGCCGTCATCCAGCCCGGCGGCTCGATGCGCGATGACGAGGTGATCAAGGCCGCCGACGAAGCCGGCCTCGCCATGGTCTTCACCGGCATGCGCCATTTCCGGCATTGACATTCTTTCTAGTCATGCCGGCGAAGGCCGGCATCCATGAACACCGACTGCGCCCAGCCTCGCACCAGCTGCGTTAATGGATACCGGCCTTCGCCGGTATGACGAGGAAGAAAAATCGAGTTGGCAGGGGGCAGCCTTTACCGCTTCAACAGCCTCCGCCCCTCGCCAGAACGTCGCTGCCAGCCATGGCGCTCGAGCTCCGGATCGAGATGCTCCTCCTCCGGATATCCCAGGCAGAGATAGGCGACGAAGAACCATTCCGGCGCGACCTCGAGCGTGCGGTTGATCCTTTCCGGGTGCAGGATCGAGACCCAGCCCATGCCCACACCGTGGGCGCGCGCGGCGAGCCATAGCGTCTGGATGGCACCCACCACGGAATAGCGCAGCGTCTCGGGCATGGTCTGGCGGCCGAGCCCGGATCCTTGCGCGACCGTCTCGTCGCAAAAGACCGCGAGATGGACCGGCGCCGTCTTCAGCCCCTCGAGCTTGAGCCGGGAATAGAGCGCCGCCTGCTCGTCGCGATAGAGCCGGGCCGCTTCCTCATTGGCCTTCTCGAAATCGGCGATGATCGCGGCGCGGCGCGGCGCGCTCTCGACCGAGACGAAACGCCAGGGCTGCGCATTGCCAACGGAAGGCGCCAGTACCGCCAAATCGAGCAGACGATCGACCAGCGCCGACGGCAAGGGATCGGTGCGGAAGCGCCGCACATCGCGCCGCCAGGCGAAGAGCTCGGCCAGCCTGGCGCGAAAGTCCGCGTCGAACTCGGGAGGCCTCGCCGCGGCCGGTTCGTTCGGTTTGGTCATTCCTGATCTTCTTCCGCTCTGCCCGATCGACGCTTTGGCGCCTGCGACGCCGAGGCGTCAGATTGTCCGCTTCTTCTTCGGCTCCCGCACCCAGAGCAGCAGCAGGAAGCCCAGCACCAGGAAGGGCGGGATCGTCGCCATGCCGGCGCGCTGGCTGTCGAACGCGGTGGTGGCGGCGGCGACCGCCCAAGGCCCGAAGAAGGCCGTGGCCTTTCCGGCCAAGGCATAGAGACCGAAGAACTCGGTCGCGAGCTTGGGCGGCGCGAGGCGCGCCATCATCGACCGGCTGGCGGCCTGGGTCGGCCCGAGGAAGGTGCCGATTGCGATCGCCAGGATCCAAAACCAGACGATGTCGTAGACCAGGAGGATCGCGATGCCCAAGAGCGTCGTGGCGGCCAGCGCGATCAGGATGGTGGGCTTGGCGCCGATCCAGTCATCGACCCAGGCGAAGCCGGCCGCACCCAATCCCGCCGTAACATTCAGGACGATACCGAAGATCAGTACCTGCTCGAGGCTCATGCCGAAGCTGCCGGCGGCATAGATGCCGCCGAAGGCGAACAGTGTATTGAGGCCGTCGATATAGATCATCTTGGCAAGAAGAAAGCGCGCGATGTTGGCGTGGCGGCGAAGGTCGCGGAAGGTGCGCATGAGTTGCGCCAGCCCTTCGCGGATGGCCGTGCCCAGGCCGAGGCCGTTCGCCGGCCGGTCCGGCACGAACAGGAACAGCGGCAGGGAGAAGAGCGCGAACCAGAGGGCCGTCAGCAGCATCGCGGCGCGCACCTGCTCGGCGCTTCCCTTGTCGAGCCCGAACAGCGGATGGGCCGGCAGCAGGAAGGCCAGCAGCGCCGCCGCCAGGCAAGCGAGCCCGCCGGCATAGCCCAGCCCCCAGGCCCAGCCGGAAATACGCCCGACCCGATCAGGGCCGACGAGTGCCGGCAGCATGGCGTTATAGAAGACCGTTCCGAGCTCGAAGCCGACGGTGCCGAGCGCCATCGCGGTCAGCCCCAGCAACCCATAGGCGGGATCGGGGCGGACGAACCAGAGCATGGCGGTCGCCGCCACGGTCAGGACCGTCAGGGTCGCGAGCCAGGGCTTGCGCCGGCCGCCGACATCGGCGATGGCGCCGAGCAGGGGGCTGAGCAGGGCAATGGCAATCGCGGCCCAGCCGGTGGCCGCGCCCCAGGCGGCGGTGCCCGCCTCGGGATTGGCTGCCACATGGCTGGTGAAATAGGCGCTGAAGAGGAAGGTCTGGACCATCGTCGGGAAGGCGGAATTGGCCCAGTCGAAGGAGCACCAGGCGAGGATCGCTTGCCGGGGCGCGGGCCCACCGCCGGGGTTGTCCGCGTTCACGCCAAGGCCGCCGCCGCCCGTCCCCAACGGCGGCGTGTCGGGGGAGGGTGCGGGCAACTCAACCGCCGAGAAGCGAGCGCAGCTCGCGATTGGCGACGGCGAGCTTGGCGAGATCGAGGCCACCCTGCTGGCGCAGATCGGCGAACAACATCTCGATGCGGTGCACCGCGGGACCGCGCGCTTGCGCCCATTGCTCGATCGTCTCCGATTCCACGATGCCGTCGCCAGCCGCTCCGTCGGCGCTCAGCATGCGCTCGGTCAGCACGCGCTGATGCGAATAGAGATCGTCGAGCACGGCGGCCACCGCCATGCGGTCCCAATGGGTATCGAGATTGACGCCGCCCGTGGCGCTGCGCAGCCAGTTCAGATGGAAGCGCACCCCCACCGCATAGAAGGTGCGCGCGACGCGCTCGAGGGCTTTGTCGCTGCGCTGGGCGATGCGGACGATGTCGAGGCCGGGCGCCAGCAAATCGAGGCGGGCCACCTTCCTGGCCAGGGGCTCAGGCACGCCCTCGGTCGTCAGCGCCTCGGCGCGCTTGGCGAAGGCGGCGCGGTCGGCCTCGGTCAGATACGCCTCGAGTTGCGCGCTCAGTTTGGCGATGTCGCCGCGATGGGTCTCGATATGGGCCGCGATGTCGAGCGGCAGCTTGCCGTTGCGCAGGAACCAGAGCGTGCCCGCTTCGGCCAGCCGCACCGTCGCGTCCGCCATCAGGGCCTGGAACTTGGCCGGCACCTTGTTGTCGAGCGCCTCGATCTCGGCCCAGAGCGCCCTGAGCTCGAACACGGCGCGCGTGACCGCGTAGGCGCGCGCGATGTCGGAAGCGGCCTGGCCGGTCTTCTCCTTCATCACATGGATGAAGGTGATCCCGGCCCGGTTGACCAGGCTGTTGGTCACGACCGTGGCGATGATCTCGCGCCGCAACTGATGCTGCGCGATCTGATCGGTGAAGCGTTCCTGCAACAGTTTCGGGAAATAGCGCCGCAGATCGTCGAGCAGCTGCGGGTCGTCGGGCAGGTCCGAGGGCAGCAGCTCGTCATAGAGCGACATCTTGGCGTAGGCCATCAGCACGGCCAGCTCCGGTCGGGTCAGGCCGAAACGTTGCGCCAATCTCGTCGCCAGCGCCTCGTCGTCGGGCAGGAACTCGATCGCCCGGTCGAGCTTGCCGGCGCGCTCGAGCGCCCGCATGAAGCGGCCCTGCTGATCGAGCCGGAACCAGCCTTGCGTCTCGGCCAGGGTCAGGGCCTGGCTCTGCAGATAGTTGTCGCGCAAGACCAGCGTACCGACCTCGTCGGTCATTTGCGCCAGGAGCTTGTCGCGCTGCTTCAGCGTGAGGTCGCCCGCGGCAACCGCGCCGTTGAGCAGGATCTTGATGTTGACCTCGTGGTCGGAGCAATCGACGCCGGCCGAGTTGTCGACCGCGTCGGTGTTGAGCCGCCCGCCCTTCAGCGCGTAAGCGATGCGGCCGCGCTGGGTGAAGCCCAGATTGGCGCCCTCACCCACCACCTTGCAGCGCAACTCCTCGGCGTCGACCCGGACCGCGTCATTGGCGCGGTCGCCGACATCGACATGGGTCTCGGTCGCAGCCTTGACGTAGGTGCCGATGCCGCCGAGCCAGAGCAGGTCGACGGGTGCCCTCAGCATGGCGCGGATCAGGTCGTTGGGCGGGATGCTGTCCGCGGTCAGGCCGAAGGCCGCCTTCATCTGCGGCGTGAGCGCGACGCGCTTCGCCTTGCGCTCGAAGATGCCGCCGCCTTCGGAGATCAGCTTGGCGTCGTAGTCGCTCCAGCTCGAGCGCGGCAGATCGAACAGGCGCCGGCGCTCGGCGAAGCTCTTCGCCACGTCGGGCGTCGGGTCGACGAAGATATGCTGGTGATTGAAGGCGCCGATCAGGCGGATGTGGGGCGACTGCAGCATGCCGTTGCCGAACACGTCGCCCGACATGTCGCCGACCCCGATGGTGCTGAAATCGGTAGTCTGCACGTCCATGCCGGTTTCGCGGAAATGGCGCTTGACCGATTCCCACGCGCCGCGCGCGGTGATGCCCATCTTTTTGTGGTCGTAGCCGGCCGAGCCGCCCGAGGCGAAGGCGTCACCGAGCCAGAAGCCGTATTCGGCGGAAACCGAGTTGGCGATGTCGGAGAAGGTCGCCGTTCCCTTGTCGGCCGCCACCACGAGATAGGGATCGTCGGGATCGCGGCGCACCAGATTGGGCGGCGGCACCAGCCCGTTGGCCGAAAGATTGTCGGTCAGATCGAGCAGCCCGCGCATCATCGTCTTGTAGCATTCGATCACCTCGGCCTGCAGCTGGTCGCGGGTGGCGCCGGCCGGCGGCTTTTTCACGACGAAGCCGCCCTTCGAGCCCACCGGCACGATGACCGCGTTCTTCACCATCTGCGCCTTCATCAGCCCCAGCACCTCGGTGCGGAAATCCTCGCGCCGGTCGGACCAGCGGATGCCGCCGCGCGCGACCTTGCCGCCGCGCAAATGCACCGCCTCGACGCGGGGCGCGTAGACCCAGATCTCCACCAGCGGCCGCGGCAGCGGCAGCTCCTCGATCTGGCGGCTGTCGAGCTTGAAGGAGACATAGGGCTTCAAGTCGCCGTCGGCCGTGGTCTGGTAGTAGTTGGTGCGCAGCGTCCCCAGGATCAGATTGAGGAAGCGGCGCAGGATGCGGTCCTCGTCGAGATTCGACACCTGGTCGAGCGCCCGCTCGATCTCGGTCTTGATGGCCTCGGCGCGGGCCTCCGCGTCGGCGCGCTGCGACGGCTCGAACAGGGTATGGAACAGCTTGACCAGCAGGGCCGCGATCTTGGCGTTGCGCGCCAGGGTCTCTTCCATATAGCTCTGGCTGAAGGCGACCTGAATCTGGCGCAGATATTTGCAATAGGCGCGCAGGATCACGACCTCGCGCCAGGTCAGGCCCGCAAGCAGGACGAGCCGGTTGAACCCGTCGTCCTCGCTCTTGCCGCGCCAGGCGCGCTCGAAGGCCTTCTGAAAGTTGCCCTTGACGGCGCCGATATCGGCCTCGCTTCCGTCCGCCGTGCTCATCAGGAAGTCGTGGATCCAGACGGGCCGCTGGCGATCCTGCGGCCGGATCAGGTGAGGTGCCTCGGAGATCACCTTGAGGCCCATATGCTCCAGCATCGGCAGCACGTCGGAGAGCGGGATCTGCTCGCCGGCATTGTAAATCTTGAAGCGCAGCTCGGTCGGCGGCGCCTCGACCGGCCGATAGAGATTCATCGTGAGACGATTGGTCCTCAATGCCCGCTCGATATGGCCGATATCGAGCACCGCCGCATGCGCATCGAAGCGCTCGCGATAGCCGGACGGGAAGGCGGCCGCGTATCGCCGCAACAGCAGAAGTCCCTGCTCCTCGCCCTTTGCGTCGATCAGCGCCTCCTGGAGGTTGTCGGCCCAGGAGCGGCCCGCCTCGACTAGCTTGGCCTCGAGCTCGGCGGTATCCACCTCCGGCACCGCCCCCGGCGTGGTGGCGACGATGAGCTGGAGGCGGCTCAAGGCCGCATCGGTCATCTGGGTATAGAAGGCGGAGAGGCGGCCATCGAAGGCCTTGGCCACGATGTCCTGCATGCGCAGCCGCAGCTCGGTGCTGAAGCGGTCGCGCGGCACGAAGATCAGGCAGGAGACGAAGCGCTCGAACGGGTCCTTGCGCAGGAACAGCGCCACGCGCTGGCGCTCCTGCAAATGCAGAATGCCGAGCGCGATCTCAAAGAGCTCGTCGTCGGTCGCCTGGAACAGCTCGTCGCGCGGATGGCTCTCGAGGATGTGGAGCAGCGCCTTGCCGTCGTGGCTGTTGGGATCGAAGCCGGCGCGGGCGATGACGCGCTCCACTTTGCGTCGCAGGAGCGGGATCTCGCGCGGGCTCTTGTTGTAGGCGACCGAGGTGAAGAGGCCGATGAAGAGCTGCTCGCCGGAAGGGTTGCCGTCGGCGTCGAAGCGCTTGATGCCGATGGTGTCCATATGGACCGGGCGATGCACGGTGGCGCGCTTGTTCGACTTCATGATCGCCAGCAATTGCGGCTGGCGCATGAAGGCGCGCACCTCGGCCGGCATGCGCTCGAAATTCTTCTGCCGGTCGAACACGGAGTAGTTGTCGTCGCTGAGGATCCCCAGGCCGCTGCCGGCCTTGACGGTCAGCGTGGCGTTCTCGCCTTCGCCCGAGAAGTCGTATTCGCGGTAGCCCAGGAAGGTGAAATGATCGTCCGCGGCCCAGGTGAGGAAATCGCGCGCTTCGGCGACCTCGTCCTTCGGCAGGGGCGATTTGGCCTTGCCCAGCTCCTTGGCGAGCTCGGCGATGCGCGCGCGCATCTTCGGCCAGTCGCGGACCGCGACGCGCACCTCTTGCAGAACCGATTCGAGACCTTGCTTTATCTGCTCCAGTGTCTCCGCCGCGCTCTGCTCGGAGATGCGAATCTGCATATAGGATTCGGCCGGCGCCGCCATGTCGCCGGTCTCGACGAGCTGGCCCTTGGCGTCGCGCTTCACGCGCAGGATCGGATGAATGACGAGATGGACGGTGAGCTCGCGCCGGTTCAACTCGGCCGTGACCGAATCCACCAGGAACGGCATGTCGTCATTGACGATCTCGACCACCGTATGGGGCGAGCGCCAGCCATGCTCGTCGAGGCGCGGATTGTAGACGCGAACCTTGGCGTGGCCCGGAGCGCGCTGCAGACCGAAGTTCCACAGGGTCATGGCGGCCGAGAACAGATTCTCGGCGCCGTCGTCGAGGATGTCGTCCGGCGGCACATTGGCATAGAACAGCCGCACGAACCGCTCGACATCCGCGACCCGCTTGCGATCGAGCCGCTGGGCGACCGTCCGGGCGATCCGCTCGATCAGATCGGCTTTCGCCTGCTCGGCCTTGGTTCGCATGATCCCATCCTTCGCAATCGGTGATACGGCAACGAGGCTGCCCGAAGACCCGGCCGGTGGTCGACCGGCGCAATGGGGCCACACGCTAGCCCCCTGGAAAATAAGGGCAAGCCTCCACCCTCAACAGTAAAGCGGATTTTAACACCAGTCCGATTACCCTGTTTTGGCAATGTGATAGCGGGTCCTTCAAAGGACCGTAAGGGCTCGTTCGAGGGAGCTCGATCCGGCCAGGGCCCGGCGCCGCGAAGATCGATCGAAAGACATCGAGCCCACGGGGGGCTCGGGATCGAAGGAGTGCCGTGCGATGACGATCATGGGCGAGGCTCGCGTCGAACAGATTCTCCGGCGGCTGCCGCCGAACGTCCGGGAGACCTTGTCGGAAGATCAAACGGAGGCGATCCGGCGCGCGATGTCGGAGCGCTGGCCCGAACCGCGCCATCCGCTGGATCTCCGGGTCACGCTGCCTTGGCCGGGCGGCGCCATTTTCCTGGCCCTGGTGGGCGGGCGCGAGCGCCGGTCGCTCGCGCGCCGACGCATGGACCGCGCCAGCCGCCCGCTCGGCACCCTCGGCAATATCGTGTTCTTCATCATGCTGGCGATCCTCCTGGCCCTGCTCATGGGCGGCGGCATCGCGATGGCCTGAAGCGCCGGGGCGTGACACGAGCCTTGGAGCCGGGCGAGTGCCGCTCGACCGACCGGTAAACCGGCCCCGGAGCCACCGGGCCCAATCGACCAGACCGTAAGCCATCTTTACGCCGGCCAGCCCGAAGCCGAGGATCCGTCCCCGCCGGCACGGGGACCAGCTCCCATGGGGCCCAGCCCCATTCAGTTCGCCCGCGCGGACTTGAGCTGATACCGGCCCGCGACGAGCCCGTCGAACATCTCCGTCACCATGGGATGGCGGACCGGACCGTTTTCCTCGTCAGGCAGGAGGTTCTGCTCGGAGACATAGGCCACGTAAGTGGTCTGGGCGTTCTCGGCGAGGAGGTGATAGAAGGGCTGGTCCTTGCGCGGCCGGATCTCCGCCGGGATCGCCTCGTACCATTCCTCGGTATTGGCAAATTCCGGATCGACATCGAAAATGACGCCGCGAAACGGGAAGATCCGGTGCCGAACGATCTGACCGATGGTGTATTTGCTGAGCTTGGCCGCCATAGCGCAGGAGGTTCACCCCGGGCCCGGGTCGCGCAGAATCCAAGCTTTCCCCTTGCCAGATCCCCTGCGACTTGGGCCGATTGTCTTTCCGACCAGGAGTTTAGCATGGTCTCCCGACAGAAGAAGAACGGCGGCTGGCAGTAAATCGGCGTCTCGACCGGTCATCCCTTCCCGGCCGTGAAGGATTCGATGTTTTTGTTGGTTGACGGACAAGCCAACAAACCCGGGATAAATTGTCTTTTTCCTGTTGCGGTTGCGAGTTAGGTTGAAAACTCAATGGCTCGAGCGATCAGGATTCCGCATGACGAATGCCGCCTTCTATCTTGAAGCCAGCGCGCTGCGATCGCCCGATGCGACCGCGGTCATTTACCGCGACCGCTCCTATCGCTACAGCCAGATCCATCGATGGGCGAGCCAGGTCGCGGCCGGATTGACGGCGCAAGGTTATGGGCGCGGCGATCGGATCGCGCTCTGCTGCAACAATCGTCCCGCCTTCCTCATCGCCTATTTCGGCATCCTGATGACGGGTGCCACCGTGGTAAATCTGCTCTGGACCTCGACCGAGCAGGACTTCGCGTTCATGCTCGAGGATTCCGAGGTCGATGCTTTCTTCTGCTTCGACAAATATGGCGATGACGATGTCGCGGCGCGCGCGATCGCGGCGACGCGCCGGGTGGCGCGCGTCGAGAAGCTCTGGATCCTCCCGGCCGATCCGGAAGGCGCGTCGACGGTGCCGGGTTTCCCATCGCTCGCCGATCTGATGAAGGGGCAGCCGCAGAGCTTCGCCATTCGCCATTTCGATCGAGCGGATCCGGCGTTGGTCGTCTACACCTCGGGCTCGACGGGCAAGCAGAAGGGGCTCGAGATTTCGGCCGGCGCGGTCACCGAGGTCGTCAATCTCACGATCCCGCTGTTCGAGATCGAGCATTGCCGCGTGCGGCTCTCCATCTTCACGATGGAATGCATGATGTCGCAGCTCTTCCTCGTGCTGCAGCCGGTGTTCCTCGGCCAGAGCGTCGTCTATCTGGAATGCGAGAATCCCGAGACGCTGATCGACGCCAAGAATCCGGACGTGGTCTGGCGCAACATTCTCGATCATGGCGCCACCTTCATCGTCGCCGTGCCGAGCTTCTATCGCTGGCTGCTCGATCATGCCAAAGACCTGCGCAAGGAGCAGGTGCCGCTCAAGCTCTGCATCAGCGGCGGTGCGGCCTTGCCGGCCGCCTGGGAGAAGGAGTTCCGCGAGCGGCTCGGCGTCCAGCTGCGGCCCGGCTACGGGGCCTCGGAGACCTGCGCAGCGCTCGCCTGGTCCTGGCCCAGCGGCGGCTATCGCGAGGGTGTCGCCGGCCGGATCCTGCCCGGCATCGAAGCGCGAATTGTCGATGACAACGACAACGATCTGCCGCTGACCGAACGCGGCCATCTGCTGGTGCGTTCCCCCGCCATGATGACCCGCTACCTCAACCGGCCCGAGCTCAGCGCCGCGATCATGAAGGACGGTTGGTACCACACGCGCGATATCGCGACCTTCGATCGCGACGGATATCTGAAGATCATCGGGCGGATGGACAGCCGCATCACGCGCGGCAACGAGCATATCGTGCCCGAGGTGGTGGAAAGCCTGTTGCTGCGTCATCCGGCCGTGTCGCTGGCCGCCGTGGTCGCGGTTCCTCATCCGACCTACGGTCAGGATGGAAAAGCCTTCGTGACGCTGAAGCGCAAACAGGAGATCGACGCCCGGGCATTGCTCGACTGGCTGCGCCGCGAGCTCCCGACCGGCCAGGCCCCCGGAGAAATCGAAATTCGCGATGCCCTGCCGATGACCAATACCGGCAAGATCGCGCGCCACATGCTCAGTTGAGCCGGCGAGCAGCGCTTGCAGCGTTCCCCATCGCCGTCCTTCGCCCTCATTCCTCACCGCATCCGAGCCGCGGATCGAGCGAATCGTGACGGAGGCCTGGTTTGACCGAGGAGAGCATGTCCGCTCTACCGGCCCAACTCCTGCGTCCGGGCGAGCGCCGAGTGAGCCTGATTGCGATTCTCGCCAGCGCCTTCGCCTCCACCCTCACCTTCGCCATGTCCACGCCGCTCCTCTCCATGCGCCTCGAGGCGCAAGGCCAGAGCGGCAGCATGATCGGGCTCAATACGTCGGTCGAAGCGGCGGCCATCCTGTTCTTCACGCTGGCGACGCCCACCCTGGCGCGCCGGCTCGGCGTCGCCAACGCGCTCTATCTCGGCGTCGCGATCATGACCGCCGCGATCGCCTTGCTGCCGGTCTGGAACAGCCTCGAAGGCTGGTTCGTGCTGCGCTTCGTGATGGGCGCCGGCATCGCGATCCATTGGGTGATCGGCGAGGTCTGGCTCAACACCGTGGCCGACGAGGCCACGCGCGGGCGCGTCGTCGGGCTTTATGTCACCACCATGTCGGCCGCCTATTGTCTGGGATTCCCGGTCCTGATGGCGACCGGCACCGAGGGGCAGCTGCCATTCTATCTCATTACCGGCACAGTCGCCGCTTCGGCCTTACCCTTGATTTTCGCGCGTAGGTTGATTCCGTCGCTGCCGGCTGAGCCGGCGGCACATTACGCAACCTTAATTCGGCGCCAGCCGACCCTGATGGCCGCGGCTGTGCTGAACGGCGTGCTGATCAACGCAGTTCTGGCCTTCTTCCCGGTCTTCGCGGACCGCATGGGTGCGAGCGAGCGCGTCGGTTTCGGCATGCTCTTCGCCGTGGCACTGGGCAATGTCCTGCTTCAGCTCCCGATCGGCATGATGGCCGACCGCCGTGACGGGCGGCATGGCCGGATGCTCCTGATCCTGTTGGCGGTGGCCAGCGCCGCCGGGTTCCTGCTCCTGCCCGCGGTGCTGGACAGCATCGCCGCCTGGCCGGTGCTGACGATCTGGGGCGGCTCGTTCGGCGGCCTCTATACGGTCGGGCTCGCCATGGTTGGGCGGCGTTTCGCGGCGAGCGACCTCACCGCCGCCAACGCGCTGTTCGCCTTCACCTATGAGAGCGGGACCCTGGTCGGCCCGATTCTGGTCGGGACCGGCATCGACCTCTGGAATCCCTACGGGTTCCTCGCCACCGGCAGCCTGGCCTGCCTCCTCTTCCTCCTGGTCGCGGTCACGCGCCGGGTCTAGCAGGATGTCGGCAGCGGCCGATCGCTCTTTTCCGGCCCGGCCCGGATCGCCATATCATGCCCACCCTCGACCCTTAGCGCTGGAGCGACCGGAATGAACGGCAAGGCAAGCGACCCTGCGGATCAGGTGACGATCCTGGGCTGGGGCCATACGCGCTTCGGCAAACTGGGCGACCAATCGCTCGAGAGCCTGATCGGGGCTGCGGCCAAGGAAGCCTTGGCCCATGCCGAGGTCGAGCCCCGTGATATCGATGAGGTGGTGGTGAGCCACTTCAATCAGGGCATGGACCCGCAAGGCTTTCCCGCCTCGCTTCCGATCCAGGCGGTCCCTGAGCTGCGCTACAAGCCGGCGACGCGCGTCGAGAATGCCTGCGCCAGCGGCTCGGCGGCCTTGCATCAGGGCATCAAATCGATCGCCGCCGGCAGCGCCAGGCTGGTGCTGGTGGTGGGTGCCGAGAAGATGACCGCCTCGCCCGGCCCCGAGATTCAGAAGGCGCTGGCCTCGGCCAGCTATGTCGCCGAGGAAGGCGGGCCCAACGCCTCCTTCGCCGGCATCTTCGCCCAAATCGCGCAGCTCTATTTTCAGCGCTATGGCGACAAGTCGGATGCGCTCGCCCGCATCGCGGCCAAGAACCACGGCTATGGGGCCCTCAACCCGCTGGCCCATCTGCAGAAGGATCTGGGCTACGAGTTCTGCCGGCGCGTCAGCGCGGAGAACCCGCTGGTGGCGCCGCCGCTGCGCCGCACCGATTGCTCGATGGTTTCCGACGGGGCGGCGGCGATCGTGCTGGCGACGCCCGAGCTCGCGGCGGGCCGTAAGCGCGAAATCCGGATTCGCGCGACCGCGCATGTGAACGATGCGCTGCCGATGAGCGGGCGCGACATGACCTTTCTCGAAGGCGCGGCGCGCGCCTGGAAGCAGGCCTTGTCGCGCGCCGGCCTCACGCTCGACGATCTCGATTTTGCCGAGAGCCATGACTGCTTCACCATCGCGGAGCTGATGCAGTACGAGGCCATGGGCCTGGCCAAACCCGGGCGCGGCGCCGACCTGCTCGAGGAGGGCGCCACCTCGCAGGGCGGCCGGCTCCCCGTCAACCTCTCGGGCGGTCTCAAGGCCAAAGGCCATCCGATCGGCGCCACGGGCGTCTCGATGCATGTGATCGCCGCGCGCCAGCTCGCGGGCGAGCCCTTGGGTGCCAAAGCCGAGGGTGCCCGGCTTGGCGGCATCTTCAACATGGGCGGCGCCGGGGTGGCGAATTACTGCAGCATCCTCGAACGGGTGCGATAAGCCGGAGGCCCGCGCGCCAGGGAGCCCCACCCCGCATGATCGAGGGCCTCGTTACCTATGAGCGGCTGGTGCCGGGCGAGGCGATCGGCAGTGTGACCCTCGACGTCACGCCCGAGGACATCGCGGACTATCGCGAGGCCGTCGGCGGGCTCGATCCCGAGCCGCCGCTCTCGCCGGGGCTCGCGATCGCAATGATGATGCGGGCCTATATGCGGCTCATGCCGCGCCGGCCGGCCGGCACGATCCATGCCTCGCAAAAGTTGAGCCTCGGTATTCCTTTGGCGCCAAGCGACCGAGTGACGATGGTCCTGCGCTGCGCCGAGAAGGAGCAGCGTAAGGGGCGCGGCTGGGTCCGATTCGAGACCGAGCTCCGCAACCAGGCCGGCGCCTTGGTTCTGGGCGGCGAGCAATGGGTGGTATGGGCGAAATGAATCCCGGTCGGCCCTTCCTCGCGGATCCGCCGGCGCGCCTGGCCGAGCGGTCCTTGCATCTCACCGCGGAGAAGATCCGGCGCTATGGAGCGCTGACCGGGGATCCCAACCCGATCCATTACGACGCGGGCTTCGCCGCCAGGACGCCCTATGGCAAGCCGATCGCGCATGGGACATTCACCCTCAACGCGCTCTGGGCCTCGGTCACCGCGACCTTCGGGGCGCAGGCCCTGGCCGGCATGGCGGCCGATCTTCGTTTCACCAAGGCCGTGATCGAAAACGACACCGTGACGGCGCGGGGCGAATTGGTGGCGCGCAAGCCGCCGACCTATCGCGTCTTCATCCTCGATTCCGGCGGCCTTCCCGTGGTCGAGGGCCGGCTCTCCTGGCCCGGTATCACGCGGGTCGGGCCATAGCCTTCCCACATCGGCGACCGGATCGGCGACGGCCAGGGGTTCCTCCGCCGGTGCCTCGCCTCCCGCTTTTGGATTTTTCGATCTAGACTGGCCCATCGTTCAATATTCCCGATTGAGCCCTCCGCCCACCCCGGCCTTGCCATGAACGTCACGCTTGCGCGCACCTTCCTCGAGATCGTCGAGGCCAAGAACCTGAGCAAGGCTGCCGACCGGCTCAATGTCACGCAGTCGACGGTGACCATGCGGCTCAACACGCTCGAAGAGATGCTGGGCCAGAAGCTCTTCATCCGCAGCAAGGCCGGCGCCGAGTTGACCTATGCGGGCTTCATGTTCCAGCGCCATGCCGAGATGATGGTCCAGATCTGGCGGCAGGCCGGCCAGGCCGTATCGCTGCCGACCGGCTTCGCCGGCATCTTCTCGATCGGCTGCCACCAGGATCTCTGGGAGGGAACGATCGACCGCTGGACCGCAGCACTTCGGCGCAAGATTCCCAATCTCGCCCTGGTCGTCTGGCCCGGCGACGCCGATGCGCTGACCCAGTGGCTCTTCAATGGGCTCTGCGACGTGGCGCTGACCTACGGCCTGCAGCTCAAGAGCGGGATCGAGGTGACCGCGCTCTTCAAGGACGAGCTGGTGCTGGTGTCGCGCGAGCCCCGCAGCCTCGAGACCATCGAGGCGGACTATGTTTATGTCGATTGGGGCGAGGAGTTCCGCCGCCAGCATGCGGTGGTTTTCCCGGACCGCGGCACTCCGGCCCTCACCTTCGGCACCGGCAGCTTCGCGCTCCAGCATATTCTCCATCACGGCGGCGCCGGCTATCTGCCGCTGCGCACCGTGGCGCCGTACCTCGCGGCCAGGACGCTCCATCTGGTCGGCGATGCGCCGCGCTTCGCGCGTCAGGTCTACCTCGCCTTTGCGCCCGCGCTGGAGCGCCGGCCCGAGGCCATCGAGATTCTGAAGCAAATCGTCGCCGAGGACGCGGCCCCCGCGAAGGAGTTGGTGCCCGCGAAGTCTCCGCCCCGCGGCCGCAAGCGGCGCCGGAAGCCCGCCAAGATCCATCAAGGAAGCCGAACCAAAAGAGCAGTTTAATTCGCTTTACCGGGCTATGCGCCGGTGACAACGTTAGATCCAGACACATCGACGACTGCCACCAAGAGCGTATGTCATGGATCTGACGCTGTCGAAGGCGGAGCTCGAGCTCCAGGCCCGCGCGCGGGAATTCACCGACAAGTTCCTGCTACCGCATGAGCTCGAGGTCGAGGAGAACAACGGGCTGGCACCCGGCTCGCACGCCAAGATCAAGCAGGCCGTGATCGATTACGGCCTCAACGCGCTGGTGATCCCCGAGAAGTTCGGCGGCCGCGGCTACTCGATGCTGCAGGCGATGCTGGCGCGCGAGCAGCTCGGGCGGGCGACCGGCGCGATGTGGGAGCTGGCCTGGCAGCCCTCCGAGCCGCTGACGCATGGCACGCCCGATCAGATCCGCGACTATCTGAGGCCGACCTGCGAGGGCAGGCGGCGCGACAGCTACGCCATCACCGAGCCCGATGCCGGCTCCGACCCGCGCATGGTCAAGACCAGCGCCGTCAAGCGCGGCGGCAAGTACGTCATCAATGGCGAGAAATGGTTCGTCACCTGCGGCGACATCGCCGACTTCATCATCCTGCACACCCACATCGACGGCGATCCCGACAAGCCGACATTGTTCCTGGTGGACAAGTCCCTGCCGGGCGTGAAGATCAAGCGCACCCCGCGCTACATGCATACCTTCGTGTTCGAGCACCCCGAATTCCTGTTCGAGAACGTCGAGGTCGACGAGAGCAAGATGCTGGGCAGGATCGGCGAAGGCTTCGATCTGACCAAGACCTGGATCACCGCGGCCCGCCTCGTCATCGGCGGCAACACGCTGGGGGCGGCGACCCGCGCGCTCGAAGAGGCCAACGCCTTCGCTTCGCGGCGCGTGCAGTTCGGCAAGGCGATCCATCATCACCAGGCGATCGAGTTCATGCTGGCCGACATGGCGGTCGAGGTCATGGCCGCCAAGAGCCTGCTCTACCGGGTCGCTGCGGAGATCGATCGCGGCCTCGACGCGAAATCGGTTCATGCCCGCGCCAGCGCGGTCAAGCTCTATTGCTCCGAGATGGCCTGGCGCGTGATCGACAAGGCGGTGCAGATCCTGGGCGGGCGCGGCTATATGCGCGAGAACCCGGTGGAGCGGCTCTATCGCGATGTGCGCGTCGAGCGCATCTGGGAGGGCAGCTCCGAGATCCAACGCATGATCATCGGCGGCCAGATCAAGAAGCGCGGGCTCCAGGTCTATACGGGGTGGTGAGAGTCTAGGCCTGCCCTCTTCATCCTCGCCCTCACGTGATTGAGCGAGAGGGTTGCGCCGGGTCAGGCGAGAGGAAGGCGAGCCCTAGCCGGAGCTTGTGAGGGTACGTCAATGACCCCCTCACCCCACCTCTCTCCCGCTATGCGGTGGAGAGGAAAGATTTGGGCAGCGTTTGCGGACTCTGGTGCTGACTACCCCCGCCTCGGCACCACCAGCGCGTCGAGCGCGACGCAGCCTTGCGGTTTCACCAGGAGCGGATTGATGTCAATCTCGGCCAGGTGGTCCTTGAGGTCGATGGCGAGGGCCGAGAGTCTGACCATTGCCTGGACCAGGGCCTCGAGATCCGAGGGTGCCGCGCCGCGCATTCCCGATAACAGCCGGCGGACCGCAAGCCGGTCGATCATGCGCCGGGCGCCCGCCTCGTCGAGCGGCGCCAGCGCCGCCTGAACGTCGCGCATCATCTCGACCAGGACGCCGCCGGCGCCGACCAGGATCAACGGGCCGAACTGCGGGTCGATCTTGAGCCCCAAGACCAGCTCGACCCCGCCGGGGGCGAAGCGCGTGACCAGAACCTGAGGGCCCAGCCGCTGGTCGAGATCGCGATAGGCCCGCTCGACCCCGGCCTCGTCGGCCAGATCGAGTTTCACGCCACCGACATCGGATTTATGCGCGATATCGGGCATGGCGGTCTTGAGCACGACCGGATAACCCAAGGCACTCGCGGCCTGTCTGGCCTCCGCCAAATTGACGACGAGGCGAGAGGGCAGCACCGGGATGCCGTAGTCGGCCAGCAGTGCCAGCCCTTCGGCTTCACCGAGGAGCCCGCCCTGCGCGAGCCGTTCCTTCCAGCGCTGGCTGATGGCGGACGAGGGCAATGGCGGCACGGCGACGGCCGAGCGACGGCGATGGTCGCGGTAATCGAGCGCATGGCGGACCGCGCGCAGGGCCGGCACCGTGCCGTCCAGCACAGGCACGCCGGCGCGCGTCACTTCGACGGCCCGACGCTGATGGTCGCAGGCGGCATAGTTGGTCGCGAGCACCACCGGCTTGGTGGTCTTGGCCGCGGCGTCGAGGCAGGCCTGGATACAGGTCTCGCTGTAGAGATTGCCCTGCTGCATATCGAGGAAGAACATGCCGATGCTCGTGTCCGGGTCCTCGAGCAGCGCCAGGAAACAGTCGCGCAGGATGCCGCCATAGTCGTTGCCGGTGCCGAACGCATCGAGCGGATTCACCGGATCCAGACCGTAATCGAGCCGCGCCGCCAGCTTCGCCTTGGTCTCGGCATCGATGGCCGCGAAGGGAACGCCGATATCGGCGGCGAGATCGACCACCAGCTCGCGCTCGCCGCCCGATTCATGAATGGTCGCGACCGAGCCGGTCACGAAGGGCCGCGGCTGTGACAGGAGGAGAAGCGTGGAGACCAGCTCGTCGAGGGTTTCCACGCGGGCAACGCCGTGGCGTTCGAACAGCGCGCCATAGGCCATGTCGTTGCCGGCCAAGGCGCCCGAATGGCTGACCGCCATCTGCGCCGCCTGCTCGCTGCGCCCGACTTTGAGCGCCACCACCGGCACATGACGCGCCTGCGCGCGCTCAAGGCTGCGCAGGAACGCGGCAGGATCGCGCACCGTTTCGAGAAAGAGCCCGATGGCGCGGGTCGAATCGAGATCGAGCGCATAGTCCATATAGTCGGCAATCGCGGTCGAGAGCTCGCGTCCGGTCGAGACGGCGAAGTTGAGGCCGATGCGGTGGTTGTGATTGACGATGGCGCCGAACACGGAACCCGATTGGCTGAGGAAGGTGATGGGCCCGGGCTGGCGCTCGATGAAGGGGTAGGAATTGACATGGATGCGGGCCTCGTAGTTGCAGAGGCCCATCGAGTTGCCGCCGCAGATCGGCAGGCCGGCGGTCCGCGCCAGCGCAGAGAGACGATCGGCCAAGGGCGGGTCGCGATCCTCCGGCATCACGCAGCTGCCGAAGATCGCCGCCGCCTTCGCGCCGATCCTGATCGCTTTTTCGAGCTGCTCTTCCAGTCTCTCGTTGGAAACCGCCAGCACCGCCAGATCGACCGGATCGGGCAACGCCTCCAGCCCGGGATAGCAGGTGAGGCCCTCGATCGTCTCGTAGCGCGGATTGACCGGATAGATCGGCCCGGCGAAACGGAGATCCTTGAGCGTGCGCAGCATCGACTGGCCGGTGCTGTGCTCCTTCGGCGAGGCGCCGACGATGGCGATGGAGCGAGGGCTGAGCAGCGGCGAAAGCTTATGAGCGGTCATCGGCCTGCAGGTTCCCGAAGGTCAGGCGACGATATCAGCCCGTTCCTTGCCGGCGATACCGATAATTTCCGATGGGCTTGTTCGATTTTGTTGAAACGTGGGAAACTCGGGCCACGCACCGTCGGCGCTCTCCGGTGCCGGCGCCCCTCCTGCAGGAGATTTCCCATGACCGCGCAAGCGAAAGCCATGAAGCTGCCGGGTCCCGACCATCCGATCACGGTCGAGCCCAATCCGCGACGGGTTCGCATCACCTGGAGCGGCCAGACCGTGGCCGATACGCGCCGTGCCTTGACGCTGCGCGAGGCGGTCTATGCGCCGGTCCAGTATATTCCGCGGGCCGATGTGAAAATGGCGCTGCTCAAGCGCACCGACCACGGCACCCACTGCCCCTATAAGGGCGATGCGTCCTATTACAGCATCGAGCTGAAGGGACAGCGCTCCGAGAATGCGGTCTGGAGCTACGAGGCGCCCTATGAGGCGATGGCCGCGATCAAAGGCTATCTCGCCTTCTATCCCGATCGCGTGTCCTCGATCGAGGAAACGAGCGGCTGACCGCATAATCGGCTCGCGCCGCCGGCGCTAGAGCGCCTTGCGCAAGGTCAGATTGTAGCGATAGGGCCCGGTCAGGGGATCGTTGCCTTCCGCCAGGGCATCGACGCCGTGATAGCGATGGCGCGCGGGTCCACCCCAGACCACCACATCGCCGCTCTCGAGCCTGAGCCGCATCGGCCTCCCGCGCCGCTCCTCGCCGCCGAACAGAAAGACCGCCGGCAGGCCGATCGAAACCGACACGATCGGCTGCGAGAAATCGCGCTCGTCCTTGTCCTGGTGCAGCGAGAGTTTGGCGCCGGGCTCATAGCGGTTGATCAGGCAAGCATCGGGCTCGAAGCCCGCGAAACCGGCGGCCTTGGCGGCACCGGCCGCCAGCGCCAGGAACATCGGCGGCATCGCCGGCCAAGGTCGGCCGCTCGCCGGATCGGTGGCGCTGTAACGATAGCCGCTGCGGTCCGTGACCCAACCCGCCTGCCCGCAATTCGTCATCGCCACCGACATCGCATAGCCGCCGGGCGTGATCATGCGGCGGAAGGGTGCCTGCGTCGCGATGTTGTCAATCTCCTGCAGCAGGGCCGGCAGGCTCGCATTGACGAATCCGCGCAGCAAGGCGGCGCCCGGCGCCAACGGCGCGACGCCGCCCGACATCGAGGAGGTCCCGGCGAACAGATCGGCGAGGGCGGCCGGGCTATGCCTCATCGTGCGTCGTGGAAGATGATGCCGAGGGTGAAGCGCTGCCCGCTCTTGAGCCGGCTCACGCCATGGCGCATCGCGCTGCGATAGATGCCGCGCTTGCCTTGGACCGGGCGGTGGTTGACGGCGAAAACGACGCCCTCGCCCTGTTGCAGGGACACTACCTCGCCGCGCGATTGCTGCCGGGGACGTTGCTCCGTCAGCATGAACTCACCCCCCGTGAAATCCCTCGCCGGCCGGCTCAGCAGGAACGCGACCTGCAGGGGAAAGACCAGCTCGCCATAGAGATCCTGATGCAGGCAATTATAATCGCCTGGGCCGTATTTCAACATTAAAGGCGTGGGACGGTGCTGGCCGGCCCTGTGGCAGCGCGCCAGATAGGCATCATGCTCGGCCGGATAATCGGCCTTGCCGCCGAGCGCCGCCTGCCACTCGTTGGCGATCGGCGCCAGCGCTCGATAGAGGGCGCGGCGCAGGGTCGCGACCATGTCGGGCAGGGGATAGGCGAAATATTTGTACTCCCCGCGGCCAAACCCGTGCCGCGCCATGATGATCTGGCTGCGATAGCGCGCCTCCTCGTCATAACCCGCGACGAGCCTGCGGCATTCGGCGGGCGCCAGGAGCGGGCCCGTCGTCGCACAGCCCCGTTCGTCGAGCTCGGCGGCCAGACGCGCCCAATCCAACGCCCGAACGCGCCGTTCCAGATCGCTGGCGGTGCTGCTCATCGCCGTCATCTTGGCGTCTTGGTCGCTAAGGACAAGGCTCATCGGATCTCTCCCGGCAAGGGCTAGGGCGCGCGCCCGGCTTCAGGAGTGAGATTTAGTCACCGGTCGTCCTGCCGCGCTCTCCGGTTCTTGCGGCAGGGCCAAGCTCGCGACGGCGCCGGGACCCGACTTGGTCAGGTTCCGGCGACCCGGGCGGCGGCATTACGTGACAGTTCCGACGCCATCCGGTCGCGAATTTGCGCGACGATCTCGAAGGAACGCAATCGCGCCTTGTGGTCGTAGATCTGCGCGGTCACCATCAGCTCGTCAGCACCAGTCCTGGCGATGAATGCCTCAAGGCCGCGCCGCACCGTCTCGGGCGAACCGACGATCGCCTCCGCGAGCGAACGGTCGATGCCGGCATGCTCCGCCGCCGTCCACCGGCCTTCGGTGCTGTCGAGCGGCGGCTGGAGTTGGGTTGGATGACCACGGCGCAGATTGACGAACTGCTGCTGCAGTGAGGTGAAGAGGTGCCGGGCTTCGGCGTCGCTCTCGGCGGCGAAGACGTTGAGCCCCAGCATGGCGTAGGACTTCTCCAGCGTCTGCGACGGCTGGAACTGGCCGCGATAGAGCTCGAGCGCCGGCATCATCAGCTCGGGCGCGAAATGCGAGGCGAAAGCGAAGGGCAGGCCCAGGATCGCCGCAAGCTGGGCGCTGAAGAGGCTCGATCCCAGGAGCCAGATCGGCACCTTGAGACCGACGCCCGGGACCGCGCGCACCGCCTGGCCCGGTTCCTCCGGGCCCAGCAGCGTCTGCAGCTCCATGACATCGCGCGGGAATTGGTCGTCGGTGGCCGTCATGTTGCGGCGCAAGGCCCAGGCGGTCCGCTGATCGGTGCCGGGGGCCCGGCCAAGCCCCAGATCGATACGGCCAGGGAAGAGCGATTCCAGCGTGCCGAACTGCTCGGCGATCACGAGCGGCGCGTGATTGGGCAGCATGACGCCGCCCGAGCCGACGCGAATGGTCCTGGTCGCGGCCGCGACATGGGCGATCACGATCGAAGTCGCGGCGCTGGCAATGCCCGGCATGTTGTGATGCTCGGCCAACCAGTAGCGCTTGTAGCCCCAGCGCTCGGCATGGCGCGCGAGGTCGGCCGAGTTGCGGAAGGCGTCGGCCGCGGTCGCACCCGCGCAGATCGGCGACAGATCCAGAACGGAGAATGGAATCATGGCGGGGCTCCCGACGCGGGTTCTCGATCGGCCCGCCCGCCTAATCTGGCCTTTGGCGACAGCGACGCAAGGCCCGACATTTTGCGTCGAGGATGGACCCTCGCGGCAATGACCCGGTTATCGGCAGGGTCATGGCGATGAGTCGCCTTCGGCCATGCCCGAGATCCCGCCCGCTGGCGAGACCCCGGGACATCCGATTTCGTCAGGCGTTGAAGCCGCCATCGACATTGAGCGTGGCACCGGTGATGTAGGTCGCCTCCGGCCCGGCGAGAAAGGCTACTGCCGAGGCGACTTCCTCGGCGCGGCCGTAGCGGCCCAACGCTGTCTGGCCGATGAGCGCGGGGGCCATGTTGCTGTTGGCCGGATTCATGTCGGTGTCGATCGGACCCGGCTGCACCGTGTTGACGGTGACGCGCTTGGGCCCGAAGTCGCGCGCCCAGCCGCGCGTATAGGCGGCGACGGCGGCCTTGCTGGCGGAGTAGTCGGCGAGCCCCGCGAAGGGCGACCGATCGCCGACGATGGAGCCGATCGAGATGATGCGGCCCCCTTCGCGGATGACCTTGCTTGCGGCACGGACCGCCGAGGCGACGCCACTGACGTTGACGGCGATCTGGCGGTCGAAGCCGGCGGTGTCGCCCGCCTCGCTCGTGACGTCGCCGGTCACGAAGACGCCCGCGCTGTTCACCAGAATGTCGAGGCCGCCAAAACGCGACGCGACCTCCTGGACCAGTTTGCCGACCTGGCCGGCATCGGCCTGATCGGCCTTGAAGGCAGTGGCCCGGACGCCCTTGGCATTGAGCTCCTTGACCACGGCTTCGGCCTTGTCGGCCGAGGTCGCGTAGCTGATGGCGATATCGGCACCGTCATCGGCCAGGCGGCGGGCGATGGCGGCGCCGATGCCGCGCGACCCGCCGGTTACCAGCGCGACTTTACCTTGAAGTGACTTCGTCATTGTCAGACCCCATGGGGTTAATTGTGTAACGTTCGGCACAGATATAGGGGGCTGGACGGAGGGCGTCAAGAGCATTATATAATGATCGATATGAAACCATGAAAACCGCTGCGAAAACCAAGGGGCGCCCGCGCGCCTTCGATCTCGACAAGGCCCTCGATCGGGCGCTGCAGGTGTTCTGGCGCAAAGGCTATGAAGGCGCTTCGATGGTCGATTTGACCGAAGCCATGGGGATCAATTCGCCCAGTCTTTATGCCGCCTTCGGCAACAAGGAGACGCTCTTCCGCAAGGCCGTCGACCGCTATTCGAGCGAGCAATCCTGCTTCGTGGAGCAAGCCCTGGCGGCCCCGACGGCGCGCGAATCGGCTGCTGCCATGCTGCAGGGCACGGCGGCCTTCTTGACCGGGCGGGGCCATCCCAAGGGCTGCCTGATCGTGCAGGGCGCGCTCGCCGGCGGCGATGCGTCGGAGCCGATCAAGCGCGAGCTGATCGCGCGCCGGGACGCGACCGAGACGGCCTTGCGCAAGCGCTTCGAGCGCGCGATCGAGGAAGGCGACCTGCCGGCGGATTCCGATCCCGCGGCCCTCGCCCGCTACATCATGACGGTCAATCAGGGCATGTCGGTGCAGGCGGCCTCGGGCGCCAGCCGCACCGAGCTCATGCAGGTGGCCGAGATCGCGCTCAAAGCCTGGCCCGGCTGACGGCCTTCCTCGGCGCTACTTCACCGCACCCATGGTGAGGCCGCGCACCAGGTGGCGCTGCACCAGAAGTGCGAAGATCACGATCGGGAGCGCGCCGACCACGCCTGCGGCCGACATCGAGGCCCAGTCGGTGTCGATGCGCCCGATGAGCGTCGCCGTCCCGCGCGGCATGGTCATCGCGGCGGGTGTGGCGGTCAGGACCAGCGCGAACAGGAATTCGTTGAAGGTAACGATGACGGCGAAGATCGCGGTCGCCGCCAGGCCGGGTGCCGCCAGCGGCAGGGTGATGCGCCGGAAGGCGGTCAATCGCGAATCGCCGTCGACCATCGCCGCCTCCTCGAGATCGACCGGAATCTCGCGGAAGAAGCTCTCCATCATCCAGACGCAGAAGGTGATGTTGAGCGCCGTATAGGTCAGGATCAACCCGAGCCAGGTGTTGAGCAGGTTGAGCGACAACATCAAAAGGTAGACCGGGATCAGGATCACCACCGGCGGCACGATGCGCAAGGTGAGGAGCGAGAGCCCGACCATGCGCTCGAGCCGGAAGGGCAGGCGGAAGCGGGCGATCGCATAGGCCCCGAGCGATCCCGCCACCAGCGCCAGGAAGACCGAGGCCGCGGTCACGCCCAGCGAGTTGGTGAGGAAGGCGCCGAACTCGCGCTCGGAGAACAGATGCCGGTAATTGTCGAAGGAAGGGGCATGCGGATAGAGGGTCGCGTCCTGGGTGATCTCCGGGTTCGACTTGAACGAAGCCGCGACCATCCAATAGATCGGCAGCAGCACGACCAGCAGGAGCAGCGACGTGACGGCGAAGCGCGCCAGGCTCGTGGCCATGGCACGCCGACGGAAGGCGGTGACGGCGGCGAGGTTGGCGGTCATGTCGGCCCCGCGCGGCGCAGCAGGCGCACGGCCGCGAGCGCCAGCGCCAGCATGATCAGGCCCATGGTTACGAACATCGCGGCGGCGAAGCCGGTCTGCTGGAACTTGAAGGCGGTGTCGTAGCCATAGATCGAGATCAGCCGCGTGGCTTCGCCGGGTCCGCCGCGCGTCAGCACGAAGACCTGGTCGAAGGTGCCGAAGGCATCGATCGCCCGGAGCACGATGGCGATGGCGAGCACGGGCTTGAGCATCGGCAGGGTATGATCGACGAAGGTCCGCCAGGGGCCTGCGCCATCGACGCGCGCCGCCTCGAACGGCTCGCTCGGCAGGGATTGCAGCCCTGCGAGCAGGATCAGGAACATGAGCGGCGTCCATTCCCAGACATCGAGCGCCACCAGCGCCAGGAAGGCCCGCAGCGGCTCGCCCAGGATCTGCACCGGCGTTCCGCCCAGGGTCTCGGAGAAGGCCGTCAGCATGCCGGCGTCGCTGGCGTAGATCAGCCGAAAGACGATGGCCACCACCACCGGCGTGATCACCATCGGCACGATCAACACGGTGCGCAAAAGCCGGATGCCCCTGAACTCGCGCAGGCAGAAGAGCGCCAGCGCCAGCCCGAGCACGGTTTCGATCGCGACCGACAATCCCACGAACCGGACCGTGACCCAGAGCGAATTGATGAATTGCGGGTCGCTCCAGAGCGCGATGTAGTTGTCGAGGCCGATATCGTTGAGCGGCTTGCCGTAGCGCCAGAACTGGGTGCTCGCGCGCAGGCCGTCCCACAGCGGATAGATCAGGATCGCGAGTACGATCAGCACGCTGGGCGCAAGCAGCAGGTAGGGCAGGGCCAGATCGAACCCTGCTCCTTGCAACCTGGCCCGGCGTGCCGATCGCATCGCCCCGCTCCCCCCGGCCGCGGCCTTACTTGTAGTAGCCCATCTGGGTCAGGTACTCGGTCACCTTCTGCGCCGCCACGTCGAGCGCGGCACCGCCGCCCGAGCCCGCCTGCAGCGCCTTGTTGAGCTCGATGCCGAGCAGCTCCTCGACCTTGGCCCAATCGGGCGTGCGCGGCCGCGGCAGGGCCCCCGAATCGAGCTGCTTGAGGGCCACCGGGATCAACCGGTTACCCGGTTTCGGCACCTGGAAGGCGGTGCGCTTGACCGGAATCGAGCCCGCTTCCGCCAGCTTGGCCTGGGTCGCAGCGCCGCAATACCACTTCAGGAACGCGATCGCATTCGCCTTGTTCGGCGCCGATTTCGGTACGCCGGCGATGAAGATGCCGATCTGGGCGATCGCCTTCTCCTTCTTCGGCACCACGCCGAAATCGAGCTTGCCCACGACCTTGGACTGCGCGGGGTCGTCGGCTTTGAGCGCGTTGCCGGAATACTGGATGATGGCGCCGGCATCGCCGCCGAGGATGGCGGCACCCTCCTGGTCGGAATCGAACTCGACCACGCCCGGAGGCGCGTTCTGCTTCAACGGGCCGACGAAGAAGTCGGCCGCGGCCTTGCCCGCCGCGGAGTTGAAGGCGACCTTCCATTTGTCGTCGAAGAACTCGCCGCCATAGGAGAGGAAGATCGGGTACCAGCTGGTGACGATCGGATTGCCGCTGACGCCGCGGAACACGATCGGGTACTTGATCTTGCCCGCCGCCACGCCGGCCTTTCCCATCTCCAGCAGCTCGTCCCAGGTCGCCGGCGCGCCTTTGGTATAGACGTCGTTGCGATAGGTCAGGGTCTGCAGATCGCCGACGAAGGGCACGCAGATGAGCTTGGGTTTTGCCGATTCGAAGCCCGCAACGCGTGGGCCCGTCTGCGGCGGCCACCAGCCCATATCGATCAGGGACTTGATCCAGTCGCTGTCGCCGGCATCGATGCCGCCGGCCCCCAGATCTTCGAGCAGGTCGGCCGCGCCGAACTGCGGCACCCACGGATCGTCCAGCAGATAGAGATCGTACTGGCCCGCCGCGTTCTTCGCGTCGGCATACCATTTCTCGAGGGTGACGCCGTATTCGTCCTCGAGGAACTGGATGTCGAAGCCCTGCGTCTTCGCCAGCGGGATGATCTTCTCCTTGAAGGGCGTCAGACCGCCATCGGCGAAGGCGCCGATGATGACCTTGCCGCCCGCGGCCTCGGCGATCCGGCTCGAGCCCGCGAATGCGGTCGCCAACGCCAGGCTGGCGCCCCCCTGCAATACCGTCCGTCGGCCCATGGGCCGACGAAGGGAACGAAAGTCGTTCATCTGTCTCCTCCCTTATTGTTGGGTGTGCGATGCACCACCGTGGTACCGGACGCGTCGAAGAAGCACGCATCGCCGGGATCGAAGCGGGCCCCGATCCTCGATCCGATCGGAGCGGTAAACCCCCGGCTGGCGCGCACCGTGAGGCGCTGGTCGCCGACGCGCAGGTCGACCAGCGTCTCGTTACCCATAGGCTCGACGACATAGACTTCGCCCGGCAGCGCCGCCGGCTGACCGGGCTCGACAAGGCGGACATCTTCGGGCCGCACCCCCAGCTCGGCAACCGCGCCGGCGCGGCAGGCGGCGATCCGGCCGGCATCGAGCGGAAGAGTGATGCCGGCCAAATGCAGTCCCGCCGGATCGACCGCGGCCTTGAGGATGTTCATCGGCGGACTGCCGACGAAGGTGGCGACGAAGCGATTGGCGGGACGATCATAGATCTCGCTGGGCGAGGCCAGCTGCTGCAGCTCGCCGGCCTTCATGACCGCGACCAGATCGGCCATGGTCAAGGCCTCGGCCTGGTCGTGGGTCACGTAGATCGTGGTGGCGCCGAGCTTGTGACAGAGCCGCTTGATCTCGCCGCGCATGGAAAGTCGCAGCCGCGCGTCGAGGTTCGAGAGCGGCTCGTCCATCAGGAAGGCCGCGGGATTGCGCACGATGGCGCGGGCGAGTGCGATGCGCTGGCGCTGGCCGCCCGAAAGCTGGCGCGGATGGCGGTCGAGCAGATGATCGACCTCGAGCGCGGTCGCCACGTCCTTCACCATCCGGTCGCGCTCGGCCGTCGCGATCTTCCGGATCCGCAAGGGATAGGCGATGTTCTCGGCGACCGTCATATGCGGATAGAGCGCGTAGCTCTGGAACACCATCGCCACGTCACGGTCGCGCGGCTGCAGGTGGGTGACGTCGCGCTCGCCGATCAGCACGCGACCCGCGGTCGGCAGCTCGAGCCCGGCCAGGATGCGCAGCGCCGTGGTCTTGCCGCAGCCGGACGGCCCCAGCAGCGCCAGGAACTTATGGTCGGGAATCTCCAGATCGAGCGCATGCAAGGCCGCGAAGACGCCGAAGCGCTTTTCAATCGCCTCGTATCGGACCGCGCTCACGCGGGCGGCCTCTGGGTGGTGGATCGAACCACCAGCGGATTGCTCTGCGTCTCGCGGTGGGCGACATGCCGGCCTTCGCGCGCGGCGGCGACGACCAGCTCGACCGCGCGCCGGCCCATGACCTCGGCATCGGAGCGCACCGTGGTGAGCTTGATGCGGCAGTGCGCGGCGAGCGGCACGTCATCATAGCCGACGACCGAGACATCCTGCGGCACGCGCAGGCCCTGGCGCTCGATCCGGTCCATGGTCGCGATCGCATGCATGTCATTATGCGCCACGACCGCGGTGGGGCCATCCTCGAGCGGCACCAGGCTCAAGCCGCGCCGGCCGAGCGCGCTGGCGAGGCCGAGCCGGCGCCGTTCGCCGGAATATTCGCGCAAATGCTGCGAGACGAAGGCGACGCGCCGGTGACCCAGATCGTAGAGATGCGCGACGATCTCCTCCATGGCGGCCATGTCGTCATGATCGACCACGCCGAGACGCGCATCGTCGGGCTCGCCGAAGGAGGCGAGCACGACCGGGATGTCGCGATCGAGCAGAACCTTGGGCAGGATCGAGCCTAACGAGGCGCCGCCGATGATGACCCCGTCCACGCGCCGCTCGATGAGGACGCGCGCCGCTTCCTCCTCGGTGGCGGGCGAGCAGTCGGTATGGGCGGCCAGCAGCGCATAGCCCATGGTGTTGGCCGCGCGCTCGACGCCCACGGCGAGCTCGGCATAGAAGATGTTGGTGAGATCGGGAACGACGACGCCGATGGCCTTGCTGGTGCGGGCCTTGAGCGCGCGGGCGATGGCGTTGGGACGATAGCCGGTATCGGCGATCGCCCGCTCGACCCGCTGGCGGGTGGCGTCCGCCACCAGGGCCCCGCCGCGGATCACGTTGGAAACCGTGGATTTCGAGACGCCCGCGCGCCGGGCGACATCGATGAGCGTGGTCACGCGGCCGCCTCGAGCCGTCCGAAGGCGCGGCGCAGACCCTCGATCGAGCGCTGCGTGCCTTCCTCGCCGTCATAGCGCGGATCCTCATGCTCGATCGAGATCACCCCGTCATAGCCGGCGGCGCGCATGGCATCGAACAGCCTCACCCAGGTCGCCTCATCATGGCCTTCGCCCACCGGCGCGAAATGCCAGGGGGCTTGCGCCGGATCGGGCGGCGCGAAATGCAGCACGCCATGGCGGCGGATACGGTCGGGATAGAGCAGCGTGTCCTTGCCATGCGACCAACCGATGCGGTCGCCGAAGGCCTCGACCACGGTGACGGGATCGATGCCCTGCCACCAGAAATGGCTGGGATCCATATTGAGGCCGACATTGCGGTCGATATAGGGGAGGAGCGCCTCGAAGCCGGCGCTGCTGAAGATAGTGACACCCGGATGCATCTCGAGACAGACCATCACCTCCGGCGCCGCCTTGGCGAGCCAGGTGCTGGTCTCGCGCCAGAACGGCCCCACCTCATGCTCGAGCTGCCAGGCGAAGAGGCGCTCGTCGTCGGCCGAGGTGGCCCAGCAGGGAAAGACGCCGAGCGAGCCGCCGCCGGCGCCGGCGGGGCATCCGCTCATGGTGATGACACGGTTGACGCCCAAGGCTACCGCCAGCTCGACCGCAGCCTTGAAGCGGGCCTGCGCGTCGGCGCGCTTGGCCGGATCGGGATGGAGCAGATTGCCCGCGGCGTTCACGGCGCCGAGCCGGATGCCATATTCGCGCAGCTGGCCCGCGAGCCGGTCGCGCTCCGCCGGGTCGCCGACCGTGGCCAGATCGAGATGAGGCCGCGGCCAGGGCCCCCAGGCGCCGACGCCGAGCTCGATATCGGCGATGCCGCGCTTCGCGCACCAGGCGAACAGTTCGCGCCGCCCGAGCCGGGCCAGGGAATCCGAGAAGACGCCGATCCTCATGAGGCTGCCTTTCTGAATGCGGAGATCAGGAACTCGACGTCGCGGCGCGCCTGCTCGAGCGTCGTCTCGACCGGCGCCTGACCGGTGGCGGCGGCATGGAAGGCGCGCAGCTCCTCGCGGAATGCTTCCTCGTAGCTGACGCGATAGTCGGTGGTCTCGAGGGCATGACCGCCGCCCGCGCGCCGCAGCGCGAGGCGTGTCGGCAGATGGCGCAGATAGGGCGAAGGGAAGGTCAGCTCGATGATGCGGTCGGCGGCATAGACGGTGATGCGCTCGGTATAGTCCGGCACGCCCGGCAGGTTGAGATGGGTCATGCTGGCCCGGCCGCCGCCCGGCAAGCCGACGCCGAGCTGGACGCCACGGCCCTCGTCGAAGAGCCGGCCATGGTCGGCCTCGGCCGGCAGCGACAGGCCGTAATGGGCCAGCATCCCATGCAGCACCGCCACGTCATGGACGAGCGAGGAGAGGAATCCGCCGCTCAGCGCGCGCGTCCCCGCCTCGTCGAGCGGCCGGCCCGCCGCCTCCTGGAGCTGGCGCGCATTCTCGCTGCGGAACTGCTCGCGCAACGCGGCCGGCAGGTCGCCGGGGGCCACCATCGGCAGGTGCGCCACGAAGGGCGCCTGGTCGGGGTCGTTGCACTCGACCGAGATGAGCTTCACCTCCTCGATGCGGGGCGGCAGCAGCTCGAGTGCGCGGCGGAAGGCAGGGTCGAAGCGCTTCATATAGGCGACCTGGAGCACGCGACCGCTGCGGTCGCGCGCGGCAGCGATCCGGTCGCAACCGGCAAGCGTAAGCGCCAGCGGCTTCTCGCACATCACATGGAGGCCCGCTTCGAGCGCCGCCGCCGCAAGCGAGGGGTGGAAGGGATCGGGTGCCGCGATCACCACCGCGTCGAGGCCAAGGCGCAGCAGCCCTTGAATGTCGGAATGCAGTTGGCGGATCCCATAGCGCGCGCCCACGGCCTCGCGCACCGCGGCCGAGGCGTCGGCCAGCGCCATGAAGTCGAAGCGCTCGCGCTCTTCCCAGAGATAGAAAGCATGCTCGGCCTGGCCGACTAAACCGGCGCCGACCAGACCCACCCGCAACCGTCGCATCCAATCCCCCTGATTGGAACGATCCAAGTGGCAGGATTGAACACGTTATCCGCGGAGCCGTCAACCGACGGCCTGTGGAAAATTGCCGGGAACGCAACCCAAGCCGCGAGCCGTTGCCGGCTGCGGAGCCGGCACGCCCCTCAGACAGCGCGGCTGAAGCGCCGTCCGGGAGAAGCGAGGTAGGCGTCGAAGGCCGAGGCGGCCGTGCGCGCGAGAACGCGCATGTCCTTGGCGAGGCGGAGCACATTGCCGTCGAGATGAATGATCCCATCGGCTTCGAGCGCCGGCAGGCGCTCTGCCGATCGCAGCAGGGCCGCGGGTTCGGCGCAGTGGCGAGCGCAGATCGCCGCGACATCGACCTCGAGATCGCACATGAGCCGCTCGATCAGCTCGGCCCGCAACCGGTCCTCCGCCGTCAGTCGATAGCCGCGCGCAATCGGCAACTCGCCCGCGAGCACGCGCTTCCCGTACTCGCCGAGAACGACCTCGTTCTGCACATAGCCCTGCGGCAAGCGGCCGATTGCCGAGGCACCGAAGCCGATCAGCGTTTCGCAAGGGTCGGTGGTATAGCCCTGGAAGTTGCGATGGAGCGCTCCCTGGGCCGCGGCGAGCGCCAAGCTGTCCTCGGGCAAAGCGAAATGATCGATCCCGATGCGTTCATAGCCGGCGGCGACAAGCCGCTCTGCGATCGCCTCGGCCTGCTCCTGGCGCGCGACGCCGTCGGGGAGCGTGCTCTCGTCGATCTTCTGCTGATGCTTCTTGAAGCTTGGCAGGTGAGCGTAGCCGAAGGCCGCGAAGCGCCCGGGGCGCAAGGCGATGCACTGCTCCACCGTCTCGACGCAGGAGCGCACCGTCTGGTGCGGCAGGCCGTAGATCAGATCGAAGCTGATGCCCTCGACTCCGATAGCACGCAGGCCGGCCACGGCCGCCGCCGTCTGCTCCACGCTCTGGAAACGATTGATCGCCCGCTGCACTACGGGATCGAAGCTCTGGACGCCGAGGCTCGCGCGCGTGACGCCGACCTCGCCGAACGCGTCGATCATGGCCGGTGCCAATGTCCGCGGATCGATCTCGACCGCGATCTCGGCATCCGCCTCGACACCGAAGCGCTTGCGCAGGAGGCGGACCAGGTCGGCGAAATCGACGGGTGCCATGATGGTCGGCGTGCCGCCGCCGAAATGAATCTGCCGGACCGCGAGCGGTTGGGTGAGCCGGCCCGCGACCAGCTCGATCTCGCGGCGCAGGACGCCGAGATAGTCGAGGATCGGCGCGTCGCGGCGGGCCACGGTGGTGTGGCAGCCGCAATACCAGCACATGGACCGGCAGAACGGGATATGCAGATAGAGCGACGCCGGCCCGCCCACGAGGCCCGCGAGCCATTCGCCGTAGTGGCGATCGGACACCGTCGCGGTGAAATGCGGCGCCGTCGGGTAGCTCGTATAGCGGGGCAGGCGTTCCTCGGCATAGCGCGCCCTGACGCCGTTCTTCATGCGAGATGTTCCTCGTAGCCGAATGCGCCGGCCTTCCCCGCCATTGCGAACGACGGGATGCCGGCAGGCTGCGGAGAGTCCGTTCCCGCGGCGTCCTTGTCATTGATCTACCTCAAGGATCGTCCCGCCGCATCGAGACGACGGCATGGGTGGAGAGGCGGAATAACGGGGAAATGCGCCGTATCGTCTAGGCGTGCGTGACGTTGCTGCCGTCGCCGCTGACCAGCACATAGCCGTCCTCGTTGACGGTGGGTGTGGTCCCTGAGGTCACATGCACGAAGAGGGTGTAGCCGGACGTCACGCCGGTCGCGCCCGCCGCCGTCAGCCAATGGTCGCTGCCGCCGGTATTGACCAGGTTGATGGTATCGCTGCTGTCGGCGTTGATCCGGACCGCCTGCTGGGCGCTGTAGCCGGCACCGCCCGGGGTGGCGGTTGTCGTCCCGGATCCGCTCAGATCCAGCACGTCGTTGATGTTGAGCGAGAGCGTCTGGTTGCCGGAGGCGCCGGAGTCCGCGTTCGCGACCGACACCGTCTCGAAGTTCTGGAAGCGGGTGTTCAACGTCGCGTTGGTCAGATCGACCGTCGTGTCGAACACTAGGATGTCGCCGAGATTGGCGGCCGTGAGCAACGCGTTGGCCGAGGCCGTGTTGGCGCCGCCATTGGCGCTGTCGAGCGAATCGGCCGCGATCGTGTCGTCGCCGGACCCACCGGTCAGCGTGTCGGCGCCGCCATTGCCCCGCAGCAGATCGCTGACGCTGCCGCCCGTCAAGTTGTCGTTGCCGCTGCCGCCGGTCAAAACCAGCTTGCCGTCGAGCTCCGCCGCGCCATTGATCGTGAATGTGTCGTTCGTTCCGAGACTGGCCCCGTTGAAGGTCATCGTCTGGCCCGCGGCGACGTTGCCGTTGACGAGCGTCAGCGAATAGTCGAATCCAGCCTGCACGTTGATCGTCTCGACATTGCTGATGTTCGTCAGTGTGACGGTGTGATTGGCGGCGAAGAGCGTCACGCTGTCGGTGCCGGCGCCGCCATTGATCGTCGTCGTGCCCGTCAGCGTTGAGCCCAGCGTGATGGTGTCGTCCTGGCTGCCGCCGATGATGGTCCTGACGCTGATCGCCGTCAGGGTGTTGTTGCCCGCGGAGGAGAGGGTCAGGCTGTCGGCGCCGCTGCTGAGGCTGACCGTGCCCGAGGTCATGGCGGTGCCGAGCGTGATGACGTCGGCGCCGGTACCGCCGGTGATGGTCTCGACATTGGAGACAGTGAGCGTGTTGCCGCCATTGGCAAGGCTCAGGCTGTCATTGCCAGCGCCCAGATCGATCGTACCCGAGGCCTGAGCCGCACCGAGCGTGATGAGGTCGGCGCCGGTGCCGCCCGTGATCGTCTCGGTGTTGGTAACGGTCAGGGTATTGCCGCCGTTCGCCAGGGTCAGGCTGTCGCTGCCGGCACCGAGGTTGATCGTGCCCGAGGCCTGGGCGGCGCCCAGTGTGATGATGTCGGCGCCGGTGCCGCCGGTGACGGTCTCGGTATTGGAGACGGTCAGCGTATTGCCGCCATTGGCGAGGGTCAGGCTGTCGCTGCCGGCGCCGAGATCGATCATGCCCGAAGCCTGGGCGGCGCCCAGCGTGATGATATCGGCCCCGGTGCCGCCGGTGATGGTTTCAGTGTTGGAGACCGTCAGCGTGTTGCCGCCATTGGCGAGGCTCAGGCTGTCGCTGCCGGCGCCCAGATTGATCGTGCCGGAAGCCTGGGCCGCGCCGAGCGTGATGATGTCGGCCCCGGTGCCGCCCGTGATCGTCTCGGTGTTGGAGACGGTGAGCGTATTGCCGCCGTTCGCCAGCGTCAGGCTGTCGCTGCCGGCACCGAGGTTGATCGTGCCCGAGGCCTGGGCGGCGCCCAGCGTGATGATATCGGCGCCGGTGCCGCCGGTGACGGTCTCGCTGTTCGAGACGGTGAGCGTGTTGCCGCCGTACGCGAGCGTGAGGCTGTCGCTGCCGGCGCCGAGGTCGATGCTGCCCGAGGCCTGGGCCGCACCCAACGCGATGATATCGGCGCCGGTTCCGCCGGTGACGGTCTCGCTGTTCGAGACGGTCAACGTATTGCCGCCGTCCGCGAGCGCGAGGCTGTCGCTGCCGGCGCCGAGATTGATCGTGCCTGAAGCCTGAGTGGCACCCAGCGTGATGACGTCGGCGCCGGTGCCGCCCGTGATCGTCTCGGTGTTGGAGATCGTGGCGGTGTTGACGCCGTTCGCCAGGGTCAGGCTGTCGCTGCCGCCGCCCAGATCGATGATGGCCGCGGTCAGGATCGTCGCCAGCGTGATCACGTCGGCGCCGGTCCCACCGGTGATGGTCTCCGTGTTGGAGACGGTCAGCGTGTTGCCGCCATTGGCGAGCGTGAGGCTGTCGCTGCCGGCGCCCAGATCGATCGTGCCCGAGGCCTGAGCGACACCTAGCGTGATGACATCCGCGCCGGTGCCGCCGGTGATCGTCTCGGTATTGCTCACGGTCAGGGCGTTGCCGCCATTGGCCAGCGTGAGGCTGTCACTGCCGGCGCCGAGATCGATGCTGCCCGAACTCTGGGCCGCACCCAGTGTGATGATATCGGCCCCCGTGCCGCCGGTGATGGTCTCGGTGTTGGAGACGGTGAGCGTGTTGCCACCATTGGCCAGCGTGAGGCCGTCGCTGCCGGCGCCGAGATCGATGGTGCCTGAGGCCTGGGCAGCGCCCAGCGTGATGACGTCCGCGCCGGTGCCCCCCGTGATCGTCTCGGTGCTGCTCACGGTCAGGGTATTGCCGCCATTGGCGAGCATCAGGCTGTCGCTGCCGGCGCCGAGGTTGATGGTGCCCGAGGCCTGGGCCGCGCCGAGGGTGACGGTGTCGGCGGCTGTGCCGCCGGTGATCGTCTCGGTGTTGGAAACGGTGAGGCTGTTGGCCCCGGCCGAGGAGAGGATCAGGGTGTCGGCATCGGCATCGAGATCGATGATCGCGGCGGTGAGGGCCGTGGCCAGCGTGATGACGTCGGCGCCGGCGCCGCCCGTGATCGTCTCGGTGTTCGAGACGGTCAGCGTATTGCCGCCATTGGCAAGCGCCAGGCTGTCGCTGCCGCCACCCAGGTCGATCGTGCCCGAGGATTGCGCCGCGCCCAGCGTGATCGTATCGGCGGCCGTGCCGCCGGTGATGGTCTCGGTGTTGGAGACGGTGAGGCTGTTAGCGCCGGCCGAGGAGAGGGTCAGGCTGTCGCCGCCGCTGCCCAGATCGATCGTGCCGGCGCTCTGTGCGGCACCCAGCGTGATGAGGTCGGCACTCGTGCCGCCCGCAATCGTCTCGGTGTTGCTCACGGTCAGGGTGTTGCCACCATTGGCCAGCGTGAGGCTGTCACTGCCGACACCGAGATCGATGCTGCCCGAGCTTTGCGCCGCGCCCAGCGTGATGAGGTCGGCGCCGGTGCCGCCGGTGATCGTTTCGATATTGGTAACAGTCAGCGTATTGCCGCCGTTCGCCAAGGTCAGGCTGTCGCTGCCGGCGCCGAGATTGATCGAGCCCGAGGCTTGGGCCGCGCCCAACGTGACGATGTCGGCGCCGGTGCCGCCGGTGACGGTCTCGCTGTTCGAGACGGTGAGCGTGTTGCCACCGTTCGCCAGCGTGAGGCTGTCGCTGCCGGCGCCGAGGTCGATCGTGCCGGCGGCCTGGGCCGCGCCCAGCGTGACGATGTCGGCGCCCGTGCCGCCCGTGATCGTCTCGGTGTTGCTCACGGTCAGGGTGTTGCCGCCATCTGCCAGTGTCAGGTCGTCACTGCCGGCACCGAGATTGATCGAGCCCGACGCTTGAGCGCCACCCAGCGTGATGACGTCGGCACCTGTGCCGCCCGTGATCGTCTCGGTGTTGGAGACTGTGGCCGTGTTGGCACCGTTCGCCAGGATCAGGCTGTCGCTGCCGCCGCCCAGATCGACGACGGCGGCGGTCAGGATCGTCGCCAGTGTGATCGCGTCGGCGCCAGTGCCGCCGGTGATGGTCTCGGTGTTGGAGACGGTCAACGTGTTGCTGCCATTGGCGAGCGTCAGGCTGTCGCTGCCCCCGCCCAGATCGATCGTGCCCGAGGCCTGAGCGGCGCCCAGCGTGATGGCATCGGCCGCGGTGCCGCCGGTGATGGTCTCGGCGTTGGTCACCGTCAGGCTGTTGGCGCCGGCCGAGGAGAGGGTGAGGCCGTCGCTGCCGGCGCCGAGATCGATCGAACCGGATGTCTGAGCCGCGCCCAAGGCAATGATATCGGCGCCGGCACCACCGGTGACAGTCTCGGTATTCGAGACAGTCAGCGTATTGCCGCCGTTCGCGAGCGTCAGGCTATCGGCACCGCCGGCCAGATCGATCACGCCGGAGGCCTGGGCGGCGCCGAGCGTGATGGTATCGGCCGCGGCACCACCGGTGATCGTCTCGGTGTTGGTCACCGTCAAGCTGTTGGCGCCGGCCGAGGAGAAGGTGAGGCTGTCGCTGCCGCCGGCCAGATCGATCGTCCCGGCACTCTGCGCCGCGCCCAGCGTGATGATATCGGCGCCGGTCCCGCCGGTGATGGTCTCGGTGTTCGACACCGTCAGCGTGTTGCCGCCATTGGCGAGCGCCAGGCTGTCGCTCCCGGCCGCGAGGTCGATCGTGCCGAGGAACTGGGCGGCTCCCAGGGTCACGACATCGGCGCCCGATCCGCCGGTGATGGTTTCGGTGTTGGAGACAGTGAGCGTGTTGCTTCCGTTGGCCAGCGCCAGGCTGTCGCTGCCGGCGCCCAGATCGATCGCGCCCGAGGCCTGCGCCACGCCCAGCGTGATGATGTCGGCCCCAGTGCCGCCGGTGACGGTCTCGGTGTTGGAGACAGTGAGCGTGTTCCCGCCATTCGCCAGGGTCAGGTTGTCGCTGCCGGCGGCGAGATCGATCGTTCCGAAGAACTGGGCGGCGCCCAGCGTGATGGCATCGGCACCCGTTCCGCCGTTGACGGTCTCGGTGTTGGAGACGGTCAGCGTGTTGCCGCCATTGGCCAATGCCAGGCTGTCGCTGCCAGCGCCCAGATCGATTGTGCCGGAGGCCTGCGGAGCGCCGAGAGTGATGATGTCGGCGCCGGTTCCCCCCGTGATGGTCTCGGCGCCGGCGACGGTGAGCGTGTTGTTGCCGTCCGCCAAGGTCAGACTGTCGGCACCGGTGCCGAGATTGATCGTACCCGAGGTCTGAGCTGCGCCGAGGGCGACGATGTCGGCGCCGGTTCCCCCGGTGATGGTCTCGGTGTTGGAGACGGTCAGCGTGTTGCCGCCGTTGGCCAGGGTCAGGCTGTCGCTGCCAGCGGCGAGATCGATCGTGCCGGAGGACTGTGCCGCACCCAGCGTGATGAAGTCGGCCCCGGTTCCGCCGCTGATCGTCTCGGCGTTGGAGACCGTGAGCGTGTTGGCGCCGTTCGCCAGAATCAGGCTGTCGCTGCCGGCCCCGAGATTGATCGCGCCGGAGGCCTGTGCCGTCCCGAGGGTGACGGTATCGGCTCCAGTGCCGCCGCTGATGGTCTCGGTGTTGGAGACGGTGACCGTGCTGCCTCCGTTCGCGAGCGCCAAGCTGTCGGCGCCGGCGCCGAGATCCACCACGCCGGAGCCATAGCCAGTCACGACATCGCCGAATGCCGACCCGATGATGTCCTCGATGCCCGAGAGCGTGTCGGTGCCGTCGCTTCGGGTCGCGATCCCGGTTGCGGCATTGATCGTTACCGCCGCGGACGCGCCGCCATAGTCGACGACGTCCTCGCCGGCGCCGCCGTCGAGGAGGTTGTTCCCCGCGCCGCTCCTCAGCGTGTCATTGCCGCCATCGCCGAAGATCAGATCGTCGAGCGCGCCGCCGATGACGACATCGTCCCCAAGACCCGCATGGAAGTCCTGGCTGGGGTCATACCCGGCCTGGGTCGCGGCCGCGCCGTCGGCCGGCAGGGTGATCGAATCATTGCCATCGAGCGCGTCATACTGGCTGCCGGCGGCATAGCTGCCCGCGGCGACGCTGGAGAAATCCAATACGTCATCGCCATCGGTGAACAGGGGGCCAACGACAGACACCGACACCGTGGCCGTCTCCGTCAGACCGCTGCTGGTGACGGTGTAGCTGTAGCTGTCGGCGCCGGTGAAGCCGGCGTTCGGGGTATAGGTCAGCTTGTCGTCGGTTAGATCGAGGGGGGTGCCATTGTCATCGCGCGTCACCGTGCCATGGGCAGCCTGGGTGAAGGAGGTGAGCTGGCGGGCCGGGTCTTCGAAGGTATCATTGGCAAGAACCGCCGTGGTGACGGGCGTATCCTGGTTGGTGGCCGCGGTGTCGGCCACGATGTCGGCCACCGCGTTCACCGTCACGGACACCGTCGCTGTCTCGGAGACGCCGCCACTGGCCACGGTGTAGCTGTAGCTGTCGCTGCCGTTGAAATCGGCATTGGGCGTATAGACCAGTCTGTCGTCGGTCAGATCGAGCGCCGTGCCGTTCGTGTCCCGGGTGACCGCGCCGTGAGCGGCTTGCGTGAAGGAGGTAAGCTGGCGCGCCAGGTCGTCGAACGTGTCGTTCGCCAGCACCGCCGTGGTGACGGCCGTGTCCTCGTTGGTCGCGGCGCTGTCGGCGACGATATCGGCAACGGGGTTGACTGTGACCGATACCGTGGTCGTCTCCGTGACGCCGCCGCTGCTTACCGTATAGCTGTAGTTGTCGGTGCCGTTGAAATCGGCACTGGGCGTATAGACCAGCCTGTCGTCGCTCAGGTCGAGCGCTGTGCCATTGGTGTCGCGCGTCACCGTGCCATGGCCGCCTTGCGTGAAGGAGGTGAGCTGGCGCGCCGGATCGTCGAACGTGTCGTTCGCCAGGACCGCCGTGGTGACGGCCGTGTCCTCGTTGGTCGTGACGCTGTCGGCCACGATATCGGCCGCCGCGTTTACCGTCACGGAAACGGTCGCCGTCTCCGTGACACCGCCACTGGTCACGGAATAGCTGTAACTATCGGCGCCGTTGAAATCGGCGCTGGGCGTGTAGACCAGCCTGTCATCGCTCAGGTCGAGAGCGGTGCCGTTGTCATCGCGCGTCACCGTCCCGTGGCCAGCTTGCGTGAAGGAAGTGAGCTGGCGCGCCGGGTCATCGAACCCGTCGTTCGCCAGCACATCCGTGGTGATGGCGGAATCCTCATTGGTCGTAGCATTGTCGGCCACGATGTCGGCGGCCGCGGCCACTGTGATTGACACCGTCGCCGTCTCCGTGACGCCGCCGCTCGTGACCGTGTAGCTGTAGCTGTCGGCACCGTTGAAATCGGCATTGGGCGTGTAAATCAGCCTGTCGTCGGCCAGGTCGAGCGCGGTGCCGTTGTCATCGCGGGTCACCGTGCCGTGGCCGCCTTGCGTGAAGGAGGTGAGCTGGCGCGCCGGATCCTCGAACGTATCGTTCGCCAGCACCGATGTCGTGATCGCGCTGTCCTCGTTCGTTGTGGCGCTATCTGCCGCAATATCGGCGATGGCGTTGACGGTCACGGAGACCGTCGCCGTCTCCGTCACGCCACCGCTGGTTACCGTGTAGCTGTAGCTGTCGGTGCCGTTGAAATCCGCATTCGACGTGTAAACGAGTTTGTCATCGCTCAGGTCGAGGGCGGTGCCGTTGTCGTCCCGTGCCACCGTGCCATGGGCGCCTTGGGTGAATGAGGTGAGCTGGCACGCCGGGTCTTCGAACGAGTCGTTCGCCAGCACCGCCGTGGTCACCGCCGCGTCTTCGTTTGCCGTCGCGCTGTCCGCCGCGATATCGGCGATCGCGTTCACGGTGACCGACACCGTCGCCGTCTCGATGACGCCGCCGCTGGTCACCGTGTAGCTGTAGCTGTCGGCGCCGTTGAAGTCGGCGTCGGGCGTGTAGATCAGCCTGTCGTCGGTCAGGTCGAGGGCCGTGCCGTTGGTGTCCCGGGTGACCGTGCCGTGAGCGGCTTGCGTGAACGAGGTCAGTTGGCGCGCTGGATCTTCGAACGAGTCGTTCGTGAGCACCGCCGTGATGATGGCGGCATCCTCGTTCGTCGTGGCGTTGTCGGCCGCGATATCGGCGACGGCATTCACCGCCACCGACACCGTCGCCGTCTCCGTCAGGCCGCCGCTTGTCACCGTGTAGCTGTAGCTGTCGGCGCCGTTGAAGTCGGCATTCGGTGTGTAGACCAGCTTGTCATCGGTAAGATCGGCTGCCGTGCCGTTCGTATCGCGGGTCACCGTGCCGTGGGCGGCTTGCGTGAACGAGGTCAGCTGGCGCGACACGTCGTCGAAGACATCGTTCGCCAGCACCGCCGTGGTGACGGCGGCGTCCTCGTTCGTCGTCGCGCTGTCGGCCACGATATCGGCGACGGCATTGATCGTCACCGACAGGGTCGCCGTCTCGGTCACGCCGCCGCTGGTCACGGTGTAGCTGTAGCTGTCGCTGCCGTTGAAGTCGGGGTTCGGCGCGTAGATCAGCCTGTCGTCGCTGAGATCGAGGGCGGTGCCGTTGTCGTCCCGCGTCACCGTGCCATGCGCGGCCTGCGTGAAGGAGGTCAACTGGCGCGCCGGATCCTCGAACGTGTCGTTCCCCATGACCGCGGTAGTGACGGCCGTGTCCTCGCTTGTCGTCGTGCTGTCCGCAACGATGTCGGCGACCGGATTTACGGTCACTGACACCGTCGCCGTCTCGGGGACGCCGCCGCTGGTGACCGTGTAGCTGTAGCTGTCGGTGCCGTTGAAATCCGCGTTCGGCGTATAGACCAGCTTGTCGTCGCTGAGATCGAGGACAGTGCCGTTGTCATCGCGGGTCACCGTGCCATGGCCGCCTTGCGTGAAAGAAGTGAGCTGGCGGGCCGGATCCTCGAACGTGTCGTTCGCCAGCACGGATGTCGTGATCGCGCCGTCCTCGCTCGTCGTGGCACTATCGGCCGCAATATCGGCCACAGCGTTGACGGTCACGGACACCGTCGCCGTCTCCGTGACGCCGCCGCTGGTGACCGTGTAGCTGTAACTGTCGGCGCCGTTGAAGTCGGCGTCGGGCGTGTAGACCAGCTTGTCGTCGGTCAGGTCGAGCGCGGTGCCGTTGGCGTCACGCGTCACCGTGCCATGGGCGGCTTGCGTGAACGACGTCAGTTGGCGCGAGGCGTCCTCGAACGCGTCGTTCGCCAGCACCGCCGTGGTGATGGCGGCATCCTCGTTCACCGTCGCGCTGTCGGCCAGGATGTCGGCCACGGGGTTGACCGTCACCGACACGCTCGCCGTCTCCGTGACTCCGCCGCTGGTGACGGTGTAGCTGTAGCTGTCGGTGCCGTTGAAGTCGGCGTTGGGCGTGTAGACCAGCTTGTCGTCGCTGAGGTCGAGCGCCGTGCCGTTATCTTCCCTCGTCACGGTCCCGTGGGCACCCTGGGTGAAGGAGCTCAACTGGCGCGCCGGATCCTCGAACGTGTCATTCGCCAGCACGGCCGTCGTGACGGCGGTGTCCTCGTTCACCGTCGCGCTGTCGGCCACGATGTCGGCGACGGCACCCACCGTCACCGACACGGTCGTCGTCTCGGCGAGCCCGCCGCTGGTGACTGTGTAGCTGTAGTTGTCGGTGCCGTTGAAGTCGGGGTTCGGCGTGTAGATCAGCTTGTCGTCGGTAAGGTCGAGCGCGGTGCCATTGTCGTCCCGCGTCACCGTGCCGTGACCAGCTTGCGTGAAGGAGGTCAGCTGGCGCGAGACGTCTTCGAACGTGTCGTTCGCCAGGACGGCCGTGGCGACTGACGTATCCTCACTGATCGTCGCATTGTCGGCGATTGCGTCTGCGACGGGATTCACGGTCACGGACACGGTCGCCGCCTCCGTCACGCCGCCGCTGGTGACGATGTAGACGTAGCCGTCGCTGCCGTGGAAGTCGGCGTCCGGCGTGTAGACGAGCTTGTCGTCGCTCATGTCGAAGGGCGTGCCGCCATCGTCCCGCGTCACCGTGCCGTGGGCCGCTTGCATGAACGAGGTCAGCTGCCGCATCGGGTCCACGAACCTGTCGTTCGCCAGCACGTCCATCGTGACAGCCACATCTTCGTTGGTCGTGCCGCTATCGAAGACGATGTTGTCGGTCGCGTTCACCCACACCTGCACCGTCGCCGTCTCCGTCGAGCCGCCGCTGGTTACCGTGTAGCTGTAGCTGTCGCCACCGTTGAAGTCGGCGTCGGGCGTGTAGATCAGCTTGTCATCGGTCAGATCGAGGGCGGTGCCGTTGTCGTCCCGCGTCACCGTGCCATGGGCACCCTGGGTGAAGGAGGTGAGTCGGCGCGACGGGTCTTCGAAGATGTCGTTTGCCAGCACCGCCGTGGTGACGGCCGCGTCCTCATGGCTCACCGCAATGTCGACGGCGATGTCGGCGACGGGGCTCACGGTGACGGATACCGTCGTCGTCTCGGTGACACCGCCGCTAGCGACCGTATAGCTGTAGCTGTCGCCGCCGTAGAAGTCGGCCTTGGGCGTATAGATCAGCCTGTCGTCGGTCAGGTCGAGGGCCGTGCCGTTGTCGTCCCGCGTCACCGTGCCGTGGGCGCCCTGGGTGAAGGAGGTCAGCCGGCGGGCCGAGTCTTCGAAGCTGTCATTGGCCAGGATGGCCGTGGTGAGCGACGTGTCCTCGTTCGTGGTCGCGCTGTCTGCGACGATATCGGCCACGGGATTGATGGTGACCGACACCGTCGCCGTAGCCGTCGCGCCGCCGTCGGTCAGCCTGTAGCTGTAGCTGTCGATGCCGTTGAAGTCGGCGTTCGGCGTGTAGTCGAAACTCCCGTCGCTGTTGAGAACGAGAATGCCGTGGGCCGGCCCGCTCAGCAGCGCCGCCACCGCATTGTTGCCGGCACTGACAGCATCGTTGCCCAGGACACCCGGCGCGGCGACGCTGAGGCTGCCGTCTTCGGTCGTCGTGAAGGCGTCGTTGACGCCGATCGAATGATTGTCGACTGGGATCGCCCCATGTCGCGTGTTGTGATCGAGAAGTTCCGGCGGCCCGCTGAGTTCCCTGTAGCTGAGCGACGTTCCGGTGAGCGGGCTCGACTGGAGAGGCGGTGCTGCCTGCGTGTCATGCAAGGGATCGATGGGGTCGATCGCGATCCCGCCCAGCGACCAGCGCTGGAACAGGTGTCCGTGAGATGGGATCGGGCTCGACGGATCGTCGGGGTGATAGGACAGGCTGCCAAGAATCGATTCGATATCGCCGTCGCCATTGATCAGCGATTCCGCAATCCGCGCGCCGAAAAGCGTGATGACACTCTTGTTCGGCAGATCCACGCGGATCGTGTCGTCGACACGCTCGAGATGGGCGCCGCTGAGATCGAAGGTGAACTGAAGCGTGACGTCGGTGGCGACGTCGATCCCGATCGATTGGCCGGGCTCCGGCGCGTCGACCGCGATGACATGGGGCGCCATCGGCGGTGCGACGGCCACCGGCGGAAGACCGTCAAACCGCACCCAGTCGAACTCGATCGGCGAAACGGGCACCGAGGGATCGATCGAAAGGATGCGCGCCATGCGGACGGCCAACATGGGCGCACTACACGGGCAAGTTGCAGCGACGAATCCGCAGGATCACGGGGTGCAGCTCCTTCCTGGACGGCACCAAGTTTCGACTCGAAAATTTTGAGACAAATCAATGAAATGACAGTGAAAAATAGGCGCAGGAACGGACCCATTGCCGCCCTGCCTGGAAGGGTACTGGGGAGGGGCCGAAGGGGCCGGATTCAAAGCTGAATTTTGCCGCCGACGGCGCCAGCTGAGCTGCTAGGCCTGGCGATATATGGTTAAAATATTGGCAGTACCACTGACATTTTTCGGAACTGGGGCGCCGGACCGGGATTGCACGGAAGCAGCGTTATCGGCATCCCACTGTCGGGATGGCCGCCGGGGCAGAGTCAGCCCCGAAGCCTGCTCATATGCTTGAGAAAACTGGAGCGGGCGAAGGGATTTGAACCCTCGACCCCAACCTTGGCAAGGTTGTGCTCTACCCCTGAGCTACGCCCGCATCCGTTTGGGTACTTGGCGATGCCGGCCTCAATTCAAAGGCCCGCCCCGCCAAGGGCGCCAGATAATAGCGACCGGAGTCAGCATTGCAAGCCTGCGGTTGCCAGGGGCTTAAGATGCGACCGCTTGTCCCGAACCCGCAGAAATCCGCCATTTTCGGCCCCATTCTGGGCCCTCGCGCCGATCCCCAGCGGCCCTCGGGGTTGCCGGCGGTGCCGGCTGCCCCTAAGACTGGCGCCCCGACCAACCCCTCGCAACAGCTCCGCCATCGAACCATCGCCATGTCCGACACCAGCACCGCTGCCCGTCTGCCGACCAGTCCGGAATCCCTGATCCAGCGCCTCGCCGACCTCGGCATCGAGGTCGAGGTTCACCGCCATGCCCCGGTCTTCACCGTCGAGGAGTCCCAGGCGCTGCGCGGCGACCTGCCCGGGGGCCATATCAAGAATCTGTTCCTGCGCAACAAGAAGGGCGACCGGATGTGGCTGGTCGTGGTGGAGGAGACACGGCGCATCGATCTGAAGGCGCTGGCGCCGATGATCGGCGCCGACAAGCTCTCCTTCGGCAGCCCGGATCGGCTCATGACCTATCTGGGGGTGCTGCCGGGATCGGTGACCCCGCTGGCCCTGATCAACGACAAAGCGCATCAGGTGCAGCCGGTCCTGGATCGGGCCCTGCTGTCGATGAACCCGCTCCACTGCCATCCCCTGACCAACGACATGACCCTGTCCTTGGCACCGAGCGGGTTGCTGCGCTTCATCGAAGCTTGCGGCCACAAGCCGATCTATCTCGATCTCTGAGCCGGCATTTCCCGGCGCCGGCGGCCCGGCCTTGGCGCCAACAGGGTTAAGACCAATTCCGGCCCATGAAGCGCGACCCGGCTATCTCCGGGCGGGGTTGCCAGATGCTTCACAAAACGCCATTTATCTTCGCAAATTCGGAACCATAGGGAAATCGATCATGGAGACGCTTATCGGCCAGGGTAAGGCGCCGGCTCAGGCCAATGGCGCCGCGGCCGCGGTCAAGGACAGCAGCGACGAGCATTTCATGGCCGACGTCATCGATGCTTCGATGACGGTACCGGTGATCGTCGATTTCTGGGCCACCTGGTGCGGCCCCTGCAAGCAGCTCGGCCCCATGCTCGAGAAGGCGGTGCAGGAGGCCAAGGGCGCGGTCAAGCTGGTGAAGATCGACGTTGACAAGAATCCGGCGGTCGCCGGCCAGCTTCGCATCCAGTCCATTCCTGCGGTCTATGCCTTCTTCCAGGGCCGGCCCGTGGACGGCTTCATGGGCGCGCAGCCCGAAAGCCAGGTGAAGCAGTTCGTGCAGCGTCTCGCCAAGACGGCGGGTGCCGCGGCCGGGCCTTCGCCGATCGACGAGGCGCTGGAGCATGCCGAGGCGGCACTCAAGGAGGGCGACGCGGCCACGGCCAGCGCGATCTTCGGGCAGGTGCTGCAGCATGAGCCCGAGAACCTGGCGGCGATCGGCGGCCTGGTGCGCTGCCTGGTGAAGGCCGGCGACCTCAAGGCGGCGCGCGCCCAACTCGCCAAGGCGCCGGCCAATCAGGCGAACGACAAGGCGATCGCGGCGGCGCGCGCCGCCCTCGAGCTCGCCGAGCAGGCGGGCCAGAAGCAAGGCGGCCTGGAGGAGCTCAAGGCCAAGCTGGCCAAGGATCCCAACGACCATCAGTCGCGCTACGACCTGGCGCTGGCGCTCTATGGCGGCGGCCAGACCGAGCCGGCGCTGGACGCGCTGCTCGAGCTGTTCCGCCGCAACCGCGGCTGGAACGAGGACGCGGCGCGCAAGCAGATGGTGAAGATCTTCGAGGCGCTGGGCCCGACCGATCCGCTGACCTTGTCGGCCCGCCGGCGCCTGTCGTCCTTGATGTTCTCGTAAGACGATGGCGCGCGGGCCGTTCGATCCCGCTTTCGACGAGTTGCCGGCCGAGATTCCGGTGTTTCCGCTGGCGGGCGTGCTGCTGCTGCCCGGCGGGCGGCTGCCCCTCAATATCTTCGAGCCGCGCTATCTCGCCATGACGCGCGACGCAATCAAGGGCGACAGGATCATCGGCATGATCCAGCCGGCCGAGCTGGAGCGGCCGGGCCATGCGCCGGCACTGCAGCATGTGGGTTGCGCCGGGCGCATCACCGCCTTCAGCGAGACCGACGATGGCCGCTATCTGATCACGCTGGCCGGCATTGCACGCTTCCGTGTCGCCGACGAGCTGCCGGGCCAATCGGGATATCGCCGGATAAGGGCCGACTTCGCGCCCTTCGCGCAGGACATGGCGGAGAACCCGTCGCTCGAGCTCGATCGCGCACGGCTCTTGCGCGCGCTCAAGGGTTTCTTCCACCAGCAGGGCATCAAGGCCGACTGGGAGCAGATCGAGCGCACGACGGATTCCGCGCTGATCACCTCGCTCGCCATGGTCTGCCCGTTCGAGCCGCAGGAGAAGCAGGCGCTGCTCGAAGCCGGCACCGCCACCGAACGCGGCCGGGTGCTGACGGCGCTGATCGAGATGGCGCTCCTGGGCGGAGCCGGCGGCGGTTCCTCCGGCGAGGCGGCGCGTCATTAGTTCCACGAGGAATCGCGAGACCGTCATGGCTGAACGCAAGACGCCCGAGCGGCGCTACGAGGTCGATCCCAAGCTCCTGGAGATCCTGGTCTGCCCGGTCACCAAGGGCCCGCTCGAATATGATCGCGAGCATCAGGAGCTGATCAGCCGCAAGGCAGGGCTCGCCTATCCGATCCGCGAGGGCATCCCGATCATGCTCGCGGACGAGGCGCGCTCGCTGGATGAGGACAACAGCCGCTGAGCCGCCGTTCCAAAACCGGCCTTGTCAGCGAGCAACGGCATTGGCGATGAACGAAAAGTTCGGCACCGAGCATTGGCCCCTCGAAATCCGCCTCAAAAAGGACGAGCGCGCGCTTGAGATCGATTTCGACGATGGCCGCTCCTTCCGCTATCCGGCCGAGTTTCTCCGGGTCGAAAGCCCGTCCGCCGAGGTCCAGGGTCATGGGCCCAGCCAGAAGCAGATCATTGCGGGCCGTGCTCATGTCGGAATTCTGGCGCTGGAGCCGGTGGGCAACTATGCGGTGCGCATCAGGTTCGACGATCTGCACGACACCGGCATCTACAGCTGGGCCTATCTCTATGAGCTGGGCGCCAACCAGCCGGAACTCTGGGGGCGCTATCTGAAGGCGCTCGAGGAGCGCGGCCTCTCGCGCGAGCCCAAGCGGCATCCGTGAGGTGTGAGGAACAACCCTCGCCCCACCCTTGTGGGGAGAGGGAGGGTCCCGCCGCTCTTGCGGCGGGAGGGTGAGGGGCGCGGTGTGCGCCAGCAAGAACACCCTCACCCAGCTCCGGGTAAGTCTCTGCTTCGCGTGCCGGCTTCGCCGGCGTTCAACAAACAACAGAGCGGGCATTCACCCGCGGGCTAACCCTGCGCAACCCTCTCTCCCTCACTCACGCGAGGGAGAGGGAAGAGGAAGTAGGCTTGGCTCCGCTCATTTGTTTCGGCGAGGCAATCTCTCTCGCCGCTGGACGCCCACCCCTCGCCAGGATTGAATGGGAGCGCCCAAGCCCGGCGCCAACCGGGCGAGCCCTGAAAGAGGAACCCCGACCCGATGGCGCCCGATTCCGCTGGCCCGAAATCCCGCCTCAAATCGCTCGATCCCGATATCCGCCGCGCCCGCAAGACGCCGATCCTCGACGCGATCGATAGCGAGGCCTTGCTCGACATGCGGGGCTTGCGCGCCTATCGGCTCGGGCGCCTTCGCGCGGAGTTGAAGAAGCGCGACTGCATGGGTGCGCTGCTCTATGACCCGATCAATATCCGCTACGCCACCGGCAGCCGGAACATGGCGGTCTGGACCCTCCATAACGCGGTGCGCTACTGCTTCGTCCCGACCGAGGGGCCGATCACCCTCTTCGATTTCCATAACTGCGAGCATCTCTCCGACGGGCTCGAGACCATCGCCGAGGTGAGACCGGCCGTCGGCTGGACCTTTTTCGGCGGCGGTTCCCGCCTCAAGGAGTTCGCCAAGCGCTGGTCGGACGAGATCCTCGAGCTGGTGCAGAGGCATGGCGGCAAGAATCGGCGCCTCGCCATCGACAAGCTGGATCCGGTCGGGACCCATCTCCTCGAGGCGGCCGGCGTCGACATCGTCGAAGGCCAGGCGGTTTGCGAGCTGGCGCGCGCGATCAAGTCGAACGAGGAGCTGGCCTGCATGGCCGTCTCGGTCACGGCCTGCGAGACCGGCATGGCGCGCATGCGCGAGGCCCTGAAGCCCGGCATGACCGAGAACGAGCTCTGGTCGCTGCTGCATCAGGCCAACATCGCGGCCGGTGGCGAATGGATCGAGACGCGCCTGCTCACCTCGGGCGGGCGCACCAAT
>Ga0335070_10000309_pt1 | contig 57045 bp, 54 predicted proteins | sample Lox_Sample_13_FD_206722 | JGI IMG/M metagenome (GOLD analysis project Ga0335070, IMG submission 206722) | Soil microbial communities from Loxahatchee National Wildlife Refuge, Florida, United States - Lox_Sample_1.3 | ecosystem: Environmental > Terrestrial > Soil > Wetlands | place: USA...
TCACGTTGACAGGGACGAAATTCACGTCTTGGGTATTGCCTGTTCCCTCGCGGAGAGCAAGATGGACCGTTATGTCGCCCAATTCACTGGTCAGCGGTACGATGATGCGTGAAAAATCCAATGTCGAGATCTGGATCCCTTTGCCGGTAATTAAAGTTGGTGGAGAGATGTTGACATGGTATCCAGCTTGCGACATTTTTATCGTGGCCCGGCCCGTGATGACGTTACCTAATTCTGCGATGCCGCTCTGCGCCAGAGTATCAAATTCTTCAAATTTCTGGTTCATCATTTTGGACACCATAGCGATACAGGTATCCCTGGCTAGTCCAAACAGGACAACCCCTTGAATTTCACCGACCAGGCTGAGCATCACGGTCACATCATCCGTCGTCAAGGCGGACTTCTGCATGGACAGGTTTCCCCTGGTCACTGAAACGTCTAATTCGACTTTCAGGACCTCATTTGCTGCATCGATAAATGGATTCATAAACTTAACATTCATTTCATGATTTCTCCTTATCAGGCGCGAACTTCGGCAGATGAATCCGTTTTCACTTTCGGATCAGGCCGACGAATTTTTCAGCCTCATTGATCAAAACGCTCACTTGGTCGATTAATTGATCGAGGTTGCGCGTGTCCCAACCCAACATTGTGATTGCCTTCGGATCAATCGAGTATTGAAGGCCATCTTTTCCGATTCCAATACCCATCATCATCATCACTGCATCGGCGACGTGCACTGAGGCCGCCAGAATCGCTCCATCCTTGGCCTCGCCTGGCTTATGATGGCAGGCTATTGCTTCCTGAACCTGACTGGGAAGCTTCCATCGGTTGGCCATTTCCGCCCCTAAAGTGGCGTGATCGATCCCAAAATAATCTGCCTCCAATTCCGAGAATGGCTTTCCCTGCCATTTCTTATCAAATGTGTTCACATTCCTCAGCACAGCCTCAAAGGCAAGTTTACCAATATCACACAGCAGGCCAGTATGATATGCATCCTCGGCCACTTTTCGCCCAAATTTACTGGCAATCACCCGCGCTCCTGCTGCAACTCCCACCGAATGCTTCCACAGGTCCCCGCGGTCAAGGGCATAGCCCGGTAATGGGCGGTCCATATAGGCTGCGACCGAAGCTGTCAGAACGAGGCTTTGAACCGTGTTCTGGCCTAAATACATGACTGCCTGTTGAACTGTGGATACCGGATGGGCCAGCCCATAGTAGGCTGAGTTTGCCCAACGGAGGACAAGGCTTGCCAGAACCTGATCCATAGTCAAGATGGCAGCGAGGTCAGCCATATTCGAGTTAGGATCGCGGATCAGGCTTAGGGCTTTCTGGGCTGCCTGGGGTAATGGTAGCAGCTCGCCGGCATTTCGGATTAGTTCGTCAACAGTATATTGCCTTGGCAGCATATTATTCCTTCACATACATCGAGACACCGTAGCTGCGGAAGCCAATCTCCTGAGGCCGGGGAATGATTTCCGTTCCTCCGAGAAACAAAATCCCTCCAGGTCGCAGTGCCTGATAAAACTTTGCATAGAGCTGGTTTTTTGTCTCTGCGGTGAAATAAATCACGACATTTCTGCACACAATCAAATCAAAGTTATTCTGGTAAAGGTCTGAAAGCAGGTTATGCTCCCGAAATTCAATCCAGTGAGCAGTTTTCTCTTTGACGTAGTAAGGGGGACCTCCAGGCTCAAAATAAGTGCTGCGTCTCGCCTGATTTACGTTATGGATGTCTTCTTGAGTATAAGGCCCACGGGATTTAGCCTTGGCCAAAACACCTCTGTCCAGATCGGTTGCGAGAATAAAATGTGGCTGCTGAGGAGCCAGTTCGTCCAACAGTACCGATAAAGTATAGGGCTCAGCTCCGATCGAGCAGCCGGCACTCCAGATTCTCACTCCGCCACTTGGGGGACGGGTGGTGAGGCCGTTCTTGATCAAGCCTGGCAGAACTTTCTCCGCAAGGTTTTGCCACCGCTCCGGATCGCGAAAGAACTCAGAAACGTTTATCGTCAGATAATCCCGGAGGCGAGATAGCTCATTGGAATCCGAGCTGACGCGGTGAATATACTCTGGCCATGTAGGCACGCCGGATCGGACCAGCCAGGAGTCAAGTCTTCGGCGCATTTGTTCTTCTTTATAGTGATCCAGGTCAATGTTCAGCAGTTTTTTCACTGAAAATTTGATCTGCCCGTAAACCTCAGTATCCATGAGCACCTCCGCAACCAGACCCAGCCTTACCCTTGAACCAGTTTCTCGATCAAACTGGCTACCTCTCCTAGTGGGACGACATAATCCGCCACGCCAGCCTCGACCACACTGCGCGGCATCCCCCACACCACACAGGTCGATTCCGCCTCGGCAACAACCTTCCCGCCAGACGAATGAATTAAAGATGCCCCATTCGTCCCATCGCTTCCCATTCCGGTCAGGACGACCCCGATCACCTCTGCGCCGTACAGGCGGGCGACTGATAACATGGTTACGTCTGCGGATGGACGGACCCCGTGAACCGGCGGATTCTGGTTGAGGTTGACAACCCCAAAGTTATCCAGGGTCATATGGAAACCACCAGGTGCAATCAGGCAGCGGCCGACTTCCAGGATGTCGCCTTGCTCGGCTTCTTTCACTACCAATGCTGACAGGCTATCTAAACGTTCCGCCAATGAGTTAGTAAAACCAGCCGGCATGTGTTGAACGACCAGAACCGGCGCCTGCAGGTTTCCCGGTAAAGCTGGTATCACAGTATTTAATGCTCGCGGACCACCTGTCGAGGTCCCAATCACAACCACGCGTTCCTGACTGTGCTTCACGCGGGTCGCTTTTCCAGCCGGTGCGGCGGGTTTAGGAACGATCCGGTTGGGATTGGCTTTTGTAAGCGTCCACACCTTAGCATGCACACTGCGGATGATCTTTGCCGCCACGTCACTCATCACTAAAGCCATATTCGCCTTGTTGGCTGGCTTTTCGATAAAATCAACGGCCCCCAAGGTCAGCGCCTGAACTGTTTCCAGGGCGCCATCACTGGTCAGGCTGCTCAACATGATCACTGGCCGTGGATATTCTGCCATGATCTCACGCAGCGTAGAAATGCCATCTAATCTGGGCATTTCTATATCCAGGGTTATCACGTCCGGATCCAATTTTGGAATCAACTCGAGCGCTTCCTGGCCATCCCGCGCCGTCCCAACAACGTAGATCTCGGGGACCTCATCCAGATATTTCGCGATCGTGAAACGCATGAACGCCGAATCATCAACCACCAATACCCGAATGGCGGAGGTTTTTTCTTTCGATTCCAATGCGGTGGATGGTCCCTTATCCATGGAATCAGGCAATCAGTTTGTTGATCGCGCTCAACACGCGTTCGCGCTCGAAAGGTTTCACCACAAAATCGCGCGCGCCCGATTTAATCGCTTCGAGCACAACCGATTCTTGACCCAATGCAGTCAGCATAATTACCTTCGCCTGGGGATCGAAAGAGCGAATATGCTTAAGCGCAGTCAATCCATCCATTTCTGGCATGGTCACATCCATCAACACCATATCTGGATGGTTTGATTTGTATACTTCGACAGCTTTTGCCCCGTTATCCGCTTCGATGACGTCGAAGCCATCACCTGTCAGCATTTTTGAAATTCTGACCCTCAGAAACTCAGCGTCATCAACAATCAAAATCTTTGCCATGCATGCATCTCCTTCCGATTTCTTAAACGATAGCTGGTTGGTTATCCATTCATTTTCAGATCGTTAAATTTCCCGTTCTACGCCACCAATCATGCGAACAGTCATTTTGCCGGTGCCAACATATAGGCGGACGGTCCGGCCAATATTTCCACCGATATCCTGGCTGGTCACTTTCATCTTCAGGTCTGAGAATTTGGATAATGCCGCGGCGATATTGCGAGTACCGATGTCAAAGGTTTGCGATAAACCCGGGCTAATCAGCATGTTCGCACCGCCAGCGAAACGCACGATGATCCTTCTTTGATCCGCTCCGGCTTTCGCCATCATTTCCAACAAAATATCGATTCCACTGCTTACGTATTTGGCATTCAATCCATCATGAGCATTCAATTTTTCGGGCAACACAGCGTGCAACATCCCGGCTGTTCGGGCAATTGGGTCAAAAAAGCCAATTCCCAGGCAGGATCCAAGACCATAGGCAATAAGAACGTCTCCTGGGTCGCGGCTGACCTTCACTTCACCCAACCCAATGCTGATGCTGTTGTTCATACTGCAGCATTAGCCTTTTTGGCGAGATACTCTAAAGTATTCAAGTCTGGAATGACCCAGAAATCCGTTTCTGCTTTGCGCTCTCCATATACGAAAGTTGCTTGCATCATTAAAACCTTCGAACCCAATCCACTGGAAGTGGCCACGATTACGTCCAACATCGCCCCCACCATATCGACCATCACAGCAGGCGGTGATGGTCGGACAGAAAGCCCTGTGAGGTTAGCCATCGAGTTCAAAAAGAACGTCCCGGTCATATTCCCCAATTCACCCAGGGCAGAACGCTCCATAGTTCCCAGTGATTGGATCGAATCCTGAGGGACCTCCATCAGCAGTGCAACCAGCTCAATGGCTTTTGAATAAGGCAAGACCAGGATGATTTGTCCTGGGAAATCGCCTTCCACTTTCAGATAGATTCCCACTGCTTCCATTTCTGGTCCCCCAAACATGCCGGGTATCTCCGAAAATGGCACCATTTTCACCTGAGGCTGAGTTACCTGCAGATTGATACCTAAGAATTGTGAAAATCCAGTTGCAGCGTTATGGATACCCACATTGGCCAGCGTCTGGAAATAATCCTTCACTTCACCGTTCAAAGCATTCTCTTCAGGATTGCCCATTTCTCGTTCCCTTTCACATTTCCACTGAAAGCATCTCAGTGGATTCCGGACAACTTAAACAATCCCGGTACATCCACGATCAAAGCCACCTGGCCGTCTCCAAGGATCGCTGCACTGGACACACCCGGGACATCGCCAATCAGAGCGCCCATCGATTTCACCACAACTTCTTCCTCTCCAACCAGTGAATCCACCATCAGCCCAATTTGCTGTTTACCGCTATTAACCACCACCACAAATTGGAAGGCTTCCGCCTCTTGGCGGACCGGAAGCCCATATATTTCTGCCAGACTCAGCAGGGTCAACACTCTGTCCCGCAGCATTATCACCGGTCTCCCGCGCACGGTCTGAATCTCTTTTTGCGAAGTCCGCCGGGTTTCTGTCACAGCCGCAAGGGGGATAGCAAACGTATTTTCAATCACTCGAACCAGCAATGTCGGAACAATTGCCAACGTAAGCGGAAGGATGATCTGGAATTGAGTCCCTTTTCCCAGTGCGGTCTCAACCTGGATCGACCCATTGATCCGCTCCAGGTTATTTCGCACGATATCCATACCCACACCGCGTCCGGATATATCTGAAACAACTCTGGCGGTCGATAATCCCGATTGGAAAATCAGATTGATTGCTTTTTCCTCAGGCAGCGCCTGGGCCTCGCTTTCGGTCATAAACCCTTTTTGGACTGCCGCCTTTCTCAGTTTGCCGGTGTCGATCCCCTGACCATCATCTTCGACGGTGATGACGATTCTGCCCTGCTCGTGGTGAGCAGTTAATTTAATCGTTCCCCGCGGGGGTTTTCCCGCAGCGATCCGCTCGCCAGGTTTCTCAATCCCATGATCGACACAATTGCGGATCAGGTGGATCAATGGATCGTTGATCTCCTCAATCACTGAGCGGTCCAACTCCGTGTCCTCACCGCGAACGATCAAATCGATGTCCTTCCCGCTTTTTTGAGAAAGATCGCGCACCATTCTCGGGAATTTGCTGAAGACATTGGAAATGGGCAGCATCCGGATCCGCATTACTTCTTCCTGGAGCTGGTCGGTGATTCGTCCGATATGGGTTACGGTATCCACCAGACTGCTGATTTGCTCATCCCCCCTGAAACGAGTATCCAGATTGTTGCGGGTTTGATATAACCGGTTCCGATCTGTGATCAGTTCCCCAACGAGATTCATCAGGTTATCCAGCCGTTCAACGCTCGTCCGGACTGTCTTATCGCCCTGCTTTTCCTTGCCGCCTTTTTCGGCAGATGATTGGATGTTTTGAATGGTGATCCGCTGCTGTTCAATCAATTCGCGCAGAGCTTCATCCATCCTGGATTGATCGATCCAGCCCATCTGGCTCAATACCTGTCCAAGGATTTTTCCTTCACCTGGATGCGCCTTCTGGTATGCCAGGGCTGAGTCTAACTGCGTCTGTTTGATGTAGCCTTTCTTAACCAAAAATTCACCCAGGCGGTCGATTTCGATAATGGGTTTTTTGGCTTCGACTGGCATATGCTGCTCGCTGGCAAGAATCGCAGCCGATGTAGCCTCGATCTTCAAATTTTCGATCTCCGAAATCTGGTTTAAAGACATGGAGATCTCTTCCAGGCTGTGGGATGATTGCAGGCGAGCTTTGAACTGGTGAACTGGGGCCGCCGACTCGATCCATTCCTGAGTTGGCTCCATCTCGAGGATTGTTCCGTGCTCCTGAAGAGCCATCATGAGCTGAAATGCTCTGGCTGCCGAGGCAACACTGGTTTGTAGAATATCAGCCGAAATCAGCAGGGTTCTATCTTTATCGTCAGCAGAGATGGAACGAGGCACCATGTTTTGAACAGGATCGTGCGCAGATTGTTTCTTATTCTGGCTGTTCTCCAACAGGATGGTAAAGTTAGCAACAATTCCATCAACATCAAAGTTGCTTGCCTGACCTTCTGTTACCTCATTCCGCAAAGACCTTAATCCGTCCACGCCCTCCAGGCATAGATCAATCAGCGGCGTAGTAATCTCCATCTCATTTTTTCGTACAGCATCAAAAGCGGCTTCAATTTTATGCGTCAAATCAACCATTCGCTTATGGCCGATCATGCCCGCAATTCCTTTTAATGTATGTGCTGCACGGAATAGCTCATGCAATAATTCGGGATCATTTTCGTTGTGTTCGAGCCGCACCAGACCTTCATCCAAAATTTGCAAATGCTCATCCGTCTCTGCAAGAAAGATCGGCAATTCATCCTGGCTGATATCAAAGACTACATCCATAAATGCTCCTGACACGAATGGAAAAGGCATGTGAATTCCAATTCCCAGGTGAGCGCAATTCGATCCTCGCCATGGAGTTGGCATCCATACCATAACATAACGCTGGAAGGTTCTCTATAAATGAACCGTAAAAAGTGCGGGAAGAAAACATGAAAGAATTTACGTACAAGCGTAAAAATTCCCCCTAAGGCACATTTCACTTGAGTGTAAAATCGGTCGGATTAATGACCTTTCCGCCTTTGCGTACTTCATAATGCAGATGAGGCCCGGTCGAATTCCCGGTATTCCCGGAAAAGCCCACAACTGTTCCAGATCGCACTTCCTGACCAACTTCTACTGGAATCTTCGATAAATGGGCAAAATACGTCTGGTATTCCCCATTCTGAACGATCACCAGGTTGCCGTACCCCGCGTTATTCCAGCCTGCATAAACAACTTTGCCGTTCATCGTTGCGTGGACAGGCGTGCCGACCACGACTCCAAAGTCCAGGCCATTGTGGCCTGGATGGAAAGCCTGGGTCAGGCGGCCACCCTGGACCGGCCTACCACCGGGTGAGGAGGATCCAAAGCCGGTTGAGAATTCAGCCCTCGAAAAGCTTTGGTCGCTAGCTGTGTTTTGGATCTCCTGCCCCTGGTTTCCCGTCACCTGAGAAAGCAACTGGATGGCCAGTAATTGTTCGATCAACCCCATCAGCCCATCGTTTTGACCTGCCCACAAGTTCATCCCGGTTGAGCCGTCCAAAGATCCTGACAACGAAGAGTCAGATCCATTTACCAGGCCCAGCAGTTGTGAAAAATCCGTATTTGTATTTTTCTGGGGCGTGCAAGAATCCTGGGATAGGGACTGTTGAAGCAGTAAAAGCGGCAAAATATTACCCATGTCCATAGTAATCTGATTGTACGGTCACCCGAAAAGCCAGTCTATAAAGACAGGATAAATTTTTTGACAACCTGTTTTCGGCAAATGATCATGCTTCTGAAGGTCTAAACCGGGGAACTTTATCCGCGCTTTACGCATTCTTCAGCAAGGTTTTACGGACGTTTTTATTCTGGATCAGTAGAGTAGTCTTAAGAGAAAGTCTGTTTGTATTTACGCCCAAGAAAGGGTCTTTGCACCATGCTGATGGAAACTACGAGTGAATTGATTTCCTCCGCGAATAATGCAGTGGAACAGGGAGATTGGGAAACGGCTTGCGAGAAAATGGCTCAGGCCGCCGTCATGGAACCTGAAAATGTCGGGATCCAAAATGGGTTCGCAACCTGTTTGCTCCAGACCGGTAAAGCTGCCGACGCAGTCAAAGTTTTTAGAAATATGGCCTTCCAAACCCCCGATTCAGCCGAGGCTCAGAACAATCTGGGAGTTGCCCTGGCCATAAACGGCGATCGCGATGGTGCGGAAGCAGCTTATAAAACAGCGCTAACGATCGACGATAATTATACGCATGCCTGGAAGAATCTGGCTCAGCTCTATATACAGGGTGAAAATAACCTGACCGAAGGCGTTCAAATCCTGGCCGCATTGGTCCAGGCTGACCCGAAAGATAACGAGGCGCTATCTTTGCTGGCAGCGTGTTATGAAATTGCCGGGGATTATTCCTCTGCCGAAATCCTCCTCTGCCGTGCTCTGGAGAACAGGCCGGATGATCCTTCAATCCGGACACAATTGGAAAGAATTCAGAAGAACCGACCAGATCCAACCCGGATTGCCCGGCCTGAACATGCCAAAAAGCTGGCTGCGCTCAAAGGGCTATTAAAACCAACCTCAACGAAGGAAACAACGGAAAACCAACCCGAGAATACAGTGGCTATCTACGAGCGTCTGCCGGAGACTGCAATTGCTTTTTATGCTACTCCAGATCTAACTGGGATAGACCAATTCCAGATTTGGGCAAAAACCCTGGCCAGGAAGGGCTGTCAGACCAGGGTTAGCAGCGAGTTTAACCCGTCTGATTTGGAAACCTACGAATACTTCGTTTTTTCTAACCCGATTATCTCCCCGGTTTTGATCAACGCTGTGACCGCCTGTCTCCATACTGGCAAGAAGTACGCCGTGGACCTGGATATGGATTTCCATCACATGCCTGAAGATCATCCTGCCTATGCGCACTTTGGACCGGGGAATCCCCAGGCCCTCCTGGCGCTGGAAATTATTTTGAAGGATGCCGTGTGGGTCTCAGTGCCCTCCAGAGTCATGGCCGAACGCTATCAGCCCTTCACAAAGAAAATTGAGCTCGTGCTGCCGGTGATCGATCTGGAAAATCCCATGTGGACCAAACCCAGGCCAAACCATGAGACTTTCAATGTTGGTTGGATAGGCACTGCTGCGGACCGTGCCGACTTGTTCACGATTAAGGATGAATTGACCAGATTTGTTATGGACCACTCTGATTCTCTGCTCATGGTGGCCGGTGATTTTGGGGCGTACGATATATTTGAAGGCGTCCCAGAAACCAGGCGTATGTATCTGCCGAATTCCAGCCTTGAAGAAACCATATTCAACCTTGGCCAATTCGACGTTCTGGTTGTACCCCATCGGAATAACGCATACAACCTCAGCCGTTCTAGCCTGCTTCTCCAGGCAGCAAAGAATAAAGGAATTCCCTGGATTGCAAGTCCGATCCCTGCTTTCAAAGAAACAGTTAATGAGGGTAAATTTGCGACCAACTCACAGGAATGGATCACGGCACTGACTGAAGTCATTGTAGAAAGGTATGCTGATCGCCATAGAACACTTCAATGACCGCGGGCTGAAATTTCCATCCGCTTTTGACTCAACCGACATTGAAAAGGAGAAAACAGGAAAATGAACGTACTGGTCGTTGGGGGGGCAGGATATATTGGCGGCGCGGTAACCGATATGCTTGCCCAAAGCCATCATCGAGTTCGTATTTATGATAGTCTCTTATATGAAGAGGCTTACAGGAAGCAAGTCGATTTCTTTTACGGAGATATCCTTAATCAAAATGCCCTGAAAAAACAACTCGATTGGGCAGATTCGGTGATTTGGTTGGCTGCATTGGTAGGAGATGGCGCTTGTGCACTCAATCCGACATACAGCATTGAAGTCAACCAGAAATCGGTTGAATGGCTTGCGAATTACTTCGATGGCCGGATTGTATTTATGTCAACATGCTCGGTATATGGAACGCAAGACGGCGAATTAACTGAAGAATCGCCGACTGGCCCGCTTTCAGTTTACGCGATGACCAAGCTGGCCGCAGAAGAACACCTTAAAAATAAGAATGCGATGATTTTCCGCCTGGGGACACTTTTTGGGGTCGGAGACCTTTTTGCGCGGATCCGCCTTGACCTGGTAGTCAATGTGCTCACCGTTCGAGCAGCCCTGGAACGGAAATTAACCGTCTTTGGTGGTGATCAATTCAGGCCCTTACTGCACGTCAAAGATGCTGCCAGGGCCGCGGTAGAGCAGATCGAAACCAATCATACCGGTGTATTCAATTTGCACCGTCAGAATGTACGCATTATCGACCTGGCGTATCAGGTGCGCAACCATTTCCCGGATGCAGAAATGATTACCACGAATATGGAATTTCATGATGCCCGCAATTATCGGGTTAACAGCGATAAGGCGCGAAACACGCTCGGCTGGAAACCAACCTGGTCTATCGATGACGGCATCAGCGAAATAAAAGACCTGCTAGAGACCCGGCGTTTGAAGGATGTCCGGAATCCCAGGTATACAAACCAGGCATTCCTGGCTCAAATTGTCCGGCAACCTTCCGTTTCCGCGTAGTGGATTTGATTATGGAAGAGTTGATTAAAGTGATAGAAGGCGCTATTGCCATTGATGACCGTGGTGAGCTTGCCTTTGTGAATGACTTTCATTTCGAGGGGGTGAAGCGTTTCTACATGGTAACCAATCACCGCTCAGGCTTTGTGCGGGCATGGCATGCTCATCGAACTGAAGCCAAATTTGCCACTGTACTGAATGGAGCCGCTGTTTTTGGCGCTGTAAAAATTGATAATTGGGAAATACCATCTCGCGACTCAGTCCCCCAGCGTTATATCCTTTCAGCTCATAAACCCCAGATGATATACATCCCACCTGGCTATGCGAATGGGTTCATGTCTCTTACTCCAGATATGAGAATCTTATTCTATTCCACATCATCCCTCGAGGAAAGCAGGGGGGATGATTACCGTTATGACGCCCGGTATTGGGATATCTGGAATATAGCGGAAAGGTAACAAAATGGCCACGGAAAAACCGACAGTCATTGTCCTGGGAGCCAGTGGAATGTTGGGCTCGATGGTAACCGATGTGCTCTCGCGGGACGATGATCTTAACATTATCGCAACCGTCAGAAATCAGGCCTTAGCCAATGTCTGTAAAAAGCGGGTTAGCCAGGTGGAATGGCATATTTTTGACTCTGATACTCAAGATAACACTCTCCGCCAGTTTCGTGATTTGGGACAGGCCCAGTGGGTGATCAATGCAATTGGCCTGACAAAACCCTATACCCATGACGACAATCCCTCCGAAATCCAACGGGCGATTATTGGCAACTCGTTGTTACCTTACTGGATTGCGAGTGCTATTGGCGAAACCGGTGGAAAGGTTTTGCAGATCGCAACAGACTGTGTTTACTCTGGTACCAAAGGCTGTTATGTAGAAAGCGATAAACACGACGCAATTGATGTATATGGCAAAACGAAGAGTCTGGGCGAATCATTGTTCCCCAATCTTCATTGCCTGAGATGCTCGATCATAGGACCGGAACCAAAAGCTTATGCATTTCTAATTGAATGGTTCCGCCGCCAACCTCAAAATACATCTGTGTCTGGGTTTACCAATCATGCCTGGAATGGGGTGACGACCCTCCATTTCGCTAAAGTTTGCTACGCAATAATTAAGAATACCCTTACCCTCCCCCACCTACAGCACATTATCCCAATCGGCCAGATCAGTAAGTATGAGCTGCTGCGCAGCTTTTCGAAAGCCTATCATCGGGCAGATATTGTCATTAAACCTACTGAGGCCTCCTATACGGTTGACCGGACACTGGCCACAGAAAACCCTGAATTGAATCGAGAAATCTGGAAACTGGCTGGATATCCTCACCGTCCACCCACCATCCCTGAAATGGTCGAAGAACTGGCGGCTTTCGATTTCCGCTTTGAAGGGCTGACATTATGAAAGTCCTGACCATTTTGGGCACCCGGCCTGAAATCATTCGCCTGAGTAGGATTATCGCCAAACTGGACCGGGTTTGTGAACATGTCGTGGTTCATACCGGGCAAAATTACGATTTCAATCTGAACGAAATCTTCTTTCAACAAATGGGGGTTCGCCAACCCAATCACTTTTTGGGTGCCCATGGTGCCTTTGGAGAACAGGTCGGGACGATCCTTGGAGGAATCGAGAAAATCTGTTTGCAAGAGAAGCCAGATAAATTTCTGGTCCTGGGTGACACCAATAGCAGTCTGGCTGCGATCATGGTCAAACGGTTGGGAATCCCGGTCTATCATATGGAAGCGGGCAACCGCTGCTACGACGACCGCGTACCAGAGGAAGTGAACCGCCGGATTATCGACCACTCCAGCGATATTCTCATGCCCTACACCGAAAGTAGCCGCCAAAATTTGCTCAGAGAAGGAATTCCAGGCAAGCGGATTTATGTGACTGGCAACCCGATTTACGAAGTCATCCAGCACTATGACAGCCAAATTCGCCAATCCTGCAAATTAGCTGAGCTTGGAATTTCCCCCCAGAACTATTTCCTGGTCACGATGCATCGTGCTGAAAACGTGGATCTAGAGCAGCGCCTACGTAATCTAACCACTGCTCTAAATCGCATCCAATCTCTTTATCAATTGCCCATAATTGTTAGCACTCATCCTCGGACTCGCGCCCGTATTCAATCGTTCCAGGTACATAACGAGAATTTCGCTGTCCGTTTCCTGGATCCATTCGGTTTCTTCGATTTTATAACGCTAGAACGGAATGCTTTATGTGTCCTGAGCGACAGTGGCACAGTACAGGAGGAATGCGCCATTTTTGGAGTCCCAAACATCACGATCCGAGACGTCACTGAGCGACCGGAGACTCTTGAGTGCGGCAGCAATATTCTCACCGGAGCAGGAATAGAGGATATTTTGAACGGAGTGAAGGTTGTACTCGGATTAAAAAACGAGTGGATTCCACCACAAGAGTATCTTGTACAAAATGTGAGCGATGTGGTTACAAAATTATTGGTCGGTTTTTTCTATCAAAGGTAAACAAGGCTGTTTGATCCAGGAATAAGCTAGCCATGATTTTTCTCGATCGGAATCCAGGCGCACCAAGAATATTATTTATCGGAATTCCATATAGCACACATACTCAAAGTTGGATTGATTTACTAAAGGATTCAACTTATAATATCCAGCTATTTTCTGTTCAGGATGGTTATCCTCCTGCCGATTGGTGGGCACCTACTTATTTAACAACGCTTTATCCCCCTGAAAAATTAAACACCAAAATTCGCCAAAGTTTACACCCTATTCCAGAAGCCTGGTACGCTTATGACGAAGCTTGTTCTCGTGGCAATTCCGCAATCCAGATACCGAAGCCTCAGGCTGAGTCTGCGGAAGCCTGGTTAGCTGAGATCATCCAAGATTGGAGACCTGATGTTATCCATACACTTGGACTTGATCCTGCTGGATATTTTTTTGATAGCGTACGGAGCAAATATGAATTGGGGGAATATTATGGGAAATGGGTTGTCCAACTACGAGGGGGATCCGATTTAGCACTCACTCACCTGGATCCTGAAACATTTAAGAAAATTTCTCCGATTCTTCTTGAATGTGATCAGATTGTTAGTGACAATTTGGTAAATTTGGAATATGCCCGATCAACTGGTTGCCGTGAAGAGCAGTTTTCTATTTTAAACCCTATACCAGGAACTGGTGGAATCGATATCGAACTACTCCAAGGCATCTCATCCGCGTATGGAAAACCTTCATCACGAAACTTGATTCTATGGCCGAAATCTTATGAAACGATTTGGTCCAAAGCTGTACCGGTTCTTGAAGCTTTACGACTGGCGTGGCCAGATCTTCCTCAATGTACCGTACAACTTCTCGCAGCAAATTCGGAAACTCGGGGCTGGTATAATGCGCTGCCCGCTCAGATCAAAGCCAGATGCCAGATATCTGGCGGTGTGCCCCGGATGACTGTTTTGGAATTGATGGCTCAGGCAAGAGTGGTACTGGGTCCATCCCTGGTTGATGGAGTCCCAAATATCCTTTATGAAGCTATGGCGACCGGTTCATTCCCGATCGTATCTCCTCTTGAAACGATCATGCCAGTGGTAAGAAATGAGAAGAATGTGCTTTTTGCTCGCAATCTGTACCCCGAAGAAATTGCCACAGCACTTATTCGAGCGATGAAGGACGACGATCTGGTTGATCGGGCTTCCTCCGAGAATTTGGAGTTGGTAAGTAAATTAGCAGATCGCAGTAGATTGAAGCCGAAAGTCGTCGCTTATTACGAATCCCTGATTGAGGAACCTGGGACAATGTTTAGAGCCCTTTCGGTTGGAAAATTATCGGATCAGCCGCTTATCTCTGTGTTTACATCCTGTCATAATCAAGGTGCATTTCTAGGTGAGGCCATCGATAGCGTTTTGAACCAGACCTATCCCAACTTTGAATATATACTCATCGATGATGGGAGCGCGGATAATTCATGGGAGGTCATTCAAGAATATGCCAAAAAGGATTCCAGAATTCGACCTATAAAACTGGATAAACAAGCAAATGTTGGTGTTGTCATCAACGAAAGTATATCAAAATCTCGTGGTACTATCTGGACCTGGTGTCCATCCGATGATGTATGGTTGCCGGATCTCCTCTCGACAAAGTTGGAATTTTCTCAGAAACAAGCTTTCCCATCGGTTTTCTATTCTGATTGGCAGCAAATCGATGATAAAGGCCAGGTTTTAGAGAATAGACAACCCATTCCATTAACCCCAAAGGATTTTCAATACGAAGTGTGGTTTACCAGTCCGATTGGTTTTACTGGAATTTGGATTCCTGTTGATTTTTTTAAGACCGCGGGGCCATTTCCGAAACATTTGGATTTTAGTGAAGATTTTTATTGGATGATTAAAGCCACCATCCATAACATCCCATTTATTCACATTCCTGAAATTCTGTACAAAAAAAGAATTCATACTAATCGGTTAAGCCACCGGTTTAGTAATGAAATCAACGCAAACGTTAACAAGATCAGAACCGATCTTTGGTATTATTCCCTGGCGTTAAACCCACCCCAAATAAGCAATTTACTGAAAGAGAAACTTTTCGAATATGCTTCCCGAAATGCCAATAGGGTGGGAATGAATAAATATATTCTGGATGTTATTGGCAAGCGCCCATTCTTTGGCTTCGATTCCAAAACAATTGAAACTCTTGATGAACTGATCAACTCCCAGGATTTAGGACAGGCAATCCTGGAACACGCGTCTGAAATCAATCCAGATTTGGTATCTCTTGTGAGAGTAAATGCAGGTACGGCAAGGTTAGATGGACATGATGAGCTGGCTTCGAATCTTGATCTTTTGGCAAATTTTATCGATCAATGGATAAAAAGTGGCGCATTCGTGGAGAGAGATATACCGCTTTGGTAAATAATGGATTAACAAAATGGCATCTCCAGATAACACCATAAATCTTCTTTCATGCTCCCTCAATTTGGGTGAGATGCATAATAATGTCGATCCCGGTTTTTATAAGCCCGTATTTCACTTTCTCGCTCCTGATGGACAAGAAGTCGTGGCCAGGATGAGGCTCCATGTAACTGAGCCCTTAAATTCATTGATGTTTGCGGATCCACGTTTTTTTAAAGACGGCGGACTGGAAGTGAATTCTTCAGGCTCTCCAGTTTTTACCCGGCGGTCGAGTTACGCAGAAATCATCTCCCAGAATAAGGGAATCAACTGGTCATTACTGCCAACGAACACTTCAGTTTATTCCATTACCGCAGACCACATCAAATCTGCAGTGCTGCAAGGCTTCCAGCAGCCAACAACCTCAACCGGAGAAGGAAGGCTCAGTGAAGTTGCTTTTACCTGCCATGATCCTTCGATCATCGGCGGCGGGAATATCATCCTGTTCCGGCTCATCAACTGGCTTTCCGAATTAGGGACAAAGGTTACTGTCTACTCTTGTGGCTCATTACCTTCCTGGACGATGGTAAATGCGCGGTTCCGATGTTTTCGCTCCTACGAAGAAATGTTCCCCGCTATTCAAGAAAGCGTGGTCATTCTTTATTCGATGTGGCACATCGAGCCTATGTTAAAAACGAAGCCGTTCAGGAAAAAAATATATCATCTGCGCCAGATCGTTGAGGATTACCATTTTGGCTCTGATTACCAATCGATGATTGCCCGTAAACCGGTGATCGAATTGCTGGAAAGCCTTCCAATTGGATCGATTGCAATCTCGCCGCATATTCAAGATTGGTACCAACGAGAGTTAGGAATCTCAAGCCAGTTAATTTCGAATGGCATCAATCATAGGAATTACTACCCTGCTTCCCCGAAAACAGATATTCCCAGTGTGGTGAGAGTTGTTAGCGTTGGTGATCCAACTCATTTTGTAAAAGGGGCGGACGTACTAAAAGGGGCATTACTCCAGCTTGCCTCCCGTCATCCAGAGTTGCGTTTCCGATGGCATATTGCCGCAGGCCAGGAGCGGAAACTTCCGCAAGGATGGTTGGGCCAGGTAAAAAACCTTGAATTGGTTACCCATTTTAGCCTGAACGCCGCTCAAATGCGTGAACTTTACCAAAATGCGGATGTGTTCATCAACCCATCGCTCTATGAAGGATTTGGATTACCCACATTAGAGGCAATGGCTTGCGGAGCGCCGGTTGTTCAGGCAAACAATTCTGGCCTTGATTTTATCATTCGCCATAATGTGGACTGCCTGGTAATCCCCATCAATAATCCGGGCGCAATCGCAAGCGCTGTTGAACAATTGCTATGCAATCCAAACCTTTCAAGACAATTGGTTGAAAATGGTTTTAAAACGGCCAATAATTATTCCATTGCGAACCAATTCAATCAATTTGTCACTGCATTTGAAGAGATCCTCAATACAAAATTTGACCTTGGCAGGGCAACAAATATCAGGCGCAGGCTTGACCCGATTTTTTCTATGACGCGGAATGAACCCCTCGTCTCCGTTGTGATCCCAAGTTATAACCAGGCAGAATATTTACGCGAAGCTTTGGACAGCTTACTGGCCCAAACATATCATAATTGGGAAGCCGTGGTAGTGAACGACGGTTCCAAAGACCACACGAATGAGGTGATGGAAGAATATGCCCGCAGAGATAGTCGCATTCGACCATTTTCAAAGCCGAATGGCGGAATCACATCGGCGTTAAATTTCGGGCTTGAGCAGGCGCGCGGTGAATTTTTCTGTTGGCTAAGCTCAGATGATCTTTTTTATCCAGAAAAAATTGAGGCACAGGTAAAGGCATTCGCCGAACTGGAAGACAGTTACGCCCTGGTTTATGGGAGCTTCGATCTGTTATTAGATGAAGAAAAAAGGATTGACATCCAACCTTATGCAGAACCATTAACATTGGGAGCTGAATTTCCAGAAGCTTTAAAATTCGATTTTATCGATGGTTGCACCATCATGATTCGCATGGATGTAATGAGGCAAATCGGAGGGTTCAATCCATATTACCTCCACTCCCAGGACATGGAGTTATGGATCCGCATCGCCTCCTTCGGGTACCGGTTCTTTCTGTTGAACAAGAAATTGACCATTCGGCGGATTCATCTCGCTCAATCCTCAACAGGCAACATGATCCATTGTCGTTATGATGCTGCCTGGATGATCGATTATTATCTCGATCATTTTCAGTTGCTTGAGTTATATCGATATTTTGATTTGAGCAAGGAACCCGATATAGACCGGTTTGTTACTCACTTCACCAGTAGAATGCTTCATACCGAAGCCAATATCAACCATCCTCTATTACAAGAAAAATTCTGGCATTGGTTTGATAACGGGATCAGAGCTCTTCAACCAGAAATGCAAAAAAACATCTTACGCTTATGCAGTGTTCAGTTATTCAGATTTCGATCTGTGTCCCATAAGTTAGATTATTTTATTGATGCATGTCTTGACTCTTTAAATCAAGACCGAATCTGGCAACCCATGGAGCAGGATTTCTCCAGCGTCGGGCGATATATTCGTTTTGATAATCGCGAGAACGATCCATTTGGGAAGAAATTATTTGACTATGCAACCGATTTATTGGTAAACAAAAATACTCCACTCTTTGCTCAGGAGCTTTATTTTCATAATACAAATAAGGTAGTAGATACACCTTATAAGCTTGCTCACAGTGCAATCCGGTATTTATCCCAATTCCCGAACCAATTTCGCGATCGTGTACGGCCACATTCTGATATTTCGCAAATACCGAATTCAACCTCAGATGCAATCACTTTATTTTGCAGGCTAAAGTTTCCAGAAGCTGCAGAAGCATTCATAAGAAGTTACGAGGTTCTTTCCAATCGTTCAGCAACTCTAACAGAAGTTGCCCTCAGTGATGTGGAAATTGCTGGTCATGCAGGTAAATATGCAGAGGAGTTATACCTCGAGTGCGCAAAGCATCCGACCGAAGCTATTCTTTTCTACTGGGATGCCCTGGTTTGGGCAGCAAGTGGAAATTTCGCTGAAGCGTTGAAACAAGGATGGAAAGCCATACCCTGGATTATTGAAACAGGTACACCATGGATGGCCTATCGGATTGGCGAATGGGCCACACACCAAAAGGAAATTAATAAGGCCTGGATTGCGTTTCACATGGCCTCGGGAAGCAGATCCGATGAGCCAAGTCTGAAAAACCATTTGAGAAAAATATCGCTCGAGCATTTAGCGATCGATCATGATCTTCCAAAGCCAAAGTCATTCATCTTCAAGAAAACTTTTGGTAACTATACTGAAGCTCCTGTTCGAGGTGCCATTGTTGTCCCCCATTTGAATGGAAATTACACACTCCATATAACGGTCCAAAAGCAGGATGGATGCACATCTACTGTCAGTGGCATCCTCCCCTATAAGGAATCATTCACAGCAATAAAAGTGCCTGATCCTGAGACTGGCAAAGAAATGAAATTTACCGCGGAGGCTTTGTTCAACCTATGGACAAAAAACTATGATTTTCACGCAGAATCTGAAAATTACTTTCAAGAATTGCTGACAGGACAGGTAAAACCTGCGGTAGCTTTTACAATGTTAAATTCCTCAATTCAAGGTGGTGGACCGTCGATTATCTTCCGTTATGCAAATTGGTTGACCGATTTAGGTGTGCCAGTAACCATTTACTCGAATGATGCACCACCATCTTGGATTGAGATAAAAGCTAAATTCCAGGCAATTCCGGAAGACGAAAATCGGTACGCGACGATCAAAGAATCCATTATTATCGTTTATTCGGTTCTTGAAATTCCTTCACTTCTACAGAACGTAGAACTCCATGCGAAGAGAATTTTCCACATTTGCCAGGGTGTAGAGGATTTCAACTACTATGGTGCAGATTATTCATCATTGATTTCTCCCAAACCCATATTTGAGCTTCTCCATTCCATTCCAGTCGGTCGCTTGGCCGTTTCAGGTCATATACAAGATTACTTTGAAAACCAATACCAGCAGAACACCTACACAATACCGAACGGCATCGATTTGACCGTATTTAAGCCTGGTTGGAAACATCTGATTTCGGACAATATTAATATCCTCATTGTTGGGAATCCTAAACGGCTACTTAAGGGAGCTGGAGACGCAAAACAGGCTCTCTACCTCCTTGCTCAAAGGCATCCGGAATGGAATTTAAACCTGACCATCGTTAGCGGCGATCGTGTAATAAATGATGAAAACTTAAACTCTGGATTTCTTGGGTATTCAACCACCATATATTGGGGGTTATCACAAATTGAAATGCGTGAAACGTATCAGGCGGCAGATGTATTTGTGAACCCGGCATGGTATGAAGGTTTTGGACTTCCCTCCTTAGAGGCTATGGCTTGCGGTGTCCCGGTAATTCAAGCGAACAATCAAGGTTTAGATGGGATCATAAAAGATGGAGAGAATTGCCTCGTCATTCCTCCCCAAAATCCCCAGGAAATGGCTGATGCAATCGAAGAGGTTATATTAGATTCCCGGCTACGCCAAAAACTCATTGATGGAGGAATATGCACGGCTCGAGAACATTCGGTGACTCAACAGTTTTCAGCGTTTGTCAATGCATTCGAGAAAATCCTCGTCACTCAATTCAATCCCATACAGATAAGAGCGAAGAAATTTGAGCTAGAAAAGGGAAAATTGGAAAAGAGAATGTCGTGGGAAATTCAAAGATGGCAGCCAAAATTCTCAATCATTATTCCAACATATAACCAGGCCAAATTCTTGCCGGCTGCTTTGGAAAGCCTGCTAAACCAGACATATCCAAATTGGGAGGCGATCATCGTTAATGACGGGTCGACTGACGATACTCCTTTGATCATGGAGCAATATGCAGCCAGGGACATAAGATTTCGTATATATCATAAGGAGAATGGGGGAGCAGCCTCTGCACTAAACGAAGGACTTCGTTACGCGCAGGGTGAATGGATTTGTTGGCTCTCATCGGACGATCTGTTTGAGCCTGAAAAATTAGCTATTCATGTCAACGCGATTCAAAAATTCCCAGAGATAAAGTTCTTTCACACCCATTATTATTTCCTGGATGAAGGGACTGGGGTAAAATCATCTCCATCCCCGGATCTGCACTTATGTATGCCTACCGGTGAACTTCAGGTCTTACGTTTCTTCCAGAGTAACTATATTTCCGGTAACAGTATCACAATTCATCACAGTGTTTTTGACCAGGTCGGCTTCTTCAATGAAGAATTAAGATTTGGTCAAGATTTTGATATGTGGCTCAGGATAAGCGCTATTTTCCAGTCACTCTTCCTAAACGTTAGAACATGCACCACAAGGCTTCACCCGCAACAAGACTCAAGCCGGTTCCCGGAAGCTGGGAAGCTTGACTCTGCCATAAGTTGTTTAAATTTCTTGAACACCAATGAATTTTCAAGGCTTTTCCCTCTCCTGGATTTATCAAAACTAGAAAATTGTCTTTTTGCGGTCAAAGCCACAATGGAAGTCGCCATGAATCCGCAGGCATTTATCAATATCTGTGGATTTTCACCTGCTTTATTAAACCGGCTCGCAGAATGGATTGGGACGGCATGTTCACCAGAACACCAAAACACAATCCTAAACCTGATTTCTCAACGCGTCTCAAGAAGGAACCAACAAGATATTCCTGGAGGCATTCAACGGAGCATGATTACAATACTGGGTGCTCGTGAGAACATAGTCAATTATCAAGTAGTGGAACCAATAGCCAGCTTGCAGGAAAAGATTATCGAATTCCAAGCAAGAGGCAACCTGAAGGACGCAGCTATCCTCCGCCGCTATCTAGACAGATTTGATCCAAACTTTAAACTAGAAAAAGGTCAGACCAATCAGGAAAATAAAATTGTTGATGATCCACTGATCTCCGTGATTATTCCAACTTTCAACCGCCCACAGAACCTTCTTGTCGCACTGAATAGCGTTGCGAAACAGACCTATTCCAATATAGAAATCATTGTTGTAAATGATTGTGGTGAGGACGTTAACAAGGTAATCGATCGGTACCAGGGCCATTTCAAAATCCGGGTAGAGAAACACAGTAAAAACCGGGGAGCCGGCGCAGCAAGGAATACCGGAATTTCATTGGCAAGAGGGGAATACATAGCTTTTCTGGATGATGATGACAACTATCTTCCGCACCACATTGAAACATTGGTCAAGGCAATTGAAGAAAATCCCCAGGTCTCTGCAGTATATTCAGATGCGGTTCAGGTAACCATCGATACCAGGAAACGAAAACCAAGTCTAATAGACAAACGAGTGGTGTTTTCCAGAAATTTTTCTATCGATAATCTCCTCGTATCAAATTACATTCCAATCCTTTGTCTCCTGGTCCGGAAGAATGCCATTGATATTGCTGGTGAATTTTCTGAGGAGATGTCTGCATTAGAAGATTGGGAATGGCTCATCCGCATGGCTCAAACTGGACCATTTCTACATCAGCCAATCGTGACCGCTGAGTATGTTGTCCGAGTAGCAGAAAAAACACGTAACATTTTAAAGCCTGAGCAGATTGAACAAATATATCAAAATATTTACGCGAATTATAAAGAGGTCAGCTCGCCAGACGTTCAAGCAGCACAGCGAAAGTTGTATGCCTCAATTGCCGGTCATGAATTGGTTCAAGTTGATCGAGAAAACCCGCCCGTCAAGCTCGAAAAACACTCTCCAGAAGAAGTTTTAAGCACTTTGTTAGATTCTGACGATCTATTAGCTTCGATCAATGAGCACAAGGAAAGCCTTAATATGGAGTTTGTGGAATTAGTTCGCAAGAATGCAGAGCAAGCCTCTGCTGAAGGGAATGATGAGTTATCACAGGGACTCTTAGATCTTGCAGAATATGTCGATAACTTAATTCCTTAAGCTCTCCTTTACGGGACATTCATTCCACTTTTACTGACCCCATCCGTTAGATCCATTACAGTTAATCTAGAAGCATACGTGTTGGATAAGTTCATGAATGCACTGGCCGATTTACCGATGACCGATATAGAGACTCTCAAAGCGTTGGGGCGCCTGTATCTGGCCGCTCAGGATCAGGAAAAAGCCCTTCAGACCTATGCGCTGATCTTGCAGCAGGATCCAGATGATGTGGAATCGCATCTCTGCCTGGGTGATCTATATTTTAAAGTCGGCGACGAGGGAACTGCTGTCCAGCTATATTCCCAGGCCCTCCGCCTGGAACCATACAACCCGGATATTCTCCAGCGAATCCAGGAAGCTACTCAAGAAAACAACAATACCCTTGAATCAGGTGAACCTGTTCCGACTCACCCTCTGGCCATCGCTCGCCTGCTTCAGCGGTTGACGGGCAGAAGTGCACCAATCCAGGAGGATGAGATTGACCGTGCTGCGATGTTGTTGGAAAAAATCATTCATAGCCCAGATCCCGCCGCTGCGGTCTCGTGCCATCTGTATGAAATCGACAGCCTGCTGCCAGCCTTGATTGAATTGAATATTCGCCAGGCCCAGGCAGATGGCAGGCCGGATCTGGCAAGCGCTTTGAAAGATTTGCAGACCAACGTCAGACTTCAAAAGGATATCCAATCGGCGGCAGGCAGCCTGAACCAAGCCCCAGTTGCAACCAGCACCTATCCAGAACGGTGTAATATTCTTTTTCTTACCCCCGAAAAAACAACGACCTCACAGCGATGCCTGATTATTACCGAAGCGCTTGAAAGCAAAGGTGCGAAGGTTAATTTTGTTGACGATATGAGTGAGGCATCCGGCCGGGTTGATGTTGATCTGGTAATCGCCTGCAATCCGCATTCAAATCACGAATTGATCGAATGCCTGGGAATGTATTCGGCCCGAAAGATCCCGGTCATTGTCGATTTGGATGCGGATTACGAGCAAATTCCTGTCACCCATCCGTTCTATCCACTATTTGGTCTCAGCACGCCAGCCCATTCAAAAGCGTACGTGGCTTCCCTTCTGCTGGCTGATACGATCACTGTGTCCAGCGAGACACTCTTATTCCGATTGAAGGCGGCAGGTTATCCGAAAGTTGAGTTTGTCCCAGATGGCTGGTCGAAGAAGAATGCCCTCTGGGACAAACCCGCTTATCCTCATCACAGCTTGAATCTGGGCTGGATCTCTGGGGCCAGCGAATTGGAGGATCTGATTCAGATCCGTAGAGTAATCATTCGGGTCATGCGAGAATTTCCCCAAATCCAGTGGATTGTCTATGGCGATCCAAGGGCGTATCAATTGTTTGACAGTATTCCTGAACCCCGGCGATTATATCTTCCACCGGTAACATCCGAAGATTACCCCTATATGCTCGGGCAGATCGACATCCTGCTTGCTCCATTTCGCAATATTCCCTTTAATCGCTCAATTTCCGATTTAACCCTTGTGGAGGCGGGAGCCCGGCGAATACCCTGGATCGCTTCGCCGGTTCCATCATTTACAAAGTGGCAGGTCGGCGGTCTTATCGCCAATTCGGTCGACGAATGGCATACCTATCTCCGTCAGTTGGTATTGGATGCGGACCTGAGAGATTCTCTATGCCAGAATGGCAGGTTAAAAGCTGAGGAACGGGAAAGCAAGAAGCTCGGTTTAATTTGGAAGAAGATCGTTGAAAAGGCTTTCCAGCCAAAAAGCGTAGGGAAGAAGGAGCATACCAGGTGAAAATTACCTACGTCTATGCCGATAGCGCAGAGGAATGGAACTGTTCTGAATGGCGGTGTGCTATACCCGCCAGGGCAATCAATCGCCAAAAGCGCCACCAGGCTCAGTTGCTGGATATCCAATCATTTGCTCAAAACACCCCTGAAGCTCAGGAAATTTGTGGATCTTCAGATATCATCGTCGTTCAACGGAATCTCTTTGGACAGGTATTAACTGCGATCCAACGGTGGAAGGCGAGAGATAAAACCGTAATCGTTGATTTTGATGATGCCTATGATTTAATGCCCCCGACGGTTCAAAACTCGCTTTTTTGGACAAAAGGTCTGGTTCATTCTCAAAAACCAGGCTCCAGCGAGTTCACCCCGCTCGATCCGCCACCCCTTACTCAATTTAAATGGGGTCTCCGCCTGGCTCACGCTGCCACGGTGCCTTCGAGTCAGCTTGCCGAGGATTGGATTGGCTATGCGAAAATGTATGTTCTGCCCAATTATGTAGAGTTGGAGCGATATTTTAAGGTAAAACCTCAACCCCATTCTGCAGTAATTATCGGTTGGGGGGGCAGTTTTTCCCATCTGCAGAGTTTTAAGGATTCTGGGCTGGAAACCGCTCTTCGCAAAGTTTGCCGTGCGAGGCCGAAGGTGAAAGTTCTCATTTGCGGTGATCGCCGTGTGTTCGACAGTCTGGAGCTTCCCGCCTCTCAATCCATATTTCAGCCCTGGGTGAAGGTGTCAGATTGGCCTCTCGTTTTGGCCAATTTTGATATCGGCCTCGGTCCCCTCTTTGGTCTTTATGATGACCGGCGTAGTACGATTAAGCTACTAGAATATATGGTAATGAAAATCCCCTGGGTAGCCTCGGATAGTCCCGCTTATCACCATCTACGAAATTACGGCTGGCTGATCCAAAATGATGTCGTCACCTGGGAAAGAGTGCTCCTTGATATGGTGGATCACCTTCAAGATCACCAAAGAGAAGCCCAAAAGGAGCCCTTCCTGTTTGGGATCAGCCAGGGGATCGATGAAAATATCGAAAAAGTCCTTGCCACATACTCCTCAATCGCGACTACAGTGTATGGCTCTCAGCCGCAGTTCAGTTTATAAGCCTGTTCTTTTCAGATTCTTGAAAGGGTTGAGACATGAAACCATCCGATAGACAGATCTCCGTTCCGATGACTTCCAACTTCCAATCGGCTCAGGCGATAAAACTGCCAATCATGGTCGTTGTCCCCGCCGGCGAGTTCATCATGGGTACCAGTGACATCCAGGTCAATCAAATGATGTGTAAAGAAGAATGGGCTATGGAATGGTACGATAAAGATCTCTTTCGGGTCGAGCAGCCTCAGCACCTGGTTTCCTTACCTGCCTTTGAAATTGGCCTGAATCCGGTCACAAATCAGGAATATTCCCAGTTTGTCTGGGATTCCGGGTATAAAGTGCCAAAAACCTGGGATGGTTTTCGGTTCGCTGATGGAACGGGTGAGCATCCAGTCACCGGGGTTTCAAAAATTGACGCGGAAGCTTTTTGTCAGTGGTTGAACAGGAAATTGAATACCTGGTTCCGCCTTCCTACGGAGGCAGAATGGGAGCGAGCGGCCAGAGGCACCGATGGGCGTATTTACCCCTGGGGAGACGAATTCGATCCCTGGCGATGCAATACATCCGAAAGCAACAAGCGCGGCACCACTCCAGTAGGCAATTATTCACCGGGTGGCAACAGTCCAATTGGGGCAATGGATATGGTTGGCAACGTTTGGGAATGGACGAGCAGCCTTATGCTGCCGTACCCCTACCAGGCGGAAGGCGAAGCTCCATCAGATTTTCGACCAGAGAAATTTGTATTGCGAGGCGGCTCCTGGTATTACACACGCAAGCTCGCTCGCTGTGCAGTCCGCGAGGCTGCCTATGAGACGACGGTTTCTCCCGCAATTGGCTTTCGCCTCGCCCAAACTCCACAACAACCTGCGTAATCGGGTATTATTCGAGTTTCGCTGGAAGCACAACGACAAACTGGGTGCCTGCCCCGACCTGGGAATCCACCAGAATATATCCCCCGTGCTGCTTCACAATCCGGTGGCAAAGCGAAAGGCCTAACCCGGTCCCGCGCCCGGCTTCCTTGGTGGTGTAGAAAGGCTCAAAAATCCTGGATACCTTTTCGGGTGGGATCCCCTTTCCCGAATCAGCAATGGTTACGCGAAACTCATTTCCCTGTTTTCGCGTGATGATCCTCACCTCTCCAGGCCTGTTCTCCAGCGCATCAAACGCATTCATGATCAGGTTCATCCAGACCCCTTGCAGATGATCCTTGCTGGCGATGATGAGTGGAAGGTCGTCTGCAAGGTCAAAAATCATGTCGATCGGTCGAGAAACGAATTCATGCTGAAGAAGGACCAGCGCATTACGGATCGTTTCGTTCAGATCTGTCGGTGCAAATTCATAATTTTCTTTGCGGGCAAAGCTCAACAGGTTGCGTACCACCTGAGAAGCCCGAGAACCAGCCATCTGGATCAATTTTACCGACTCGAGCAAATCGGGATCCTGGGGCATATCCCGTTCCAGTATTTGTGCATTGGCAATGATCGCGGCTAAGGGGTTATTGATTTCATGCGCGACCCCCGCCGCAAGCTGGCCGACGGCAGCCAGTTTTTCGGATTGGGCCAGGCTGGCCTCCAGGCGCCGTTTCTCAGTGACATCTTGCTCCATGAGGATTGCTTGAATGGGCTGGTTCGATCCATCCAGGATGGGATAAGAGCTGATGTCCCACTCCATCAACTGATCGTTATTGATCCAGGACCGCTCGACCCGGTTGGTGCTCTGACCTCCAAACAGTGTATCGCTGACACGGCAGCCAGCGCACGGCTCATTTTTTTGATAAAGCATCTGGTAGCATTTACGCCCAACCATTAGATTGGGTTTATTATTCGCTCTTTCCGCCCGGCTCATATTGATCGCGATCAGGTTATAGCGCCGATCAACGATATAAATTGATGAGGGGATATTATCGAATAATGCTCTGAGTGTGTTCCGCGAACGAAGGAGTTCCCAACGGCTTGCCTCCAGATCCGCATTTGCCAGCTTCAGTTGTTGGATCAGGTGCAAATTATAAGTCGCATTTGCTAGAGCCGTTGCCATCGAGGAGAGCAGCTCGCGGTCATAATGATCGTATCCACCCTCCTGCTTATTGTAGACAATCACCGCACCAACCGATTTTCCACTGGCCAGCATGGGGCAGGCCAGAATCGATGACACACTGATATCTCCTGGGCCATCGAGGTTGGGATTGTAACCAGAATACAATTGGACATCGTTTGTTAACACGGCTTGGGAGCGGCGCACGCAAACATCGATGATCCCGCTCTCCAACTTGGCCTGTACCTGGCCCGACCAATCCGGTTGATCCGTCACTGTTTTTTTGAAAATGATATCATCCTGGCCATCGTCCACCAGAACCAGGACTGCGGCTTCCGATTGAAGGATCGTCCGCACACTCTTCATTATGGATAACTGAATATCGTTGGCGTAAAAGTTAGACCCCAGGGTGGAGGCCATAATCTGCAGTGTGGCCAGTTCTTTATGCCGTTCGAGTGATTCGGATTTTTTCCTCCAGGTAAGGATCGTCCGGCCCAATGGATAGGCCATGTAATTCAAATCCTGGCAAGCATCCGGAGATAAAGGCTCCCCTTCGATGAGGATAACACCCTGAATTCCCCCAGCCGAAGGCAGTTTAACTGCCCAGGCTATCTTCAAAGGCGATCGAAAAAAATCGCCTTCGCGATCGTTAATCACGTCGGTGGCGATTTCTTTGAGAATACTTTTAACAGAGGATAGATCCCGTTGCCACGCATCGGACCATCCAGCCGTTATGATCTGGACCGGCAGCCTCTCGGATGGTTTTTGAATCAGGATCACTCCCCCTGGACGATCCATCGTTTTCAGCGCATGTACCAGGCCATTGGAAAGCGCTGTGTCGACATCCCCGGCAGCTTCCATCCGGTCAGAAAGCAGGTTTGCAACTTTCCAACCCCGATCCTCGGGGTTCATGCCTGGCATAAAATCCATAGAATCCTCGAAGCGCTACTCTTTATCCAGATTGATTGTATACCCATAACCGGGTACAGTTTTGATAAAGGCAGGTGAACGAGGATCTTGTTCAATCCGCTCCCGCAGATTCTTGATATGCACTCGAACCAGATCTGGGCTACCAGCATCCGAAGGATAATCCCAGACCTCATCGAGCAGGCGAGCGGGAGAGAAAATCTCGCCTGGATGGCTCATCAAATGGTAAAGTAGATCAAATTGGACTGGCGTTAATCGCATTTTCCCCTGATGTGGTGTATCCAACTCGTATGTACGTGTGTCCAGGACAAATTCACCCACCACCAGGCAGTGATCCGTGTCTACTTCCTGAACGCCGCCCTTTTTCCCTTGCGCCATTTCACGGGCTTTATTTAACAAATCTTCCATGGAAAAAGGCTGCGTTTCTGGTTCTTCAAATTTTGGTTTTGCCTGGGTGCGGGTCCGCCGCAAAATCGCGCGAACACGCAAAATCAGTTCATCGATATTAAAGGGTTTACTGAGGTAATCGTCAGCACCAGCGGTAAAGCCGGTGATTTTATCTTCGTCTTTACTTTTTGCGGTCAAAAAAAGAATCGGAACGTGTGACAGTAGCGGATCAGCCCGCATTTCTCGGCACACGGTATAGCCATCCATACCTGGCATGATCACGTCCAGAATAACCATGTGCGGGGGATGCCGGCGGGCCACTTTCAAGCCTTCAACGCCGCTGTTTACAACGGAGGTATGAAATTCCTCGCCCCTCAGGCACCGCTCAATCGTCCGGGCAACGATTTCATCGTCTTCAATGACCAGGATGTTGGCTGCTTCCATGTTTGGCCTCCGCGGGTAAAACTACGTGGAATGTAGTTCCCAGATTAGGTAAACTTTCTACAATTATTTTACCATTATGTTGGCGAATAATTTCCCGACATATTACAAGTTCCATGCCGGTTCCTTTTCCACTTGCCGGTGAGATTAACACCGGTTCAAATATGGTCGCGATTTCATCTTCCGGGATGGTTAGATCGCGATTGATCAGTTTCACGTGCACGTTTCCATCGTCTCCATCGCTTGTGATGATCTCGATCCGCGGAGATCTTCCTTCAGGTAGTTTTTCACAAACCCTTAGGATCAGGTTTACCCATAGATCGGTCATCTGCCTTGGATTTCCACTAACGTCCGGTAGTGAAGGCTTAAATTCCATTAACAGATCCGGGCTGATATATTGTAGATGCGAATTTGACAGCCGCAATGCGTTTTCAATCGTCTTGTTCACATTGACCGGTTCGACGGTGCCGGATTCAGGCTGGGAGAATTCCAGCAACTGTTGGACGACCTTTTGAGCCCGCCAACCTGCCTCAACGATTGCTTTTGCGGATTCGCGTGTCGGGGGATCCAGGTTTTCTTCGTGGAGAACGAGCTGAGCCTCGGCAATCACAGTGGTCAGTGGATTGCTGATCAGGTGGGCAACACTGGAAGCCAGCTCGCCAATCGCCGCAAGGCGGGTAGCCTGAGCCAACTGTGTCTGCGCGGCCTGGATTTGGGCTTCCATCCGTTTGCGCTCGGTGATATCTCTTCTCACCGATTGGAATTCCAGGAAATTTCCCTGGTCATCAAAAATAGCCCGATCCGTCCATTCTTGCCAGCGGATTTCCCCATCCTTCAGTCTGACAGTATGCTGTGTGATGATCACGGGATTCCCAGCAGTTAACCCTTCTATTTCATTACGGACCTGGGTATGTTCTTCTTCCGGTGTGAATTCAAGATAGGTTCTTCCTAGCAGACTATCCCGGTCCATTTCGAAGTAGCGACAGTAGGTTTCATTTACGAAGGTCAGAGTGCCATCTTTCAAAAACCGGCAAATCATCTCCGTTTGATAATCTTCTACGATCGCGCGGTAGCGGGCTTCACTCTCAAAAAGAGCTTGCTGTTCGAGCTTCCGCCGGGTGATATCCCGGGATACATCCATATATCCGATTAAACGATTGTTGACCTGGGCGTCGTGCAAGGCCATAATCCGCGAGCTGATCCAGATCTGCCGGCCATCACGAGTTCCATACTGCCGTTCAACCTCCTGGCCACTCGTGTTTCCCGGCTGGGGCAAAATCATATTTGGAGTGAACATCGGAAGGTAATAATCGTGAATTGACTTTCCCAGCCGCTCCTGCGGCGACCATCCGAACAAAATCATTGCCGCCGCGTTCCAAAAGGTAATTTTCCCCTCCATGTCCCAAACAACCACTGCATCGCGCATGTTATTCAACAGGAGCGCCTGATAGCGCACCTGTTCCATCGAACGTTCTACAGATTGCTTGAGCTGGTGAACCTCAATGGCTTTCTTGATCAGGCCTGGCAGGCCAGCCAGATAATCGCCGGTTTTAACAACATAGTCAAAGGCACCGCATTGGATAGCCTTTACCGCAATCCGTTCATCCCCCTGGCCGGTAACCATGATCACCGGCCATTTATGGCGCTGCTCGTTCAATTTTGCCAGGATATCCAGCCCCGTCGTCCCCGGTAGGCGATAATCCAGGAGCAGTAATTCATACGTCCCTTTTTTCAGCCGGTTCCAAAAATCATCGACTGATGAGGTGACATCGACCTTAAAAGGTCCAACGTACTCCAGGAATTCCTGGACCAACGCTCCCTGGTTTACGTCATCATCAAGGGTTAACAGGTGATAGCTATCTACCATAGTTAACTGTTTTCCAGAAGTTCCACATCACTTTTTATGGCCAGACAAGCATTCAGCATTGCGATGGTGTAACGTCGGTGGCCTCCTGGTGTCCGGAGAGATTGGATCTGGCCGCGCTGCTCCATCCGGTGCAGCGTTGATAAGCTGATCCGTAAATACGCCGCGGCTTCTTTGGCCGTGAGCAGAGCTATTTGGCTGATCTCTCCAGATTGTTTAGGGTTCATTGATACCTTTCAAACGGGTTCATTGATGGTCATTCTTATGAAAATCCGTTCAAACCCTGTCATCAACAACCATCATAAGCCAAAAAAAAAAGTCATCCATAAATATGGTGTAAAGAATTGTTCTTAATTACCGATAAAACACAATATTTAGACGTTCTTAACACTGCTTTCATGATCAATTTACATAAATCCCATACCCGCTATGCTAGAGTTATGGCGTATAGAAGGAAAAAATTTTGAGGGACCTGGCTGACTCTGGACATATGGAAGGGAAATAAATTGATTCTGGTCACCCGCTTCAACGGCTCACAATTCTATATCAATGCTGAGTTGATTCAAACGATTGAAGCCACGCCAGATACAGTGATTTCCCTGGTCAACAACTCCAAAATCCTGGTTAAGGAGTCCCCTCAGGTCCTCATCGACCGGATCATTGAATATCGCCGGAAAACTCTGAGCGGCATTTCGAAACTGATAACGGGAGAATAGGCAGTATGGATTTATCGACAATCATCGGCTTTATTGCGGGGATTTCCATCGTCTTCCTCACCATGGTCCTTGACGGTGGATCGCCTGCAGAATTGTTTGCCAAGATTGCCCCCATCATCTTGATCTTTGGTGGATCGCTTGCCGCAACATGCATCACCTCGCCCTTTAAGCTCTTTCTTGGGATGCCCAAATTGATCGGGAAGGCCTGCACGACTAAGAAGCTGGAAGCCCCTGAAGCGATCGAAACCCTGGTTAAGATGGCGGATAAAGCCCGTCGCGATGGCCTTCTTGCTCTTGAAGAAGAGAGCAAGAAAATCTCAGATCCATTCTTAAAGAAAGGGATCATGCTTGTTGTCGATGGTGTCGACCCGACACAGGTTCGCACGATTTTGGAAATCGAGATTGAACAGATGCGCGAAAGACACGCGGCCAATTATGGGATTTTCGCAGCGGCTGGTGGTTATGCCCCTACCTTTGGGATTATCGGCACCATCATGGGGCTCATCAGTGTTTTGAAACAGCTCGATGATCCCAATAAACTGGCCGCATCCATCGCTAGCGCATTCCTGGCAACACTTTGGGGCCTGCTTGTATCAAACTTGATATACCTTCCCCTGGGTGGAAAATTACGCTCGAAAAGTGAGGAAGAAGCCTTGTTTCGTACTCTCATGATGGAGGGCATCCTTTCCCTTCAAGCTGGTGAGAATCCTCGTATCGTTCGGGAAAAGCTGGGAGCCTTCTTACCTCCCAAGGCCCGCGAAAAACAAGAAAACGAAAAATCGAAGACTGAAGCGGCCGCGCCGAAGAAAGCGAAGGCAGAAGCATGAGCCACGGAGGCGGTGATGGCGGTGGAGACCGCTGGTTGGTCAGCTATTCCGATTTTATTACCCTGCTGATGGTGCTCTTTGTCGTTTTGTATTCGATGGGCCAGGTGGATGTCAAGAAATATAAACAATTGGCAGAATCGATGCGCGCTGCATTTAATGGTGGAGCTCCTGTCAAGGTAGTTGATGCCAGTATTAATCAGGCTAGCGGCCAGGATAATAATGGCAAACCGAACCCGATCGTCATTCCCGATATCCCGGAAAGACCTCCCAAATCTGAAGAGGTCGCCGGGGAGTTGACCGATATGTTGTCCAAGTATCAGATGGGCAGCTCAGTCAGTATCCAGACCAACGTGGAGGGGGTGTTGATTTCCTTGAGTGAGAAACTGGTTTTTACGCAAGGTACTGCCGATCTGCAGCCCGAGGCGTATCCGGTCCTGGACACGATTATCGATATGATCAAGAATGTACCCAACCAGATCCGCATCGTTGGTCACACCGATGACAGCCCTCCGACGGATTCTCGCTACCACAGCAATTGGGAGCTTTCAACCGGGCGATCCATTGTGATCGCTGATTATTTGATCCAAAAAGGAATATCTCCGGATCGCGTGACCGTTTCAGGGCAGGGAGAGTATCACCCGGTGTTTCCAAACGATACTCCCGAGCACCGCGGTTTCAACAGCCGGGCAGACATCATAATTATTTATCCAGTAAGCGATAACGTAATCCAATTGAATAACAACTCCAACGTCAGCCCAATCCAAAATCCTATCAATGGAGGGCAGCATTAAGAGATGGCAAAAATACTCCCAATCCTGAATATCGCCGGCAAAGTTTTGCTGGGGCTCGTTCTTCTGTCCGCCCTGGTCCTTAACGTATCGATGGCTTATATCATGTTTGCCCCGGACACTTTCCCAAAACCATTCTACCTCCTCTATCAGGATAAAAACGGAAACATATCGATCAACCAGGTGGCCAATCAACAAGTTACGACCACCCCTACCCCCGAGCCAACACCCACACCGACGCCTGAACCAAAACCGGGGGAGGGGATCATGCTCAACACCGGGACGAAAATCATCAACCTGGCCGAGCCCAATGGTCAAAAGTATATCCGGTTGACAATCGTTCTCGAGTTCCTCCCGAACGACCCAACCTATTCGACCATGGCACCTGAGGTAAAGACGACCTACCAGACTGCATTCCTTGACGAACTGAACACCAAGCTCCCTCTCATCGACGATACCATCATCACCCTGCTTTCAACAAAGACCTTTAACGATCTTTATACTGCCGAAGGCAAAGAAAACCTCCGCGTGGAGCTTCTCACTCGAATCCAGAACCAATTGCCTGAGTATCGCATCTTAACGCTTTACTTCACCGAATTCGTCGTCGACTGAAAAGTGACCTATGTTATCCCAGGCTGAAATTGATGCATTATTGGCTGGCGCCATCGAGATCGAAGAACACAACGGTCAAGGGCGAGTAAACCTGGCTGAGCTGATGGGCCAGGAGCCAACCGTCCAAAAAGCTCAGACTTCCTCCGAGCGCAATGTCCAGCCTTACAATTTCTGGTCGCCAGATCGGTTCTCCAAAGAACAGATGCGGGCTGTAGAAATGGTCCATGAGGATCTGGCCGAGCGCCTGACCACTTCTCTGCCCTCTTTTTTACGCACCAATCTTCGTCCACGGGTTGTCCATATCGAACAGGGCCGTTTCCACGATTTCTTGAAGGATCTTCCCGCCAACAGTTTATTTCACGTAATCACTCTGGCCCCTCTTCCTGGCCAGATGGTATTGATGATCAGCCCGGATATCGGCGTGGTGATTCTGGAACAGCGGTTAGGCGGTCGAGTCGACCGGGAGAAGCGAGAACGAAACCTGACGGAGATTGACCAGTCGCTGCTGAGAGGCCTGGTCGAGCATATGATGAATGATTTGAAGGCTGCTTGGAGTAAGGTTGTCACGGTTGAGCCGGGGATTGAAGATACGACTGTGAACCAGCATTGGGTTCAGATGATGATGGGGAACGAACGGATGATGCTGGTCACCTTCGAGCTGACGATCCAGGATACAACCGGGACGATGAATATCTACATCCCCTTCAGCATGCTCAAGCCGATTGCCAACGACCTGAATCCCCATGCCTGGATTGCGGGTAAGAAAGAAAAATCTGCTGATCCGGTCGCTCGCCAGGCTGCTATGGATAGTATTTACCAGATCAGCCTGCCGGTCGATGTCCTATTGGGAAAGACTAAGATAACGATCCAGGAATTTATCGACTTAGAACCCGGCGATGTTCTCAAGCTGGAATCGGCTCCTAACCAGGAGCTACCCGTTTTCGTGGCCAACGAGATCCGCTTTTATGCTCTCGCCGGGAAAGTCGGCAATCATGTTGCTGCCCAAATTGTTCGGGCTGCCCATGCTGAAAAGGACGATGACGAAACAGGAAAGGAACCAAAATAATTCTATGGACATGTTGATGGATGTAAACCTAGATGTTTCGGTTGAATTAGGCCGTACGAAGATGACCGTTCGCCAGGTCCTGGATCTACAACATGGTTCTGTCGTCGAGCTCGAGCGCCTGGCAGGGGATGTGGTCGATGTTTTTGTGAATGACAAACTGGTTGCGCGCGGTGAAGTCGTCGTTGTCGACGACAAATTTGGCGTTCGCGTGACCGAGCTGATCAATCTCAAGAAAGAGATAGGAAACACCAATGGATGAGCTTAAAGCGCTCTTCCAGAAATGGATAAGGCAGCTCAGACGTCTGCCCCAATGGGCCTGCGGTACGGCAATCCTGGTTTGCATTGTCCTTGTGGCGGTCATCGTCAACCCTGGTCAAGAGACCACGGTCAGCCAGGCCAAAGTTGATCCATTTCAGTCACCAACCATACTCGCCGTGGATGTTTTTCTGAAATTTCTTGTTGTTATCGGCCTGATTTATCTCGCTTACTTTCTTCTTCGCCGTTGGAAGGAAAAACACCTGGCAGCCGGAAGTCGCCAGTTGGCGATTAAAGAATCGCTTCACCTTTCTCCTAAGCGGTCGATCCACCTGGTACAGGCTGGAAATCGCACCCTCCTCATAGGCGCTACAGATCAGGCAGTCTCATTCCTGGCAGATATAGACCCCTTTCAGAGTACATCTTTATCTTCCCCCGATCCCACCCAGGTTGATTTTTCTAGCCTGCTGGAAAAATGCCAGCCATTCGAACAAAGATAAGCACGATCATCGCCGCTATGAAAAAAATACTTGCAATACCCTGGATATACAGGATTCTCCTGGTCTTTGTGTTCGCCCTGCTCTTGGTTGGTTGTGTGGGCACACCAGAAATATCGGCCCCCGGTGTCACCTTGACCATTGATCCGGCAACCAACAACCAGCCTAAACAGGTGGCCTCTGGCGTCCAATTGCTCGTTTTACTCACTGTCCTTTCCATCGCGCCATCCATCCTCGTCCTGGCAACCTCGTTTACCCGCATTGTGATTGTGCTCTCCATTGTACGGACTGCCATAGGAACACCCTCAATTCCTCCCAACCAGGTAGTGGTCGGCTTATCTTTGTTGCTCACTTTTTTTATCATGGCGCCTGTGTACAACAGAGTGGACCAAACTGCCATTCAGCCGTATATGAAAGGCCAGATCGATCATGAAACAGCGTTTACCACCGGCATGGAACCAATTCGCGAGTTTATGTTCAAGCAGACCCGCGAAAAAGATATCCAATTGTTTTTGGATCTTAGCGGGAAAAGCCAACCAGCCACTTTTGCGGATATCCCCACAACGACCTTGCTTCCTGCATTTGTCATCAGCGAGCTTCGAACAGCATTCATGATGGGCTTTTTTATATACATCCCTTTCCTGGTGATCGATATGGTAATCTCCAGTATCCTTCTTTCCATGGGGATGATGATGCTGCCTCCATCCCTGATTTCGCTGCCCTTCAAAGTGCTTTTATTTGTGCTGGTTGATGGGTGGTACCTTATTGTCCGCTCGCTGGCTCTCAGCTTCCACTAATCCCAAAGAGGTTTCAATGACTGAAGGAACTCTTCTCACTCTTGCGAAGAATACTGTTATGGTGACCTTGATGATGGCAGGTCCGGTTTTGCTGGTAAGTCTGATTGTGGGCAGCCTGATCAGTCTTTTTCAATCCGCCACACAGATTAACGAAGTGACCTTGACGTTCATCCCTAAGTTGATCGCGGTGGGTGTGGTTCTGGCGATATGCGGATCCTGGATGCTTCAGCAGCTCCTTGTATTTACCGCGAATATATTCAATGACCTTCCCAACCTGGTGAAGTAGCATGACGTCCAGAAAACTAGAGCAGATTCTCCATTCCATTGACCGCATGCGACCTATGCCAAGCAGTGTGGAACGGGTGCTCCGGGAAGTCGACAATCCCTATGCCAGCGCTGGCATGATTTCTGAATATATCAGCCTGGATCAGGCTTTGGCTGCATCTGTTCTTCAAATGGCAAATTCCGCTGCGATGGGATTCGGTTTTCGTTGTTCATCAATTGATGAAGCGGTAATGCGGCTTGGGTTCAAGAGAATAAAAACACTGGTGCTTGGGGCAGCAACCTCTGGAACGCTGAACCATCGCCTCCCCGGATATCGTTATGGTTCCGGTGAGCTTTGGAACCACTCTGTCGCCTGCGCTGCTGCGGCTCAGTGGATCTCACGAGCGTTGGGATTCCCTAATCCAGAGGAAGCTTATGTCGCTGGCCTTTTGCACGATATGGGAAAATTGATCCTCGACCAGTTTGTCCTGGCCGATTATTCGCACATCATATCATTGATGCACAAGCGGCACATGCTCCTCTGGCAGGTCGAAGAAGAGTTGCTTGGGATTAATCACGCCACAGTCGGGGGAAAGACTTCACAAAAATGGCGCTTTCCAGAGATCCTCCAGGAGGCAATCGCTTATCACCACACCCCTTCGCTGGCGAGCAACCACCAGAAGCTCGCTTCGGTGATCAACATCGCCAATGCTTTTGCCAGTCGATCAAATGTGGGATTGACGGACCCTGAAGGCAGATTTATCCATCCGGAAGCGCTGGTTGTCCTGAAAATTGACGATGAAAAAGTAGCTCGCATGCAACTGGAGATGGAAAATTCGCTCCGGTTTGGAGGCTTGGGATGATTCAGACCAGTCAGTCTGATGCGGATCTTACCGCCCTTGTGGTCGAGAATGACTCTGCCCAAAGGGCTCTGATCTCGTTGGGGTTGAACCGCCTGGGTTGCACCGTTTTTACAGCCAAAGATGGCATTGAAGCCCGTAAAATGTTAGAAGACAGGCGCCCTACCCTTCTGGTTCTGGATACCTACCTTCCTCAGATCAATGGGATTGAGCTACTCCGCCAGTTGAAATCTGCTTTCAAGATCGACCAATGCTCGGTGATCATGATCTCCCCCTTTGGATTCGAAGAGGTAGTCCAAATGGCCATCCAGGCTGGCGCTCACGACTTTCTGGTTAAGCCGATCAATATGGACGAATTGATCCAAAGAGCCAAAGGACTTCTTGAACGAAGGGCCAGTTCGAAACAAACCAGCCCGGCATTATCGACTGGTTCTAAAAAACGATAATATCGGCCAGCCGCCTGAAATCTTTAGCCTTTTTCGGCAATATTTACGCCTTCTTTAGTTTTGCTTCATCCCCCTTTTACTGACATAAACTTGGGCTCGAAGTATTCTCTATTCATAGAGAGTATATTTATGATCATTTCCGTTGCTCAAACCCAACTCTTTTTTCTTGCCCTCACCCGCATCCTTGCCATGCTGGTGCAGGTCCCCATGCTGGGCGGGCCTTCAATTCCTAACCAGGTCAAAATTGGCCTCGGCATCCTCCTCACGGCTGTGATACTTCCCTGGCAGCCACTCCCGGCGGATGCACCAACCATTGACACCCTGGTTTATGTGGTTCGAATTGTCCAGGAGTTGCTGATCGGAACTCTTGTCGGATTTGCGGCCACTCTAACATTCAGTGCTGTTCAGATCGCCGGAGAGATGATGAGTTTGGGCAGCGGTTTCAATTCCAGTCGCATCCTGAACCCGGCTATGGGAGAAGGCGGTGGGGCCATGGACCAATTATTTGTAATGGTCGCCCTACTTTTGTTTTTGGTTTTAGATGCGCACCACCTTTTATTTATGGGTCTGGAGCGATCGTTCACCGTGATCCCCCTGAACAGCCATCTCCCGGAGATGCCCATCGACCGATTGATCAGTCTTTTTGCTCAAACGGTAACCGTTGGAATCCAGATGGCACTGCCGGTTGTGGGTGTTCTGCTTCTCGCCGATCTGACCCTGGGTTTGTTAGCCAGGGTCGCCCCACAGATCCAGGTTTTTTTTCTGGGCATGCCGATCAAGATTGGAGTCGGGCTTCTCGTTTTTTCGCTATCCTTTTCTGCAATATTTCCCTTGTTATCGGGCCTCTTTTCAAAAATTGGGGTCCACATGCTTGAGCTGTTGGGAGCCTGATGAATGTCGGAACGGACTGAAGCCCCCACCGGAAAAAGAGTGTCGGAAGCCCGCCAGGAAGGCCGGGTGATCCGCAGTCAGGAAATCAACTCCGCCCTGGTCATGGTGGGGGGGGTGTTTCTCTTACAAGGTCCGGGTCAGGGCCTCGTGAATGTGTTCAAACAGATGATCATCCACCACATCAGTGCCCTACCAGACGTGGAAATCACTCAGGAGAGCCTCTCATCGCTGGTAGTCGCGAGCCTGGCCCAGGTTCTTCCCCCAATCGGGACGATTCTCGTTGGCATCCTGGCCGTTGGCGTGGTAGCGACCATGGCTCAAACCGGGTTCCTCTGGGCCAGCAAAAAGGTCGGCTTCGACTTCAGCAGACTCAACCCCCTGCCCGGGTTCAAGCGCATTTTTTCCTCGCAGGGAATATTTGAAATGCTCAAAGCGCTGGTGAAACTCCTCCTGGTCGGTTGGGCAGTCTACAGCTTCTTGAACGCGGAATTTTCCAAAATCCTCCAGTTGGCCCAGATGAACCTGGCTGCCAGCCTTTCTAGTTGGACTTCTCTGGCCTTAAACCTGGGCTTACGCGTTGGCGAGATCTACCTCATCCTTGCCGTCGCCGACTATGCCTACCAGCGCTGGCAGTATAACAAATCGATGAAAATGACCAAGGAGGAAGTCAAGGAAGAATTGAAGCAAATGGAGGGGGACCCCTTCCTCAAAAATAGAATCCGCTCGCAACAGCGCAGAATGGCGCGCATGCGCATGATGGCAAACGTCAAGAAAGCGGACGTGGTCATTACCAACCCGACTCACCTGGCCGTAGCCGTCCAGTACGATCCAAAAACCATGCATGCGCCAAAGGTCCTGGCAAAAGGAGCCCATTTGACGGCCCAACGCATCGCCGACCTTGCTCGCTCCAACGGCATCCCGGTAATCCAGAACATCCCGCTTGCCCGGGCTATGTATAAAACGGTGGAAATTGAACAGGAAATCCCACCTGAATTGTACATTGCCATGGCGGAAGTCCTTTCTTATGTTTACAAAATGCGCGGTTCATCTCCGGTAACCACCGAGGCATAAAGAATTTCATCTTGGAACTTGGGAATTGGATTGAAAATGGAATCCACCACAACCAGCAGTACACCTCTGATCGTTCTCCGCTCAGCAATCGGTTCAAAAGATGCGGCCATGGCAATTACCCTGGTCGTAATCGTCGGCTTGCTGATCATCCCTTTGCCGTCCGTTATGCTGGATGTGCTTCTTGCTATGAATCTAGCCTTGTCGATTGGGATCTTGCTCCTCTCCATGTATATCAATAAGCCGATGGAATTTTCTTCCTTTCCAACGGTTCTCCTCCTGGTTACTCTTTTTCGCCTGGGTCTCAACATCGCTACCAGCCGCCTTATTCTTCTACAAGGGGATGCAGGGAAAGTCGTCTCCACTTTCGGTACCGTGTTAATGGGCGGGAATTACGTGGTCGGCATCGTGGTTTTCCTGATGCTCATGATCATCCAGTTCGTGGTGATCAACAGCGGGGCAGGCCGGGTGGCCGAAGTCGCTGCCCGCTTTACCCTCGATGCCATGCCTGGGAAACAGCTCTCAATCGACGCCGACCTTAATGCTGGACTGATCGATGAGACTCAGGCGCGGGCGCGCCGCAAAGCCATCGAAACTGAAGCTGGTTTCTACGGTGCGATGGATGGCGCCAGTAAGTTCGTCAAGGGGGATGCCATCGCCGCCATCATCGTCATGGTAGTCAATATCATTGGCGGGGTGATCATCGGCGTCCTCCAGCGTAACCTCGATGCGATGAAGGCGCTCCAGGATTACTCTATCCTGACCGTTGGCGCCGGCCTGGCCATTCAAATCCCAGCGTTACTGATCTCTTCCGCGACTGGCCTGATCGTCACCCGCTCTTCTGCGGACTCCTCCCTTGGCAATGAGATTTTCGGCCAGGTCTCGAATTTAAAGACCATGATCATGGCCACAGCTTTAGTTGCCCTCCTCACCTTTATCCCAGGTTTGCCCAAACTGCCGTTCATATTCGTTGCCTGCTTGTTGGGTGGAGTCACCTATCTGGTCTGGCGCTCCAGTAAAAAGAAAGAGGAAGTAGCCATTCAAGCCAGGGCGCCTGCTCAATCCTCCGATCTCGATTCGCCCGAGGACATGCTTGACATGGTCGTCGTTGATCCAATCGAAATGGAGATCGGCTACGGTCTGATTCCTCTCATCGACGAAGATGCTACCGATAACATCCTCCGCCGCGTGACCGGAATTCGCCGCCAGATCATGGCCGAGATGGGTTTGATCCTCCCCATAGTGCGCATTCGCGATAATCTGCGACTCCAGCCGCCTGCTTACCGTATCAAGCTGCGTGGGCAAGAAGTAGCCCGGGGTGAGCTGTTTCCAGAACGCTTGCTGGCCATCCCCGGCGTGGATGCGGATGAATCACTGCGAGGTGTAAAGACCAACGAGCCAGCCTTTGGGTTGCCCGCCTTGTGGATCGGCGAAGCTGAATCAGGCCGTGCTGAGCTGATGGGCTATACTGTCGTTAATCCGCTTTCAGTGCTCAGCACCCATCTTACGGAGGTTGTTCGCAGCCATGCCTCTGACCTGCTCAGCCGGCAGATGGTTCAGGAGATGTTGAACCAATTGAAAAACAAAATGCCAGCCGCAGTGGAAGGTGTTGTGCCAGAGATGATTTCGTTGGGCGAGGTCCAGGCAGTATTACGCAACCTGCTCCGGGAGCGGGTTCCCATTCGCGATATTCCCGGCATCCTCGAGGTCCTCGCGAACAACGCTCCAGTCACCCGCGATCCCAACGTTCTCGCCGAAGCGGTTCGACAGTCTATGGCTGGTGCGATCTCCAGCCAATACAAAGACGACGAAGGCTTTATTCACGTTTTTACCCTCTCCCCCCAGGTAGAGGGCATCCTCCGCAGCTCCCTGGGGAACTCAGAAAGCGGATTGAGTTTCCAGATTGACACCGCTACTGCCCAGACCATCTTGTATCAGACTGGAAAAGAGATGGAGAAACTGGCTCAACTTGGCCACTTGCCTATCCTGCTTTGCCCGCGCGAGCTGAGGCTGGCCTTCCGCCGCCTTGTTGAGCATTCTTTACCCAACCTGGTCGTGCTGGCTTTTTCCGAGGTGAGCGCCGGGACAAAAGTCCGCGCCCATGGAATGGTTTCGATCGACACCGGCGCTGGAGAAGAATAAAGGAGCCTGTAGATGGCAACCAGAACTTTCAAAGCAGATACCATGCTGTCGGCTTTTCAAGACATCCAGAGGGAGCTAGGCCCCGAAGCGATCGTCGTTTCTGTGCGGAAAATCCCGGCTGGAGCTCCCTGGCAGGTCTGGCGCGAACCATACGTTGAAGTGGTCGCCATGACCGCTCCCTCTGCAATTTCTGCAGCCGAAAAAGATGCACGGAATGACAAAAAAGATGGGATTTTGATCCGCCGTGTCGATCCCAAAGTCGAGCTTCAGGCTTCCGCCCAGCAGCGCATCCTCGCCTCTACCGATGTAAAAACCCAGCCGCAAGCCAATTTCGAAAATTATTCCGCTGCGCCGAAAGTTCTTCCGGGAATGAAACCTGCTGGTCAAAAATCGGCTGCCAGCCACACAAAAAAAGCGAGGACGGATTTACCGGGCGCTTTTAGTGAGGTTCGCCAGTTGCTCACAGAGCAAGAAATCGATGAGAAAATGATCCATAAAGTCATCCAGACCTGTCTTGAAACCTTTGGTCCACTGGGTCTGAACGACCACGATCGGATTCAAACGCATATTCGCCGCCAGTTGGAAGCAGAGCTTCGCGTTCAGCCACCTGCCTCCACCCTCGCCAACCGGGTGATGTGCCTCGTAGGGTCCAGCGGCTCGGGAAAAACAAGCGTTTGTGCCAAGCTTGCCACGTTTTTTGCGAAAACTCTTGACAAAAAAGTCGCCTGGATTTGCGCGGATACAGTACGCGCCGGTGCGATTGGCGAAGCGCGAATGTACACCGACGCGCTTGGTATCAACCTTCACCTGGCCTACTCTCCAGAGGATATTCAGGATGCTCAGGAAGCCGAGAAGGACACCGATATGATCCTGATTGACACCCCTGGGTGCAATCCCCGCAATGAAGCAAAAATTGTTGAGTTAGGATCCTTCCTGACGTCCATTCAAAAACGGTGTACCTATGTCGTCGTCCCGGCTACCATGAAGCAGGCCGATATTCAGGATGTCATTGCCACATTTAGCCCATTCAACCTGAAAGGGTTGATCTGTACGAAAATGGATGAAACCCGAATTTTCGGGAATCTGTTCAATATGGCCTGTCACAGCCAGCTTCCCCTGGCATTTTTCGCTGCTGGGACCCGCGTGATGGCTGATTTACATCCAGGTGAAGACAGCTTTCTGGTGGACGCAATGTTCGGAGAAGGGATCGCCCAATGAGTCGAAAAGCGGATAAGTACACAGCCGAAAGGGGCGAAAGTGATCCCCAAAAAGAAAAATCCTCTCCTGCCGGGCTTTCTGACTCGAATGTGAAGATACCTTTCCTCCTGGATCTCTTGTATAACTTCTCGGTCATCTTCATCATCATCGTCGCGATTCTGGTGGCTGCGTTTTCACTGGCAGCCAACGTCGATTACATTCAGATTGCGCTGCGGACTGCCGTGGTCGTCATTGTTTTGGGATTTGGGTTGTTCGGACTTTCCTGGTTTTTCTCAAAATGCTCCCTGGAAGCAGCCCGTCAGGACATGCTGGGTCTATTGAAAACTCACCAGGTTGATGCTGAAAGTACGAAGGAAGTAGAGGCATAACGGTATGGTCACCCAGACTCAGGATGCTGAACTGATTAACCACTACCTGGCAACCCATGATCCGGCGCTGCGTGAGGAAATCATCCTTCGTTATGTACCTCTGGTCCATTATGTTCTCGGCCGGACCGGCATGTCGCAGCAAATGGGGTCAGACTATGAAGATCTGGTCAGCCAGGGTTTGCTCGGGTTAATCGAGGCGATCGATCGCTTCGATCCTGTTTTTGGGACACAGTTCAGCACCTATGCCACCGTTAAGGTGCGCAGCAAAGTCCTGGATTACTTACGCGCTATGGACTGGCTTTCCCGTACTGCCCGCCACCGCGCCCGCACCGTCCAGAATGCGGTTACGAGCTTCTGGGAGACCAATCAACGCTCACCGACTGATGAAGAATTGGCAGTAAGTTGTGAAATGGATCTTGAACAGGTGCAACAGGCCCTGGTCGACTCCAGCCGTGTCATGCTCTCTCTGGACTCGATTGTCGAAAACGATACGGACGGCGAAGGCTCGCTGTATGAGCTTCTTGCGGATGATAGCCAGCAAGATCCGTCTGATTCGATTGATGAGAAAGATATGAAATCCCGCCTGGTCCAGGCTTTAAAAAATCTCCCAAAACGCGAACAATATATGCTCTCTTTGTATTATTTCGAAGATCTCACGCTCAAAGAGATTGGGGCAGTCTTAGGGATTTCCGAGTCGCGCGTTTGCCAGCTCCATTCCCGGGCCATTCTCAGCCTGAAGGCCAACCTGCTCCATTCAGAGCAGCCCGTTCAGCCACAAGCAAATAAGGAATACCAACCCGCTTCGAAAAGGAAGAGCCTTGAAACGCCTGCGGATTCAAAACGAAATTCGATGAACAAGAGATATGCTTATGACTAAAATCACCCCCACCCTCTTGAACGACACGCTCAGCCTCGTTCAGCTTGCCCGTGAGACAGCGCTTGCCGGAGGCAAAGCGGACCAGGCGAAACGCCTTTCTCCGGTTGTGGATGACCTGCGGACTCTGGTGACCCAGGCTCGGGAACCTCAATCCGCCCGTCCTGCTGCCGCCCCGACCGGGATATTGGCCCAGGACGATTTCCGTACTCTTCTCGCGGCGTCATCGAAACAGGTTTCCCATCCAATTGCCGCGAATACAGGTTCGTCAGGCGATGCGGTTGAGCGCAATCAGATTGTTTCGGCCATGTCTTCTGGCGGGATGTCGGATCTGGATATCGCCCGGCAGATGGGGATCACCCGCGAAGAAGTCCAATTGATTCTCAGCATTCAGCGCCGTTAGAAAGGAGGCAAATGATGATTAAAGGATTATATGCCGCCGCATCCGCTATGGTCGCAGGGGTCACTCAGCAGAAGATACTTTCTCATAACATCGCCAATATTAACACCCCTGGCTTCAAACAGGCCATGACTTCACTGGATGATTTTACCGACACAGCCGTCGAATTTTCACCAGGAAACATCACCCACTCACTTCGCGAACAATACGTCGGCCGGCTTGGTTTGGGTGTTGAGACAACGCCAGAGATGACCGATTTCACCCCCGGAGGGATCAATATGACCGGGCAGCCTCTGGACGTTGCCCTGGATGGCCCTGGTTTTTTCCGCGTGCGCACTCCGGACGGTGAACGCTATACCCGAGATGGCCGTTTCCTCCGCGACGCCTCGAACCAGCTCACTACAGTCGATGGATTTCTCGTTCTCGACCAGAATGGCCAGCCGATCCATATTCCTGACGGTGAAATCAGTATTGGACTCGATGGGACAATCAAGGTGAATAATCAGAATGTGGCCCGATTGAGTCTGGCAGCCTTCAAGGATCCTGAGGTTGAGCTGCAACGAGATCCGAATCATGGAAATATGTTCATCGCCGCCAGAAACCCTACCAGCCAGGTGGTCGGACAGGTCCACCAGGGATACCTCGAAAACTCGAATGCCAATCCTGCTGCTCTCATGGGCCAATTAGTTGCCGTGGCCCGGGCTTACGAAGCCGCCCAGCAAATGGTTCAAAATCAGGATGAGCTTCTGGGGAAAACGATCGCTTCCCTGGGCCAAATGTAACCTGAAAGGAGAATTGATGTCCAGCTCGCTGTTCCACATCCTCAACATATCCCAGTCGGCGATGCTATCCCAGCTTCAAAACCTGGATACGACCAGCAACAACCTCGCCAATATTAACACGGTGGGCTTTAAAAGCGCGCGGGATAACTTTCAGGAGCTGCTCAATCAGGCGGAGCTTGAAGGGGCCAAATTATCCAACACTCAGCTTCTGATGAACCAGGGCGCCATGCATGCCACCGGTAATCCCCTCGACGTTGCCATCCAGGGAGAAGGTTTTTTTCAGGTCCGCCTGGCAGATGGCCGGACAGCCTACACTCGCGACGGCCAGTTCCAAATCGATGCGAACCGCAATCTGGTGACATCCTCGGGCGAGCGTTTAATCTGGCAGGGCCAGATCCCACAGAACTTTGAGGAAATTGCCATCGCTCCCAACGGTGCGGTCAACGTTCGTGTTGGATTAACCTGGAGCCAGGCAGGGACCATTCAGATTTCTCGCTTCGCCAACCCGACTGCGCTGCAGGGATACGGTCAGAACCTCTGGCTGGCTACTCCCTCTTCAGGCCAGGCGCAAAACGGTGCGCCTGGTTCTGCGAACTTTGGCAGCCTGCAGTCCCAGGCAGTCGAAGGATCCAATATCAACATCGCCAATGAAATGACCAATATGACCATGCTGCAGCGGGCTTTTCAAATGTCGACGAGAGCGTTTCAGACCACGGATACCATGATCACGCAAGCGATCCACATGCGCCGAGGGTAAAGTTTTCGAGAGATCAGACGATAATGGAATTACGAGCGTGTAAGGCATACTCGTAATTGAAAAGGTCGGAGGTATTTTCAAATGAAAATCGAAAACAATGGTATCAACCCTATGACGCCCCAACAAACCGAGGGCGCCCGCTCCATCGAGAAAAAGTCTCAGGCCGCGGATGCTGGCGGTGTTAGCGCAGCGAAAGATATGGCTACCTTATCCGGGCGGGCGAAAGCGCTTGCCAGAGCACGCACTGCTTTGGATGAGACCTCAGAAATCCGCGAGAACCGTGTAAATGAGCTCAGGGACAAGATTGATTCAGGTACTTATGAGATCAACTTTGAAGCCCTGGCTACCAAAATCTTGAAGCGTTTTGGGTTGAAATAGTTTTTCAACGGAGCAACCCTGGCGCATTCAGAACCCGGAGTATAGTGTGAACGTAGTTGAAAAACAAACTGAACTGATGGCTTCCCTGGAAGACTCCCTTGTCCGCGAGTTTCGCGTCCTGCAGGCTTTGCTCAGTCTCACCTGGGAAGAGCGCCAGGCGTTGTCTAAAGAAGATATCTCCCGACTTTCCCCCCTCGTTGAAGAAAAAGAAGCTTTGTTAGATGAATTAGGTCAGCTTGAAGAATGTCGAAAGACCGCGACCGAATCTCTTGCCGTCATTCTTGGAGCTTCTCCCGCCGCAACCGTAACCGAACTTTTTCCTCTCCTCGATTCGGCAACCGCGGTTCGTCTTGGCCGCCTCAGTGAAGGGATTACCACCCTGGTCGGCCAGGCCCGCGACCTGAACCATGGGAACAGGGCGCTGGCTGCATACAAAGTTGAATGGCTCGACGCGGCCCAAACTTACCTGTTAAATCTGGTCCAGCCGCCACCAGCCTATTATCCACCGGGTGCAAATCACACGTCCGTCCTGTGGACCCCTGCAATCAATATGGATCACCGCGCCTGATTAGAAGGGTGAACTTATGCCAACCTTATTTTCTGGAATCAACCTGGCACTGCAGTCCCTGTTAAGCCAGCAGCAAGCGATTGAAGTCGTTGAGCATAACGTTGCCAATGCCAATACACCCGGTTATCGGCGCCAGGAAGCCATTCTTACTGCTACGGTGCCGTATTCGCCGGCAGGAATGGAGCATTCCTTTGGCTCCGGTCAAATTGGCACCGGGGTCAAGGTGGATTACATTAAACGCTACAGTATGGAATTCTTTGATGGGCGTTACCGCCGCGAGCAGGCGGAATCCATGCGCTACAGCACATCGCAGAATATTCTGACCCAGGTCGAATCCACGTTGGCTGAAACCGGCAGCGATGGGTTAATCCCTAAATTGGATGATTTTTGGACCGGGTGGCAGTCATTAAGTGCCGATCCGACCAACCTGGCCCTGCGCTCCGATTTGCACGACCGCGCCAGCGACCTGGCACAGGCATTTCATTGGAAGGCGACTGGCCTGCTCAACATTCAGAAAGACCAGGATCTGTCGGTAATCCAGGATGTAAATGAGATCAACAACACTGCGACTCAAATCGCCAAACTGAATGAGCAAATCTCCCACGTGAAATCGACCGGAGATGCTCCCAACGACCTGATGGACCAGCGAGACCTGCTCCTCAACCGCCTGGCTGAGTTGGCCGGCGCTACCTCAAGCGTCCAGACCAATGGGGAGGTGATCGTTTCGATTGGTGGTCACGCCCTCGTCGTCGGTCACGACACTTTCCAGTTGACCACGTCTCCAGATCCGGTAACCAAATTGGCCAATATTGTCTGGTCCGATGGACAGTCTTTAACCCCATCCACCGGTGAGCTGGCCGGCCTGATCGATGCGCGTGATAAATCTATCCCGGACCAGTTAGCCGGACTGGATACGGTCGCATCAACCCTGATCACCCAGGTAAACAACCTTCATTCGACCAGCTATGGTTTAAATAATGCGACAGGGATGAACTTTTTCACCGGAACCAGCGCACTGAGCATCGACCTGAATCCGGCGATGAACACGCTCGAAAATATTGGTACAGCGGCCGTTCCTGACCAGGTGGGTGACGGCAGTATTGCTCTTAAGATTGCCCAAATTGCCAATCAGACCCTGTTGAATGGCGGTACTGCGACCATTAACCAGTTTTACAACAATCAGGTCACAACCTTTGGACTGGAATTGCAGCAGGTCACCGCAAGCGCGAAAGACAGGGACCTGGTTGCAAAGAGTCTTTCAAGCCAGCGTGAATCAATCTCCGGTGTCAATCTCGACGAGGAGGCGGCCAATTTGGTGAAATTCCAGCGCGCCTACCAGGCATCTGCCCGCCTGATGAGTGTGATAGATGATATGTTGGATCGGGTTATCAATGGCATGGGCGCCGGACATTAACCTTATGAATCGAGGTGCAGGATGCGAGTTACTAACCAGACGATGACGGACAATGCGATTCAATACATGAACGATAATCTTTCCAGGTTGAATGAGTTACAGTTACGGGTTTCCTCCGGAAAAAATTTTCAGAATTCCTCCGATAATCCCAGCGGCGTTTCCGCAGCATTATCTTTGCGATCGACCATAAAGACCAACGAGACTTACATCAATACCATACAGAATTCAACAGACTGGATGAGCGCAACAGAGTACTCCCTCGGTCAGATGATCGATGTGGCTACCCGGGCAAAAGTTCTTTCCGAACAGGGTTTGAGCGACACATTGAGTGGAAAAGAGCGTTCCGCGGCGCTCGGCACAGAAATCGATGGGCTACTCGGCCAAGCAATCCAGATCGGGAATGCCAACCACCAGGGGAATTACATTTTTTCGGGCTTTCAAATCCTCACCAAACCATTTGCATTGAATGCTTCAGGCAACAGTGTTGACAGCCTCGATGGTTTTGGCAATCCCCTCGATACCAGCGGAAAATTACAGCGTGAGATTGGCCCCAATCAAACAATCACCATAAACGTGGATGGAAACGCCGCCTTTTCTTCCCTTTTTCAGGCTTTAATCGACGTCCGTAATGCATTGAATGGCAATAATACCGCGAACCTCCAGACGGCGATCACATCCCTGAACACCTCCCTGGATGGCGTCGTACAGGTTCGTACGTCCGTCGGCGCTCGCCAGCGCCAGCTTCAAACCAGCGCAGATCGGATGGATAAAACACAGCTCCAGTTGAAAAGTCTCCTGTCTCAAAAAGAAGATACCAATATGGCTGAAGCGATCTCGCTGATGAGCAATCAGGAAACAGTCTATAAAACAGTCCTTGAAGTGGGCCAGCGAGCCATCTCGGCATTGAATTTGTTCGATTACCTGCGCTAATCATCATTACGTGGGAAGATCGGGTATAATCGAAGCAACTCAGGGCTTTTATTCGTGTCGATAAAAAGTGAGGCTGATGTGCTCGTTCTTACCCGAAAACTGGACGAAAGCATTGTCATTGATGATCGGATCGTGGTCACCATCCTTGGCATCGAAGGGGATAAAGTAAAGATTGGAATCACTGCCCCCCGCGATGTCACTATCCTCCGCCAGGAATTGCACCAGGCAGTCCTCGAGCAGAATGCCATAGCTTCCCGCCTGGCAACCAGCCCCGAACCAAGTGCGTTTCAAGAATTACGCGAGCTGTTGGCGAGTGAAGCGGCTAAGTCAGAAGAAAACGAGAACGAAACGGATCAATCCACCCAACCCAATGCTGCCCGGCCCGTCGAAGAATAATAATAACAAATCCCGGTTCTTGAGGCCGGGTTTTATTATTTTTCATTCGCTGGATGGCTATGCGAAGATTCGGATCATACTCTCAGCGCTAATTGCTCTTTATGTATCACTTTATACGGCACGCCGATGATCAACAAAAGTACAACCTGGTCGTGATCCACGCGATGCACCTTCCCTACAACCTCTACCGATTCCCCATCCCGAAACCGGATGGTTGCCCTGACCATATCGTCCCGGATGCGACCATATTTGTTAATAAATTTGACTCCTTGCTCGCAAAGATCGATGATTTCGTAGGGGCGACCGGCATACATCAGGACTGGCCGTTTTCCTGTTGGATAAACGACGCGGAAAAAAGCTCGCTTTTGCTCTCCTGTATAACCCGCCATGCTTCCTGACCTCAATGGAAAAATAAGAAGCAGACCAATTCCCCATCCTCATGCAGGGCTCGAAACGAACATCTTATTTTATCAATTGTTTCTCGCGAATGCGATAGACAAACACCAGAACTTCCGCAATTATTGTATACAATTCAGACGGAATCGTGTCATTAATATCGAGACTGGCTAATGCATTCACCAGAACCGGATCTTCTCGGATCGGCACGCCCGACTTTTTCGCTGCAGCGATGATTTTTTCAGCCAACGCGCCTTGTCCGGTAGCAGTCACTCTGGGAGCTGGATCTTTTTCGGGATTGTATTCCAGCGCAACCGCTTTAGGACGGCCAGGTCTGGTGTTGCCTTCATCAGAATTGATTTGGATCGTGTGAAATGCCATCGCTCACGCCTCCACGTTGACGGAGACATATCCTGGCTTTTTCTCAGTCTCTTCGCTGTGCATAGAATTGTCTACATGGCAACGCGCACTCTTCAGGTGATACCCTAAATCCGCCAGCCCCTGCTCGAAATTGCCCACCTCTTCTTCGGCCAGAGCGTTCAATTCTTGAGTAGAAGATGTTATCTGCGCCCCTACCTGCTTCCCAACTAATGATAAATCGATGTCCAGCGCATCACCCGGGTTCAAATCTACCCGGATTACCAACCGGGTATAACCAGGATCAATCTGGGATTTCTCCTGATTTGTTTCATAGGCAATTCGCAAGCGAGCCTCCTGATATCTGGCCGCCGGGCCTCCCTGGAGATCCACAGGCAACTGCAATGGGAGGTCCATCTTAAGCCACTGCCCTCGCACAGGTGTATCTTGAGGCTCGACGTTGGTGAACTGCATCCAGCGGGTTGTCTCCAAAAAACGGTCGATGACCTCGACCAGGCGTTGATTCCCCACCTTGACCAGCTCCTGCCGAAGCTCAATCATCGCCATCAGGCTGTTCTGCAGCCGTGTGCTGGTTGTTTCTTTTTCGCCATTCTGGATCATCTGACCAATCTCGTGCTCAAGGGATGTGCTCAACAAACCGATTACCCGCTTGAGCTGACCTGCCATATCCGTTCCGGATGCTTTCCATTCAACGATCAGGTTTTCCAAAAACGCCAACGCATTATGCCCGATCTGTTTGATTTCGGCGTTTGTCGTTCCTCTTACCAGGCTGGAAAGTTGGTCTTTCAATGCTATCAGGGTTTCCGTCAGATCAGACTGGCTCCACTCAGCCAGAGACAGGCTGCCAGAAGTCAGTGGAAGGCCAGCGGCTTTGAGCATGGCTGCATCCTGCGCCGATTGCGCCCCCCAGGCGCCCAACCCCTGCAAAACTGTCGTTAGCTCTTCGACCGTTTCAGCAGTTACCGCCAATCCATTTTGGAGCATAGCCCGGGCGATCTTTAAATTTTCATCGGTGAGAGGAAGGCCCGCCTTCAGCAGCATGCGCTGGACCAGCTCTGGCGCGACCTGACTGCCTCCAGATCCACTTGCCAGGCCGGTCTGTCCCGGCTTGATCAATTGAAGAGTGATGCTCGATCCCCCGAGGTCTTTAACCAGGAACTGTGCGATCCTGCGCTCTACCAGACTCGCCGCCTGATCTGAAGAGGTCAGCTTTGCCACCACCCGCACGCCCTGAACAGATAGTGTAATCTGCTCCCCAGAGACCTGCAAAACCTCAGCGGCAAATCTCTGGTTTAAACGCAGCAAAACCCCGCTGTCATCGGGTTTCTGGATCTGGTTGACAAGAGATGTGCCGCCGATATTCATTTGCCCTTACTCTTGATCCCTCTCCCCAGGGATCGATCTGACTGGGGAGAGGGATAGCGACGTAAACAATTTACCGTTTGAGGTTTACAAGCTCCTGGAGCATCTCATCCGAAGTCGTGATCACCCGCGAGGAAGCCTGGAAACCACGCTGGGCCAGAATCATGTTGGTGAACTCCTGGGCCATATCCACGTTGGAAGCCTCACGGTATCCCGCTACAATCGAGCCCCGCCCGCCAGTCTCCGCCGTGCCAATTTGAGGATCGCCAGAATTGAGTCCAAGCTGGAAAAGGTTCTCGCCCTTGCGGATCAGGCCGGTGGGATTGGTGAATTTTGCGGAAGCCAGTTGGCCGACCAGTTGCTTGAGCCCATTTGAGAAGAGCAAATAAACTTCGCCTGTATTCGGGCCAACATAGATATCCGAAAGTGAGCCAGCCGGGAGGCCGTTCTGGCTCGTCAATGAAATATTGCTGGTTTGTGAGAGCATGGTCACGCCGGTCATGTCCACTGTTAAGGCAATGTTCGCGGCACCGGTGCTGCCCGGAACAGTGATGGCAGTGGTAACTGCATTATTCGTCATCTGTCCCTGCGCGTCGAAGGTCAATGTCCCCGCCCCAGCGGCCCCGGCAGGACCGGTTACCTGGTATCCCCAGGTATTCGCGCCTGTCCGGGTGAATTGAACCGCGACGCTATGCACAGCTCCCAGCGAGTCATAAACACCCATAGTGGTCGTATAGGTTGTGCCGTTAGCGACTGACGAATCCAGGTTTCCGCCTAAACTGGCTGTCGAGGAAGCCTGCGCAAGGGTAGCATTGTCAGGGATAGTAATTCCTCCAATGGGTCCGCTCGAGTTGACCGTAGTCGCCCCGGCGGCTGCCATCCAACCCTGAACGCGCATCCCATTCGAGGCATTGACCAGGTAACCACTCGCATCGACGCTCAGCGAGCCATCTCGTGAGAAATACTGCCCATTCCCATTCGAGTAGATGAAAAACCCATCTCCCTGCATGGCCAGATCCAGGTTCCGGCCCGTGTTCTGCAACGATCCCTGGGTAAAAATCGGGGAAATATAGCCAATCTGGGCTCCCAGACCAATCTGAGTGGGGTTGATCCCGCCGGTCGTGCCAGAGGGCGGAGCGCCGGCATTCCACAGTTGGGCAAACTGATCCTGGAAGATGACCCGGCTTGCCTTATACCCTGTGGTGTTGGCATTCGCCAGGTTATCGGCGATGACGTCCATAAAGGACTGGTGGATATTCAAAGCGCTGATTGCGGTAAACATTGAGCGTAACATCGTATGCCTCCTGAGGTTTGGTTGAACAGGCTTCCTCCAAGAGGGCCAGCCTGTAGGATCGAATGAATGGTTATGTCAGGCTTTCGCCTTGATCACCGTACCGTCCCCCGGCCCGGTAGAAATGTCTGCTGGATCGGCAAACACGACGCTGTCGATCTTCGTAAATACGCCTTCACCCCGGTTGTTGGTATCCAATGCTGTCACGACAAGGCGGTTTTTCACGTTGACGATAAACGCCAGGTCGTCCATGAGCACCAGCGATTCCTGCCCTCCTTTCCTTTCGGCTTTCGTCACCGCGTTGTTCAGGCGGGTAAGGCCTTCATCGGTCAGGGAAATATTGCGGGTCTGTAGCCGCTTTTGAGCGTGGTTTGAAAATTTTATGTTTTGAGCTTCGGCCAGAGTTTGGGCAAAGCTTGCCTGCTGCGTCGTTCCGACCTGGTTGTGTGGACCTGGTTTAGGCTGGACCGGAGTGGGATAGACGTTCGGATCGATCCGCATTGGCTCAGCCATCTCTACCCTCCTTTGACCTCGGTGATTGCAGAGATCGGCACTTCGGTATCCTCGACCTGGAGCATGAGACTGCCATTGACCTGAGTCAGGCCGGTCACGGCGCCTTCGATGATTTTCCCGTGGCCGAAATCAGCTTTTACCGTTTTGCCGATCAGGCTGGATGCATAGATAAATTCATTGGAAACGACCATATTGTCCATGGCGCTCTTGATTCCTTGTAGCTCGGATAAGGAATTAAGCTGGGTCATTTGCGCCATCATATCCTTGTCATCCATCGGCTCCAGCGGGTTCTGGTGCTGCAGCTCAGCCAGAAGGAGTTTCATAAAAGCCCCTGAATCGAACCCACCAAACGTACTTGCCTGGACTCCGCTGGTATTGCTATTGGTAGTTGTGCCGCTCGCGACAGAATCGATTGAAAAGTTCATGGTTTCTCCTTTTTATGCTTGATAATCAATCAGTGTTCGACCAGATATCGGTTTTGAAATGACCGTCTCTACCTTCTCATTTCCAGCAGAGATCCCTTTTCCTGGTTTTGAACGACCGGCATTTCCCCGTAATGAAGAATGGGATTCAAACATCTGGCCTTTCGCCCCGTGCTGCCCAATCGAGAGCTGGGCAAGCTGGATACCGGCATTTTCCAGGGACTGTTTAAGCTTCGCCAGTTCTCCCTCCAGCATCTTTCCGGTCGCAGCCTGGTCCGCTGAGAGCACGACCGTCAGACCGTTCTGGCTGGTGGTCATCCGCAGATCAATCCTGCCCAGGTCTTCTGGATTGAGTTGCAGTCGGAGTGTGTTCTGCCGGGCCTTAACCAGGGCTTCCAGCGCCCCGCTAATCTGATTGATCACCTCTGTACTTTGAGCTTCCGCCATGCGGGCCGGCTCAAGAGCCTGGGACAGGTTGATCTCTTTTTCGCTGCGATACGAGGAAATTACCGCTGCGGACCCATTCAGGGTTGGTGAGGCAGACTTCGGTTTGACATCGGTTGTGGGGGGCTTGCTGGTCTCTACCTGGACACTTTGGACCTGTTTCAGGAATGCATCGCTGCCCGCTGCCTTAACTGTAGAGGAGGTTGCATTCTGAGGTGCCGTGGTGGAATTGACCTCTGCGGGGTTACTTTCAATCGCCGGGTTTACCTTCGTGGTCTGGGCCGGGTCGAGAATTTCTTTTAGATCGACTTTCGCCAATTCCTGCTTCTGGCCCTTTTCCTGGGTTATGAGATCCTGGAGAGGTTTCGATTCAATTCCTGGTTGCTGTTTTCCTATCGCTGTTCCTTCAACTGTTCCCTCGGCCTCACCGGCCAGATCCGCAACGAATTCGGCGGTCACCCTGGCAGCGAAATCATCGAGTTTCTGATGTTCTACTGCCTGGCTTTTTACCTGTCCGCCAGCGGCACTGACCAAAACAGGCTTCCCTGGCTGATCCGCTTCCTCGGCCTGTCCTGTTTTTTCTCCTAAAGCTTGCTGGCTGACCGGATTTGCCTGGACGGCTACCTGAGCTTCTGTTTCGACCGGATCCTTTTTCCCTTCGTCGATCTGCTTTCGGTCTGGTTCGCCAGCTTTTTTCTCTAACTGGTCCATCTTCCGGTGATCAGAGACGACATTCTTTGATCCGTGAGCTTTAGACTGGCTCTTTTCTGGGATATGGTCTTCAGCATGCGCCTTCTCATTCTGGTTCTGAAGCTCTTCCGCCTTGATCCTGGCCTTCATGGCTTCCTCAAAAAGCGATAGGCCGTTTGCGTTACCTTTCCGCCCGGAAAACTTGAGATCATCTGGGGCGGGCGGCGCCTGCGCCGCGAGTAGATGAGCTACATCATTCATGTTCACCTCGCAAGATATTTGAGAATGCCCAGCTTTGTGCTGACCGATTCAGTCAAAGCCTGGTACCGGATTGTATCCGCGGACATTTCAGTCATTTCCACGTCAACGTCCACGTTATTGCCATCTGCCCGGGTACTTCCACCAGTACGCATGCTTGCCAGAAATAAGGGCTGGTTAGCCTGGCTGGTTAGATGAGCAGCGTTCGTGGTTTCCATCTGGAGACCGGTCCCCTGCTGCATTGCCTGCTGCAATGTGCTCTCAAAGTTGACCGTTTGCGCCCGATAGCCCGGTGTATCCACATTGGAAAGATTTCGCCCGATCATCTGCTGGCGAAGGGCCAGGCCATCCAGGGCAATCTTGGCAGAACGAAATGCATCATCTGAAAAAATTGAATTTGCCATATCTATGCGCTCCTATTGTAGCTGGGCTGTAGATAACTCATGATCCGCTGGACGTAAACCTGGGTCTCCTGATAAGGTGGGATGCCTCCATAGCGATCCACCGCTCCAGGCCCGGCATTGTAAGCCGCCAATGCCAGTTCGGTATTCCCGTCATATCGGTCGAGCAGTTTCTTAAGCAGGCGGACTCCACCATCGATGTTCTGTTCCGGATCGAAAGGATCGCTGACCCCCAGGCTTCTGGCAGTCCCTGGCATAAGCTGCATCAATCCCATTGCCCCGGCTGAGGATACCGCGCGCTCCCGGTAGTTGGATTCAGCTTTGACCACGGCATCGACCAGGTTTGGATTGACCCCATATTTGTCCGACGCTTTTCGGATA
>Ga0335070_10000310_pt1 | contig 57041 bp, 47 predicted proteins | sample Lox_Sample_13_FD_206722 | JGI IMG/M metagenome (GOLD analysis project Ga0335070, IMG submission 206722) | Soil microbial communities from Loxahatchee National Wildlife Refuge, Florida, United States - Lox_Sample_1.3 | ecosystem: Environmental > Terrestrial > Soil > Wetlands | place: USA...
CCGACGCCGGCAACCACCGGGTGCAGAAGTTCAACTCCAAAGGCGAATTCCTGCTCAAGATCGAAGGCTCGGGAACCACGGAAGGCAAATTCTCAGAACCCGAAGACGTCGCCGTCGACTCCAAAGGTAACGTCTGGGTAGCCGACACCTACAACAACCGGGTCGAGAAGTTCAACGAAAAAGGTGAATTCATCAAACTGGTCGGCGTCGGGCAGCTCTCCGAAGACCAGGGGATCACGGTCGGCCCGGCCAACAACGTCTACGTCGCTAACTCCGAATCCAACAAGGTCGTCGTCTTCAACGAAGAAGGCACGAAGATCGGCGAATGGGGCAAAACGGGCTCAGGCGAAGGCCAATTCAAAGGCGCCGCGGCGCTGACGATTGACACCGCCGGCAACGTCTGGGTCACTGACATGGGCAACGACCGAGTCGAGGGCTTCACCCAGGGCGGCGAATACATCGGCCAGTTCGGCGCCTTTGGCACCGGCACCGGCCAGTTCGACTTCCACTGGTGGGACGGGATCGCCGCCGACAGCAAAGGCGACCTCTGGATTGCCGACATGGGCAACAACCGGATCCAGAAGTGGAAACCGCAGGTCGTGCCGCTCCCCACCTATGCCTCCTCCTTCTCGAGCTCAGGCTCCGGCGAAGGCCAGGTCAAATCCCCAGCCGGTGTCGAGGTCGACTCCGCCGGCAACATCTGGGTCGCCGACTCAGAAAACAACCGGGTAGAGGAGTTCAGCTCGGCGGGCAAATTCCTCTTCCAGTTCGGCAAATCCGGCACCGGTACCAAAGCCGAATTCCACGAACCACGCGGCATCGCCATCGACCCGTCCGGCAACCTCTGGGTCACCGACGCCGGCAACCACCGGGTGCAGAAGTTCAACTCCAAAGGCGAATTCCTGCTCAAGATCGAAGGCTCGGGAACCACGGAAGGCAAATTCTCAGAACCCGAAGACGTCGCCGTCGACTCCAAAGGCAACGTCTGGGTAGCCGACACCTACAACAACCGGGTCGAGAAGTTCAGCTCCAGCGGCACCTTCATCAAAATGGTCGGCGTCGGGCAGCTGCTCGAAGACCAGGGGATAGTCGTCGGTCCCGAAAACAAGGTCTACGTCGCCAACTCCGAATCCAACAAGGTCGTCGCCTTCAACGAAGAAGGGACGAAGATCGGCGAATGGGGTAAAACGGGCTCTGGCGAAGGCGAATTCAAAGGCGCCGCCGCGCTAGCGATCGACCCTACGGGGATCGTCTGGGTCACCGACATCGGCAATGACCGGGTCGAGGGCTTCACCCAGGCCGGCGAATACATCGGCCAGTTCGGCGCCTGGGGGACGGCCGCCGGCCTCTTCCAGTTCCAGTGGTGGGACGGGATCGCCTCTGACTCCGAAGGCAATCTCTTCATTGCCGACACCAAAAACAATCGCATCCAGAAATGGAACGCGGGCACAGTCAAAGCCGGGGTCGCCTCAACCGAAGTGACGATCGACGGCAAAGTCGTAGACACCTCGCCCGTCGGCTGCCAGACCTTCAACTGCACGGTCGCTCGCGAATTGACGCTGACCTCCTCGGCCTATGCAGTCGGGAACCACAGCGTCGTCGTCAAAACGAAAAGCGAAGGCGGCTTGACGACGACGAAAACGCTGCCGATCGAAATCCAGCGCGACACGACCAAACCGACGCTCTCGCTGAGCACGCCGCTGACGGAAGCCCCCGAGGGCTGGGTCGAACAGCATCGCTACGCCTTCTCGGCCACGGCGACGGACCCCAACGGCTCTGGAATCAAATCGCTCGTGCTCAAGGTCGACGGGGTTCCCGCGGAGTCGAACAAGAACGGCTGCCCAAGTGGAGGCTGCAAAGCGAGCCTAAGCGAAGCGGTCAACGTGGCCGACTACACCGGCGGGGCGCATACCGCCGAACTCATTGCCACCGACGGCGCCGGCAACTCGACCAGCAAAAAATGGACGCTGAACGTCGATCCGAAAGGAACGATCGGAGACGGAGAAGCGGCAAGGACGCTGGAAGCTATGGAAGCGACTAGCCCGGTCGTCGTGGTGGGAGAAGGCGAAGAAGAAGAGTCGGGAGAAGGAATCGAAGGGCTAATAGCCGGCCTGGAACTTCAGGAAGGGGAGGAAGGGCTGGAATCCGTCGGCGGAGGCAGTCCAATCGTGATCGCCGGGACCGAACGCGGACAGCCATGCACCGTGGGGATGCAGGCGCTCTCACCCAAATCCGGCGAACACGAAGAAGGCCCCGCGTTCGAAGAAGAAGTCGAATCCGGTGAAGTCCCCCCGGAACTAGAAGAAAAAACGGGCGAGGGCGGTGAGGAATCTGTGAGCTTTGTGCCGCCGGGCGAACCCCTTGCGGTGACGCCGACTCAGAGTGAGGGCAATTCATGCCAGCCAGCCCTCAGTAACCAGGTCGCCGCGATTGAATCCAATAGCCAGTCACAGGCGGATTCGATCACTCGCCCACTCTTCGAAGGGGCCGTTACGTTCGAGGCAATTCGCGGACCCAGCGCGCCGGAAGAATATTCCTGGCACGTTGAACTCGAAGAAGAACAGGAACTGAGTCTGCAAGATGATCAGCATGCGGTGATCAGCTATCCGGATGGGACAATTGCCGTCGCGATCACCGCAGAGCCAGCACACGACGCGACGGGACGAGAGGTTGCCACCACGCTCTCAGTGAGCGGCGACGGCACGATCACCCTACACATCCCGTATGGGAAAGGAGACGCGGAAGGGAAACCTTTTGTGTATCCGATACTTGCGGGGGCCGGGTACGAAGTCGGCCACGAAGAAGTGACCATTACTTATCCGTCTCCTCCGGAAGAAGGAGAAGAAGAGGTCGAAGCGACCAACGGATTTGGATCGCTTGAACTAATCACGTTTGGCCCGTCGATCCCCGACGCGGCCAACTCAGCGGATCAGCAGGCGCCGCCTCTCGCAATTCAGGCCATGCATCGAAGCTTTAAATTCACCTACTGCTGGCCACACCATATACCGGGTGTTCTGGGGCCACCTGGGGAGTTTGACCCCGGGTTCGGTGGTGAGGGCGGCGATGGTGGCGAGAAGGAGCAAACCGTATATAACAAGATTGTTCTCGCGGCGTCAGAATGCCATCGAGAAGATTTCCATGGCATTTACTGGGGGGTCACCGTTCATGGCTACTACAACTTCAAGGTTCACCATTGGGTCAGAGTCAATCCGGATCAGATAGGTTGTAATCACTGGGGCGAAGAACAGCCCATGCTGGACCATTGCAAAATGTCCAATTCGCTCCGGGTTCCAGGGCCAGTCAATGTCGTGGGTGAGTTCCGCTTTGCGGACGGGAAGGGAAGCTGGGCGTGGGGGGACAGGGCGACTTGCTTGTTCTGGGGAGGGGGCATCTTTCCCAGGACCCCACGGTCAGATGGCGGTCCATACGAACGCCCGGTGTTCTTCGAACCACGGGCTATAATCCCTAAAATGGGCGAATGCCCATGGCAGGATATGGAGGAAGATCACCACGTATGGGGGTAGGTGTACTGATGTTTGGCCGGTCGCAGGCGATGCGAGTCTTTGCGTTACTCGTTGGGGTGGCGTGCTCTATAGGCGTGTTTCTCGTCGTCGTGACTCCGAGTGGTGATGCCTCGGGAAGTAGGGACCCTCGGGGAGCCTTGCAGGGAAGACGGCAGGCACCGGTGGCACTTCAACTTGGAAGCGGAAGGCGGGGCGCCGTGAAGTGGGCGATTTGGGCTTTTCGAGGCCAAGGACCTCGGGGGGCTGTTCGTCCCTGCATCGAGGAATTCGATCAGGTTTACCGCGGCATAACTAGCGGCACGGATTGCGGTTCGTTGGCGCCTCCAGCGGCGGAACCCGCACGGACTGAATTCAGTGCGTCGCTGCCAGCTGGTAAACGGGCCGTGCGCGTTTCCATCACCGTAATCGGAATGACCTTCGCTCGGCGAGTGCACAAGGTTCGCTTGAAGATGAATAGTGGCCCTGATGTCATTCGCACTCCGGAGCTTCTGAGTCGACGTCGAGCAGCGATTGCCCGCGTTCGCCCCTTCAGGTATCTCGCCTTCGCTTTGGGGCGGGAGGCGTGTGTTGAAGCGATCACCGCGTTCGATGCCCGGGGAAATGAAGTTCTCGCCACGCGTCCGGAAGCCTGTCAGCCCGGATAGCGGCGCGAGTCGGGAGTGGGCGACGACGGCTGGTCGGGTTTCGGATCTGGCCTGAGTCCCGTTCTGCGAGCCTCGGTGTTGGCTGACGGCGCCCAGAGATGGCGGGTGATGCAGCCAGCGAGCATGCTTGCAAGCATTCCCTTGGAGTTCGAGGCCGCGACGGTTGGCTATGAGACTACGAATGACCTCGTTGATATCCGCGGGCTTTACAACTTGGATCGCCTCGGTGTTCTCCGCTGGGGTTCGGTCGATAACGACGTTCCGGGATCGATTTTCGGAGTCAGACGCGACTCTGCAGGGAGTCCAGCTCACGGAGCTGGGCTGGGAGTTCGTCGAGGCATGCGATGCGCCCTCTGATTAGGGATGGTGTGCGTTGGCTCAATCTCTTTCAAACTTGGTCCCGAGATTGGTCCCCAACTCCAGCGAACTCAGCCGAGCTCCCTGGACGCGATCGGCTCTGTGAGGCCAGATTCGGCTCGCTAGACACCTTCCGGCCGATCTTCTAATCCGACGGTCGCTGGTTCGAATCCAGCCGGGGGCACTGTTGGCATAACCTCTCCGCGGTGAGCGAGATGCTGGGCGGAGCTGGTCTGAGGGAGTCATCAAGCGCAACTCGGTCTAACGTGTCGGCATGGAGCTGAGGACGATTGGGGGCACGGGAGTCGAGGTGAGCTCTCTGTGCCTTGGCACGATGATGTTCGGCGGCTGGGGGGAGTCGGACCATGAGGCCGCGATTCGCATCATCCACAGAGCGCTGGATGGGGGCATCAACTTCATCGACACTGCCGATGTCTACTCGCGCGGCGAGTCCGAGGAAGTCGTCGGCAAAGCCCTCAGCGGCGGCCGCCGTGACGACGTCGTGCTCGCGACGAAGTTCCACGGTTCCATGGGCACGGGGCCGAACCAGCAAGGCAACTCTCGACGCTGGATCATCCGTGCTGTGGAGGCCTCGCTCAAGCGGCTGCAGACCGAGTGGATCGACCTGTACCAAGTGCACCGTTGGGACCCGTGGACGGATCATGAGGAGACGCTTGCCGCCCTCTCCGACCTAGTCGCCCAAGGCAAGGTCCGCTATATCGGTTCGTCGACCTACCCTGCGGCGCAGATCGTCAAGGCGCAGTGGGTCGCGCGTGACCGTGGGCATCGGCGATTCGTTTGCGAGCAGCCTCCTTACTCGCTGCTGGCCCGCGGGATCGAGGCGGACGTGCTGCCAGCCTGCCGGGATCTCAACATGGGCGTCATCACCTGGAGCCCGTTGAGCGGGGGATGGCTCTCCGGTAGGCAGCGGCAAGGGGTGAGTCCGCCGCGGACGCCCCGCGTGGCGATGAACCCCCAGCGCTACGACCTCGGGAAGCCTGGCAACCGGGCAAAGCTAGAAGTGACCGATTCGCTTGCGCGGCTGGCAGAGAAGGCAGGCATCTCACTCATCCATATGGCGATCGCGTTCGTCATCCGCCACCCTGCGGTGACTGCTGCGATCATCGGGCCTCGGACCATGGAGCAGCTCGAATCCCAGCTCGGCGCCGCGGACGTCGAGCTCGATGCCACCCTTCTGGATAGCATCGACGAGATCGTGGCGCCCGGAACCAACGTCGATCCCGGCGACGTCGGCTGGGCCAATCCGGCTCTGCTCCCGGCGACCCGTCGCAGGTAGCGACAGTCACGAACTTCCGGGCCAGGGTCGTTGCTAGGCTCGCGCTCGTGAAGGACCAGTCCATCGACGAGTGGCTTGGCGCCCTCGGTAGTCGCACTCCGACCCCGGGTGGTGGGGCCGCCGCCGCCCTGGCCGCCGCGACCGCGGCCTCGCTGATCAGCATGGTTGCCGAGTACACCACCGGCGAGCGCTGGGCGGACCGGTCCAAGCAGATGGAATCCTTGGGTGAGCGGGCGCGGAAGCTCGGTGGTGAGGCCGTCGGGTTGGCCGACGAGGATGCTGCCGCCTTCGCTGCGGTTGGGGACGCGTATTCAATGCCGAAGGCGACTGAGTCCGAGCGGGTGGCGCGTGATGCAGCGATCCAGACTGCACTGGCCTGCGCTGCTCAGCCTCCTCGCCGGGTGGGTGAGCTCGCGATCGAGTTGATCGGCCTAGCTGGGCCTCTGATCGAGTCCGGCAATCCGAACGTGATATCCGACGTCGCCGTTGCCGCCTCACTCGCCGGTGCGGCGCTGGAGTCGGCGATTGTCAACGTTGAAGTCAATGGCGGCGCGCTTTCCGACGAGCATGCAAAGCTTGAGCTGAGGCGCGCTGTGGGCTCGCTGCAGGAAGGCGTTGCCGGGGCGAGCGCAGTCGTCGCCCGTGTTCGTGCCGGTCTGTGGTCACGGTGATGATCAGGCTGGACGGTGACGGTGCCTCGAATGCGCTTCGGGAACAGGTGACGGATGCCGCTGCCGAACTGCGGGCGGGGGGCACCATTCCCACCCTGGCGATCATCCTCGCGACCGAGGACGGGGGGGCCGTCTGGTACTCGCGGGCGATCGGGACGGCGGCGGAGAAAGTGGGGATTGACTGCCGCCTCGTTTCCCTGCCCGCTGACGCCACCGAACCGGAGATCGGTGCACAGCTGGTGGAGTTGGCGCGGGACCCGGACATCCACGGCATGCTGCTGCAGACGCCGCTTCCCGACGGAGTCAGTGCCGATGCGATGGCCGAGCTTATTCCCGCCGGTAAGGACATAGACGGAATGGGGCCGCTCAGCATGGGCAGGTTGGTGCTCGGGCGCCCCTCCTTCCCACCGGCGACCGCTGAGGCGGTGGTGCGGCTACTGAAATGGCACCGGGTCGAGATGGCCGGCGCGAACGTCGTCGTGATCGGTCGCAGCGCGGTCGTCGGCAAGCCGCTCCTTCATCTGCTGTTGCGAGAGGACGCGACCGTCACCGTCTGCCACTCGAAGACGCGGTCACTGGCCGAGGTCTCCTCCCAGGCAGATGTCCTGGTGGTTGCGATCGGGCGACCCCGGTTCGTAACGGCCGGGTTCGTTCGCGGCGGCGCGACCGTAATCGACGTTGGCACCAACGCCGAGGGCGACGGCTCGCTCGTAGGCGATGTCGACGAGCACTCGGTCGAAGCGGTCGCCGGCGGGCTTACGCCCGTGCCAGGCGGTGTTGGACCGGTTACCACGGCGAGCCTGCTGCTACACACGGTTGAAGCGGCGCAGGCCTACGCTCAGGCCGACTGAGCTTCGCGCGCCCGGTGCTGGAGCTGTTCGAGCACTGGTTCTGCGGAAGACAATGAGATACCGCTCCGGTCGAGCGTCCAACCGTTCTCCGCGAAGTAGCGGATGGCTGCGGTGTCGTCGCCCCTGTTGCTCGCACGGTAGGTTCGATGGAGAGCTGCCAGCTCGGGCTCAAGGGAGCCGTGCGCCGCGGCCAGCTCGAGCGTCAGGCCTTCGGGCAGTTCCGTGAGCGCCCCGCTGCGAATCAAGAATTGCAGGAGGACGCGGCCGACGATGCTGGCGACGTGCGCTTCCCAGCGAGCGAGCCAGGCGTCGCGCAGGATGCGATCGAACACCAATGCCCGGGCCACCCTGGGTGCCAGGGGATGACTGGAGGCGGCGAGCATCTGCAAAGCGGCCACGTCGGCGGTGACCTCGCTGACGACGGCGAGCAACCGTCGCCTATGACGCGACACGTTCTCGGCATAGCCCTCGTCCGTCGCCCGATGCCCCCACTCATGGGCGTGGAAGGCGATAGTGCGCAATTCGCCAGGGTCCCGGGCGTCGCTTGGGTTCAGCCAGCCAAGCGCCGCGGCCACCGGCAAGGTGTGGGTTCGATAGAGGTACGCGAGGTGATCGGCAAGGACGATGCCGAAGCGCTGAGTCTCTAGCGGCTCCGACACTGCGAGGAGCTCCGGGAAGATCACATGGCCATGGCCGTTTCGAAGGGCGGCGCTCGAGGCCACGGTGTCCGCGAAAGTGACCACATCATGGCTGGTCTCGTGCTCGGGGAACCAGTTGGGCGTCCGGCTCGAACGCGACCTGAAAACCACTGCCTCCATGCCTCGATGTCCTGGCCAGGGACTACCAGGAACCAGCATGCGGGCGACGAGAACGTTCAGTTGCCCGACGCCGGAGAGGACGGTGAAGTCCCTGGCGACCGTGTCCGCGCGGAGGTCGGCCATTGGGCCGCTGCCGACGGCGGCGAGATCAGCCAATGCCAGTGAGGCATGCTCCCGGGCCCAGTCGGGGGCGTCTTCCAGCACCCGCAGGGTGCGGAGCTGATCGCAGCTGTCAGGCGGGAACTCATTGTCGGCATCCACCGCGGCGATGAGGGACCCCGACCAATCGCTAGCTGACTTACAGGCATCTTCATCCATATAGTCGAAGTTAGCTTATGGGTGAAAGAGATCTAGCGAAAGCGTTTTGGAGCGACGGCTTCGTTCTCGTCGAGAACGCATTCAGCAGCAGCGAAGTCGCCCAGGCAGCGGCGATCGCCAGATCTATTGAGAAGCGCGGACGAGTGATCGACCTCCCCGACGCACAGGGGCGCGCGACGCAGCTGGCAGTGGGGGTGCGGGCCCGTGACCACACCGAGCTGGCCGCACTGGTTTGGGCTGACCCGCTCGCCGGCCGGGCGCGCGCGCTGCTCGGCGACGAGGTGCGCCACCTGGACACGCGGGTTTCGCTCAAGCGTCCCGGTGCGGGCGGATTCGGGTGGCATCAGGAGTACCGCTACTGGAAGGGCCAGGGGATTCCCCGGCCGGACATCGTTTCAGCGCTGATCTACTTGGAGCCGGCGGCGGCAGAGAACGGATGCCTGCAGCTGATCAGGAAGTCCCACTTGGTCGGTCTACTCGCCCACGGGAGGGAGGGCGGCCAGGAGGTGGTACGGGATTCGCTTATCGCGGAACTCCCTGGGAGCTCGACGCCGACATATGCACAGGGCGCGAGCGGCACGGTTCTGTTCTTTCACTCCATGACGCTGCACTGCTCGGCCCCCAACGAGTCGCAGCGGTCGCGCCTAGCGCTCCTGGTGACCTACAACGCGCGCTCGAATGGCGAAGTGGGGGAGGCTGCTGGCGTGGGCTGTGAATCCGGGGCTCATCGGTGAGTGGTCTGCTGGCCCGGCGCGCTTGATACGCCCGCCATGCGCAGTCGCTGAAGTTCACGCGCAAAGGCGGGTTGAAGAGCAGCGATCACGCAGACGGCGGCAGCGCAGGAGACGAGTGCGCCCAGAGCGGCGAACCAGGTTGAGGCGACCTCCGCGCCGGAATGCCCCATGCCTGAATTGGCGATCGCAACAATCGCCTCACTCCCGAGCAAGAGGACGCCGAAGAACGCAAAGGTGCCCGCCGCCACGGTGAGCAGGAGATCCCGACGCGCAACGGAGTCTTTCGTTGAGCTCTCTACCTGAGCGGCGTCGAAAAAGGCGAACGCGGCAATCGCCCCGGCGACCGCGGCAGCCAAAAGGCTGGTGGTTCCCAGATTGAGACCAAAGGTCAGGGTGCCCAGCCCGGACTGGTCCGTATAGGTCTCGGACCGAAAGAGACCGGCCATCAGGCCAACCAGGTTTGCTGCCATGAAGGCGATGCCGGTCCAGCCTAGGAAGTAGTCGCGCCTTGCGCGCTCGCGCCGGGAAAATGCGATCGCCGCAAGGAGCGCGGCGATCATCAGGGTGGCGATGAACACGCCGTCGAGCACCCCTGCGACGCGGTAGGGGTGCGAGTGAGGTTCGGAGAAGTCGACTCCGGCCGCGAACGCGGCTGAGAGGAGCCCGAATCCGTAGGCGGCGGCGAGGAGCGCCGCGGCGTCCCGGAGCCCTCTGTGTCCGTCCTCCGACGGCGAGAAGAAAGCCTGCGCCGCGAAGAAGGCTGCCAAGCCCAGCACGAGGAACTGAAGGATTGCCAGGCACTCGGCGACATCGAGTCCCGTCGGATCGGGAGCGTTGAGGACGTCAGAAAGCCGGAAGGCGTGCTCGACCGCGTGGAGGGCAAAGGCGCCACCGAAGGCGAGCGCTGCCGACCCGAGCAGTCGATTGCGAGCTTCCACCGACCGACACTGTATTGAGAAGACCGCGCGCGTGCCCAGAGAGAACTGCATGTGTGTATACAAGCTTCCTGAACTTGGCTGGGGGCGCTTCGGGCGCCGCCGGTGCTCAGCCGCGCTTCCGAGCGCGCCAGACTTCCTCGCAGGGGAAGCGGCGCGCCCAGTCGAGGGCGACGCTCGTGGACTTCGTCCTCGCGTCGGAGGGCGGACGGACTTCGATCAGCTCGGTGAGCTCGAGGCCGCAGTCGCGGAGCAGCCCGATCATCTTGCCCGGCGGCAGGTGGAATTCGACCGAGTCCTCGCCGGGCCACTGGACTCGGTGCATGCCGAAGAGCGGGCGCAGGAGCCGGTCGCCCGCCGGAATCGTCTCGTCGTCGGGGCCGCAGAGGATCGTGAAGATCGAGTTGCAGAGGAAGACGAGCTCGCCGCCAGGGCGCAGGAGGCGCGCGGCCTCGGGGATCCAGGCGTAGGGGTCGCACCAGATGCTCGCCCCGTACTCGGAGATCGCGAGGTCGAAGGAGGCGTCGGGGTAGGGCACGTGCTCGGCGTCGCCGTGGAGGAGGGGGAACTCGATCCCGAACTCCGCCTGGAAGGCTCGCGCCGTCTCCAGCTGCCGTTCGGAGTTGTCGATCCCGACCGGGTGGGCGCCGCGCCGGGCCAGCCAGGCGGAGACGTAGCCGGTGCCGCAGCCGAGCTCGATCGCGTCGCGCCCCTCGATCTCGCCTGGCAGCATCCCGACCTCGCGCTCGGACACGGAGAAGATCCCCCAGGCCGGCTCCTCCCGTTCCCAGTTGCGCCGACCCGACTCGACGTATCTCTCCGCCAGCCCGTCCCAGAAGGCGCGGTTGGTCGCGACGTGCTCGGGGAGCTCGGCCATGCGCCGAGCCTAGCGCCGCCCAGGGTGCGTCCGGATGAGGGCACCGAGGACGCGTTTCCCGTGCGGTACGTTGCCGGCGCCCGCACAGCGCAATCACTTGGAGGACGTCGATGCCGGACACCACCTGCCATATGTCGATCTCGCTCGACGGCTTCGTCGCCGGGCCCGACCAGGGCCGGGAGAACCCGCTGGGGAAGCGCGGCAGGGAGGTCCATGGCTGGCACCTCGGTGACGAGCGGGCGAACGACGCCGACGCGACGGCGGAAGGGTGGCTGATGCGGCCGCGCGGCGCCTACGTCATGGGCCGCAACATGTTCGGGCCGATCCGCGGCGAGTGGGACGAGGAGTGGGATGGATGGTGGGGCCCCGAGCCGCCCTACCACGCGCCGGTCTTCGTGCTCACCCACCACGCCCGCGAGCCGGTCGAGATGGAGGGCGGCACCAGCTTCCACTTCGTCACCGAGGGATTCGAGGCCGCATACGCGCAGGCGCGCGAGGCGGCCGGCGAGGATGGCGTCGACATCGCCGGCGGTGCCTCTACCGTCCGTCAGGCGCTGGCTGCCGGAGCGATCGACGAGCTGACGCTCGACGTGGCTCCCGTGCTGCTCGGATCTGGCGAGCGCCTCTTCGACGGAGTCGAGTCCTTCGGGTTCGAGCCGGTCGAGGTGCTCCACTCACCGCTTGCAACCCACATCCGCTACCGGCGAGCGGGGTGAGGCGCGAGCCAGCTCCGCCTCGGTCTGCCGTCAGGACGGGTCAGATCGCTGCACCTCGGTGAAGAGGTCGCCCTGGGCTGCGGCCGATCCTGAGCGGCCGCCACCTGCACCACGGAGCACGTAGGCGATGCCGACGGCGACGATCGCGCCGGTCAGGGGGCCGGCGACGTAGACCCAGTAGTCGGAGAAGGTGCCGCTCACCAGGTCGGGACCGAAGGTGCGGGCGGGGTTCATCGAGGCACCGGAGATCGGGCTGCCCCAGAGGCCCGCGAGGGCGATGTATCCACCGACGCCGAGGGCGCCGAAGATGCCGATGTTCTGGGCGCCGGATGCGGTTCCGAGGATGACGCTGACCAGGCCCAGCGTCAGCAGCGCCTCCATCAGGTAGCCCTGCCCGTTCGAGTAGCCGCTGGCGACGTAGTTGGAGCCGAACTTCGCCGAGACGTCGATCACGCCGTGCAGGAAGAGCGCCGCCAGCGTTGCCCCGACCAGCTGGACGACGACGTAGCCCGGGACCCGGCGCCAGGGGAAGTCACCGCGCGCGGCGAAGGCGAAGCTGACAGCGGGGTTCAGGTGCGCCCCCGACACTTTCCCCATGAAGAGGATGATCGCCATCACCATCAGGCCGGGGGCGACCACCGCGGCGCTGCGGCCGATCGTGTCCGGGAAGGCTTGGCTCATCATCCCGCCGCCGGCGGCGACGATCACGAGGAGAAAGGTCCCGTAGAGCTCCGAGAACAGTCGCCGCCACTCCTGGTCGGGGTCCTGGAAGTCCCGCATCGGCCCGGTGACCTCGCGGTCGATCCAGGCGAGGATCCCCGTCTCGGTCGTGGTCGGGGGCACCGTCGGTTTCGGTTGTTCGCTCATAGTCCAGCCATCCTTCCGCCGCCCAGCTTCGGGAAGAACTGGGCGAGTACGCCGCGCAAGGCGGTGAGGGTCTCCTCGGTGGAGAGGTGCGCGTCGGGGTCGGCCAGCTCGGAGGGGAGCTCGACCCCGGCTTTCTTCGCCTGCTCGAGCATCCCGCCGCCGGCGGCTTTGCCGAGAGTGCTGAGGGCCTTGCCCATCTGTTCGACGTCGATGTGGAACTCCGGAACCGGCAGCGCCTCCACGTCAGGCCAGGTCTCGGGGTGGCGCGGACTCTCGCGCGAGAGCAGATGGTCGAATGGAGCGGCGGCGGCGTCGCGGGCGGTGAAGGCGTCGCCGAGTCCCCAGACCTTGCGCAGGGTGGCGATCATCGACGTGTGTCGGTGCTCGTCGTTGACGACGATGCCCTCGTCGACCCAGGGCGAGACGACGATCGCCGGCACCCGGTAGCCGGAGCGATCGAACTTGAAGTCCATCTGGCCTGCTGGTGCGCTCGGATCCGGCGGGGGGACAGGACCCGGCGCGACGTGGTCGTAGGTGCCGCCCGGCTCGTCCCAGCCGATGAAGAACAAGGTGTTGTAGGCGTTCGAGCCCTTCGCCGAGGAGGCCGAGCGGACCGCCTCGTAGATCCGCGCCAGGAACGCCTCGCCGCCGCGGATCGACGAGGGTGGGTCGGCGGGGATCTCGACCCCGGGGAGCAGCGCCCGCCCGCAGGCGGGGTGGTAGTCGCTGTGGCCGGCCATCAGGTTGGGCTCGATCAGGCTGAAGTCGGGCAGGGTGCCGTTGGCGGCGTCCTGCTCGAACTCCGAGTAGGGCACGAAGTTCGTCGCGAGGCGGTCCTTCAGCCGCGGCATGTGGATCAGGCCGGTGAAAGAGAGCGCCATCGGCTCCTGCGCATAGACCTTCCAGGTGCGGCCGTGCGCCTCGAGCCGCTCGAACAGGGTTTCGGCGCTGTTGCGCTGGGTGAAGTTCGAGACCGGGCTGTTGACGACGAAGCCCGAGGAGGTCGCGGCGGTCCAGAAGGAGCGGTTCATGAAGGTCTGCGAGGGCACCTCTGAGAACCAGTGGTCGAAGACGCCGAAGCCCCTGGCGATCCCGTTCAGCACCGGCACCTGCTCCGGCGTGTAGCCGGTCATGATCTGCGCGTACTCCTCGTAGCTGGGCTGGCGGCCCATCTCCGCGGTGAAGGTGCTGATGTAGTCGGTGACGAAGCCGTCCATCGTCGGCGCCGCGCCGGGCTCGGGCGCGTTCCAGGGGGCGCTGACTGCCTCGCCCATCTTGAACCTGTTCTGCTCTTCGAGGAGGTTGAAGAGCTGGACGTTGGTGTGGAAGTACTCCTCGCCCGAGTCGGGGTTGGGCGCATCCATGTCGGTCCCCACCATGTAGGGGACCGTTTTTCGCTCGGCGCCGTGCTCGGCCCAGTCGGGGATCGGGTTGCTCAGCTCCCTGCCGATCACGCCCTCGAAGGTCTTGCCGTCCTCCGGTCCGTACAGATGGCCCAGGAGGTTGTCGAACGAGCGGTTCTCGAAGAGCACGAGAACGACGTGGTCCATCGCCTGCGAACGATCATGGTTCATCGGGGCTCCTCGAGTGCGGTGGCGAGCGGTGACATTCGGCGGCTTGGAGAACCTAAACCACGGGGAGGGTGCCTGCCGTCCCTGCGATCGACCATGATTTGCGGTCGGCCTCATGAACAAACAGATCGTCAAACTCTTTGCCTTCATCGTCGTCCTCTTCGGCGTCCTCGTCGGCTTCACGTCCTACTGGTCGGTCTTCGACGCCAAGGCGCTGAAGGAAAAGGACGTCAACAAGCGGCCGCTGTTCGAGCAGCAGCAGATCCACCGCGGCCGCATCCTTGCCGCCGACGGCACCGTGCTCGCGATCTCCAAGCCCGAAGGGCACGGCGCCAACCTGCGCTACGAACGCCACTACCCCCAGGGCGCCCTCTTCGGCCACCCGATCGGCTACAGCTTCATGGAATACGGCGACTCCGAGTTCGAGCAGTACCACAACGCCGAACTGGTCGGCGAAGAATCGGAATTCAGCACGATCCTCGACGAACTGACCGGCCGCAAGCGGGAAGGCAACGACATCGTCACCAACCTCGACACCGGTGCGCAGGAAGTGGCGCTGAGCGATCTCGAAGGGGCCGGCTTTGGGGGCGTGGTTGCGATCGAACCGAGCACCGGCGCGGTCAAGGTGATGGCCTCGAACGCGCCGTTCGACCCGAACCGGTACCCGATCGAAAGCGAAAAGCTGAACAACAACGAGATCGAAACGCCGCTGCTCAACCGCCCCGCCCAGGGCCTCTACCCGCCGGGCTCGACCTTCAAGGTCGTGACCGCGGCGGCGGGGCTGGAAAGCGGCAAGATCACGCCGGAAACGACGATCAACGCCCCCGGCGTGATCATCGACGAAGGCCACGAACTGCGCAACGACTTCAGCCAAGATTGGGGCGAAATCTCGCTCGACACGGCGCTCACCAACTCGGTCAACACCTGGTTCGGCCAGCTCGGGCAGCGTGTCGGCCAGAGCCAGCTCTTTGAGCAGATGGAAAAGTTCGGCTTCAACTCCAAGCCGCCGATCGACCTCCCGTCCAACCAGGTCTACGAGAGCGGCGTCTACGAAAACGAACACACGCTGAGCCGCAGCTCTCCGGTCGACCTCGCCCGCGTCGCGATCGGTCAGGAGCGGCTGCTGGCGACGCCGCTGCAGATCGCGATGGTCGCAGCCGCCGTGGCCAACAAGGGCAAGCTGATGAAGCCGCAGATCTGGAACCGGGTCGTCGACCCCGATGGGCGCACGGTCGAGCACCTCGAACCCAGCCTCTACAGCCAGGCGGTCAGCGCCCAGACGGCGGCAGAGCTGACGACGGCGATGGAAGGCGTGGTCCGCGAAGGAACCGGCACCAACGCGGCGATCGAAGGCGTCCAGGTGGCCGGCAAGACCGGCACCGCGGAAACTCCCGGGAACAAGGCCTGCGGCGGCGGCACTGAAGAAAACCAGGCCTGGTTCATGGGCTTCGCCCCGGCCGACGAACCGAAGATCGCGATCGCCGTCTCGGTCGAGTGCACGCCCGAATTCGGCAACGACGTCGCGGCGCCGATCTTCAGGGACGTCGCCGAAGCGATCCTCAACGGGGAATAGGCGCGCCGGCGGATAGGATCGGCGGCATGGCCGATCGCGTACTGGTCCTTGGGGCAGGCTTCGGTGGGCTGGAGGTCGCGACCCTGCTCTCGGAGGGCAGCGGGGGCGAGATCGAGGTGACCCTGATCGACAAGGGCGAGGGTTTCACCTTCGGCTTCTCCAAGCTCGAGATGATGTTCGGGCGGGCCAGGCTCGACCAGGTGCGGGTGCCCTACGCGGGGGTCGACAAGCCCGGAGTTCGCTGGGTGCAGGAGACGATCGTCGCGATCGATCCCGAGGGGCGCCGGGTGACCACCAACGGCGGTGAGTACGAGGGCGACGCGATCGTGATCGCGCTCGGTGCCGACTATGACTTCGAGGCGACGCCGGGGCTGGCCGAGTTCGGCAACGAGTTCTACTCGTTCGCGGGGGCCGAGCGGCTCGGCGCGATCCTGCCCAGCTTCTCCAGCGGCCGAGCGGTGATCGGCGTCTGCGGGGCGCCGTTCAAGTGCCCGCCGGCGCCGAGCGAGTGCGCGCTGCTGCTCGACGACGACCTCCGCGCCCGCGGCGTCCGCGAGCAGTGCGAGATCTCCTTCGTGATCCCGCTCGGCAAGCCGGTGCCGCCCTCGCCCGAGACCTCGGCGGCGCTGGAAGCGGAGTTCGCCGAGCGCGGGATCGAGCTGATCGCCGGTCGGCGGGTCGCCTCGCTCGACGGCGGCCGCGGCGTCGTCGTCCTCGACGACGGCTCCGAGCTGCCCTACGACCTCTTCCTCGGCGTGCCAAAGCACCGCGCGCCCGACGTCGTCCTCGCCAGCGGCATCGCCGAGGAGGGCTACGTCCCGGTCGACCCGGCGACCCTGCGGACCCGCGTCCCCGGGGTCTATGCGGTCGGCGACGTCGCCACCGCCGGGGTGCCCAAGGCCGGCGTCTTCGCCGAGGGCGCCGCCCGCATCGTCGCCCAGGCGCTGCTTGCCGAGCTGCGCGGCGCCGAGCCCCCCGGCCGCCACCTCGGCCAGGGCACCTGCTACATCGAGTTCGGCCACGGCCGCGTCGCCAGCGTCGACATCGACTTCCTCTCCGGCCCGGAGCGGACCGGTACCTTCAACCCGCCCTCGGCGGCGCTGGTGGCCGAGAAGGAAGAGTTCGGCTCGAGCCGCCGGGCGCGCTGGTTCGGGCTCCCCGCGTAGCCCGCGGTTGGCGCTAGAGCCCTGGCGGGTGGCGGACGACGAAGCCGGCGTGGTCGGTGGGCATCAGGTGCCAGCGAGGGCCGCTGCCCTGGGCGTCGCCGACCGTGTCCCAGCGCAGGCCGGCGATCTCGGCGAAGGTGTGGGTGGCGTTGGCGTAGACGGTGATCCACTTGCCAGGACCGGGATCGCCCCAGCCCTCGAGCTCGCCCGAGGTGAGCGGGCGGGGGATCAGGCCGCCGCCGAAGAGGGCGAAGCTGACCGAGCCCGAGCAGTCGTAGCCCGTGGAGTACCAGGAGCCGTGGCCGCCGCCCCAGACGTAGGGACGGCCGACGATCGTGTTGGCGTTGTTGATCACGTTCTTGACCGCTTCGGGGGCGTCGGGGGGAGCGAGGGCGATGCCGGCGAGCAGGATCGAGGTCGAGCCGCCGCGGCTGTGGGCGAAGATCTCTTCGCGGCTCATCGCCGAGGTGTGGGGGACGTGGGTGCCGTTGGAGCCGGCTGAGGCGGGCGGCAGTTCGGAGGGGTCGATTTCGCCCCGTTCGGCGCGCTCGACCAGGGTCGAGGCGCCTTCTTCCCGTTTGCGTTCCTTGCTCTCCAGCTGCTCGATCCGGTAACGGGCGCCGAGCAGGGCGAGGCCGTTGCCGAGGGTGTCGACGGCGTCGCCGGCGCGGCTGCTTCCGATCGCGGCGAGGACGGTGCTGCCGAGCGCTTGCAGGCCGCTGCCGTCGCCCGGGGCGGAGGCGGCGGCGGCCGGAGTGCAGAACGGCGCTGCCAGCAGGGTCAGCCCGGCAGCCAGCGAGGCGGCTACCCGTCTACCCTGATAGCGATGCTTTGAGCTGTTCGAAGAGAGCCTCATGGCTGCTTGCTTCTCCCCGCGAGACACCTTAGTTACCGATTGTTGACTTCATCTTTGCGTTAGAACTCTGCGCCAGGTTTCGGACACGTGAAAATCCTCCTCGTCCCAGTCGCGATTCTCGCCTTCATCGTCTTCCTCATCGTGCTCGGCGCGATCGGGCTCGGCATCGCCTTCATGATCATCGCCTTCGTCGGCAAGGTCTGGAAGGTCGTGACCAGGGCCGAACGGCGCCGCGAACGGCGCGAAGCGCGCGTGCTCGACGCTTGAGGCGGGGGCGCCTCCGGGCCTTCAGCAGCGGTGGACGGCGGCGGCGCTCTTGACGACTTCGAAAGCGCGCCCGGGGATCCGCTTCAGCTGGTCGAGGTCTTCGTCGTCCCAGCGGCGGTCGCTGCTGCCGCTGAAGTACCAGTTGGAGCCGTTGTCGGCGACGATCAGGCCGTAGCGCTTCATCGCCAGCGCGATCGTCTTCGCGGCGCCGTGGAAGCGGCCGAGGCCGTAGCCGGCCTTCAGCCGCAGGCGCAGGCCCATCGGCGGCGCCGCCCGGTCGGAGGTGTCGCCGGCGCAGTGCGAGGCGGGGTGGACCCAGGCGTTTTGGGTGCTGTCGAAGGTGACTCGAATCGCGTGGTCGAGGTGGCCGGCGGCGACTTCGTCGTAGCGGACGAGGCCGGGGAAGATCGGCAGCCCGGCGGCATCGGCCGAGGTCCAGCCCTCGGGACGGCGGGCGGCGGAGCGCAGGTCCCAGCTCGTCCCCGAATCCGCGTTCCAGTGCGGTCTCGGCTTGGCGACGTAGAAGGCGCGGTAGAGCTCGTAGAGGCGGCAGGCGTCACGGTCGACGACGAGCACGTGGCGGTCGCCGTCGGAGCGGTTGCCGCCCTCGACCGGGGCGCCGGCCGGGACCGGGAACGGGCCGGGGTCGCTCTCGTCGCCGTAGGCGGTGTAGTGGACCGGGAGCTCGCGCTGGCCGGCGCCGACCACCGCGTAGGGGAAGCCGTATTCGCGCGGCGAACCAAAATCAGGGTGCAGGGCGGTGCCGCCGTGGGAGTCGATGTAGCGGATGTAGGCGGCCGAGCGCGGGTCGCGCGGCGCCTTCGAGACGTCCTGGTTCCAGGCTGCCTCGGTGGCCAGCGAGGGGGCGCGCGGCGAGAGCGAAGCCGGCGGGTCGGGGAAGACTTGGCAGGAGCCGAGCGAGGGGTAGGGACCAACGGCGGAGGCATGGCTCGCGATCCCCGTCAGCAGGCCAACGGTCAGCGCCACGGCAACCGTCAGGCTCCCGATCGCGCGGTTCCTTTCGGAACTATGTCGTCCGTAAGGAACCACGGGTTGCGATCAGGTTGGGTCGGTCGGGGTGCTGGTCGGCGGCCCGCCTTCGCGAATCGTCAGCTTGCCGATCTCCAGCTCCTCGACCGCGAGCTGCTTGATCGCGAGTTTGCCGATCGCGGCGCGGCCGATCGCCAGCCGCCCGACCGAGAGGCGGCCGATCGCAAAGCCGCCGATCGCGGCGGCGCCGATCGCCAGTGCCCCGACCGCGGCGGTCCCGCGGATCTGGGTGGCGATCGCCTGGGCACCGGTCGCGGTTGCGGGCCGGGCCTCGGGCTTGAAGACGGCGACCGACTTCGACTTTGACTTCGATCTCGCCACGCGTCAACCGTACCGTGGTTAGCCTCCCTGCCCGATGAGCGTGGACGAGCGTCCAACCCTGCTGGCGATCCAGCACGTCCCCTGGGAGACCCCGCACCGGATCCTCGACGCCTGCGGCGACTTGCACCTGCGCACGGTCAAACCGCTTGCCGGGCAGGAGCTGCCGGCCCCGGAGGAGGTCGCCGGGGCGGTGGTGATGGGCGGGCCGATGAACGTCGACGAGGTCGACCGCTTCCCGGCGCTGGCGGCCGAGCGCAAGTGGCTGGCCGCGGCCTGCGCGCTGGGGGTGCCGGTGCTCGGCATCTGTCTCGGGGCGCAGCTCCTGGCGCGGGCGCTGGGGGCCGAGGTGCGTCCCGGGTCCGGGGCCGAGATCGGCTTCGCCCCGGTCGAGGTCTTCGACGCCGAGGACCCGGTGCTCGGCGGTCTCGCGCCGGGGGCCGAGGTGCTGCACTGGCACGGCGACGTCCTCGACCTCCCCGACGGCGCCACCCGCCTCGCCTCCTCCGAGCGGACCGAGAACCAGGCCTTCCGCCATGGCGACGCCTGGGGTGTGCTCTTCCACCCCGAGGCCGACTTCGCCCTGGTCGAGGCCTGGCTCGGGGTCGGCGAGATGATGGACGAGGCGCTGGCGGCGCTTGGCGAGGACGGCGTCGCCGCACTGCCCGGCCGCGCCGAGGAGCTCGAGACCGACCTGATCCGCCGCACCCAGCCAGGCTTCGAGGCGTTCGCGTCCCGCATTTCCGATCCCGTGATTCCCTAGTCCGGCCCCTCCGGACAAAGGAACCACGAGCCGAGGGGCGGAGGGGCGTAGAGTGCTTCGCCGCGCAGGGGATCTGGGGCCCGGCGCAGCCCAGCGATGCCTCCAGCGATCTCGGTCAAATCCCTGCGCAAGTCCTTCGGCGAGTTCGAGGCGGTGCGCGGCGTCGACTTCGAGGTGCAGACCGGGGAGGTGTTCGGCTTCCTCGGCCCCAATGGTGCCGGCAAGACGACGACGATCAACATGCTCTGCACGCTGGCCAAGCCGACCGCCGGCAGCGCCACGGTCGCCGGCCATGACGTCGTCTCCGCCCGCGACGAGGTCCGCCGCCACATCGGCCTCGTCTTCCAGGATCCGACCCTCGACGGCTACCTCAGCGCCGAGCAGAATCTGCGCCTGCACGCCGAGCTCTACGGCGTCGAGCGGGCCGCGGTGGCGCCGCGGATGAGGCAGGTGCTGGAGATGGTCGGGCTCTGGGAGCGCCGCGACGGCCAGGTCCTCACCTTCTCCGGCGGCATGCGCCGCCGCCTGGAGATCGCCCGCGGCCTGATGCACTCGCCGCGCGTCCTCTTCCTCGACGAGCCGACGATCGGCCTCGACCCGCAGACCCGCAGCTCGATCTGGGGCTACATCCGCCAGCTGCAGGAGAGCGAGGAGATCACGATCTTCATGACCACCCACTACATGGACGAGGCCGAGTTCTGCGGCCGGATCGCGATCATGGACCACGGCGAGATCGTCGCCCTCGACACGCCACAGGCGCTGAAGGAAGAGGTCGGCGCCGACCGGATCCGGATCGAGACCGACGACGACGGCGCCGCGATCGAGGCGATCGGCGAGACCTTCGGGCTGGAGGCGACGGTCTCCGAAGGCGCGGTCAGCTTCGCCGTCCCCGACGGCGAGGAGTTCGTGCCGCGGCTGTTTGCCGAGCTCGGCGTCCCGATCCGCTCGGTCAGCCTCGCGCGGCCGACCCTCGACGACGTTTTCATGTCCCACACCGGCTCGACGATCCGCGACGCCGAGGAGTCGAGCGCGAAAAACCGGGCGAAGATGAGCGCCCAGATGATGGCGAGGACGCGGGCGTGAGCGACGCCGCCGCGACGCTGCCCGCCGAAGTCGTCCGCGTCCACGTCCCGGCGCGCAGCTGGCGCGGCGAGCTGCGGGCGGTGAAGATCGTCTGGTACCGCGAGCTAATTCGCTTCCGCAACGATCGGATCCGGATCGTCACCTCGCTGGTGCAGCCGCTGCTCTTCCTCTTCGTCCTCGGCGCCGGCCTGCAGCAGCTCTCTTCGGCCAGCACCCACGGCGTCGACCTGAAGACCTTCATCTACCCCGGCGTGCTCTGCATGGCGGTCCTCTTCACGGCGATGTTCTCCGCCGCCTCGATCGTCTGGGACCGCGAGTACGGCTTCCTGCGCGAGATGATGGTGGCGCCGGTGCGGCGCAGCTCGATCGTCGTCGGCAAGTGCCTCGGCGGCGCCACCGTCGCCGGCTTCCAGGGGCTGATCATGCTCTGCCTCGCCTGGACGGTCCACGTCCCCTACAGCCTCACCCTGATCGTCGGCGTCTTCGCCCTGCAGCTGCTGCTCGCCTTCAGCATCACCGCCTTCGGCGTCATGGTCGCCGCCCGGATCAACCAGATCCAGTCGTTCATGGGGGTGATGCAGCTGGTGGTGATGCCGATGTTCTTCCTCTCCGGCGCCCTCTTCCCGGTCACTGACCTGCCCGGCTGGCTCGCCGTCCTCAACCGCCTCGACCCGCTGACCTATGCGGTCCAGCCGATGCGCAGCCTCGTCTTCGCCCACCTCGGTCTCAGCTCCGAAGCCGAAGCGGCGCTCAACCCCGGCGTCACCTGGTTCGGCTGGACGGTGCCGACGGCGCTCTCCGTCTTCGTCGTCTTCGCTCTCGGCATGGTGATGCTGGGGATCGCGATCTGGGAGTTCAATGCCGGCGAGTAGGCTGCGGCGGTGGAAGTCGCGCTGATGATCGAGGGGCAGGAGGACGTCAGCTGGGACGACTGGCTGGCGCTCGCCTCGGCCTGCGAAGCGCACGGGGTGGGGACGATGTTCCGCTCCGACCACTACCTCTCGGTTGCCGATCGGCGCGAGCGCGGCTCGCTCGACGCCTGGGCGACGATTGCGGCGCTGGCGGCGACGACGGTGAAGCTGCGGCTGGGAACGATGGTCTCGCCGACGACCTTCCGCCACCCGGCGGTGCTGGCGAAGCTGGTGAGCAGCGCCGACCAGATCTCCGGCGGCCGGGTCGAGTGCGGGATCGGTGCCGGCTGGTGGGAGCGCGAGCACGAGCTCTACGGTTTCGACTTGCCGCCGATCGGCCCGCGTCTGGACGCGCTCGAAGAGCAGATGCAGATCGTCCGCGGCCACTGGGCCGAGGGGCCATTCAGCTTCGACGGCGAGCACTTCTCCGCCCGCGACCTCGACGCGCTGCCGAAGCCGGTGCAGCAACCGCGTCCGCCGCTGATCCTCGGTGGCAGCGGCGGGCCGCGCAGCCTGCGGATGGCGGCGCGCTGGGCCGACGAGTACAACGTCGTGATGTCGACGCCGGAGGAGGTCGCCGACGTCCGCGCCCGCCTCGACGTCGCCTGCGAGACCGAGGGTCGCGACCCGGCGACGCTGCCGCTCTCGATGATGACCGGCTGGCTGGTCGGCGCCGACGAGGCCGAACTGCGCGACCGCGCGGCGAGGCTGGCGCGCTGGAAAGGCGAGGAGGTCGACGGCGAGGCCTTCCTCGCCGCCGAGCGCCCGGCGACGATCAAGGGGACGACCGAGCAGGCGATCGAGCGGCTCGAGGCGCTGAAGGAGGCCGGCCTGTCTCGGATCATGGGACAGCACCTGCTGCACCGCGACCTCGACGCCGTCGAGCTGATGGGGCGGAAGATCGCGCCGGCGCTCGCCTAGCCGGGCTCGACGCTCGCATAGGATGGGAGCGTGACCACGAAGTACCTGCTGGACGAGTCGCAGATCCCCACCAGCTGGGTCAACCTGCTGCCCGATCTGCCCGGCGAGCCGCTGCCACCGCTCAACCCCGGCACCGGCCAGCCGGCCGGCCCCGAGGAACTGATGCCGATCTTCCCGATGGGCTTGATCGAACAGGAGGTCTCGACGGCGCCGGAGGTCGAGATTCCCGAGGAGGTGCGGGAGATCTACAAGCTGTGGCGGCCGACGCCGCTGATCCGCGCCCGCCGCCTGGAGCGCGAGCTCGATACCCCGGCCCACATCTACTACAAGTACGAGGGGGTCTCGCCGGCCGGCTCGCACAAGCCCAACTCCGCGGTCGCCCAGGCCTACTTCAACAAGCAGGCGGGGATCGACAAGCTGGTGACCGAGACCGGCGCCGGCCAGTGGGGCTCGGCGCTCTCGCTCGCCTGCCGCCTCTTCGGGATGGAGTGCGAGGTCTTCATGGTCGGCGTCTCCTACGACCAGAAGCCCTACCGGCGGGCGATGATCGAGACCTGGGGCGGCAGCGTCCATCGCAGCCCGACCGACCGCACCGAGGCCGGCCGCTCGCAGGCCGCCCACCCCTCCGGCAGTCTCGGCATCGCGATCTCCGAGGCGGTCGAGGTCGCAGCGACCCACGAGGACGTCAACTACGCGCTCGGCTCGGTCCTCAACCACGTCTGCCTGCACCAGACGGTGATCGGCCAGGAGGCGATCGCGGCGCTGGAGCTGGCCGGCGAGTACCCCGACGTCGTCGTCGGCTGTGTCGGCGGCGGCTCCAACTTCGCCGGTCTGATCTATCCCTTCGTCCGCGCCAACCTGCGCGAGGGCAAGGCGACCCGCTTCCTCGGCGCCGAGCCGGCCGCCTGCCCGACGCTGACGCGCGGCACCTACGCCTACGACTTCGGCGACACGGTCGGGATGACGCCGCTGATGCCGATGTACACGCTCGGCCACGACTTCGTGCCGCCGCCGGTCCACGCCGGCGGCCTGCGCTACCACGGCGACGCGCCGAGCCTCTGCGCCCTGGTCAAGGAGGGGATGGTCGAGGCGACCGCGGTGAAGCAGACCGAGGCCTTCGCCGCCGCCGTCCGCTTCGCCTCCTGCGAGGGGATCATCCCCGGGCCCGAGCCGGCGCACGCGATCAAGGCGACGATCGACGAGGCGCTGGCGGCGAAGGAGGCGGGGGAGGAGCGGGTGATCCTGCTCGGCCTCTCCGGCCACGGCCATTTCGACATGGGCGCCTACGCCGCCTACCACGCCGGTGAGCTGGAGGACCTCGATCTCTCCGAGGCCGAGCTGGACGAGGCGCTCGCCCACCTGCCGCAGGCGCCGAGCATCGCATGAGCGGCCTCGTCCTGATCGCCTACGACGGCTCCGACCACGCCAAGGCGGCGATCGGCGAGGCCGGCCGCCAGCTCGAGCCCGGCCGCCCGGCGCTGGTGCTGACGATCTCCGAGCCGATCGAGCGGCTGCCGTTCCTCGGCGCTGCCGGGGTCGCCTTCGACGCCGACTCGATGGAGACTCTGTTCGAGGCGGCGACCTCAGGGGCGGAGAAAACCGCCGCCGAGGGTGCTGAGCTCGCCCGCGCCGCGGGCTTCGAGGCCGAGCCGCTGGCGATCACCGGCGGCCCGGCCTGGGACCAGATCGTCGCCACCGCCGATCAGCGCGACGCCGACCTGATCGTGCTCGGCTCGCGCGGTCGCTCGGGGATCAAGTACGCGGTGCTCGGCAGCGTCGCCGCAGCGGTCGTGCAACACAGCAAGCGCACCGTCCTGGTTACGCACTCGAGTGTTTAGTGAATAAGTCTTAAATACTCAAACGTAGCCCGCAAATGGGGCTACGATGCCGCGCATGACTGACGAGAGCGCGGTGAACCTGACGGCGGGGGCGAGGTACCTCGAGCTGGAGGTCGAGCGGCAGGGCTTGGACGAGGAGGCCAGGCAGGTGCAGGTCGAAGTCCCCGAGGGAGTCGCTCCGCGCGGGGGCGGCGCTGCCCTCGAAGCTGAACTGGGGGCGCTGGGGAAGCTGCCCGGGGCTTGGGTTGGAAGCGGGTTCAACCTGATCGCCCGCCCCGACAAACAGCACAGCCGACCCTTCTTCCTCGAGCTGAACGCGACGACGGAGACGCTCGAGTTCACCCCGATCTCGGGGCCGATCCCGAACCGCGGCTCCCGGCAGGACGACATCTCCTTCCTCGGCCTCACCTACCTGCAACGGATCAGCGACGCGGTCCATGGTGGCGGCCTCCACATCGAGCCCGGGATCTGGATCAACGTGCCGCCGACCGAAGCGCCGCACGCGCCGGGGAGCGTCGTCCGCATGGCGACGGTCCCGCACGGCAACTCGCTGCTGGCCCAGGGCAAAGCCTTCACCGTCAAAGGTCCGCCGAAAATCGACACGATCAGTTCGACGCCGATCGTCGTCGGCAGCGGCAAACCGGTGAGCGACGTCGGCTACCTCGACCCCTACCTCAAAGCCAAACTGCCGCCGGGAGTCCCCAAAGGCTCGGTCGCCGATCCGAACCTATTCCTCAAAGAGGGAATCAAAGGCAAGGAAATCACCGAAACGGAAACTCTGGTGATCTCGACCAAGCCGGTCGGCGGGGTCGAGAACATCCCCTTCCTCGTCGAGAACGCCGATGCGCTCTCGATGAACGCGATCTTCTGGATCGAGACTCTGAAAACCGCCGAAGGCACGCTGTTGCAGCTGCAGTACACGCAGACCGTCCTGCTGCGCTTCGACGGAATCGACTGGCCGCACATCTCGGTCGCGACGCTGATCAAGTTCTGACACACCGACGGGACCCGGGGAGGGGCCATGAACGAACCATCCGAATGGACGCTCGAAGAATTGCACCTGCATTTGCAGGCGGCGATCGAGGTCGAGCTGATGACTCTGCCGCCCTACCTCACCGCGCTCTTCTCGCTGGTACCGGGCAAAAACGCCAAGGCCGCGGAACTGGTGCATTCGGTGGCGATGGAGGAGATGCTCCACTTCGCGCTCGCCGCGAACGTCTTCAATGCGGTCGGCGGCGAACCCAACCTGGCCGGGGGCGGCTACGTGCCGCGCTATCCGCTGGCGCTGCCGTTCAAGCGGCCGGGGGAAACGGTCGAGGTCGGTCTGCAGCCGTTCAGCACACAGGCGCTGGAAGTGTTCATGGCGATCGAGAAGCCCAACCACCCCGACGTCCAGCCGCCTGCCGCCGGCCCGGACGCCGCGCGGCCGCGCGTGCTGGAGCTCGCGGAAGAGTACGGCTACGAAACGATCGGGGCCTTCTATAAGGCGATCGAGGAAGGGCTGACGTCGCTAGACGCGCGCGGCAACATCTTCACCGGCGAGCCCAGCCGTCAGATTGGCCCCGAATTTTACGAAGGCGCCGGCGGCGGGCACCTGCTGGTGATCTCCGATCTCGCCACCGCGCTCGAGGCGCTGGAAGAGATCGTCGAGCAGGGCGAGGGCGACGTCGACAAACCGGGGCCGGGCGAAGAGTTCGACTCCGAAGGCGAGCTGGCCCACTACTACCGCTTCAAAGAGCTCTACGTCGGCCGCGAATACAAACCCGGCGACTCGCCGCTGGAACCGACCGGCCCCCCGATCGCGGTCGACTACACCGGGGTCTTCCCGATCAAGCCCAACCTGCGTGCCGAAGAACTGAGCGGCGCCCTGCAGAAAGCGGCCGAAGCCTTCAACGGCAACTACACGAAGCTGATCGACCAGCTGCAGGAAGGAATCGACGGCAACCCGGAACGGGTCGGCGCGGCGATCGAAACGATGATCCAGCTTGGGCGCGAAGCCGGGGCGCTGGTGAAGAAGCCGCTCGAAGACGGCAGCGGCCTCAACGCCGGGCCGCCCTGGCAGTTCCTCGGCGCGCAGCCGGCGTAACCGGCGGGAGCGAAGCGATTCCCTTCAAGCTGCCGATCTGGGATCCGCCGCCGGGGACCGAACCGGCGCCGGAGGAGAGCGCGCCGGCAAGCGCCGCGCCTCCGGAGGACGCGCAGACGCCCTTCTACGCGCTCTCGGCGACGCTGACCGGGTTCGGCGAGATCGAGCTGCGCGGCGGCGGCGTCGGCGACGCCTATCTCGCCTTCCTGCTGCGGGTCTTCCCCGCGGTGATGCCGGAACTGCTCAGCGCCTGGGGCACGGTCGAAGCGCGCTACCCGCCGGGCCTGCGCGAGAAGGGCCTGCGCGAACTGATCCTCTCCGAGCAGCGGCTCGGCCCCTTCGCGCGCGCCCTGCTGCAGCTCTGGTACACGGGAGTTTGGCCGCCGATGAGCGCAGCGTGGTCGCTCGAAAACGGCAACCACCGGGATGCCGAGGAAGGCTCGCTGCTCGCCATCGGCTATCCGCAGGGTCTGGTGTGGAGGGCGGCCGTCGGGATCCATCCCCAGGCGGTGCGTCCGACCGGGTTCGGCAGCTGGGCGCTGGCACCGGAGGAGGGCTAGGCGTGGAGGAGATCTTCGACGTCGTCATCGTCGGTGCCGGGATCACCGGCGCGATCATCGCCGCCGAAGCGGCCGACGCCGACCTCAGCGTCCTCGTGCTCGAGGCCGGGACGGATCAGGCCCGCACCTTCGCCGGCTACCGGGAACAGCTTCGAACCTTCTACGGCGCCCCCTTCAAGACGCCCGAGGCACCCTACGCCTACAACCCCAACGCACCCGAGCCCGACATCCCGGGGTTGCCCACCCCCGGCGCCGACTACTTCGTCGAGAAGGGGATCCCGTTTGGCAGTACCTACGCCCGCGCCGCCGGTGGCACGACGCTGCACTGGCTCGGCACCTGCTTGCGGATGCTGCCCGAGGACTTCGACACCAGGAGCCGCTTCGAGCGGGGCCTCGACTGGCCCCTCGGCTACGACGACCTCGAGCCCGACTACCGCCGCGCCGAGCTGGAGATCGGCGTCTCCGCCGACGTCGCCGACCAGAAACACCTCGGCGTCGAGTTTCCGCCCGGCTACGACTACCCGATGGAGCGGATCCCGCCGAGCTACCTCGATGAGTGGCTCGGCACCTCGCTGAACGGGATGACGGTGGAGCTCGGCGGCGAATCCCTGGAACTGCTGGTGCGCAACACCCCGGTCGGCCGCAACTCGACGCCGCGGGCGGGCTATAAGCCCGTCGGTGCCGTCGACCACGGCGAGGGGTTCGCGCCCCCGACGGTCGGCCAGGCGCTGGCCCGCGACCTCGGCGAGCGCTGCCAGGGCAACTCGGCCTGCGTGCCGATCTGCCCGGTCCAGGCCAAGTACAACGCGATGAAGACCCTGACCAGGGCGGCCGACCGCGGCGGCGTCACCATCGTCACCCAGGCGGTCGCCTCGCGGGTGCTGACCTCGGGACGCAAGGTGACCGGGATCGAGTACCTCCGCTACGAGTCCCCCGGCTCGCCGCAGGCCGAAAAGCACCTCGCCCGCGGCCGCGCCTACGTCCTTGCCTGTCACGCGGTGGAGAACGTGAAGCTGATGCTCGTCTCCGGGCTGCAGGCCAAGAACGGGCTGGTCGGCGCCTACCTGCAGGACCATCCGGTGCTGCTGCGCTGGGGGTTGGCGCCGAAGCAGGTCGGCGCCTACCGCGGGCCGCTCTCGACCGCCGGGATCGAGGACATGCGCGGCGGCCGCTTCCGCGCCCGCCACGCGCCCTTCCGCGTCGAGCTCGGCAACGACGGCTGGCTGTGGCCGACCGGGGCGCCGGACTCGAACGTCGCCGAGGCTGTCGCCGAAGGCCAGTTCGGCAGCGCCCTGCGAGCGACCATGCGCGACCAGCTCGGGCGTCAGTTGCGGATGGGTTTCCTGATCGAACAGCCGCCGGACGTCCAGAACCGGATCGGCCTCGCCTCCCGGAGGGACGCCCTCGGGCTGCCGCGGCCGGCCCTCACCTACAACCTCGACGCCTACGTTCTGGATGGGATGACGGCGGCGACGGGCGTGGCGAAGAAGCTGTTCGCCCGCGCCGGGATCGAGGACCACACCGATCCGGTCAAAGGCCTGGGCTTCAAGCAGCAGTGGGGCGGCCAGACCTTCGTCTGGGCCGGGGCGGGCCATTTCGCCGGCGGCCACTGCATGGGCGCGAGCGCGGGCGACTCGATCGTCGACAGCGAGCAGCGCTCCTGGGACCACGACAACCTCTTCGTCGCCGGGCCAGGGAGCATGCCCACGATGGGGACGGCGAACCCGACGCTGACGGTCGCCGCGCTTGCCTTCCGCACTGCCCGCAACCTGATCGCCGAACCGGAACGGGCGCGATGAGGCCGTCGGAATGGGACGTCGCTCGCCTGCGCGAGCACCTGAAGGGAGCGGTCGAGCTGGAGTTGCTGACGATCCCGCCGTACCTGACCGCGCTCTACTCCCTGCATCCCGGCAGCAACGAAACCGCGGCCCTGGTCATCCGCTCGGTCGTGGTCGAGGAGATGCTGCACCTGACGCTCGCCGCCAACGTCCTCAACGCGGTCGGCGGCGCCCCGGAGATCACCAACCTCAAGCGTGTCCCGCGCTACCCCTCGCAGCTGCCGTTCCACAAACCCCCGACCTTCGAAGTCGGGTTGCTGCCCTTCGGCGATACCGCGCTGGACACCTTCCTCGCGATCGAGAACCCGACCCATCCCAACGTCGCGCCGCCGCCCCCCGGCGAGGAGGCGACGGTGCCGCGGGTGACCGAGCTGGCCGAAGAGGAAGGCTACGAAACGATCGGCGCCTTCTACAAAGCGATCGAAGAAGCGTTGCGGGCGCTGGATCGCAAGGGCGGGCTCTTCTCCGGCCCCAGATCGCGGCAGATTACGCCCGAGTACTACTACGCCAGCGGCGGCGAGGTGATCGTCGTCGAAGACCTGGCCAGCGCGATGACAGCGCTCGAGGTGGTCGTCGAGCAGGGGGAGGGAGAGGTCGACAAGCCGGGACCGGAAGAAAAGTTCGACCCCGAGCACGACCTGGCCCACTTCTACCGCTTCAAAGAGCTGCGGATGGGGCGTCGCTACGAACAAGACGATCAGCCAGACGTGCCAACCGGGCCGGCGATCGACATCGATCTGGAGGCCGTTTACCCGATGAAACCGAACCTGAAGACCGCAGATCTGGGCGGCGAGCTGAAGGGCGCCGCCGAAGCCTTCAACCGAACCTGGAGCACGCTGCTGCGCGAAGTGCAGGACGGGATCGACGGGCGGCCGGCGGCGCTGGGTCCGGCGGTGGCGCGGATGTTCAGGCTGCGCGACGCGGCCGAGCTGCTGCTGGCGGTGCCGCTGCCCGACGGCAGTGGCGAGAACGCCGGCCCGACTTTCGAGTACCGCGCCTGACTCAGCCGATAGCCTCGCGGCATGCTGATCGAGGGAGATGCGCTGGAGCGGCCGGCGCCGCCGCTGGAGGACCTGCTGGCCGCCGGCCTCGCTGCCGGCCCGGAGCGTACGGCGCTGGTTTCGGCGGTCCGCTCGCTGAGCTGGGCTGAGCTCGAGGAGGAGAGCGATCGCCTCGCGGGCGGCTACCGGGGGCTGGGGCTGGAGCCGGGCGACCGGCTCGCCTCGCTGATGCCGAACCGGATCGACCTCGCCGTCCACTACCTCGCCTGCTTCAAGGCCGGCCTCGTCGCGACCCCGCTCAACTACCGCTACACCCACCGCGAGATCGACCACGCGCTGGGAGTCAGCGGCGCCCGGGCGCTGCTCGCCCACGCCGAGCGCGCGGGGGACGTCGCCGCCAGTGAGCTGGCCGGCGCCCTCGAGATCGGCGTCGTCGAGTACTCCGACGAGGGCGGCGGCGAGCTCGGCGAGCTGCTCGCCAGCGCGCCGCTGGAGCGGGTGGTCAACGACCCGGAGAGCCCGGCGGCGATCTTCTTCACCTCGGGCAGCACCGGTCCGGCCAAGGGCGTCACCCACACCCACGAAACCCTGCGCTGGATGATGGCCAGCGCCGGCGCCGCCTTCGGGCTCGGCGCCGAGGACGTCTTCCTTCCCGGCTCCTCGATGTCGCACGTCGGCTCCTTCCTCTGGACGCTCTCGACGCTCTCGATCGGCGGCCGGGTCGTCGTCACCCGCAGCTACGACGCGCACGAGATCCTGCCGCTGCTGCGCTCTCAGCAGCCGACGGTGCTGGCGATGCTCCCGGCGGCGCTGGCGGCGCTGATCCGCGACCACGACCTCAGCCAGGGCGACTTCGCTTCGCTGCGTCTCTGCCGTGCCGGCGCCGACAAGGTCTCGACCGAGCTGCTGGCCGAGTTCGCGGCGCTCGCCGGCTTCCCGATCGACGAGGGCTACGGGATGACCGAGGTCGGGGTGGCGACGCTGAACCCGCCGGCGGGCCCGATCAAGCAGGGCTCGATCGGGCCGCCGGTCGCCGGCTTCGGCATCTCCCTACGCGACGAAGACGGCCAGTCGGTGACCGAGGCGGGCATCGTCGGTCGCGTCTGGATCCGGACCCGCAGCCGCATGCTGGGCTACTGGGAGGCGCCCGACGCGACCGCTGAGGTGCTCGAGGGCGAGTGGCTGGACTCCGGCGACCTCGCCCATGCCGACGAGGACGGCTACCTCTGGTTCTTCGGCCGCAAGAAGCAGGTGATCGTCCATGACGGCTCCAACATCAGCCCGCTCGAGGTCGAGGCGGCGCTCGCCGAGCATCCCTGCGTCGGCCTCGCCGGCGTCGTCGGCGTCGACGACGTCGTCCATGGCGAGAACGTCCGCGCCTACGTGACGTTGCGCGAGGGCGCCGAGCGGCCCTCGAGCGCCGATCTGGCCGTCTTCTGCCGCGACCGCGTCGGCTACAAGGCGCCCGAGGAGATCGTCTTCCTCGATGAGATGCCGCTCAACCCGACCGGCAAGATCGATCGCGTCGGCCTCAAGGAGATGGCCGAGGACCACCTCCACCCGCACGGCCTCTCGTGAGCGCCGACGGCGCCTCCCCAATCCCCGGTCCGCCGGCGGCGATCAGCTTCGACTTCTGGAACACGCTCGTCGCCGAGCCCGGCGGCAAGATGGCGGCACTGCGCCGCGAGGCGGTGATCCGGGTCCTGCTCGAACACGAGGTCGAGCTCGAGGAGGGCGTCCTGGACGCCCACCTGGCGGCGGCGCAGGCACTGCAGGACGCCGCCTGGAAGCGGACCGAAGCCTTCTCCCCTGCACAGGCGGCGCGCCATGTCGCCGACTCGATCGAGGGGCTCGGCGCCGGTGGCAAGGAGCTGATCGAAGAGGCGATGATGAACGCCGGCGCCGCCGCCGAGGTGCAGCTGACTCCGAACGTGCCCGAGACGGTCGCGGCGCTCGCCGCCGGCGGCATCCAGCTCGGAATCGTCTGCGACGTCGGCCTCACTGGCTCACCTCACCTGCGCGGCTTCCTCGACGCCGCCGGCGTCCTGCGCCACTTCCGCGGCTGGGCCTTCTCCGACGAGGTCGGCCACTTCAAGCCATCGCCCGAGATCTTCCGCCACATGCTGGGCCAGTTCGAGCTCGGCGAGGCCGCCGTCGTCTGGCACGTCGGCGATCTGCGCCGCACCGACGTCGCCGGCGCCCGCGGCAGCGGCATCGTCCCGATTCGCTACCGCGGCATGGACGACGACGACTCCGATGCGGCCGAGGCCGACCTCGTCATCGACGACCTCGCCGACCTCGTCCCGCTGGCGCTGGGCTGAGGCGAGCGTCGGTGCCGGCTAGCCGGCGCGGATCTTCTGGGCGGCGTGGCAGTCGCCCTTGACCGGGCGGTTGCGGGGGTCGCCGGAGTAGCTGACGACGAGGCGGTAGAGGCCGTGCTTGGTCGCCAGGTATTCGGCCAGCGGATGCGGTCCGTTCGCCTTGACGGTGACGGCGCCGTCGAAGACCGGCTTGCGCGAGCAGTTGGCGTCTCCGGGCCGGAAGAGACGGAAGCTGATCGAGCCGGAGGGGGACGCGGCGCCGGCGAGCCGGGCTGCGATCGAGATCCGGCGAGGGGTCTTCAGCTTGGCGCTGGGCTTCAGCTTCGGCGTCGACTTTTCGACCTGGACCGTCTGCCCGGGCTGGTCGCAGGCCTGGCTCGCGCTCTGGTTGGCGGCGTCGCCCGAGTAGATCGCGACGAAGCTGTAGCTGCCGGGGAGTGGAGCGGGGAACGGGTCGGAGAGGATGGTGCCGTTGCCGGAGACGCCGACGGTGTCGATTGCGAACGGTTTAGCGCAGCTCGTTCCCTTCGGGCCGTAGACCCGGAAGCTGATCGTGCCCCCGGGCGCGAAGCCGCCGCTCAGAACCGCCGCCATCCGGAACGGGATGCTGACTTTGGCGCGGCCCTTGACGCCGCCGCTGATCGAGGGTGCGGCCTGCAGGACCGCCGAGGTCGCCGCGCCGCACCCGGTTTTGGTCGCGTTGTGATGGGGGTCGCCCGAGTAGGCGACTGTCCAGCGGAAGGCGCCGACCCGGGTCGGGGTGAAGGCGGCGGAGGTGTAGGAGCCGTTGCCGGCGACGGCCACGCTCGAGCTGAAGGCGGGCGTGCCAGAGCAGCCGGTGTCTTCCGGCGGGTAGGCGGCGAAGGTCAGCTGCCCGCTCGGGATCGCGCCTTTTTCGATCGTCGCGGTCGCGGTCAGCGGGATGCCGACGGTGCCGCTGCCGGCGGAGGCGCTGAGGGTGACGTTGAGGACCCCGACCGCCGAGGACTGGTTGGTTGAGCCGCAGGGCAGGCTGCGCGCGTTGTTGTCGCCGTCGCCGCTGTATTCCACGGTCCAGGCATAGAGGCCGGCGGGGGGCGCGAACCCGGCCGGGGCGTAGCTGCCGTCGCCGTTGACCGCGACCGCTTTTTCGTAGAGGGGGACGGGGCCGCAGCTGCCTTCGCCGGGTCCGTATGCGCGAAAGAGGAGCTGGCCGCTGGCGTTGAAGCCGCCGCTGAGGGTGACGTTGTCGGTGATCGTCGAGCCGACGGTGACGGTCGATTCGGCGGTGCCGCTGAGGACCGGCGAGGCCTTGGCGACGGTCGAGGTCTGGTTGGCGGCGCCGCAGCCGGTTCCGGTCGCTTCGTTGTTGCCGTCGCCGGGGTAGGAGGCGATCCAGCGGTACTGACCGGCGTGGGGGGTCGGGAAGTCCGGCGAGGTGGCGTGTCCGGAGACGACTTCTGCCGTTTTCGTCGCCAGCGGCGTCGTGCAGGTGGTGTCGCCGGGACCGAAGACTTCGAAGGTGACTTCGCCGCCCGGTGAGAAGCCGCCGCTGAAGGTCGCTTCGTCCTTGATCGTCGAGCCGACGGTCGCGTTGGTCGCGCTCCCGGAGAGGGTCGGGGCCGCCTTCGAGACCGCCGAGACCTGGTTGCCGGAGCCGCAGCCGGTTTCCGCCGCTTCGTTGTCGCCGTCACCCGGGTAGGAGGCCTTCCAGCGAAACGCTCCGGTCGTCTGCGGCGAGAAGTCGGGCGAGGTTGCCTTCCCCGAGACGATCGCCGCCGTTTTCGTCGCCAGCGGCGTCGTGCAGGTGGTGTCGCCGGGACCGAAGACATTGAAGGTGATTTCGCCGGGGGGGGAGGAGGCGCCGCCCAGCGTCGCTTCGTCTTTGATCGTCGCGCCGACGACGGCGTTGAGGGTGGCAGTGCCGCTCAACGTCGGCGCGGCCTTGGCGGCGGTCGAGGTCTGGTTGGCGGCGCCGCAGATCGTGTCGATCGCCTGGTTGTTGGCGTCGCCGGGGTAGGACGCGGTCCAGCGGTATTCCCCAGCGTGGGGGGTGGTGAAGGTGGGCGAGGTGGCGTGGCCGGAGACGATCGGAGCCGTTTTCGTCGCCAGCGGGGTCGAGCAGCCGCTGTCGCCGGGCCCGAAGACCTTGAAGGTGATTTCGCCGGCGGGGGAGAAGCCGCCGCTGATCGTCGCTTCGTCTTTGATCGTCGCGCCGACGACGACGCTTGGCGTCGCGGTCCCGCTGAGGGCCGGGGAGGCTTTGCTGACCGTGGAGGTCTGGTTGGCGGCGCCGCAGGTCGTTTCAACGGCTTCGTTGTTGGTGTCGCCCGGGTAGGACGCGGTCCAGCGGTATCCGCCCACGGTCTGCGGGATGTAGGAGGGCGAGATCGCGTGGCCGGAGACGATCGAGGCGGTTTTCGTCGCCAGCGGCGTCGCGCAGGCGTTGTCGCCGGGACCGAAGACCTTGAAGGTGATTTCGCCGCCGGGAGAGAAGCCGCCGGTCAGCGTCACTTCGTCCTTGATTGCGTTGTTGACGACGGCATCGCTGGCGAGCGCGGTGACGCCGGGGCTCGCTTTGGCGACCGTCGAGGTTTGGTTCACCGCCCCGCATGCGGTTTCGGCCGCTTCGTTGTTGGCGTCGCCGGGGTATGACGCCGTCCAGCGGAACTGCCCGGCCTGGGTGGTCGTGTAGTTGGGCGAGGTGGCGTGGCCGGAGACGATCGAGGCGGTTTTCGTCGCCAGCGGCGTCACGCAGCCGCTGTCGCCGGGACCGAAGACCTTGAAGGTGATTTCGCCGGCGGGGGAGAAGCCGCCGCTGACGGTGACTTCGTCGTGGATCGTGGCGCCGACGGCGGCGTTGGAGGCGGTGCCGCTGAGGATCGGGGACGCCTTCGAGACCGTCGAGCTCTGGTTTGCCGCACCGCAGACGGTTTCGGCCGCTTCGTTGTTGGCGTCGCCGGGGTAGGACGCGGTCCAGCGGTATCCACCCGCGGTCTGGGCGGTGAAGTTCGGAGAGGTGGCGTGGCCGGAGACGATCGAGGCCGTTTTCGTCGCCAGCGCGGTCGTGCAGGTGGTGTCGCCGGGACCAAAGACTTTGAAGGTGACTTCGCCGGTAGGAGAAAAGCCGCCGCTGAAGGTGACTTCGTCTTTGATCGTCTGGCCGACGACGGCGTTGAGGGTGGCGCTGCCGCTCAGGGTCGGTGCGGCCTTGGCGACGGTCGATGCCTGGTTGGTCGCCCCGCAGGTCGCTTCCGCCGCCTGGTTGTTGCTATCTCCGGGATACGAGGCCGTCCAGCGGAACTGCCCGGCCTGCGTGGTCGTGTAGTTGGGGGAGGTAGCGTGGCCCGAGACGATCGCCGCCGTTTTCGTCGCCAGCGCGGTCGTGCAGGTGGTGTCGCCGGGACCGAAGACTTTGAAGGTGATTTCGCCGCCGGGGGAAAAGCCGCCGCTGACGGTGATTTCGTCGTGGATCGTGGCGCCGACGGCGGCGTTGGAGGCGGTGCCGCTGAGGGTGGGGGAGGCTTTGGTCGCCGTCGAGGTCTGGTTGGCCGCCCCGCAGGTCGCTTCCGCCGCCTGGTTGTTGGTGTCGCCGGGGTATGACGCGGTCCAGCGGAACTGCCCGGCCTGCGTGGTCGTGTAGGTGGGCGAGGTGGCGTGGCCAGAGACGATCGAGGCCGTTTTCGTCGCCAGCGGCGTGACGCATCCGCTGTCGCCGGGGCCGAAGACCTTGAACGTGATTTCGCCGCTGGGGGAGAAGCCTCCGTTCACCGTCACTTCGTCTTTGATCGTCGAGCCGACGACGACGCTGGCGGTGGCGCTGCCGCTCAGAGTCGGCGCGGCTTTGGCAACGGTCGAGGTTTGGTTTACGGCTCCGCAGGCGGTTTCCGCCGTCTGGTTGTTGCCGTCCCCCGGGTAGGTCGCGGTCCAGCGGAACTGCCCCGCCTGGGAGGGGGTGAAGGTCGGCGAGGTCGCCTTCCCCGAGACGATCGCCGCCGTTTTCGTCGCCAGCGCGGTCGTGCAGGTGGTGTCGCCGGGACCAAAGACTTTGAAGGTGACTTCGCCGGTAGGAGAAAAGCCGCCGCTGATCGTCGCTTCGTCTTTGATCGTCGAGCCGACGGTTGCGTTGGTTGCGCTGCCCGAGATGCCCGGGCTCGCCTTGGCGACGACCGAGGCCGCGGTGCAGACCGCTTCCGCCGGTGGGTTGACGAGGTCGCCCGAGTAGTGCGCGCTCCAGTGGTAGGTGCCGGCGCCGGAGGGCGTGTATTCCGTGCCGTAGTCGCCTTCGCCGTGGACCGGTGCTGGTGCTGGCGCAGGCGTCAGGGCCGGCCCCGCGCAGGTCGGGTCGCTCGGGCCGAAGACTTCGAAGCTGATTTCGCCTTCAGCACCGGGGCTTTCGGCAAGGTGCGCGGTGGCGTGGATCGCCGCGCCGACGGTCGCATCGCCGGCGCTCAGGGTGAGCGTCGGCCCGTCCGCGGGCGAGGCGGCGGCGAAGAGGAGGGCGAGGCCGGTGGCGATCCCGGCGAAGGCGACGAAAAGGGCGCCTTGAATAGACGATTTTCTCGCTCTAAGCGAGTTTCTTGCAGAACCCATAGGTCTCGGCCTAGGATATTCGTCCAGAGATGGCAAGCACTGTGATCGGGAACACTGGGAAAGCGCAGCCGCTGCGGTGGGTCGTCCCGCTGCTTTCTGTCCTGGCCATGATCGTCGCGTTGCTGGTCGCGGCGGTGCCGGCACGCGCCGAATCCACCGAAGGCGGCTCGGGCTGGACCTACTCGGGCGAACCCGAAACCGGAACCAGCGAATCGGGCGTCGAACACGGCGGCTCGGTTGGCAGCGGAGGGGGGACGCCGGAACAGTCGCCCCCGCCGGCCGAATCGCCCCCGCCGGAAGAATCTGCGCCGCCGCCGGAAGAATCCGAATACACGCCCGGCTACAGCGAATCCGAATCCGAAGCGGTCACGCCGCCGGGCTATGAAGAACCGCTCGAAGTCGCTCCGATCGAACCGCCATCAGCGCCGGAAGTCACCGCTCCCGTCGCCGGCGGCGTCTCGCCCGCCCTCGTCCCACCTCACCCCCTCAACGCCGAAATGATCGACGGCGCCGCCCCCCTGCCCCAGGAATCGGCCCACTACTCCGGCCCGATCGTCTCCTCGGGCAAGATCCTCCTCTGGCTGGCAATCGCCGCCGTCGCCGTCCTCCTTCTCGCCTGGCCCCAGCTCAGCCGCACCACCCGCCCCCGCGGCGGCCGCCCCACCCGCCTCGGCAGCAACGGCGCCGCGGCCACCGGCACGGCCACCGCCACCAGCCCCACCGTCTTCGCCAGCACCAGGCCCCGTCCCGGCGCCTGACCCGCGACGCACGCTAGATTCCCTGCCGCGCGGTGGCAGTAGCTCAGTTGGTAGAGCTCCGGCTTGTGGTGCCGGCGGTCGCGGGTTCGAATCCCGTCTGCCACCCCTTCGACGACCGCTGGATTCGCCCGATCCGGGTGATGTGATCGCCGCTCCGCGGGTTAGGGTGGGCGGATGACTGATAGCTCGCCATCCTCGCCACCCCCGCCGCCGAAGACGACCGAGAGGAAGGGACACCCTCGCTGGGCCCTCGCGCTCGTCGTCCTCGGCACCATCCTCACCTTCGCCGCGATCTTCTCGATCTGGGTCAACCGTCAGGCGCTCAACACCGACAACTGGGTCGATACGAGCACTCGGCTGATCCAGAACGAAGAGGTCCGCGACCAGCTCGCCAACTACCTCGCCACGCAGCTCTTCGCCCACGCGGACGTATCCGGCGAATTGGAAGAAGCGCTGCCGCCGCGGTTGGCGCCGCTTGCCAGCGCTGCTGCCGGCGGGCTGGAGCAGCTTGCGCCGCAGGTTGCCGAGCGGCTGTTTGCGACGCCCAAGTTCCAGGAGCTGTGGGAAGCGGCCAACCGCAAAGCACACGAATCGCTGCTGAAGGTGCTGAACGGCGGCAGCTCGGCGGTCTCGACCGAAAACGGCGAGGTGAAGCTGCAGCTCGAGCCGGTGCTGGAAGAGATCGGGGAAGGCTCGGGGCTCGGGGAAGCGCTCGTCTCCAAGCTGCCCCCCGAAGCCGGCGAAATCACGATCCTCAAGTCCAACGAACTCTCGCTGGCCCAGGAAGTCGCCAAGATCCTGCGCAAACTGCCGATCGCGCTGACGCTCGCGGCACTGCTCTGCTTCGGGTTCGCGGTCTTCCTCTCTCCGAGGCGGCGCGAGACGCTGCGCGCGGTCGGTCTCGCCTTCATGATCGCCGGGCTCCTCTCCCTCGGGCTGCGCGGGTTTGCCGGCACCTACGTCGTCGGCGGGCTCAGCAAGACGACCTCGGTCGAACCGGCGGTCGAAGCCGTTTGGAGCATCAGCACCTCGGAGCTGGTCACGATCGCGACCTCGGCCTTCGTCTTCGGCCTGCTCGTCGTCATCGCCGCGGTCCTCGCCGGCCCGAGCAAGGCTGCGGCGAGCATCCGCCGTTACGCTGCCCCCTACGCGCGTCGCAGCCCGGCGAGCCTCTGGGGCGTCGCCCTGCTGATCTTCCTCGCTCTGATCGCCTGGGCGCCGGTTGCCGCCTTCCACAAACCGCTCGGCGTGCTCGTCTTCGCCCTGCTCTTCGCCGCCGGCACGGAGCTCTACCGGCGACAGCTGCTGGAGGAGGCACCGGGACAGGGCGGCTGAGGCGCAGCCCGGCTCCGTTGCAGGTCAGGCGTCCGGAGAGGATTCCGCTCCGGATCGCCTGGCCTCGAATTCGGCCTCGGTGATTTCGCCCTTGTCGACCATCTTTTTCAGCTCCACGAGTTCCGCGATCGACCGGTGGGTGCCCTGCGGCGCGACTCGGTCCTCGTTCTGCGCCGACATCCCGCTGGCGCCGAGCTGAACCTCGGCCTCGGCCTCAGGCGCGGCCGCAGGCGCCGATCCCGGTTGCTGGCCCAGCTGTGCCTGCCACCGCGCCTGGGCATCGGCGGTGTGATCCTCGGCGACCGCCGCTTCGTCGGCCTCCTTCAGCGGATTTCGGCGACGGTGCCAGTCGGGCACGCCTGGCACGTGCTGGTAGGTGCCATCGTCGCTGCGGTCGAACTTGGCCTTCCGGTCCTTCGCGTGGAGCTTCACCTTCACCCGCTGGCCGATCTCAGGTGGCTTGAAGGTGATCGCGTTGAACGGCTCCTTCAGCTCGGCCCGGAAGTGAGCGCTTCCGTCGTTGGCTTCGACGTCGGCGATGAACTCGAACACTTCTACGCTCTGCCCGGCGAACTCGCCCATCTCCGGCTCGGTGTTCTTGCCGACCAAGCGGCGATCGACGATCGTCCCGACCCCATCCGTCCAGCCGATTCCCAGCACTGCGCACCTGCCTCTCTCCTAGATGGGCTTCTGCGGTACCGGACGAGGCACGACCCACGATTTCGCGCGCGGATCGTACCGTGGCGCCCGGTTTAGGCGAGCGCCCGGCGCAGCGGCGTCGCCAGATCGCCTTTGCGCGCAACCGCGACGCCGCCCAGGTCGAGCCAGTCGCTGAGCAGCCGCAGCTCGTCCGCGAGCTGCTCGGCGACGAGGGGGAGGTCAACCGCGGGCTCGGCGAAGGCTCCCCGCACGCGCAGGAGGCCCGCCTGTCGGTCGCTCTTCAGGTCGACGCGGGCGACGAGCCGGTCGCCGAGCAGGAAGGGGAGGACGTAGTAGCCGTAGACGCGCTTGGGTGCCGGCACGTAGATCTCGATCCGGTAGCGGAAGCCGAAGATCCGCTCGGTCCGCTCCCGTGCCCAGACCAGGGAGTCGAATGGCGTCAGCAAGGCCCGCGCGCTCGCCGCGCGGCGCAGTCCCTTGGGTCGCTCGGGCGAGAGGTAGCCGGGCTGCCGCCAGCCCTCGACTCGGACCGGGACCAGGGCGCCGCTCTCGGCCAGCTCGGCGACCCGGGCCTTGGACTCGGCGCGGGGGAGGCGGAAGTAATCGCCGAGGTCGGGCTCGGTCGCCACTCCGAGCCGCTTCGCCGCGATCAGCAGCAGCCGCCGCTGGGCCTCGTCCTGGGAGGGCGTCGGCGCCTCGAGGAGCGGGCGCGGCAGCACCCGCTCGGGCAGGTCGTAGAGGCGCTCGAAGTTGACCCGCCGCGCGGCACAGACCCGCCCGGCGAAGAAGAGGTACTCGAGCGCGGTCTTCTCTTCGCTCCAGCTCCACATCTCGCCCGGCGCCCGGCGGCGACCCTTCGCCGCCAGCTCAGAAGCCCGAAGCGGACCGCGCTCCCGCACCATCTCGAGGACGAACTCGACCAGGTCCGGCTGCTCCGCCGCGACCCGTGCCACTCCTTTCCAGGCCAGCGAGTCCGCCCGCGCCATCCGCCAGCGCAGCAGCGGCTGCAGCTCGACCGGCAGCAGCGAGGCCTCGTGGCCCCAGTACTCGATCAGGTCCCGCCGGCTTGGCCGCCGCGCCTGCCCGGCCCCGTTCTCGTGCGACGCCAGCCGGTCGAGGGCTTCGCGCGGATACGGTCCCAGCCGTGAGAAGACCGGCATGTAATGGGAGCGGCAGAAGACGTTGACCGAGTCGAGCTGCAGCAGGCCGACGTCGTCGATCGCCCGCCGCAGGTGCCGGGCGTCGACCTTCCCGCTCGGTCGTGGGCGGCCGAACCCCTGGGCGGCGACTGCCAGTCGCCGCGCCTCGGCGGCGCCGACGTCGAACGCGGTCGTTACTTCCCGCCTCGGCCTTTCTTTTTCACCTTCACGCACTTGGTCTTGCCCTTCACCTTCTTCTTCTTGAAGCCCTTCTTACAGGTGATCGGCTTCGGCTTGACCTGCGGCGGGGTTGGGCTGGGCGTGGGACTGGGGCCGGGAGGCGGGGAGGACGATCCGCCGCCACCGCTTTCGGGGCAGGCGGCGGCAGCGGCGCCGGCGACGTTGGCCGCCTTCGGGGTCGGGGTCGCGAGCTGGAAGGTCGAGGAGCCGATGCCCTGGCGCTGGGAGGACTGGCCGGCAGCGGGAGAGGGGATCCGCGTCGAGGAGGGGGAAACGGCGCTCGAGACGCAGCCCCAGGAGACGCAATTGACCTTCGACTCGCCCGCCCCCTGGGTGAAGCAGGCCTGGCCGGGGTCGGGCAGGCCGAGGGAGAGCGTTTCGTCGCCGCTGACCCCGTAGGCGGTGTTGGCCGCCACGCTCGAGAGCAGCAGCGGTTTGGTGTTGTCGCGGCCCTGCAGCAGCGGGGTGGAGATCGTGTGGGCGCCCTGCCTGGCGCCGGCGCCGTCGTAGACGACGACCTTGTAGGGGCCTTCGCCGCTGGGGAAGGTCTCGTCGGCGGAGTCGAGCAGCTCGATGAACTGGGCGCCGCCGAGCCCGACCTCGTTGATCTTCATCGTTGCGCTGCCGCTGCCGGTGCAGTCGTCGGCGTTGACCGACCAGTGGGGGAAGGCACCGACCAGGCCGCCGATCTGGGTCGGGCTCGCCCCGTTCAAGTCGGCGGTCATGATCTTTTCGCTGACCAGGCGGTCGAAGAGGATCTTGGTCCCGTCCGGGGAGTAGGTCAGCGCCTCGTCGCCGGTACCCAGTTCGGGGTGGTTTTCGGCGAGCTTGACGCCGCTGCCGCCGCTGAGGTCGTAGCGCCAGGTCTCGTTGACGGTTTCGGGGGAGAAGGTGGTTTGCTGCTGGACCATCATCGAGCCGTTGCCCGGAGCGATGTCGATCCAGCCGAAGGACGGCAGTACGTCGTCGCTGCCCAGGATCCGGGTCGCAGTACCACCGGCCGCCGGGACACGGTAGAGGTCCTCGCCATGGCCGCCGTCGGCGGGGAAGTAGATCTGGCTGCCGTCCGCGGTCCAGGCGTTGGGCGTCGTCTGCTCGGGGCTGGTTTCGACGGTGCCGACGCTCAGCAGGCTCGTCACGACCTTGGTGTTGACGTTGGCGACGACCGGTTGCATGACCGACCCGATCCCGGAATATTCGACGTATCGGCGGAAGGTCAGCTTGGTCCCGTCGGGGGACCAGCTCGGCGAGTTGTCGGAGTAGAGGCCGTTGCTGATCTGGACCGGATTCGAACCGTCGGCGTCGGCGATCCAGATCCCTTCGTCGTTCTGCGTCGAGGGGTTCAGCTTCTCGAAGGCGACCTTGGTCCCGTCGGGCGAGGGGGCCGGGCTGGTGGCCGACGCCATCACGGTCTTGACGTGGCCGCCGTTCGCCGGGCAGGCAGACATCACGGTCGATGAGCTGGTGAAGGCGCCGACGACGTAGAAGATGCGCCCATTTTCGCCGGAGAAGGTCGCCTCGGCCGACGGTGCGCAGGCTAGCGTGGCCGCCGCGGCAAGCGCGGTGCATCCCAACCGGCGGGCGAGAGGGCGGACGAGACCCATCGGCCGGCAGTCTCCCAGAACCCCGCCGGCGGTCAACCAGGCTCGGAATCGACTGGGTGGAAAGCACCCACAGCAACCGGTTCGAGCGTCGCTAGTTCATATCTCGATATTGTTGATAGACTTACACGACAATGAAATCGGTCGACGTCCATCAGCACCTCCTCTCCGAGCCGCTGATCGCGGAGCTGGCGCGACGCCGCCGTCCCCCGGCGCTGGTTCGGCGGGACGACGGCTGGACCTTCCGGGTGGCCGGGGAGCCGGACAGCTTCCTGGTTTCCGCGGCGACCGATGCCGAGAGGCGCGGGGCGGAGCTGCGCGAGGAGGAGACCGACCTGGCACTGGTGGCGCTCTCCAGCGCCCTCGGGATCGAGACCCTGCCGGGCGAGGAGTCCGAGCCGCTGCTGGCCGCCCACCATCTCGGCCTCGGGTCGCTTCCCCCGCGCTTCGCCGGCTGGGGGGCCGTCCAGCTCGAGGCGCCGGACCCCGCAGACGTCGACGCCGCGATCCGGCGCGGTTGCGTCGGTATCTCGCTGCCCGCAACGGCGCTCGCGGAGCCCGCCGCGCTGGAGAGCGCCGGCCCGCTGCTGGCGCGGCTCGAGCACCACGACGCGCCCCTCTTCGTCCATCCGGGGCCGGTGGCCGAATCGCAGCTGCCGGCGCAGGTCGCCTCGCAACCGCTCTGGTGGCCGGCGCTGACCGACTACGTCGCCCAGATGCAGGCCGCCTGGTTCGCCTTCCTAGACGCCGGCCGCCGCGCTCACCCCCGTCTGCGGGTGCTGTTCGCGATGCTCGCCGGCGGCGCCCCGCTGCAGCTCGAGCGCTACGCGTCGCGCGGCGGCGGGGAGATTCCCGACCCCGACCCACTGGTCTTCTACGACACCTCCTCCTACGGCCCGCGGATGGTCGCCGCGACCGTCGCCGCCGTCGGCGAGGCGCAGGTCGTCTATGGCTCCGATCGCCCCGTCGTCGGTCCCGCCGCGCCCTCGCTCGGGGACCTCGAGCGGGCGTTGCGGAGGACGAACCCCCACCGCCTCTTGGCTGGCGAAACGGAAGGAGACCCCAGATGATCGAGCGCATCGAGGACGTCCTGCGCCCGCTCGGCCAGGACCTGAGTGGAGAGCAGCTGGTCGCCGTCGCGACCGCGATCGCGACCCGGCCGGACCTCTGGTCCGAGCACGTCCTCCACGACCCGGACGCGCGCACCTACAAGGAGCTGCTCCGCGACGAGCACCTCGACCTCTGGCTGATCTGCTGGTCACGCGACCACGACACCGGCTTCCACGACCACGACCTCTCGGCGGGCGCGGTCGCCGTCGCCTCGGGTGCGGTCCGTGAGGAGCGCCTCGTGCTCGGGCGCTCCCCCGACTCTCCGCTCGCCCGCACCGCGCACGCCGGCTCCTCGTTTCACTTCGGCGCCAGCGATATCCATCGCGTGCTGCATGCTGGCCAGGGTCCTGCGGTCACGATCCACGCATACTCGCCGCCGCTGGTTCGCATGGGCAGCTACTCGGTCGAGCCCGACGGGCAGCTGCGCCGCCACGCGGTCGGCTACGAGCACGAGCTGCGCCAGCACGACCAGGTTGCCGCAGGCGCCTGAGGGGCCGGTCCGCTATTTCTCATCTTTGCCGCCTAGCCTGGGTGGGTGAGCGGCGCCGAAGCGAGCCTCGCGGTCTCCGTCTTCCTCGCCTGCGCGGTCGAGGCGGTCGAGGCGTTCACGATCGTCCTCGCGGTGGGCACGACCCGGCGCTGGTCGTCGGCGTTGCTCGGCGTCGGCGCGGCAGTGCTTGTGCTCGCGGTGCTGGTCGGGGTGCTGGGCTCGGCGCTGACCAGGTTGCCGATCGACGCCCTGCGGCTCCTGGTCGGCGTCGTGCTGCTGGCGATGGGACTGCAATGGCTGCGCAAGGCGGTCCTCCGCGCCGCCGGCCGTAAGGCCCTGCACGACGAGGCTGCGACCTTCGCCGAGGAGCGCGCGGCAGCCGCTGAGGCGCCGGCCGAGGCGGGCTTCGACTCCTACGCCTTCGCGGTCTGCTTCAAAGCGGTCCTGCTCGAGGGCCTGGAGGTCGCTTTCATCGTCCTCACCGTCGGTGCCAACCAGGACGACGTCGCGCTCGCGGCGACGGTCGCGGCGGTGGCGGTGCTGGTCGTGCTCGCCGCCGGCCTGGCAGCGCGGGCGCCGCTCGCCCGCGTGCCCGAGAACACGATGAAGTTCGCCGTCGGCGTCCTCCTCACCACCTTCGGCGTCTTCTGGGGCGCCGAGGGCGCCGGCCTCTCCTGGCCCGGCGGTGAGGCGGCGCTGCCCTTCCTCGCCGCCGCAGTCCTCGCTGCGTCGCTGCTCGCGGTCCGTCACCTCCGCCGCCGTCCGTCAGCGCACGGTGGCGGCAGCGATCACGGCGGCGAAGCCGAACAGCATCAGCGGCCAGCCGCCGCTGATCACGATCCCGCTCGCCAGTAGGAGGATGCCGAGCACGGTCAGCGTCCCGCGCGCCCAGCGGCGGTTGCTATCCGGAGTCGGCATCGCCTCAGGTTTGCTCGGCGCCCTAAAAGTTGGGTGAGACGGGCTCTTTTCTCATCTTGATTTAAGAACTGTGTCCGAGGCTGCCGCGCCATGACCTCGCGAAAGATGCTGAACAAGGTGCCCGAGATCACCGTCTTCTTCTGGGTGATCAAGGTTCTCTGCACGACGGTGGGGGAGACCTTCGCCGACAACCTCAACGAAAACCTCGGCCTCGGCCTGACCGGCACCAGCTACCTGATGGGCGGGGCGCTGCTCATCGTCCTCGCCTTCCAGTTCCGTGCCCGCCGCTACGTCCCCGGCATCTACTGGCTGGCGGTCGTGCTGATCAGCGTCGTCGGCACCCTGGTCAGCGACAACCTGGTCGAAAACTACGGCGTCACCCTGGAAACGACGACGATCGCCTTCAGCATCGCCCTCGTCGCGGTCTTCGCCTCCTGGTACGCGGTCGAGCGCACGCTCTCGGTCCACACCATCTTCACCACCCGCCGCGAGGCCTTCTACTGGCTGGCGATCCTCTTCACCTTCGCCCTCGGCACCTCGGCCGGCGACTTCCTCTCCGAGCAGCTCGAACTTGGCTACCTGGCCGCGCTCGGGATCTTCGCCGGGGCGATCGTCGTCGTCGCCGTCCTCCACTTCGGGCTGCGGATGAACGCGATCCTCTCCTTCTGGCTCGCCTACATCCTCACCCGTCCGCTCGGTGCCTCGATCGGCGACTATCTCGCCTCGCCGACCGCGGAAGGCGGCCTCGGGCTCGGCACCAACCTGACCAGCATCATCTTCCTCACCACGATTCTCGCCCTCGTCGTCTACCTGGCGATCACCAAGCGCGACGTGATTCGCTCCGGGCGGCTGCCGGCGGCGGCCGCCGTGGGGGATGGGGCCCCGGCGGTGCTGGTCGTCCTCAACAAGGTCGAGGCGACTGCCTCGCTGCTCGACGCGGTGCGCAAGCGCGCCGCCGAGGGGACGGCGCGCTTCGTCGTCCTCGTCCCCAACCCCGACCACGTCGGCTTCGATCGCAACAGCCCGCCCAGCGCCGACGGCGAGGCGCTGCTGGCGCAGGCCCGGTCGCAGCTGCGCGAGCCGGCGGGAGGCGAGGTCAGCGGCCGGGTGGCCAACAGCCCCAACGCCTACGACGACGTGATCGAAGAGCTGGAGGCGAACCCCTACGCCGAGATCATCGTCGAGACCCCGCCGAGCCACATCTCCCACTGGCTGCACGTCGACCTGCCGCAGCGGATCGCCGAGCTCGGCTACCCGACGGTTGCGGTCGCCGCGGCGCAGTAGCCGCGGCAAGATGAGAGCGCTCTCATAATCGCCTGTTAGGGTCGCCTAAGGTCGCACTGACCAAGGCACCCTCGATGACTTTCTCGGAAACCGCACTGCTCGGCGCCGTCGCCGGCTTCACCATCTTCCTCGGGCTCCCGTTCGGGCGGCTGCACGCGCTTGGGGCCAAGGCCCGGGTGGCGCTCGCCTTCTTTGCCGTCGGCATCCTCGGCTTCATCTTCGTCGACGTGATGGGACACGCGATCGGGATCGTCGAGACCGCGGTCGACGGCTACAAGGAACACTCCGCGAGCCTCGGGCACGCCGTCGCCCTCACTGCCGTGCTCGGCGTCGCCTTCGCCCTCGGGCTCGGCGGGCTGGGGGCGATCGAGCGCCGCATGCGCAGCGCCGCGACGCTGGCGCCGATCGCCGGCGGCGCCGTCGACACCCTCTCCGCCGAGGCCGAAGCGGACCTGCTCGCGCGCGAAGCCGCCGCGGCACGGGCGCAGGCGCTACGCACGGGGATGACGATCGCGGTCGCGATCGGCCTCCACAACTTCGCCGAGGGGCTGGCGATCGGCGTCTCGGCCAGCGCTGGCGACATCGGCCTTGCCACCGTCCTGATAATCGGCTTCGCCCTCCACAACGCGACCGAGGGCTTCGGCATCGTCGGTCCGCTCGGCGACGTCAAGCCGTCGTGGCGATGGCTCGGGGTCGCCGGGCTGATCGGCGGCGCCCCGACCTTCATCGGCGCGATGGTCGGCTACAGCGTCAGCTCCGAACCGCTCGAACTTGCCTTCTACGCGCTGGCCGGCGGCGCGATCCTCTACGTGATCGGCGAGATCTGGAACGGGATGCGCCGCTACGGCCATCGCGAGCTGGCGCTGTGGATGCTGTCCGCGGGTTTCTCCGTCGGCGTCGTCACCGACATGGTCGTCGCCTACGGCGGCGGCTGAGCGACGCAGCCCCGCGTTCGCTCTAGGCTGACTCTCATCTCGCCTTCATCTTTGGAGGGTAAGCGTGTGCGCATGCACGTTCTGGTCGTCGAGGACGAGGTCAAGATGGCGGCGCTGATCCGGCGCGGCCTGACCGAGCAGGGACTGACCGTCGACGTCGCCCCAAGCGGCGAGGACGGGGTGCGGCTCGCCGCCGCCAACAGCTACGACGCGATCGTCCTCGACGTGATCCTGCCCGGGATCGACGGCTTCGAGGCTTGCCGGCAGATGCGGCTGCAGGGAGTCTGGGCGCCGGTCCTGATGCTGACCGCGCGCGGCGCCCTGGTCGACCGGATCGCCGGGCTCGACGGCGGCGCCGACGACTACCTGACCAAGCCCTTCTCCTTCGCCGAGCTGCTGGCCCGGCTGCGGGCGCTGGTCCGGCGCGGCCAGGCCGAACGGCCGGCGATCGTCGAGGTCGGCGACCTGCGGCTCGATCCGGCGACGCGGCAGGCGTGGCGCGGAGAGATCGAGATCGAGCTCTCGGCGAAGGAGTTCACCCTGCTGGAGACGTTCATGCGCAGCCCGGGTTACGTGCTCAGTCGCACGCAACTGCTCGAACAGGCCTGGGAGTACGACTTCGAGCACCGCTCCAACGTGATCGAGGTCTACATCCGCTACCTGAGGCGCAAGATCGACCAGCCCTTCGGGGTCAAGTCGCTGGAGACCGTGCGCGGCGCCGGTTACCGGTTGCGCAAGGACGGCGGCCGTTAGATGGAGCCGGCCATCTGAGCAAGCTCCCCCTCAGCCGGCTCTCGATCCGCCTCCGCGTCACCCTCGTCTTCGCCGCGGTGATGGCGCTTGTCCTCGGTGCGACCGGCGTCTTCGTCTACCTGCGCTTCAGCTCGGAGCTCGACAACACGATCAATTCCGGATTGCGCTCGCGCGCCGCCGACCTCGCCGCGGTCGTGCGCGGGTCCGGGACCGACCTCGAGGAAGGCAGCGTGATCGGCCGCAGCGAGAGCTTCGCCGAGATCCTCGATGCCCAGGGCCGGGTCGCCGACTCCTCCGAGGCGGTCGGCAACGTCGTCCTGCTCTCGCCCTCGGAGCTGCACCGCGCCCTGCGCGGGCCGTTGACGCTCGACCACGGGCCGGGGCCGGGCCTGGAGGAGGCCTCGCGGCTGCTGGCGGTCCCGGTGCGCTCGCACGGCCGCGAGGCTGTGGTCGTCGTCGGCACCTCGACCGAGGCCCGCGACGAGTCTCTCGAGGACCTCCTGCAGCTGCTCCTGATTGGCGGCCCGGTGGCGCTGATCCTCGCCTCGCTCGCCGCCTACGGCGTCGCGGCGGCGGCGCTGCACCCGGTCGAGGCGATGCGGGCGCGGGCGGCGACGATCTCCGCCGCCGAGCCCGGCGAGCGGCTGCCGGTCCCGCCCACCCACGACGAGGTGGCGCGGCTGGGGACGACCCTGAACGAGATGCTCGAGCGGCTCGGCGAGGCGCTCGAGCACGAGCGCGCCTTCGTCGCCGACGCCAGCCACGAGCTGCGCACGCCGCTGGCGATCCTCCGTACCGAGCTCGAGCTGGCGCTGGCCGAAGGCCGCTCGCCGCAGGAGCTGCGGGCGGCGCTGGCCTCGGCCGCGGAGGAGACCGACCGGCTCAGCCAGCTCTCCGAGGACCTGCTGACGATCGCCCAGACCGAGCGCGGCGAGCTGCCGCTGCGGCTCGAGCGGGTCGACCTGCGCGAGGCCCTGGGGCGGGTGCGAACGCGGTTCGCGCGGCGCGCCGAGGAGGCGGGGCGGGAGATCGTCGTCAGCGGTCCGGCCCTGGCGATCACAGCCGACCGCTTGCGCGTCGACCAGGCGGTCGGCAGCGTCGTTGACAACGCGCTGCGTTACGGCGACGGCGTGATCGTGCTCGAGCTGGCCGAGCGCGACGGGTCGGTCGAGATCCACGTCCACGACCACGGCGCCGGCTTCCAGGCCGATTTCCTGCCGCGCGCCTTCGAGCGCTTCAGCCGGCCCGGCTCGAGCCGCAGCGACGGCGGCAGCGGCCTCGGCCTGGCAATCGTCCGCACCGTCGCCCGCGCCCACGGCGGCGACGCCCACGCCGCCAACGCGCCGGGCGGCGGCGCCGACGTCTGGCTGACGCTGCCCGGGCCTCTCATCTCCACTTAACCGGCGCTCCATACGTTGGCGCCGATGAGAGGTGCGAGCAAGCGCCACGCGTTCTCGAAGGTGCCGGAAGTGACGGCCTTCTTCTGGATCGTCAAGGCGCTGACGACGGCGATGGGCGAGTCAACCTCCGACTTCCTCGTCCACACCCTGGTGCCGGAGGTCGCCGTCGTCCTCGGCGGTATCGCCCTCGCCGTCGCCCTCTACGTCCAGTTCGGCAAGGACCGCTACGTGCCCTGGGCCTACTGGACGGCGGTGGCGATGGTCGGCGTCTTCGGCACGATGGCCGCCGACGTCCTCCACGTCGGCCTCGGCGTCCCCTACGTCGCCTCGACGATCTTCTACGCGATCGTCCTCGCCGCGGTCTTCCGCAGCTGGTACCTGAGCGAGCGCACGCTCTCGATCCACAGCATCACCACGCCGCGGCGCGAGCTCTTCTACTGGGCGGCGGTGCTCGCTACCTTCGCCCTCGGCACCGCCGCCGGCGACCTCACCGCGGTCACCCTCGGCCTCGGCTTCTTCGGCTCGATCCTGCTCTTCGCAGCGATCATCGCGATCCCCGCCTTCGGCTACTTCCGCCGCGGCTGGAACCCGATCTTCAGCTTCTGGTTCGCCTACGTGGTGACTCGCCCGCTCGGTGCCTCGGTCGCCGACTGGCTCGCCGTCTCCCACGCCCGCGGCGGTCTCGCCCTCGGCACCGGCCCGGTCAGCCTCGTCCTCGCCGCGGCGATCGCCGCCTTCGTCCACCACCTCGGCAAGGACACGCCGCCCGACCAGGGTGGGAGGCCACGGCGATCGCCCTCTCCCGATACCGGCGAAGTGGCTCTCTCACCGAACTTTTAGTCCCCGGCGGGGCTCGTTTCATGCCCGTCCAAGCTTCGGTCCCAAGCATGGCTCCCTCGACCCAAACGGAAAGGGGAAGTGATGAACAGGTTCAAGAAGCTGGCTCTGACCATCGCCGCGCTGGCGGCGCTGGCGGTCGGCGGCGCCGCATTCGCCCAGGCGCAGAACGCGGGCACCGCGGCACCGACGCAGGTGCAGACGCGCTCGGTCGAGACCGGCACGCCGGGCGACCCGGCCGACGCGCCGAGCGCCGAAGACCGCAGCGAGGCCGACGGCAGCGCCGTTGACGCCCCGGAGTCGAAGGCGGATCAGCCCGACGGCAACGCGGTCGACGCGCCCGAGTCGCACGCCGACCAGCCCGACTGATCCAGGCCGGCCTCCCGCCCGGGGCCGCGGCGCCGGGCGGGAGGGCAGCGACGAGGAGTACGCCGCCGACCCCTCTTAAGATCGCGGCGTGAAAGCCGTCGATCCGGGTGGGTTCGCGCTCAAAGGGGCGCTGCGGGCGGCGGTCGTGATGCCGCTTGCCTTCGCTATCGGCGAGGTCGTGCTCGACAACCACCAGATCGGGCTGTTCGCCGCCTTCGGCTCGATCTCGCTGCTCGTGTTGGTCGACTTCGGCGGCTCGATCAGGGCGCGGCTCGCCGGCTACGCCGGGTTGGCGCTGGCCGGCGCGGCGCTGATCCCGCTGGGGACGCTCTGCTCGCACTCGACCGGGCTCGGCGCGGTCGCGATGTTCCTCGTCGGTTTCGGGATCCTCTTCGCCGGCGTCCTCAACGGCTACGTCGCCGCCGCCCAGTCGGCGGCGATCCTCGTCTTCGTCCTGCCGCTGATGGTCCCCGCCGAGGCCGGCGAAATCCCGGCTCGGCTCGCCGGCTGGGGGATCGCCGCGGTGCTCTCGACCGCGGCCGTCCTGCTGGTCTGGCCACAGCGCCCGCGCAGCATCGTCCGCGCCGGCGCGGCCCGGGCAGCCCAGGCGCTGGCCGACCTGGTCGAAGCCGAGACCCCCGACGCGCGCCGGCAGGCGAGCACCGCCGCGGCCACGGCGATCGCCACCACGCGGCGCGATTTCGTCACGATGCAGCACCGTCCGAGCGGTACCGGCGGCCGCACCGCGGCGCTCGCGCGGCTGGTCGAAGACCTCGGTTGGATGCACCGCTTCGCGCCCGCTGGGGAGGCGAAGGTCTCGGCCGGTGACCGGGTCGATGCCGCCCGCGAGGAGATCGAGCGCTGCGTCCCCGCGGTGCTGCTGCGGGCCGCCGGGCAGCTCGACGGCACCGTCCCGCTCGAGGCCGGCATTCCCGGCGCTCCCGGTCCGCTCGAGGACCTGCGCCGTGCCCACGACCGCCTCGGCCGGGCGACGCTGGCGCGGATGGACGAGCTCGCGGCGCAGGGTGGCAGGGAGGAGGAGGCGGCGCGCGAGCTCGACGAGGCCTTCCGCCTGCGCCTGCTCTCCTTCAGCGCCGCCGAAATCGCCGCGATGGCCCGCCGCGCGCTCGGCGCCCGCGTCGGCGACGGGGTCGAGGTCGCACGCTCGCGGCTCGGCGCCGCTCGCCGGCTAGCCCGGGCGCACGCGACGATGCGCTCGGTCTGGCTGCGCAACAGCCTGCGGGGGGCGCTCGGCCTGGCGCTGGCGGTGCTGATCGGGCAGCTCGCCGATCTCCAGCACGGCTTCTGGGTCGTGCTCGGGACGCTCTCGGTCCTGCGCTCGAGCGCCCTAGCCACCAGTTCGACGATCGGCCTGGCGCTGCTCGGCACCTTCGGCGGCATCGTGATCGGCGGGCTCCTCGTCGTCGGCGTCGACAGCGACCCGACCGCGCTCTGGATCCTGCTCCCGTTCGCCACCGCGCTCGCCGCCTACACGCCGCGGGCGGTCTCCTTCGCCGCCGGCCAAGCTGGGTTCTCGGTCGTCGTCCTCATCCTCTTCAACCTGATCGATCCCAGCGGCTGGCAGGTCGGGCTGCTGCGGATCGAGGACGTCGCGGTCGGCGCCGGAATCAGCCTGATGGTTGGTCTGCTGCTCTGGCCGCGGGGCGCGGTCACCGTCCTGCGCCGCGCCTTCGGCGCCGCCTACGTCAGCGCCGCTGCCTTCCTCGAGGGCGCGATCGCCGCCCTGCTGGCCGGCGAGGAGCCGCCGCCGGCGCTCGCTCGCGAGGCCTTCGCCAGCGGCCAGCTGCTCGACGGCGGCCTGCGCGACTACCTCTCCGACCGCAGCGGCGCCACCGCCCCGATCGAGGAGCTCGGGGTGCTGATGGCCGGCGCGGCGCGGGTGCGGGCCGTCGCCGGCCTGCTCTCCAACCCGGAAGTGCTGGTCATGGTCGAGCCGGTGGACCCGCGCCTGCAGCGGGTCGACGGCGCTCGCCGCGAGCTCGAAGCCGAGCGCGACCGCCGCTGCGAATGGTTCGCCGCGCTCGGCGACTCGATCGCACGCCGCGGCCAGCCGCCCGACCCCGAGCCGCCGGGCGCCGCCATCTCGGAGGTCGTGCTCGAACGCCTCCCTGGCGCGGGTGGGGTTCCACCCGGCCTGGCGATCGCCTGGGCGCACCGCTACCTCGCCGCCCTCCAGGCCCTCGAGGTTTCCCTGACCCGCGCCGCCCTTTCCTAGCCGCCTGCTTGCCTGGAAGGAGAATACGTGGTATTCCTACTATCTGTCCTTCACGTACTTTGCCGCGTCGACGAGGAGAATGCGGGACTTGAGCACGCTGACCGACATCACCGAGAGCGAGGCGCCGACCGGGGCGGGTGACCTGCCGCTGCGCTTCGTCACCGCCGCTTCGCTGTTCGACGGGCACGACGCGGCGATCAACGTGATGCGGCGGCTGATCCAGGACTCCGGCGCCGAGGTCGTCCACCTCGGTCATAACCGCAGCGTCCGCGACGTGGTCAGGGCGGCGGTCCAGGAGGACGTCGACGGGATCGCGATCAGCTCCTACCAGGGCGGCCACACCGAGTACTTCAAGTACGCGATCGAGATGCTGCGCGAGCACGGTGCCGACCACATCCGTGTCTTCGGCGGCGGCGGCGGGACGATCACCCAGCGCGAGATCGAGGAGCTGCAGGCCTTCGGCGTCGAGCGGATCTACGCGCCCGACGACGGGATGTCGCTCGGCCTCACCGGGATGATCGACGACTTGGTCGAGCGGGCGAACGCGAAACGCGTCGGCTCGGCGGTTCCCGCGGGCGCCGGCGCGGCGGACGAGCTGTCGGTCGCGCGGATGATCTCGGCGCTCGAGGACGGCGTCGTCGGCGATGAGGAGCTGGCGGCGCTGCGCGAGGAATGGCGCGCGGTCGGCGCCGGCGTCCCCGTCGTCGGCGTCACCGGCACCGGCGGCGCCGGCAAGAGCACGGTCACCGACGAGCTGCTCTCGCGCTTCGTCCGGCACCTGCCCGACCTGCGGATCGCGGTCCTCGCCGTCGACCCGACCCGGCGCCGCACCGGCGGCGCCCTGCTCGGCGACCGAATCCGGATCAACAGCCTGCGCAACGAGCAGCTCTACATGCGCTCGATGGCGACCCGCCGCCAGAACGTCGCGACCAGCGCCGTGCTCGAGGACGCGGTCGCCTTCCTCCGCGCCGCCGGCTTCGACCTGGTCGTAGTCGAGACCGCCGGGATCGGCCAGAGCGACTCGGAGATCGTCGACCTCGTCGACCTCCCCGTCTACGTGATGACCAGCGAGTTCGGCGCCGCCAGCCAGCTCGAGAAGATCGACATGCTCGACCTCGCCGAGCTGGTCGTGATCAACAAGTTCGACAAGCGCGGCGCCGAGGACGCGCTGCGCGACGTGCGCAAGCAGTGGCGTCGCAACCACGTCGCCTTCGAGGTCGCCGAGGAGGAGATCCCGGTCTACCCGACGATCGCCAGCCAGTTCGACGACCCTGGCCTGACCTGGATGTTCGTCAACCTCTGCCGCCGGCTCGATATCGACCCGGGTATCGAGCCGAGCGAGCACCGCCCGCTCGGCAACACGCTGATCCCCGGCGCCCGCGTCCGCTACCTGGCCGAGATCGCCGAGCAGGGCCGCGGGCTGAACGCCGAGGTCGAGCGGCTCGCCGAGCTCGCCGACCGCGCCCAGCACCTGCACGAGGCGCAGAAGGCGGTGGGGGAGAGCGAGGACCTGCGCGATGCCTACGAGATGACCCTGGCCGAGCTCGGGCCCGAGGCGGTGGCGCTGCTGGAGGGCTGGGAGGAGCGGATCGAGGGGATCACCGCCGAGACCTACAGCTACACCGTCCGCGATCGCGAGATCAGCGGCGCCAACTACCGCGAGTCGCTCAGCGGCCAGCAGATCCCGAAGATCGCGCCGCCGCACTTCAGCGGCTGGGGCGACCGGCTGCGCTTCCTGCTGAAGGAAAACCTGCCCGGCTCCTACCCCTACACCGCCGGCGTCTTCCCCTACCGGCGCGAGGGCGAGGACCCGACCCGGATGTTTGCCGGCGAGGGGCCGCCGGAGCGGACCAATCGCCGCTTCCACTACCTCTCCCAGGGCCAGCCCGCGGCGCGACTCTCGACCGCCTTCGACTCGGTCACCCTCTACGGCGAGGACCCCGACGAGCGCCCCGACGTCTACGGCAAGGTCGGCAACTCGGGCGTCTCGATCGCCACCCTCGACGATGCCAAGAAGCTCTACTCCGGCTTCGACCTCTGCGCCCCGAGCACCTCGGTCTCGATGACGATCAACGGCCCGGCGCCGATCGTCCTCGCCTTCTACCTGAACGCCGCCGTCGACCAGCAGGTCGAACGTCACCTGCGCCAGAGCGGCGGCTGGGAGGAGGCCGAGCGCAAGCTCGTCGCCCACTTCGGCGACCGTCCGCGACCCGTCTACAAGGGCGAGCTTCCGCCCGGCAACGACGGCCTCGGCCTCGGGTTGCTCGGTGCCTCCGGCGAGGACCTCGTCGACGCCGAGACCTACGCCCGGATCAAGGCCGAGACCCTGCGCACGGTGCGCGGCACGGTCCAGGCCGACATCCTCAAGGAGGACCAGGCGCAGAACACCTGCATCTTCTCGACCGAGTTCGCGCTGAAGATGATGGGCGACGTGCAGGAGTTCTTCGTCGCCAACGACGTGCGCAACTTCTACAGCGTCTCGATCAGCGGGTACCACATCGCCGAGGCGGGGGCGAACCCGATCTCCCAGCTGGCGTTCACCCTGGCGAACGGGTTCACGATCGTCGAGTACTACCTGGCGCGGGGCATGGAGGTCGACTCGTTCGCCCCCAACCTGAGCTTCTTCTTCTCCAACGGGATGGACCCCGAGTACGCGGTGATCGGGCGGGTCGCGCGGCGGATCTGGGCGCGGGCGATGCGCGAGCGCTACGGCGCCGGCCCGCGCAGCCAGATGCTGAAGTACCACGTGCAGACCTCGGGCCGCAGCCTGCACGCGCAGGAGATCAGCTTCAACGACATCCGCACCACGCTGCAGGCGCTGTACGCGATCTTCGACAACTGCAACAGCCTCCACACCAACGCCTACGACGAGGCGATCACGACCCCGACCGAGGAGTCGGTGCGGAGGGCGGTCGCGATCCAGCTGATCATCAACCGCGAGCTCGGCCTCAACTTCACCGAGAACCCCTGGCAGGGCAGCTTCGCGATCGACGCCCTCACCGACCTGGTCGAGGCCGCCGTCTACGAGGAGTTCGACCGGATCTCCGAGCGCGGCGGCGTGCTCGGCGCGATGGACACGATGTACCAGCGCAGCAAGATCCAGGAAGAGAGCCTCCACTACGAGCGGCTCAAGCACGACGGCACGCTGCCGCTGATCGGCGTCAATACTTTCCTGCCCAAGGAGGGCGAGGGCGAGAAGACCGAGGGCCTCGAGCTGATGCGCTCGACCGACGCCGAGAAGGACGAGCAGATCGCCTCGGTGCGCGCCTTCCAGGCGCTCGGCGCCGAGCGCCGCGAGCCGGCGCTGGATCGGCTGCGCGACGTCGCCCGTCGCCGCGAGAACGTCTTCGAGTCGCTGATGGAGGCGGTCAAGGTCGCCTCGCTCGGCCAGATCTCCGCCGCCCTCTACGAAGTCGGCGGCGAGTACCGGCGCAACATGTAGAACTCGGCGATGGCTGCCGAGCCGCGCATCGTCTGCCTCGTCCCCAGCATCACCGAGCTGCTCTGCGACCTCGGGCTGGCTGGGCAGCTCGTCGGCCGCACCGGATTCTGCATCCACCCGTGGGAGACGGTGCGGGAGATCCCGAAGGTGGGAGGGACGAAGGACGTCAAGCTCGACAGGATCCGCGAGCTGGCGCCGACCCACGTCGTCGTCAACGTCGACGAGGACCG
>Ga0335070_10000311_pt1 | contig 57014 bp, 51 predicted proteins | sample Lox_Sample_13_FD_206722 | JGI IMG/M metagenome (GOLD analysis project Ga0335070, IMG submission 206722) | Soil microbial communities from Loxahatchee National Wildlife Refuge, Florida, United States - Lox_Sample_1.3 | ecosystem: Environmental > Terrestrial > Soil > Wetlands | place: USA...
ACTTGACTTCAGGCAGTTGCAGGAGGACAATGGACATGGCAAGCTCGCTTGTAAGAATGATTTTGGCGAATCTATCTTACTGCGAGCTTGTTCTTTTTTCAAAACCTACCAGACTTGGGACAGATACTTCTGCGAAGCAAGAGCGATGCGGGAATCTTACTCCCTGCACAGCCGTTCGGCGGTAAAGTGGTCTGTGATCAGGATGTTGACCAGCTTTCCATACAGCGCCCCCCGGATGGCAGCGTATTTTCTCCGTCCCCCGGCTACCCCGATGGCCCGCTCTACCTTGCGAAGCTGTTCCAACGTCATCGATATCACCCGGCTGGTTAAAAATCCTTCCATGGGCGCCCCCTGCTCGTTAAAAAAGCGCAGGAGAATATCCCCAACGGCCCCATGCTCACGCAGCGCGGCCAGCTCTTTTTCGGTAAAAATATTCCCCGAAGCGGCCAGCAGATTGGAGGGCTCGATCGCCCCAATCCCTACCAGGGCAGTCGTCACCTGGGGAAAAAGCAAAAAGACCGAGCGCACGTTTTCGTCGTCCAGGAGCACGTTCAAGGCCGCCTCCGAGCCCACGACCCCCGGCACCGGCAGAAAAACCACATCGCCATTGACCAGGTTTGCCAGGCGGCTGGCCAGGTGGGAAGCCTGGACCTGGGCGGAGGCGGTACCGATGCCCCCCAATATCTGCACCACTCGAACGTTCGAGCGCCGCGGAACCACATGCATCGCGTCCACCAGGGCGATCAAAGTCGCGCTCCAGGAGGAAAGCCCGACGACCTCGTTCTGGCGCAAGACGTTTTCCAGGTAATACGCCGCCGCGGAACCGACCTCTTTCTGGATGATTTTCTCGTCGTCATAGCTGATGCTGTCGACGACGATGGCATCCCGGAGTCCAAATTTCTGGATGAGCGTCTCTTCCAACGTTGTGTGAATGCCTTCCGGAATATTCACAGAAATGCGTATAATACCTTCATTCTGCGCGCGACTCAATAACCGCGAGACGGTTGCCTGGGAAAGACCAAGCTGTTCGGCGATCTCAGACTGGCGCATCTGCCACTCGTAGTACATGCGCGCGACCCGGGCGATCAAGCGTAACTCGTCATTGCGTGCCATAAGGATTCCTGGTTTTAGAAAGGATAGCTAATCTATTTTGTATAATTATTCATTATCGCTTGACTAGATTATACCTGCCTGAGTATTCTTATACAATGTGAATAAAATATTTTCTTTGAATAAATATACATCCCTACCTGATCGGTTTTCGGGTCATTTCCTTATGAATATCTCTGAGCTGGAACACAAATCCATCCAGTACCGGCGCACCGTTTTACAGATCATCAAACAGGCCAATGCCGGGCACACCGGTGGCAGCTTATCCTGCGTGGACATCCTCAACGTGCTCTATAACCAGGTTTTGAACGTTACCCCCCAAAACTTTTGCGATCCCAATCACGATCGCTACGTCCACAGCAAGGGCCACTCGGTCGAAGCGCTGTACACCGTTCTGGCGGATCGGGAATTTTTCCCGGCCTCTGAACTGGACACGATGGAAAAATACGGCTCTCTCCTGATCGGTCACCCCACCCGCAAGGCATTGGGGATCGAGCAGAATACCGGTGCTCTGGGGCACGGCTTATCGGTTGCGGTGGGCATGGCCATCGCCGGGAAAATCGACCGGCGGCCGTATCGCGTCTTCACGCTCCTGGGCGACGGCGAGCTGGCGGAGGGATCCGTCTGGGAAGCCTCGATGAGCGCCGCCCATTATCGCCTGGACAACCTGATCGTGATCGTCGACCGCAACACCCTGCAGATCAGCGGGCGTACGGAAAATGTGATGCGCCTGGAGCCGCTGGCAGACAAATTCCGCGCCTTCGGATACGCGCTGAAAGAGGTGGATGGCAACAGCATCCCGGACCTGGTGCAGGTTTTTCAAACTCTTCCCCTCGCACCCGGGAAGCCCAGCCTGATCCTGGCGCATACGGTCAAGGGGAAAGGGATCAGTTATATCGAGGATCAGGCCGGCTGGCACCACCACGTTCCAAACGACGAGGAATACGCTCAGGCGATGGACGAACTGGACCGTGCTGAAAAGGAGTTGACGCGGCGCTATGCAGCCCTTGAAACCCGCTAAACCCAACCTGGACGTTTTCAGCGAGACGCTCCTGGAGCTTGCCCGGGAAGACCCGGACATCCTGGTGGTGACCTCGGATTCGCGCGGCTCCGCCAGGCTGGCCAACTTTGCCAGGGCCCTGCCCGAGCGCGTAATCGAGATCGGGATCGCCGAACAGAACCTCGTGGGCGTTTCCGCCGGGCTGGCCTCGGCAGGAAAAAAGGTGTTCGCGGTTTCCCCGGCCAGCTTTCTCACCGCACGGGGCTTCGAGCAGATCAAAAATGATGTGGCCTACTCCAACCAGCCGGTCAAGCTGGTGGGGATCAGCGCGGGGGTCAGCTATGGGAGCCTGGGTTCCACCCATCATTCCACCCACGACCTGGCCGTTCTCATGGCCATTCACAATATCGACATCGTCATCCCCGCGGATAACTACGAAACCCGCGAGGCGATCCGCGCCGCGGCAGCTTACCCCCAGCCGCTGTACCTGCGCTTTGGCAAAAAGCCGATGCCGGAATGCCTTTCCGCAAACACCGATTTCGTGATCGGAAAAGCCATCCGGCTGGCCAGCGGCTCGGATGTGACCCTGGTGGCAACCGGAGAAACGGTCTGGCCCGCCTGGGAGGCCAGGGAGATCCTCGAAGCGCAGGGGGTATCCTGCGGGGTCCTGGACGTGCACACCTTGCGCCCCCTGGACACCCGGGCGATCGCCGGGGCCGCCCAAACCTCAAAGGTCATGGTCACCGTCGAGGAGCATTCGGTCCATGGCGGCCTGGGCAGCCTGGTGGCCTCCTTCCTCATGCAGGCCGGCCTCTATCTCCCCTTGCGCATTGTTGGGCTCCCAGACGAGCCCATTGTTACCGGCAGCCAGAACGAGGTCTTCGCCCACTACGGGATCAGCGCGGAGGGCCTGTCCGCCGCTGCGCAGGAACTGCTCCAGCGCGCTAGCCTGCCGGCCGGCAAACCGGGCTAAGACAGGTCCAGAGCACTCACGGAAAGGAACCCGCTATGCCGATCATGCTCGCCATCGACCAGAGCACCTCTGCCACCAAAGCGCTCCTCTTCGACCAGAACGCTTCCCTCATCGACCAGGCCTCCCTTTCCCACCGCCAGATCTACCCGCAACCCGGCTGGGTAGAACACGACGCGGGCGAAATCTATGCCAACACCCTGGCTGTGATCCGCAGCCTCCTGGAAAAGAATCCGGATCGGGTCGAGGACCTGCTGTGTCTGAGCCTGACCAACCAGCGCGAAACGTTCGTGCTCTTTGACCGCCGGACGGGCGAGCCGCTATACAATGCCATCGTCTGGCAGTGCCGCCGGGGCGAAAAGGTGTGCGCCGGCCTGGCCGCCGCGGGCGATGAGGAACCGGTCCACCGGGCAACCGGGCTGAAGATCGACACCTATTTCCCCGCCAGCAAGCTGCGCTGGCTGCTGGACGAGCGCCCGGACCTGGGCCGGCGCCTGGCGGTTGGCAGCGCTCTTTTCGGAACGATGGATACGTATTTGATCTACCGCCTGACCGGCGGACAGGTCTACGCCACCGACCACACCAACGCCTCGCGCACCCTCTTTTACGATATCGAGACGCTCGACTGGAGCCCGGACCTGTGCCGCCTATTTGGTGCGTCCTTCGCCCGCCTGCCTGAGATCCGCGAAAGCGCCGCCTGTTTTGGCGAGACGACCCTGGAAGGCCTGCTGCCCCGTCCCCTTCCCATCGCCGGCGTCATGGGAGACTCCCAGGCCGCCCTTTTTGCCCAGCGCTGTTTTACCCCCGGCAGCGCCAAGGTCACCTTTGGCACGGGCTCTTCTCTGCTGCTCAACCTGGGGGCGCAAAAGAAGCTCTCCTCCAGCGGCGTCGTGACCGCCATCGGCTGGGTGCTGAACGGGCAGCCCACCTACGCCTTCGAAGGCATCACCAATTTTACCGGGGCGACGATCGCCTGGCTGCGCGACCAGCTTCAATTGATCCGCGATCCCGCCGAGACCGAAGCCCTCGCCCGCTCGGTCCCGGATAATGGCGGGGTCTACCTCGTCCCGGCTTTCGTCGGGTTGAGCGCCCCCTACTGGCGGCCGGACGTGCGCGCCGCCATCTCCGGCCTGACCCCATCCAGCACGCGCGCGCACGTCGTCCGCGCCGCCCTGGAATCGATCGCGTATGTGGTCACGGACGCCCTGCGCTCTATGGAGCAGGAGGCCGGCCTGCCGCTGCAGATGGTGCATGCTGATGGCGGGGCAGTTCGCAATGCCTTTCTGATGCAGTTTGTGGCGGATATCAACGGGAAAAGCGTGCGCGCTTCCCACCTTCCCGAGCTTTCTGCGCTGGGCGCGGTTTTTTCGGGCGGGCTGGGAATGAAAGCCTATGCTTCGCTGGAGGACCTCAACCGCATCCCGATAGGCTTTACCACCTATGCGCCGCTCATGGCCCGCTCTCAGGTCGAGGCCCATTACGCCGGCTGGCAGCACGCGGTGCGCCAGGTGCTGGCATAATTTTATGGCGTCCAGAAGAGGTTACCGACCAGGATGTAATCGCTCCCGGTCAGGTTCAGCGCATCATCCAGCACAGTCAGGCTGGAATTGAGCAGATTGAGCCGGCGCAAGCTGATCTGGTACCCGCCGCTATCGGTGGGCATCGTCGCTGATTCGCGCAGCTCGTTACCCGCCGGCGCCCAGACGGTGCGGGGGCCGATGCCGCGGGCGGCGGCATATTCTTTACTCTGCCAGTTAGGGGGGACGACAATAAAGTAGTGCACCCCCCTCGATAATCCCGAATACCCACTGCGTACCTCGCTGACGACCGATAAAACCTTTCCATCCGGCGACCAGGCCGCATCGGCGACCAGCGTCCCGGAGAAGGACAGGCTGGTCACAGAGCTCCCCTCACTGGTGTAGAGGAGCAGCCCATTGCGATCGCCTTCCTTTACCAGGCTGGAGGCGATGAAGCGCTCGCCGGCCACAAAAATCGACCCCCGGGCCTTGTCGAAAGGCTGCGCCTTTCCGCCCTTGAGACTGAATGACCAGATCGAAGGGGTAACGCAGTCACCGGAGAGCCCGCAATATGCCGCATCCCAGTACACGGTTTGGCCGTCATACCCGGGGTAGAGTCGGGAAACCTTCGTCTCCGGCAAGGAAACAGTGGTCCATTCTCCGTTCCAGAAAGAGACCAGATCGACGGCGGTCAGTCCATTCTCATCGCCTGCCAGGAGTACAACCCGCCCATCCGGCAGCCAGACGGCCCCGCGCTGGCTTCCCCCGTCAAACGCCGCGCTGACGCGGGTCAGCTCGCCGGTCTCTATCCGGTCGAGGAACAGCTCATCTCCTTTGCTCGCCAGGACCCAGCGCGAATCGGGCGAAACGGCCTGCAGGCGGTAGCCCTCGCCGAGGACGAAGGTGAGCTGGTTGGCTGCCAGGTCGAAGCGGAAGACGCCCAGGGAAGTGTAAGCCTCGTCCACGCGGCGCAGGATGTCGAAGAAAAGCTGCCCGGGGCCAGATCCCACCTCCTTGGGAGGGAAGCTCAGCCCGGTGATGTGAGGCCGGGTTTCTGGCGAGGCGGTGGGCGCGGGGGTAGGTGTGACGGTCGCGGCTCGGGCAACCTCGATTGCGCCGGCGCTTTGCAGCCCGCGGCGCAGGGAATCCAGGGTTTCCAGCGCGGTAAAGCTGCGCACGTTCCAGGCGTCCACCGAGATGTGGAAGCCGTCCGGGCGGTCGCTGTCCATGCCGTGATTGGGCAGGGTCTGCACCGCGCGCCAGAAGTTCCACAGCGGCAGATCGTATTCGGCCGCGATGCGCGCTGTAGCCAGGTTGAGGCTGTGATCGCCCTCGACGTTATCCGCCTTGGTAGCCAGGATGGGGACCACGCCGTGATCCAGGGCGTAGTCGACGATCTGGCGCAGGAGGGCGGCGTATTTTTCGGCGGTGCGGCCGTCCCACCAGACCTCCAGACTGATAAAGACAAAGCTGGGTTTGTACACGCGGATCTCACACTGCAGCGGGTTCTCCCCGGCCTGGCAGGCCTGCGGGTTGGCCCACAGCGGCGAGAGGACCGCGGCGGCATTGAACCCGCCGCGCACCGCCTCGCTGGCGCGGTCGAAGGAACCGGAGAAGTAGTCGATGGTGTCTTTCAGATAGGCGTAATCGGGTGTGAGCACGTAGCGGCCGGGGCGGTCGAACATCCCCAGGAAGGAGGCGTTGACGCTCTGGCAATCGCCCACCTTGGAGAAATGGCGCGGGTCGTTCCCCAGGGCAATCCCCTGGCGGTAGACTTCCAGTGCCCGCGCGGTCAGCCCGGGGACGACCGGCCACTCACGCCATTTCTCGGGGGGCAGGCGGGTCTCGAAGGCAGGGGTGGGTGAAGCGGCGAGCGCGATTGGGGCGACGGCGGATCCGGCGGGGAGGGCGGTGGGTGAGGGTGCGGGGGCTGTCGGGGAGGGCAGGTTTTCGGGCGGATGGGCGATGAACTGCGGCGGGGTCGGCGAAGGCTCGAGGGTGAAGGTTGGCGTGGCGGCAGGAGTGGGCGTCGCCGCGGTGCAGGCGCAGAGGAGGAAGGAGAAGAGAACCAGGAAGCAGAGGACGGTGTGGGTGGTTTTGGAGTGGGTCATCGTAGATTTTTATTCGTTCCCTTACCTGCACGCCAGGGCGGTCAACTGCGGGGCCAGCACGTCGACGAAGCGCTGCTCGCCGGCGGGGGTGAGATGGATGGCGCTGTTGGTAAACTCCGCCGGGTCGACCGCTGACGCCAGGTCGAGGTAACGCCAGCCCTCCGCCCTGCTCCGCTCCGCCAGCCACTGCCGGTACAGGTCATAGGCCCAATGCGGGTAAAAGAGATTGTAACGCACATCAGAGTTTTTGCCCCGGCTGATCAGCATGGGCTCGTTCACCACCACGACCGGCGTGCTACCTGCGATGCGGATCCCCGCGGCAAGGACGTCGAAAGCCAGGTCGTCCGCGCTCATCTGCCCGGGCTTCCAGCCGTGAAAGATGAGATCCTCCTTCTGGAAATCGACCTGGGCGCGCGCGTACTCGGCCGGATAGTACTGGTCCACGCCCGTCGCCCCCCACAGGACGCCGTAGAGCTGGAGGCGGATCAGGTCTGCGAGCGAGCGGCGCTGGGCGATGATAGTTCGCTCCCAAAAAGGCGGAGGGGAGGGCGGCAGGCTTTCTACGTCCAGGTTCAGCTCCTGGCCCTGGACCAGCGCGCGGAAGCGCCCGGGGTTATTGGCCACCAGGGGAGTGGATAACTGCCTGGCGCGGGGAAAGGCCTCGAGCGTGGTCGGCCAGAGGATCAGGTCGGGCTGATACCGCAGCGCCTCGGAGAGGATCATCAGATCTTTGGTCAGCGAGATGGTGGGGTAGCCCAGGTTGTAGAAACGCATCTGCCGCCCCGAGCAGGTCAGCGCCGCGGCGTTGAGTCGCCCGGTGAGGGTCTGGTCGTTGCGCAGAAGGGTGCCCCAGACTGACGAATCGCCGACGACGATCACGCGGTATTCATCCTTCGCTTTGGGCGCGCCGGCGATGGCGTGCGAGGCGAACATCGCGTCCAGATTGTACAGGGAGAGGTTGTAGGCCTGGGCAGAATTCTCGCCGAAAGGAAGGCGCAGCCGCCCGAGGAAGAGGCGGTTGTACAGCGAGAGCCTGCCCAGCCCGGCGGCGCTGCCAGCCCAGGCGGCAAAGAGCAGGTTGGCGACGAGAAACAAGGCCAGAGCCTTTAAAACCACGTTGCGGAGGAAACGCAGGTTGGCTCCCATTCATCCTCCGAACAGGCGGCGCAGCATGGCCAGGGAGAGATCCGGGGCAGGCAGGGCGAAGAACAGCCACCCCAGGGTGACGTATTGGAAAGTCAGCAGCGTCCCACCGGCGCGGAGAGCCATTTGTCCCCAGGCCGGGAGCGCATCGGCCGAAAAGCGCGGGCGCAGCCAGTCGCTCCAGCGGTTCTGGAAGAACAACCCCAACCCGTGCCACAGCCCCCACAGGACGAAGTTGGCGGTGATCCCATGCCAGAGGCCAATGAGCAGCATGGTGGCGACCTGACCGGTAAGGACTACCAGCCAGACAGGAATGGGCTTCTCGCGGCGGCGCAGCATCACGCGGGTAAGCGGGTTGTAGAAGTAACCGCGGATCCACTGGGTGAGAGTCATGTGCCAGCTATTCCAGAACTGGGTCAGGTTGGGCTTGAGATAGGGGGCGTTGAAGTTCTCGGGGAGGCGGATGCCCATCAGGCGGCCCAGGCCAATGGCGATGTCCGTGTAGCCGGAGAAGTCCAGGTAGATCATCAGACTGTAGGCATAGAGCAGCAGCCAGGCCCATCCCACGCCCTTGACCTGGGCGGCGTTGGTAGCATTCAGGGCGACCAGGGCGAGGCTGTCGGCGAGGACGAATTTTTTGAAGAGACCGGTCACCAGCCGTTGCCCGGAAGGCAGCAGATCCTCCTCCAGGGAGAGAGGCCCCCGGCGCAGGTCCCTAACAAAGCGCTCCAGGCGGTCGAGCGGGCCGGCGGGGAGGGAAGGGAAAAAGATCACGTAGATCAGGTATTCTTTGAGGCTGACCGCCGGCAGCCGCCCGGTCTGGCGGTCGCGCAGGGTGTGCAGCAGGCGGAAGGCCATGTAGGAATATCCCAGCCAGCGCAGGTCCAGGGCAGTCGCCAGGGCAGCCGGCTGGCCGTTGAGCTGGCGCAGGGTCGCGCTGAGGGCCTGGGCCAGCGGCGGCAGCTTGAGGACCACGAAACAGGCCAGAACCAGGCTGGTGAGAATCCACCGGGCCACGGTCAGGGGTCGGGGCAGGCGGAATAACCCGCCCGAGATCAACGTAGCAGCAGCGATCACCCCGACCACAGCCAGAGTCTGCGGCGGGCGCGAGGGGGTGATCAGACCGGTCAGGCTGAGATAGCGCGTGAGCGCCACCGCCAGGACCAACCCGCCCAGGGCCAGCCCGGTCAGGGCGTTTTCGCGCAGGCCGCGCTCCGCGGGGGAGGTCACCGCAGCCCAGCAAACCACCACCAGGAGGAGGGTAACCACCGGAAGCCAGAAATCCAGGCCGCGCACAGGCAGGCCGGGCTGCAGCCAGAAGATGGCCAGGACGCTGGCGAGCAGCATCAGCCAGGAGCGCGCCGCGGGGCTGCGCACCAGGCGGATCACAGCCACGGCAAGGATGAGAATCGGAATTTGGGAAAGCGCCATCAGAACCCCTGGTAGATCCAGAGCGGAGAGCTGTCAGCGGTGAGGATCACCAGGGCAATCAGGATCAGGCAGAGGATCAAAGCCCAGAGGTTTTCGCGGGTCAGGAACCGGCGGAGCCAGGCTAGCGGTAGCCGCATACGCGCCATTCGCCCCCTTCCTGGACAACGGCATAGGTGCGTGCGCTCAGATCGAGCTCCTGGTTCTCCGTGTTGTAGGTCGCCACGATTTTTCCCTGGCACTGGACCAGGGTCTGGTTCCCATCCGTGCCGGTCTGCTTGCAGGAGAGATCCTTGAGGCTGGCTTTGACCGCCTGGAAAGAATCCAGCTCGAGGGCCGCCTGCTGCTCCCAATTCGCGCAGGAGAGGGCGGTGAGCTGGTCGCCCTTCTTGCCGACCAGGGCCTGGAGGTAGGCCGCCACCGCGACCTCCGGTCCGGAGGATTTCGGACCGCAGGCGGCGAGGAGGAGGGGGAGGAGAGTGAGGGCAATGAATTTCAAGCGATGCATGAATATAACTCCGTGCTTCTTTGCAAAATGATTATATTCATGTCATTGCGAGGAGGGTCGGTAGTACCTTCATCCTGAAAGATGGCCTAGCTTTCCGACCCGACGAAGCAATCCCCAAGCCGACCAAGGAGGAATGAATTTTGCTTGCTAGAGCACTCTGCTCCCCGAAGCTTTGCCTGGTGAGCTTGGAGATTGCTTCGTTCCTCGCAATGACATGAATCGAGTGGGTTTGCCTGGTCAGCTATGAGATTTCTTCATCCCTCTCAGAAGAGCGCCGAAGGTGCCTCGCTCTGGTCTGAGTGCCACCTACGGCAGGCAATGATATGAATGGAAGCAAAAACTGCTATGGCGCAATCACAGTACCGGGCAGCAGCACGGTACCCTTGGGAATGACCACGATCCCGTCCTGGACCACGTACTGCTCGGTGTCGATCTCGGTGCCGCGCGGGAAGGGGCGGATGATCACCCCCCCACCCACGCGGGCGTTTTTATCGATGATCGCGCCCTCGATCTGGCTGTTGGCGCCGATCCCCAGCGGGATTCCGTATCCTTTTCTCAGGTCTGCTTCGTTATCGTAATAATCGCAGCCCATCAGGATCGTGTCTTTAATAGTCACACCGTTGCAGATCTGGCTGCGCAGACCGACGACCGAGTGGGTAATTTCGGAGCGGTCGATGCAGCAGCCCTCGGTGAGGAGAACGTGATGGAGCTTGCTTTCTACGACGGTTGTGCTGGGCAGAAAGCGTGATTGGCTGTACATCGGGTACCTGGTATCGAACAGGCTGAAAGGTGGGTCCGGCTCGGCCAGGGCCAGGTTGGTCTCGTAAAACGAGCGGATCGTCCCGATATCCTCCCAATACCCATCGAAGTTATACCCGAACACTCCATGCTCACCGATGGCGTGAGGGATGACTTGACCGCCAAAATCGTCGAAGGCGAAATTTTCAAGGATCTCGTACAACACGTCGGCTTTGAACATATAGATACCCATCGAACCGAGAAAAGGCCGCTCTTCATCCTCGCGGCTGACCATTTCCGCGAGAAGCTCCGGGTCCTTGGGCTTTTCAGCGAATGCGGTGATGCGCTGGTCCTCATCGCTCTTGAGGATGCCGAACCGGCCCGCGTCGCGCTGGGCGACCGGTTGGACCGCCACGGTGATATCGGCGTCGTTCTGCCAGTGAAATTCAGCCATCTCGGCGTAGTCCATGCGGTAGAGGTGGTCGCCGGAGAGGATGAGCACGTACGGCATGCGCGCCGAGCGGATCTCGAACAACTGCTTGCGCACCGCGTCGGCAGTCCCCTGGTACCAGGATGCGTTCTGCATGGTTTGTTCGGCGGCCCAGATCTGCACCCAGCCGGTGTGGAAGGCATCGAACACGTAGGTACGGGCGATGTGGCGGTGCAGCGAAACAGAATTGAACTGGGTCAAAACCGCGATGCGGATGATCCCTGAATTGATGCAATTGCTGATGGGGATGTCGATGAGGCGGTACTTGCCGGCCATCGGCACGGCCGGTTTCGAGCGCTGCTTGGTCAGTGGATACAGGCGGCTTCCCCGCCCACCACCCAGGATCACAGCCAGGATTTCGTCTACTGATGCCATACGGTCACCCCACTCAAACTTTCCCGAACCTGATTCCGGCTATCCCACTTTCTTGCCAGCCGGATGAGTGCGAACGAACGGCCTGCAGCATAGAAAAACGACCCTCCTCTACCGCTTGCCTGGAGGGCCCATGTTATAATCGAATCGCTGTGCCGAAGGTGGGAATCGAACCCACATTCCCGGAGGGAACACGATTTTGAGTCGTGCGCGTCTGCCAATTCCGCCACTTCGGCATGGACAAAATCAGTATACCCAAATCAACCAGGATGGTCAAGGTTAACCTCCATGCGCTTAGGAATCATCGGTCTGCCCCAATCAGGAAAAACAACCCTCTTTAATGCCCTCACCCGCGGCGCCCAGCCCGTCGGGGCCAGCGGCAAGATCGAAGTCCACACCGGAGTGGTCGACGTCCCCGACCAGCGGGTGGACCGGCTCTCAGCGATGTTCAAGCCAAAGAAAACGATCTACGCCAAGGTGACCTACGCCGATATCGCCGGTCTGGACGGCAGCGCGAGCAAGTCGGGGATCTCGGGCGTCCTGCTCAATCACCTGACCCAGATGGATGGGTTCATCCACGTGGTGCGTGTCTTCGAGTCGGAGAGCGTCCCCCACCCGGCGGGGAGCATCGACCCGGCGCGTGACATCGCCAGCATGGACAGCGAGTTCGTCCTCAACGACCTGATCGCGGTGGAGCGCAAGCTGGAGCGCCTGACCGACGAGCGGCGTAAAGGTGGAGGGCGGGATAAGGCCGTGATCGACCGCGAGATCGACCTGTTCAACCGCTTCCACGACATGCTCTCCGCCGAAAAGCCGCTGCGCGACCTCGCCATCACCCCGGAAGAAGAAAAGATGCTGGCCGGTTTTGGCTTCCTCAGCCGCAAGCCGGTGCTGGTGGTGCTCAACCTGTCCGAAGGCCAGGAGGCGCCAGAGATCGAGTACCACCACCAGCATACCCAGGTCGTTTCCCTGCAGGGCGAGCTGGAGATGGAGATCGCCCAGCTTCCTCCGGACGAGGCCGGGGTGTTCCTGCAGGAGTACCACATCGAGGAGCCCAGCCTGAACCGAATGATCCGCCTGTCGTACGACCTGCTCGGGTTGCAGTCGTTCTTCACCGTGGGGCCTGACGAGGTGCGCGCCTGGACGGTGCACCGCGGGGCGCTGGCCCCCGAGGCGGCCGGCGAGATCCACACCGACCTGCAGAAGGGCTTCATCCGCGCCGAGGTGGTGGCTTACAACGACCTGATGGCGCTGGGCGGGATGAACGAGGCCAAAAGCAAGGGCAAGCTGCGCCTGGAGGGGAAAGAGTACGTCGTGCAGGATGGGGATATACTCAATATTCGGTTCAATCTATAAAGCCGAGAACTGAGAACCGTAAACCGAGAACAGAGAGCAGAGAACAGGTTTTCCACCCCTATTTCATAGAACAAAAAGGGGAAGGATCGAGGGGGTGCCGAAGGCGCGGCTGCGTACCCCGCCGCAGGTCAGGCGGGGACCCATTTTTGTAAAAAGGCCATCAGAACCCGGTTGAAAAATTCGGGGTTATCCATCATGGCCATGTGCATCGCGTTGGGGATGACTTCATACTGGCAGTTGGGGGAGGCAGCCGCCCAGCGCGGGGCGATCTTTTTGATGTCGCCGGTCTGGTCCCGGTCCCCGTGGACGAGCAGCATGGGCCGGGCGATCTGGTAGTCCGGCTCCTCGTGCAGGCAGGTGGTAACCGCATTCCAGATCGCGATGAACTCACGCTTGGGAAGCAGCGAGAAACATTCGGTGATATATGCCTGGACGTCCTTCCGAGCGGAAAAATACGGCAGCCCGGCTTTCTTGAGGGTCGCGTCCGGCAGCAGGGACATGATCGGGCTGGACGCGTTCAGGATCCAGCGGTCCAGGGCGCTTCTCGGCCAGGTGATGCAGGTGCCGTCGGCGATGACGATGGCCTGGACCATCTCTGGGTAACGGAACACCAGCTCTTGAGAGATGTAAGTCCCGTTCGAATGGCCGACCAGGACCGCCTTTTGAGTTCCAACCCGATCCAGGATGGCCAGCAGGTCCTCCACGGCCAGGGGCACTGAAAATGGCGCCCCCGCCGGCCGGGATAGGCCGTGAGCCCGCACGTCCCAGGTGAGCACGCGATAGTCTTGCGCCACGACCGGCAGATTGGCATTGAAGGAGCGGTGGTCCACGCAGGCGCCGTGGGTGAAAACGACCAGCGGGCGGCCAGCGGTCCCGCCCAGCCAGTAGCGAATCGGGCAGCCTTGCCGTTCGAGAATGCACTCTTCCAGTTGCGCTTCCATGGCTTGATCTCTCTCTGTACAGCGTTTTTGACCGGTTGGCCGGAACTATGCTTTGCAGCCAAATTGTACTCCATTCAGCTTTCGGGGGGAGAAATTTTCTCTGGAAACAATTCGACACGAATTCTGTATAGGCTTTATCGCTTTGATTTCCCCCGTCGAAGAGACCTGGCTGCCCGAGCTGCTACCGTCCCGCCTGGCGCTGCATGCCTCGCTGAGCAAAGGCTCGATGAAGGGGATGGGGTTCCTGGATATCAGCGAGCCCTTCCGCTACTATTCGAAGCTGATCCCCACCGGCGGGCAGAATCCGCGCCTGCTGGTGAAGCATGGCGGTGCATCGCGCCTGGGGTGCGGCAACGACGCCGGGGCGGTCAACTGCTCGGCGGCCGCCGTGGTGCACGAGCTTGAAATGCTCGATTTTGTGCTCAAACGCGACGAGCCGCTCTTCAGCCCGGCCGATCTCCTACGCGCGGCGACGATCCAGAGCGCGCGATCGATGGGCGTGGACGACCGCTTCGGGTCGATCCGCCCGGGGAAGGTCGCCGACCTGGCGGTGCTGGAGGGAGATCCGCTGCAGGATTTCCACCGGATTGGCGCGCCGGTTCAGGCGTTGTTCATGGATGGGAAGTTGGCGATCAACCGCTGCGGGCTGGAAACGGTCCACCCGGAGACAGCGGGAGAACGATCTGCAGAAGACCATATACCAGGATACTTATCCGCGAACCACGATAACTGAGCCAGATGTGGCATCCAAAATGACTGAACAGGTCCCCTGAAACGGTTGTGGGGGAGTCGGCGTGGGCGCTGATGGATCGATTGACGGCACTGGAGCTGGACCGCCAACGAGCTGCAGTTCTCCGTCCATCTGGACCAGCCAGACTTTTGTATCTAGCGTTTGGGTATTGAAGGTCGTCTCATTCTCTGATTTTGTCAGCCGGTCTGCTTCTCCCAATGTCAACAGTTGGAATCGAATATTCTTTGGCTCTCCCATCATTACCAGGTGTGGTTCCTTACAGGCACCTTTGGCAATTTCAACAGCAGTCGATTCGGGGATTTTTGGAGAGGGGGTGGGCTCAGGCGTTGGTTGACAAGCTGTCGCCACAAGACAGAGGATATATGCCATTTTGGTCAGATATTTTTGTAAGGGCATTGTGTCACCCCCCTACGAATCATTGGCAATCAATATTATATCCAGTAAACCTGATTCTTCAATCAAGTTAGAGAAATAAATCCCGAATAATCAAAATAATCGAATAAATTGCGCCCTTGCCCCGTATTTTCAGTGAGATCAGCGATACAACATTTATTAGGAGAGAAAATGATTGCCACTCAAAAGTCCACTGCAGTATCAACCAACCAGAAAGTCACCCCCTCCAGGAACCGCCAGGCCGTGCTTTCCACCTTGTGGATCTTCGTCATGTTCAATTACCTGTACTGTGACGTCATGTCCCTGATGGACCCGGCCTTCCTGAAGCAATACCTGGCGGGAAACGTCGGCGGGATCCAGATCAGCGCGAGTTTCTTGTTGGGGGCGGCGGTATTGATGGAAATCCCCATTTCACTCGTGCTTTTGTCCAGGGTGTTAAGCTTTCCAGCCAACCGCTGGGCCAACATCATCGCCGGTGCCATCATGACGCTCGTCCAACTCTCGACGTTGATTTTTGGCTCAGCTACGACGATCTATTACCTGTTCTTCAGCGCTATCGAAATTGCCTGCACGGCCTTTATTGTCTGGTATGCCTGGAAGTGGCCCAAACCGGAAGCTTAACCTGAAAATTTTCAGATAAAGGTAAGAATCCAATGAAAACCCTTACCGAAGAATGTCGTTCATTCCGATAAAAAGGAAAAAGGAAAAATGAACCCAACCAGGCCTGTTTCCAGAATTTTGGGATTTGCCTTTTTGTTCCAGTTTCTAACCTCGTTTGGCAACGGAGTATTCCTGAAGCCGGTATTAATCATGACCGAAAGTGTCCCGGAAACGATCTCCCGCATCGCCCAAAACCCCGGGCTGATGCGAACGCACATTTTCGTGGATATGCTCACTGCCCTGGGGGTCATCTTCCTGGGGGCTGCTCTGTACTTCTACCTGCGGAAGCAGAACGAAATCCTGGCCCTGACCGCTTTTGGATTTTACATCCTGGAAGGGGCGGTGATCGCGGCCAGCAAAATGGAGGCGTTCTCCCTGCTGAGCATCAGCCAGGAATACGCGGTCGCGGGGCAGCCGGCGACTCTGCTGGCAATGGCCGGAGAGGCAATGAAATCCCTCGATTTCGCCGGCTCTTTGCTGATGCTGGCTTTTTGTCCCGGCGGGATCCTCTTCTATTACCTGCTCAACCAATCCGGCCTGGTTCCGCGCTGGCTGTCGCTCTGGGGCCTGATCGCCGTTTTGCCCGTGACCGTCGCGACGGTCTTGAGCCTGTTTGGCGTTCAGTTCCCCATCTTCCTGGCCGTTCCCTATATCCCCTTCGAGTTCGTCATCGGTGTGTGGATCTTGTGGAAGGGGATCCTGGAGCCGCAGCCGGTGTTCGACCAAGCCAGCGCGCTGGCCTGACGAGCTTCCATCAATCAAATTCGCTGCGTTTCGCAGCAATGAGATCGACATGAAAACTTACCGGACCAATGCCATCCTGATCGGAGCGCTGTACATCCTGGGGACAGTCAGCGGCGTGCTCAGCATGATCGTCACGACCCCGCTGCTCGATCCCGCTGGAGCAGGCCGCAGAAGCTCACCGCTACGTCGAGACGGGACAGAGACAGGGCAGCCTCGTCCTCAGCGTGAGCCACGCGTAGCTCACTTGGGCGGCAGGCCGCGGGCGTAGTCGACGCCCAGCTCGATCCAGGCGGACAGGTCCTCGTCGCTGTCAAAACCGCCCGGCTCGACCAGAATCCAGCCGGTCATGGGGCGTCCGGTCATATCGAAGGGCCGGACGTGCGGCTTCGCCATGGCCGCGGTATGCTTTTCCGGTCCGACCCGAACGATGAGGCTGTTCTTGTGGATCCCGCAGACCATATTTCCATGCAGCAGAAAGCCCACCCCGCCGAACATCTTTTTCTCGTCAAAGGCCCCGTGCGGAACGAGCCCGGCGCGGATCCGCTGGGCCAGGGTTTCGTCGTACGCCATAGCACCTCCAGAACAGTCATTCGTAAAAGCTCGAACCACGATGAAGTGGGGTTTATTAGGCCAACCATTCAACCTGGATTTCCCTTCCATCCAGGGTTTTAAATTCAGGATCTCCGGTCAACAGCATCGCGCTACTTGCCTGGGCAGCTTGCTGTTTTCACTGCCCTTCACCGCTCCTCACTGCCCTTCGCTGTCCTTAAGAACTCATCCAGCTCGCCAGGGTCGATCCGTGAGGTCAGGTCGAGGCTGATGGGGGTCACCGAGACGACGCGTTTTTTGGCCATGGCGTGAATGTCCGTGCCTTCCGGCTCCTGCACGTTCACGTCCAGGCGGATATCCATCAAACCCGGCTCTTCCCAGGTCTGGCGGTTGGGCTTCACGGTCTCGTAATAGCGGCTGCGGGACTGGCGGGTGATCTCCCAGGGGGTGTCGGGGGTCGCGCCGGCGGGGAGGTCGATCTTCAGCAGGTCGACGTCGGGAGGGAAGCATCCCACGGCGAGGGCCATCCCGGCGAAGCGAGCGGTAAAAATGCCGGCGGTCTCGAACTGGATCTCCTTGGAGTAAGACAGGTAATAAGCTTCGTCGGTCTGTAAAGAAACCGCCAGGGCGGGGATGCCAAACGAAGCGGCCTCCATCGCCGCGCCGACGGTGCCCGAGATGGTGACCCCCAGGCCCACGTTCTCGCCGTAATTGATCCCCGAGACGACCAGGTCTGGCCGCACAGGCATGATCTCGAAAATGGCGTGTTGGACGGCCTGGGCCGGGGTGCCGCCGACCGAATACACGGTCCACTCCTGCTGGTGGACGCGCATGGTCAGTTTGCGGATGATCCCATCGGAGGTGAGCGGCATGCTCCGCCCGGTGCCGGAGGACTGCTCGCGGGGGGCGACCACGGTCACATAGCCCAGGGTCGAAAGCGCTTCGGCCGCCGCCCACAGCCCAGGGGATTGGATGCCATCGTCGTTGGTCAATAAGATCTGGTATTTTTCCGGCATGGTTCTCCCGAATCGATTGGTATCCGTCAATTATATGCGAAAGGGAAACGCGCTATAATCAAGGCAGCTTCCAATGGCGATCGAGATCGATGCGGTCAATTTTGAAAATCGGTCCCAGGTGCGCTCCTTCCTGGACCTGCCTTTTCGCCTGTACCGGGAAACGCAGCAGTGGGTGCCGCCCCTGGGAGACGACGAGCGGTCCAAACTTAACCGGCGGCACCCGTTCTATAGCCATTCTGAAGCCCAGTTTCTGTTGGCCCGGCGCGGCGCGAAAACGGTCGGGCGGCTGGCGGTGCTGGATAACCGCCGCTACAACGAGCACAACGGCGAGCGAACCGCCTTTTTTACATTCTTCGAGTGTGAAAACGACCGCGAAGCCGCCGCCGGCCTGTTCGCCGCCGCGGAGACTTGGTCCCGGCAGCGCGGCCTGAACTGCCTGAGCGGCCCTAAGGGTTTCACCGCGCTGGACGGCCTGGGACTGCTCACCCGCGGCTTCGAGCACCGCCCCGCCCTGGGCATCCCATACCACCTGCCCTACTATGCCGCTCTGCTGGAAGGCTGCGCCTTTTCCCCTCGAGGCGAAATCCTTTCCGGCTATTTCCCCGTCGAGCAGGCCTGGCCGGAAAAGATCCGCATCGCCGCCGAACGCGTCCAGGAGCGGCGTGGGCTGCGCGTGGCCGCCTTGCGCAGCCGGCGGGCCCTGCTGGCGCTCGCGCCGGACCTCGAGCGGATGTACAATCAGGCCATCCAGGACACCCCCGGGAACGTGCCCCTCACCCACGATGAGATCCGGACGATCGTCCGCCAGTTGGCACTCTTCGCCGACCCGCGCCTGGTCAAGATCATCTACAAAGATACGACCCCGGTCGGATTCCTGCTGGCCTACCCCGACGTCTCGGCGGCGATCCAGCGCTGCCGGGGAAGGCTGCTCCCCTTCGGCTGGCTGGATCTGCTGATCGAGCTGCGCCGCACTCAGGCAATCAACATTAACGGAGCCGGGATCGTCGAAGAATACCGCGGCTTTGGGGGGACGGCCATCCTTTTTAATGAGATCTACAAAAGCCTCGCCCGGCGCGGCTGTCGCCAGGTCGAGATCGTCCAGATCGGTGCGGATAACGAGCGCATGTTGAACGAACTGCGCATGGTTGGGGTAGAATTCAAGAAAGCTCATACCATGTATGCTAAGGAGATCGGTTAGAATCTGGTTCAGGAGGCATCGATTATGCTGGCTTTTGTCATTCTGGCGCTGATCGTCGCGGCTCTGGCAGTCGTCTTCGCCCTGCAAAACCCTACCACGGTCACGGTCACCTTTCTCATCTGGAGCTTCCAGGGCTCGCTGGCGCTGATCCTGCTTGGCGCCGTGGCGATCGGGCTGCTGATCTGCCTGCTGGCAACTTCACCGGGCCTGATTCGCAGCCGCTGGGCCGCCGGCAGCCACCGCAAAAAGGCCTCGGCCCTGGAAGTCCAACGGGATGAATACAAAGCCCGCGCGGAGAAGGCCGAAAGCGAGGTAAAAGACCTGGAATTGCAACTGGCCAGCCTTTCCGCCGAGATCGAGCGGACACACTCGCAGGAGTCAGGCGACCAGCCGGCCCTCCCTCCCGCCTAGGTTGGTGGAGAGGCGAAACGGATCCTATCAGTTTAAGTTTAGATGTTGGAGGCGTGCATGGGGATCGCGACGGAGCGTGCGGTTGCCGACTTGAAGGCGCAATTGCACGCGCTCACCGAAGTCTCAAAGACCCTGACGTTACCGCTCGAGCTACCGGAACTGCTCAATCTCGTGTTAAGCAAGATCACCGGCGTCATCCCGCCCGCCGAAGTTGGCGCAGTGATGCTCTGGGATGAGTCCTCGGGGCTGTTTCGCCCCGTGGCCGCCTGCGGCTTCGATTTCCAGTATTTCAAACAAATTGGACTGCGCGCCGGCGAGTCGATCACCGGCAAGGCCTACGACTTCGAGAAGGCTTACCTGCTGACCACCCGCGAGGAGATCGCCGCGGCGCGGGCCAATTTGCGCCCGGCCAACCGCGCCGTGCTGGCGCGCTCCCTGGGCAACGACGCGCTGCCGATCACTCTCTTTGCCGGGCCGCTCATGGCGGGCAAACAGAAGTACGGCGTGCTCACCCTGCAGACCCTCAAGGGGCCCAGCCGGTTCAACGAGCAGGACCTGCCCTTCCTGCAGAGCATCGCCGATTTGATCGCGCTGGCCATCGACCGCGTGCGCCTCGAAGCCCGCGCCGACGTGGCCCGCCAGTCGCGCGAATCGGAGCGGCTGCGCGCTGAACTGATGGCCATCCTCTCCCACGAGCTGCGCCTCCCGCTGACCACCATCAAAGGCTATACCTCGGCTTTGTTGATGGAGAACATGAGCTGGACGGAGGAAAAAGGGCGCGAGTTCCTGCGCTGCGCCGACGAAGAGTGCGACAACATGGAGATCATGATCCGGGATATTCTCGATTCTTCGATTATCGACGTCAACCAGCTCAACCTGGAGATGGAGCCTGTGCGCCTGCAATACATCGCCCGCGAGGTCGCTACCGAGATCCAGCGCCGGTTGGATACCCACCGCCTGATCGTCGACGTCCCCTCGGATTTCCCCATCGTCGACGCCGACCCGCGCTGGATCAAGCAGGTCTTCCGCAATATCCTCGATAACGCGATCAAATACTCTCCCGACGGCGGGCTGATCGTCATCCGCGGCGAGACCCGAGCCAACGACGTGGTCATCAGCATCTCCGACCAGGGGATTGGGATCTCTCCCGAGGACCTGATCCCGCTCTTCGAGAAGTTCTTCCGCGTCCGCTCGGCGCTGCAGTACCACGTCGCCGGGACCGGGCTGGGCCTGCCCGTGGCGCGCTCGATCATCGAGGCCCACGGCGGGCGGATCTGGGTCGAGAGCAAGATCGGCCAGGGCACCACGGTTTTCTTTTCGCTGCTCAAGGCCGCGCCAACCCCCGAGGAAGATTAAAGTCTTTTGCCAGATTGGATCATTTGAGGATTTGACGGTATGAGTATCTCCAAAATTCTGATCGTAGAGGACGAGCCCAAGGTCATCCACCTGATCCGCGAGGTGCTCGGCGCGGCAGGGTTCGAGATCTGCACCGCCAGCAACGGCGAGCGCGGCGTGGAGCAGGCCGCCCTCGAGCAGCCCAACCTGGTCATCCTGGACATCCTCCTGCCCGGGGGGATGGACGGCTACGAGGTCGCCCGGCGGATCCACGAATTTTCGGATGCCCCGGTCATCTTCCTGACCGGCAAGGCGCGCGAGAGCGATCTGCTGCGCGGGTTCGACGCCGGCGCGGACGATTACATCACCAAGCCGTTCAGCTCCAAGGAGCTGCTCGTGCGGGTGCGGGCGGTCCTGCGCCGCTCCCAGCGCGGCTCGGCGCAGCACAAGGACGACGAGGAGATGGTGCGCGGCGAGGTGCAGATCGACCTGCTCAAGCGCAAGGTCACCGTGCGCGGGCAGGAGGTCCATCTGACCCATACCGAGTACAACCTGCTCCAGGAGTTGGCCAGCCACCCCAACCAGGTGATGCTCCACGAGCAGCTCCTCACGGCGGTGTGGGGGCCGGAGTACCGCAACGATATTGATTATTTGAAAGCGTTCATCCACACCCTGCGCCAGAAGATCGAGGCGGACCCCTCCAACCCGAAGATCATCCTGCGCTGCCCGGGGGTAGGGTACAGTTTAGCCTGCCCAGAGGGGTGATTCGTTCTTTAGAAACTACAACGATTGAGGATCCGTCGAGATGTGGGATAACAACTTATTGGGGAGAGTGCCGCATCTGGGGATATTTTTAAACAGACCACTGTGCAACTACTTCCATATTCATGTCATTGGTAGGAGCCCTCGGTGCTCTTCCGAGGGATGGGCATCCTACCGGATGTATGTAGGGCGCAGGGGTTTCGTTGAAAATCCGCGTCCTTGAACGTGCCTCCTACGCCCCTACAAGAACCTGGCGCTTGACTATACAAGCGCCAAAATTTCTTTACCCATTCTTTACCCGGCTCCCCCGCTTTCTTTACGCAATCCCGATTGAAATGTAAGACAATAGATAGTGAATCAATTCACAACTTGCCAACGTAAGCAGAGGTGTGCCTGTTCAGGGCACCTCTTTTCCGGCAAGCGAAATATTTCCAAACCCCAGTTTCATCCATGCTTTCACCCCGAACAAAGAAAAAGGAGATGAATATGGCGCTAACCAAGGTCCCGAGTAAGACGCTCATCCAGGAGGTCATCGCCCGCGTCGAAGAGAAGGACGCCGGCCAACCGGAATTCCACCAGGCCGTGCGCGAAATCCTGACCACCCTGGAGCCCACTGTTGACCGGCACCCCGAATTCGTCAAGGCCAAGATCTACGACCGCATCGTCGTCCCCGACCGGGTGATCATGTTCCGCGTGCCCTGGGTGGACGATCAGGGAGAAGTGCAGGTCAACCGCGGTTTCCGCGTCCAATTCAACAATGCCATCGGCCCCTACAAAGGCGGGTTGCGCTTCCACCCGTCCGTGAACCTGGGGATCATCAAATTCCTTGGCTTTGAGCAAATCTTCAAAAATTCTCTGACCACGCTGCCCATGGGCGGCGGCAAAGGCGGCAGCGACTTCGATCCCAAGGGCAAATCCGACGCCGAAGTGATGCGCTTCTGCCAGGCCTTCATGCGCGAGCTGTACCGCCACATCGGCCCGGACACCGACGTCCCCGCCGGCGATATCGGAGTGGGCGGCCGCGAGATCGGCTACTTGTACGGCTATTACAAGAAGATCGTCAACGAGCATACTTGCGTGCTGACCGGTAAGGGCATGGAATACGGCGGCTCGCTGATCCGGCCCGAAGCGACCGGCTACGGCGCGGTCTACTTCGCCGATGAGATGCTCAAGACCCGCGGCAAGAACATGGTCGGCAAGTACGCGGCGGTCAGCGGCTCGGGTAACGTCGCCCAGTACACGATCGAGAAGCTCAACCAGCTTGGCGCTATCCCGGTGACCTTCTCCGACTCGGACGGCACCATCGTCGACATGCAATCGGTCGACAGCGAGAAGCTGGCTTTCCTCATGGATCTGAAGAATGTCCGCCGCGGCCGCGTCGCGGAGTACGCCGAGCACTTCAAGGCCGTTTACTACCCCGGCAAGAGCGTCTGGGACGTGATCAAGGAACACAACCTCAAAGTGGAGCTGGCCTTCCCCTCCGCCACTCAGAACGAGATCAACGAAGCTCACGCCCTGGCGATGGTCCAGAACGGCTGCTATCTGGTCTCCGAAGGGGCCAACATGCCCTCATCGCTCGAGGCGATCAAGGTCTACCAGGAGCACAACGTGCTCTACGGCCCGGCCAAGGCTGCCAACGCCGGCGGCGTGGCTACCTCCGGCCTGGAGATGTCCCAAAACAGCATCCGCCTGAGCTGGTCCCGCGAGGAAGTCGACGAGCGCCTGCACGGGATTATGCGCAGCATCCATAGCGCCTGCCTCGAAGCCGCCGCCGAATACGGCCGGCCGGGCGATTACCTGATGGGCGCCAACATCGCCGGCTTCATCAAAGTCGCCAATGCGATGCTGGCCTACGGGATTGTCTAGTATAATAATCCTTTCTGCTGAAGCGCAATCCAGGGGCCTGCCCGGCATGGGCAGGCCCTCTGTAAAAAAGGAGGATGGCGATGCCTACCATGCAAGTTGACCAGGCCCTGGCCGACCAGCTCGTGGATCGAGCCATCCAGATGTGCGCGGATCTCAAGTTTCACGGTGACAAGAGCCAGGCCCTCCAGGCCCTGCAGCTCGGACGCTGCGACGTGTGCGGGACGGTCTCTCAGTGCCTGGTGCGCCTGGTCAGCGAGTATCTCGGCCAGATCGACCGCACGGTGAAAGCCGTGTTCCAGTACGAGCCCGAGTTCATCTCGCTGCGCCAGGGAGGAGATTTCCCGGCTCACCCGGCGGGGATCAACCTGGTTGCCTGGGTGGAACGCAAGAGCGCCGCCCTGGTGGCCCTGGCCAGCACCCTCGAAAACGCGTTTTCGGAGAGCCGCCGGCGCATCCCCTGCCGCGAAGCCGGTTCCGCCTGCTACGTCCTCGACATCCAGATGGTCGAGGACCGCGACGTCCAGGATCGGCGCGGCCTGGGCATGATGGTCAGCAACCGCTTCCTGCGCTCAGCGCAGACCTGGGGGCGCGAGGAGGCCGCAGTCCCGACCACAACCCAGCCGGGATCTTCGGCCGCGGAAGGCGGCCAGGTCTTAGTCTCCTCCTTCGATCCCGAGTTCTCCCCCGAACCGGTCCTCTTCGAGCAGGCGCTGGCGATCGAAAAGCTGCCCCTGGGCGAGCGCCAGCCGTACGAACACCGCCTGCGCGAGATCAAGGTGGCCCTGATCCGCCGGCTGATCAGCGATCACCTGGCTTACATTAACATCGCCAAGGAGTGGTTCACCACTGGGGACATGGCCGAGATCTACCGCAAAAAGATCGGCAACGGGCGCATCGGCGGGAAGGCCGCCGGGATGCTCCTGGCCAGCCGCATCCTGCAGGAGACGCTGGACGAGCCTCTGCGCAGCTCGATCCGCGTCCCGGAGTCCTTCTTCCTCGGCTCGGACATGCTCTACCTCTTCATGGCCATGAACGGGCTGATGCACTGGAACAATCAGAAGTATAAGACCGAGGAGCAGATCCGCAGCGAATATCCCGGCATCCGCGGGCAGTTCCTGGCTGGCGAGTTCCCCCCCGAGGCGCTCTGCGAGCTGGGAGCCATGCTCGAGCAGATCGGGCGCAAGCCGGTCATCGTGCGCTCCTCCAGCCTGCTGGAAGATAACTTCGGCACCTCATTTGCCGGCAAGTATGAGAGCATCTTCTTGCCCAACCAGGGCGGCCCCAAGGAGAACCTGATCGCCCTGACCCGGGCGATCGCGCGGATTTACGCCTCCACCCTGCGCCCCGACGCGCTGCTCTACCGGCGCAGCAAAGGCCTGCAGGATTACGACGAGCGCATGGCCGTGCTCGTCCAGGAGGTGGCAGGCGAGACGTACGGGCGCTATTACCTTCCCACGGGCGCGGGGGTGGCCTTCAGCCGCAATCTCTTCCGCTGGTCGCCGCAGATCCGCAAGGAGGATGGCTTCGTCCGCCTGGTCTGGGGGTTGGGCACCCGCGCGGTGGAGCGCGTCGGCAACGATTACCCCCGCATGGTAGCCCTCAGCCACCCCAACCTGCAGCCCGATGATTCACCGGAGGCAATCCGCTACTATTCGCAGCAGAACGTCGACCTGATCGACCTGGAGACCAACGAGTTCAAGTCCCGGCCCATCCACGAGGTGATCCGGCCGGAAACCCCGGCGCTGCGCTACCTGGCCCAGATCGAGGAAGACGGCTATTTTTCCACGCCGCGCGGGCGGGTGCTCGCCGCGGACATCCCCCGCCTGGCGATCACCTTCGACGAGTTCCTCCGCCGCACGTCCTTCGCGTCCGGGATGAGTCGCATCCTACACACCCTCGAGACCCATTATCGCGTTCCGGTCGACCTGGAATTTACGGTGAAGGTCGTCGAGGAGGAAGGGGCCAGGCCGAAGGTACAGTTCTCGCTACTGCAATGCCGCCCACAGAGCTTTATCCAGGAAAGCCGCGCCCTACCCCATCCGCGGACCATCGACCGGGCCGACGTCCTCTTCGCCACCAGCTTCATGGTCCCGCTGGGCAGCGTCACGGGGATCCGCCACGTCCTTTTCGTCGCCCCGGAGGATTACTTCCAGCTCAAGACCCAATCCGCGCGGAACGAACTGCGCGCGACGATCGCGAAGCTCAACGCGGCCCTGGCGGAGAAATCTTTCCTCTGCGTCGGGCCCGGCCGCTGGGGCACGGTCAACCCCGACCTGGGGGTGTTCGTCAGCTACTCGGACATCCACCGCTCGGCGGCGCTGGTCGAGCTCTCGGGCAAGGGGGTGGGTCCCGCCCCGGACCCCTCGCTGGGGACCCATTTCTTCCAGGACCTGATGGAGGCCAATATTTACCCGCTAGCAGTCTGCCTGGACCACGCCGATACGATTTTCAACCGCGATTTCTTCTACCAGACCCCCAACGTCGCCGCGGATTTCCTCCCAGATGGCTGCTCCGCCCCGGCCTGCGTGCGCCTGCTCAACGTGGCCGACTTCCACCCCGGCGATCACCTCGACCTGATCATGGACGACGAGCAGAGCCGCGCGGTGGCCTACCTGGCTCCGGACAAGTAATACCAACTTCGGGTTGTGCGTGGGTAGTCTGGAAGAGCGCAAGTACAAAAGAATTTGGAAGGTATTTTTATTCCGAATCCCAGCGGATCATACCCGCCCGGTAGAGCAGCTCGAGGTAATACACCGCGCTGCTCAGGCGGTTGAGCGCAGTGGAAAGATCCTCGCGCCCGGGGGGAGGATAGGCCTCCAGCGCGACAATCTCCCCGTCACGCGCGGAAGCCCTCAGGTAGTTCAGCCAGTGCAGGATCGGCAGGTCGTCCGGCCCCGGGCCGATGTGGGCAATCCCCAAAGTTCGCTCCGGGTGGTGGGAGATCTCGTGGATCTCCTCTGCGGATTTGCCGTCCAGCTCGAGCGGGCTGACCGGGCGTCCGTGGTACTCCGCGGACTGGATCTCCCGGCAGTAGTCCGCCAGCGCATCCAGCAGCGCCGCCAGGCGAGGCAATCCGCGTCGGGCCTGGGCAGCGACCAGCATCACCAGCGCATGGAGCGCGTCCAGACGCCCGCGCAGCCGGATTCGAGGATCCGTTTTCGGGACGAAGTGGCCCGCGTCGAGCCGGGTCATGTGCTCGGGCCGCTCGAACCGAATTTCCTGGTGATGGGCTTTGAGGAAATCCTGCGCGGCCGGAGTGAAGCTGGTCCCAGGCTGGAACGGCGGGAGGGCATTCTTCCCATCCCGCCACATCTCACGCAGCTCACTCTCGGTAATGACCATTTACGCCTTGCCGCCGGAGCGGCCGCCGAAGGAGCCCTTGCTGGACTGGGGCAGGATCATCTCCACGTCCCCGTGCGGGCGCGGGATCACGTGCACCGACACCAGCTCCCCCACCCGCTTGGCCGCCGCCGCCCCCGCGTCCGTGGCCGCCTTCACCGCCCCCACGTCCCCCCGCACCATCACCGTCACCAACCCGCCCCCCACGTACTCCGAGCCGATCAGGGTCACGTTGGCGGCCTTCACCATCGCGTCGGCGGCTTCGACCGCCGCCACCAACCCTCTGGTCTCCACCATCCCCAGGGCGATCATTGCTACGTCGAGTGCCATATCCTATCCTCCTAGAAAAAAATGTCAGCAAAGTATCCAGATCCGTTACTTCCCCAGCTCCGCCAGAACCCGGCGGACGATTTCTTCGAGGCGCTCGTTGTCCAGGCCGATTGAGGTCTGGCCCGCCGGGGCGCGCTGGCTCTGCTGGATCTGCGGGTCGGTCGAGCCAGGGACCAGGGCCGTCTCGGGCGGTGGATTGATCTCGTAGGCCAGTCTCTTAACATTATACATGTGATGCACGGTGATATTGTCGCCGGTGATCGCGCCGCCGAACCCGCCCGGGCCGAGGGTCATCGAGGGCATCACCCCGGTAGTCATGCCGGTCGTGCCAAGAGTACCCATCGTATTGGCCACGATGCGGAAGACGGGTTTTTCCAGCCCAAAGCGCATGATGACATTATCGTCCTGGGCGTGGATGACCAGCGAATGCCCGCGCCCGCCGTGATGGATCAGCTCGATGCAGCGCTCGCATCCCGCCTCCCAGCCGTTGGCCTCGTACCAGCCCAGCACGGTGGTCAGCTTTTCGCCGGAAAGCGGCTCTTCCTTGCCCACGCTGGACAGCCGGGCGACCAGAATCCGCGCCGAGTCCGGCACGCTGATCCCGCACATCTGCGCCAGTTGTTGTGGGCTCTTGCCGACCGTCTTGGGGTCGATCAGGTACCCGGTGGGGAAGAGCAGCCGGGCCAGGATCTGGGCCTGCTCTTTGTCGACGAAACAGGCTCCTTCGGCCTTCATCAGCTCCTCGAGTTGGGCTGCGATGGGCTTATCGGCGACGACGGCCTGCTCGGTGGCGCAGATCACCGAATGGTCGAAGGCCTTCGAGGCGACAATATACCTGGCGGCCTTGCGCAGGTCCGCCGAACGGTCCACGTAGACCGGCACGTTCCCCGGGCCCACGCCGTAGGCCGGCTTTCCCACCGAGTGGGCCGCCTTGACCATCTCCGAGCCGCCCGTGGCCAGGATCAGCGAGACGTATTTGTGGGCCATCAGCTCCTGGGTGCCGCGCAGGCTGATCCTGGTCATCCAGCCGACCAGGCCGTGGGGCATGCCGGCCTTCTCCCCTGCTTCGGCGATCACGCGCACTGCTTCGCCGGTGCACCTGGCCGCCGCGGGGTGGGGGGCCACGATGATTCCATTTTTGGCCTTGACCGCGATCAGAGTCTTGAACAGTCCGGTCGAGGTCGGGTTGGTGCTGGGGGTCAGCGCGGCGACCACACCCACCGGCCAGGCGATATCGTACAACTTGCGAGCCGGATCGTGCCTGATCACTCCCACCGTGCGGATGTCCTTGATCGAATCCCAGAGGATTCGCGTGGAGAGGATATTCTTCAGGGTTTTATGTTCGGGGACCCCGTAGCCGGTCTCTTCCACGGCCAGGCGGCCCAGCCGCTCGGCGGCCGCATACCCTGCTTCGACCATCGCCGCGCAGACCCGGTCCACCTCGGCCTGCGAAGCGTGCATGAACTGCTTCTGAGCCTCGTGGGCCTGGGCCGCAAGGGTGCGGGCTTCTTGAATCGATTGGAGATCCAGGTCAAATTCTGGCATACATCCCTCTTTTCCGGCTACCTTTTCACCATCTCGTTGACGACGCGGGTGACCACCGCGTCGAGCAGCGCCAGGTCCACGTCGCCGCCCAGGCGGGAGATTACCGCCGCCTTGACCCGGTGGATCAGCTCGGCGTTGCCCTGATCCTCGGGGTGGATCGGGTTCTCGCGCACCAGGCGGATGTTATGGCGGTGGGCCATATCGCGGGCCAGGTCGGTCAGGACGATGTCGTCGTTGACCACCAGGGAGGTGATCCCCCGTTGGGCCATGTCGACGATGTCCCTTTCAGTATAAAACGTCTTGGCCATGGTTCCTCCGCGGCAGACTGCGGCGAAGCCTCACTTGCCCGGCTTGCCTTCCAGATCCTCGATGGCTTTGACCGCCGCGTTGCGCGCGGTCAGGACTTCGGACTCGGTCCCCGAGAGCCACAGGCGGCCGAAGCGCCCGACCGAGCTGATGTGGATCAGCTTGATCGTCGCGCCTTTTTCAGCCTCATTGAAGGCGTAGTTGATGTAGGCTGCCGGGGCGCACTCCAGGACCAGGAGCGTCTCGCCGGGGACGATGATCGAGCCGCGGCGGAAGCGGTTGAGGAGCTGCGCCTGGTAGGGGTCGACGTTGGTGATGATCTGGATCGAGGCGATCTCGGGCTTGACCCGGTCGGCGACAGAAAGGCCCAGACGCTCCAGCACTACCCGCCCGGCCTCGAGCACCTCCGCCTGGGACCTGGAGTGGACCTCGAAGAGGCCAAACTCGCGCTCGACGATCTGCGCGCCGGGCCTGGATTCGGTCGCCTTGACGGCGATATCCACCAGGCGGAAGACCTCGTTCCCCGGGGCCACCTCGACGTAGAGCGCGGCCATCCCCTCGGTGGGCAGGTCGCCCTGGGTGATCGTGCCGACAAAGGCCGCGTACTGCGGCTGCATGCGGTCAATGTAAGAATAACAACGAAGCGAAAAAGTGTCTGCCATTCAAACACCTCGATCCGTACGACAAAGTCAGGGTTGATGATTGTTTTGCATCGCAATCCCGAGCGGCGTGATGAACATCGGGCTGGCAGGGATGACGGTCTCGACGCCGCTGTACTCCTGGACCACCTCGTCGATGCGCGGGAAGTTGGCCGTCCCGCCTACCAGGTAGATCGTCTCTACCCCGTGCCCCTGGATGTGGCGGCGAACGATGGCGCCGACCTTCTCCATCACCGGGCGGATGACCGGGAACAGCTCAGGCTGCCGGCGGGGATCTTTTTTGATTTCCTCGGCCTCTTCGAAGGTCACGTTTTGCGACCCGGCGATGACCAGGGAAAAATGCGTGCCTCCGGTGGGCTCGTCGGCGGTGTAGATTTCCTCCCCGTCCTTGAAGATCGCCACCCCGGTGGTGCCGCCGCCCACGTCGACGATGGCCCCATCCGGGATTTGCAGGACGTTGTTCGCCGCGATCGGCTCGTCGAGCAGGCCGGTGCAGTACAGCCCGGCGGCTTCGAGGACGTGAGCTGTGGCGCGCACTTCGACCAGGGCGACCCCCGGCGGGTAGCCGCTGGCCGCCGAGACCAGCTCAAAGCCGAGCTGATCCTCCACCTGGGCCTTGAGCTTTTTCAGCAGCGCGATCGCGCCGATGAAATCCACTACCAGCCCATCCCGCACCACTTCGGCGAACTGGTAGGCCCCGGCGATCGGCTGGTAAGCCTCGTCGAGGACCATCAGCACCGTGTAGGCGGTGCCCAGGTCAACGCCGACGTGGACCGGGCCGCGATAATCGGCTGGCGGCTTGATCCGCCCGGCCATTACCGCGTCGGTCTTCGCCAGCAGCGCGTCTAAATCAGGGTTCAGGTCTTACGCCTTGCCGCCGGAGCGGCCGCCGAAGGAGCCCTTGCTGGACTGGGGCAGGATCATCTCCACGTCCCCGTGCGGGCGCGGGATCACGTGCACCGATACCAGCTCCCCCACCCGCTTGGCCGCCGCCGCCCCCGCGTCCGTGGCCGCCTTCACCGCCCCCACGTCCCCCCGCACCATCACCGTCACCAACCCGCCCCCCACGTACTCCGAGCCAATCAGGGTCACGTTGGCGGCCTTCACCATCGCGTCGGCGGCTTCGACTGCCGCCACCAACCCTCTGGTCTCCACCATCCCCAGGGCGATCATTGCTACGTCGAGTGCCATATCCTATCCTCCTAGAAAAAATGTCAGCAAAGTATCCAGATCCGAGAACCGTACAAGAAGAGAACAGGGAGCAGAGAACGGAGAACAGTTCCCTTCCAAATTGACTTGATGGTTTCCTCTTTTTTCTTATATTTCTTCGTGTTTCCTTTGTGTTCTTCGCATCTTCCTGACCCCCTGGACTGTCCGTCCAGGACAGGCAGGACGTCAGGACTGGGTCGTGGTTCAGCTTTTTTACTGATGACTTAATACTTCATCGGGTTCTCCGCCACATCCAGCACCGCGTCCCGGAAGGCCAGGGTGGCAGCGCGGCAGGCCGGCTGGTCGCCGGTGAGCATCGCGCCCATGTAGTTGGTCTCCGAGGGTGGGGCGGTGTAGGAGACGATCCGCACCGCGGCCGCCTTCAGCGCCGCATCGAGGGCCACCATCCCTTCCAGCGGCGGGGCGATCAGGTAGGCAATCGGATCTCCCAGCGGGATGTTGCAGACCCTGGAGAGGTAGCTGCCCGTGCGCGAGATCAGGTGGGGGAAGAAAGCGATCGAGCCGTCTTCGTTGGCCGAGTACCAGAGCGCCTGCGTCTTCATGTAATCCACCGCCGCGTTCAGACCGGCGCGCACCTCGGCGGGCGTGGACCCGGCCAGGATGGCGATAATCTCGCCGGAGAGCAGCCCCGAGGAGTGCTTCGCACCTGCATAGAAGGAGTGGGCGTAGACCACTTCGACGTCGGCCATCTTGGTGGCTTCGTCGATCGAGACGTAGGTGGCGTCGTCGTTGTCGGCGGTGATCAGACCGATCGAGCGCTGCTCGGGACGCAGGTGGAGCGCCTCGGCCATGCCCGGGTCCACGTTGGGAATGATCCGCACTGCCAGCGGGTTTGCGTAGATGGGATCGAGAACTGCCATGCTGCTTCCTCCTGGTTTTACTTCGCGGCGAGCTTGAGCCTGACGCCTGAAGCCTGGTGCTGGATCATCTTTTGGGCCATCTGCATCACCACCGCGCCGGCCTCGAGCGGGTTGGTCCCGCCGTTTTGGAAGATGTTGCAGACCACGTCCCGGTCGGCGTCGCTGTCCCCGGCTTTGGGGCGGAAGGCCATGTACGCGCTCATGCTCTCGGCGCGGCCCAGGCCCGGGCGCTCGCCGATCAACAGGATGGCCACGTCGGGATGGAGCGCCTCGCCGACGTCGTTGAGCACCCCCACCCGGCAATATTTAATGAAAAACGGCGTGCCTAGAGTCAGGCGCGCCAGTTGAGCGCCCTGCTGGAGCACCGGGAAGATCTGGCGCAGGTTGGCCTCGATTGCCGCCGCGCTCAGCCCGTCGCCCACGCAGACCTGGATGTTGGGGCTGCGGATGCACTTCGCCGCGATGGTCTTTTTGGCCTCAGCGCTGAGCTGGCGGCCCAGGTCCGGGCGGAGCAGGTACTGCTGCTTCCCGCCGGTGATGTTGGTCTGCACCGTGAACAACCCGAGCTCGTCGAGCAGGGCCTGGTCCACGTCGCGCATCAGGGCGTCTTGAGTCACGGCATGGTCGGCCTGGAACAGGAGCAGGGAGGAGGTGCGGTAGCGCGGCCCGGCGCGGCCCACGCCGATGCGCGCCGTGGTCGAGGCGATCAGCGCCTCCAGCGCGTCGCGGTCTTTGGGTTGGCTCACCCCCGGCCTGTTGCGCTGTTCGGGCGTGGTCGGGTCCGGCAGGTCGATACACAGCCCGGCGCTCTTCCCATCCGATCGCGTGGTCGGCGCGGGGGGGATGGCCCCTGTGGGAGCCGGCGCGGGGATGCTGGCTGCGAAGGCGGTCCAACTGGTGTCGTGGACCGGGGGCGCGGGGGGCGGCGCAGCCTGGGCGCGGGCGGCCATCAGCTCCCGGACCACCGCTTCGACGATGGCGTTGATCCTGGCCTCATCCATCGGCTCGCCTCTTCAGGAAAAATGTCGGATCTCCGGCGCTGGCGGTCAGAACGCCGTTTTTCATCAGGCCCAGGTCTTCCATCCAGCGCTCGAACTCCGGGGCGGGACGGAGCTTCAAGAGCTGGCGCAGGGCGGCGGTGTCGTGGTAGGAGGTGCATTGGTACGAGAGCATCGCGTCATCGCCCATCGGCATCCCCATGAAATAGTTGCAGCCCGCCGCGGCCAGCATCACCGCCAGGGTTTCGATGGCGTTCTGGTCGGCGACGGCGTGGTTGGTGTAGCAGACGTCGCAGCCCATCGGGATGCCGGTCAGCTTGCCCATGAAGTGGTCTTCCAGCCCCGCGCGCTGGATCTGACTGGCGTCGTAGAGGTATTCCGGCCCGATGAAACCGACCACCGTATTGACCTGGTAGGGACGGTAGCGCTTGGCCAGGCCGTAAGCGCGTGCCTCGAGGGTGAGCTGGTCCCACCCGTTATGGGCGCCGGCGGAGAGCGCCGAACCCTGGCCGGTCTCGAAATACATGTAAGCCGGCCCGGCCGGGTAGCAGTACTTCCTGGCCAGGGAGTAGGCCTCGTCGAGCATGCCGACCGAGATGCCGAAGGAGTCGTTGCCTTTCTGCGAGCCGGAAATGGATTGGAAGATCAGCCCCACCGGCGAGCCGGATTGCAAACATTTCATCTGGGTGGTGACGTGGACCAGCACGCAGTTCTGGGTGGGGATCTGCCAGGTCTGGATGATCTCGTAGGTCATGTCCAGCAGGCGCGCCACTGAGCTGTAGCTATCGTCGACCGGGTTGATCCCGATCACCGCATCCCCCGACCCGTACGAGAGGCCCTCGTAGATCTCGGCGCGGATGCCTTCGGACGAATTGGTGGGGTGGTTGGGCTGGTTGCGGCTGGCCAGAGTTCCCGCCAGGCCGGCTGTGTTGTTGCAGTGCGCGCTGACGTGGATTTTGCTGGCCGCGTAGACCAGGTCCAGGAAGGACATCAGCCTGGTCACCGCAGCGATCATCTCCGCGGTCAGCCCGTTGGAGATGCGCCGGATCATTTCCCCGCCGGTGGTATCGGCCAGAATCCACTCGCGCAACTCGCCCACCGTCCAGTCCTTGACCTCGGCGTAGATCGTCTCGTTGACCGCATCCTGGATCACGCGGGTAACCTCGTCCTGGTCGTAGGGGACGGCCGGGTTCTCGCGCAACGCCCATAGGGGAACCTCGGCGAGGACCAGCCTGGCGGCGGCCCGTTCCGCGGCAGTATCCGCGGCGACGCCGGCCAGTTGGTCGCCCGATTTTTCCTCGTTCGCCTTGCCCATCAGGATGCGAAGGTCGGGAAATTCGTAGGTTTTGCCAAAGAGCCTGGTCCTCAGGAGCATTGGCGCGCTCTCCACCCGAGTTGATGATAGAAGATCAGCGTCTTAAGACGCCCCACGTGGCGCAAAACGAAACCAGACTTTCCGCGAAAAGGTTAAGAGCATTGTAATCGAACTGACCCTGCAAATCAATCGTTCGCGCATACGGAACCGGGGCGGGATCGTCGTCCCCAAGCCGATTCCTGCGAATAGCGGGCCGCGCGGTTGAGGCATCCAGGTCGGCTCGTGAGCAGGCAGGAAGTACAGAGCCAGGACAGATTCCGTCTGGCCTATACCATTTTACAGGAAAGTGGAATTCGGGTCGAGCGGCCCTAACTGGTTAACCGCGCGTTCATGGTCATCGGTACGCTGGAGAGGGCCACCGAGACCGGGCAGTTCTCCTTGGCATATTTCGCAACCTCCTGGAACCTGGCCTCGTCGATCCCCGGCACGCTGGCCTCGGTTTCGAGATGGATCTGGGTGATGCGGTTCTTGCCTTCTACCAATTCGATCTTCACCTGGGACGTGGTGTGGATGCGCCGGGGAGTGAACCCGGCCTTACCCAGGTTCGAGCTGAGCGACATCGAAAAACAGCCGGCGTGCGCCGCGGCGACCAACTCCTCGGGGTTGGTTCCCGGCGCCTCCTCGAAGCGCGAGGACCAGGTAAAGGCCCCTTCGTACGTCCCGCTGGCCAGCTTCATCGTCCCTTTCCCCTCTCTCAAGCTGCCTTCCCAAATTGCTTCCGAAGTCCGGACTGCCATTAAAACCTCCTAAGAAGTGAATTTACCACAGATTCTCACTGCCTTTCACGGTTTTCGACTGTTTTTCCTCTGAGCGCTCTATGCCCTCTGTGGTGAAAGCTATTTACTTCCCAACTTCCTGAACCCTCACGCAGGCCCCCGGGTCCCCCATCAGGCAGTAGGCGCGGGCATCATTGCGTTCGACCCAGCGGTTGGCCAGGCTGAGCGGGAGAACCTCCTTGCCCCACTCCATATCGGAAAGATCCTCCATCAAGCCGGCCGACAGTTGAATGCCGCGGTCGTACTGGTCGCGTAAAGCGTGCCCGAGATAATTGCCTTTCAAAATCCGAAGCAGGGCCCGCTTGTAGCCTTCCAACATGGGTTGGTCGTTCTGGTCGATAAATGAGAAACCCCAGGCGCGGTCGATGTGGCCGATGAAGGCCAGAGCGCCATTTTTTAAAATCTGGGCGGGCAATTGGGCGGCAAACGGCCGGTCGGCAATGGGCTGCAGCGTGCCATAAGAATAGTCGTCGTTTTTTGGCGCGCCCGCGCTGTAACAGGCGAAGGCAAAATGGACCATCCCGCGCACGTTCATTTTCGGCAGCGACAGAAGATCGTCCGCGCAGAAGAAGTCGCTTCTCGTGGCCGGATGGTCCGTTTTCCAGTCCTGGGTGATGAGGGCGCCTTGCAAGCGCGGCTGGTCAGGCGTTATGGCGCTGAAGCCGAGCCCGTGGCTGGCGGTAAACAACAAGACCGGCGGTTTTTCTTGCGAAAGCTGGTCGGCCAGGCAGGATTTCGTCGCTTCCGCGGACCTCAGCATTGTTTTTTCGAAACCGAGACCGTCTGGCAGGCTGTCAAACAATCCCTGGGCCAGGACGGATGAGCTGAGCTGGGTAGCCTGGTCTTTCCATCCGATGGCGCTCTGGTTGGCCGTAGCCCAAAAAACGGCTTCCCGGCGGTTGGGAATGTGAGCCGAGGTCTCATAGTCGATCAACCGGTCAATATAGTCCTGGTAATCGGCGGCTTGCTCGAAAGCAAGCCGGCCCACTCCATATTCCCCGGCCAACTGGTACTGCAGCCGCCAGGGGATCCGCTCGGGGCCGCCAACCAGCAGCAGGTAGTAGGGGACCGTTTCCGCATCCCCGAAACCGCTCTGGACCCCGTTGCAGGCCAGGAACTGGTTGGCCGACCATCCGGGACGATACGTAAAAACGGGCGCATCTTTCCCTATCAGGCGGCTGCGGTGCTCGACCAACACCTGGATGGCGTTGCGAACCTCCACGCTTTCGTCCTGGGCAAAAATCACACCCCAGTTGGCCTCTTGAATGTCGTCCAGGTTTGCGGCAAATCCATACGTCTTTGCGCTCTTGCGTTTTTGGGCGAGTTTCAAAGCATTCTGCTCGCCCTGGGGGACCTGGCGCAGTTCGTCTTGAGCGATCTGGACGAGGTCGTTCAAAGTGACCGGAGGAGACAGATAACTTCCGGTGACATAATCGACGCCGTTCAAAAAAATTTCTTGCTGGTCGTTCCGTTCTTCTGCTGGCAAGTCTTTCCCCTTCTTTTCAGGCGATTTCAGCCGTGAATGCACCCTCATTGCGTGTCGTAAACAGATTCGTATCGCAACTTTTTCAACATTGCCGGGTCGCCAAAAGGATTCTGGCCCTTCGTAAGCATATCAATCCACCGTTGGCGTTTATGGATGATATTCTGATATTCGGGAATCTCGATCGATTTTTGCCTGGCCCAGGAAATCATCGCCTGGAAATTATCGATGGCCTCCTGGAAGTGTGGGCGGCCTGCCATTGCCAGGGCAACCGCCAGTGTGTCTTGAGCATTGGCTTTATCTTTGTCGGGCGTCAGGCTTACCGATAAACGGCACAAATCCAGCACCTGGCCGGCATAACCATCCAGGCTTCCAAACCAGCAGATATCATTCAGAATATTGGTGTCGGTGGTATGTGAGGAAGCCAGCGAAGTAAATAACCCGGCTGCCACATCTTTTCTTCCACTCTGCGCCGCCTGGTCAGCCTGGGAGAAGGTTGACAGGATTTCCATATCCGGGCAGGTTTCAACCCGGGGATAATCCGGGAAATATCGATCCCATTCTTCCTGGGTCAGGTTGCGGCCGGCGCGGTAGCACAATGCCTGTTGCAGACCGGCTTTATCCAGATGGGTCACAAACTGGATCGGCCATTGGCTGACAATCCCGTTCCCTAACACGTCAGGCCGGTTGAAATCATAATCAAATGTGGTAATGGACCTTTCATCTGGGGTGAAGGCCAGTTTCGTATTTACATTCGCCTGGATCCCGGTTTGGAATTCGGCGGCTTCTCTGCCGCCCTGAACATCCCATAAAACCAGCAAGCCGTTCCGGTCCAGCGAGGCTAAATAACGGCCGCTTGGGCTGGCAGCAATTTTGTAAATCGTGGTGTGGTGCATGGAAGGAAACCAGTTCGTTCGTTCGTCGCAGGTTCGGGTATCCCACAACCGTACGCGCATATCGCCGCTGACTGTAGCCAGCCAGAGGCCGTCCGGGCTGTAGACTGCATCCCAAATCTTATTGGTATGTCCGGAGATATCGCATTTTCGGCTGATTTCTGGCAGGTTCATGATATATCCGAGATCGCCTTCCCCGATAAAAAGTAATTTTCCATCCGGGCTGACGACCATTTCATCGATGTTCACTTCCCGATTGAATGTGAATGGCTCAGGCGCCGCGCCGGGACCATCCCACAGGATAAGCTGGTTGAGGTGGGTAAGATCCCGGGAGATCATACGATGGTTCGTTTGATCTGCTATTGGGAACTGCAGCAGGGTATCCAGATGAACCGGATGACCATCCGGCTGCGCGACAGGCTGCCCCGAGTCATCCACCTTCCAGCGTTGGATTTCGGAAGTGCTGAACTTCTCATCCGCATAACCGATCGTATACAGATATTTTCCATCCTCGCTGAAATTCATATCATAGACATTCTGATTCGCGACCTCGAGGCCGGGGCCGGCGAACAGACCATGATTCAAGTCATAGAAGATAAGTTTTTTCTCGCGGATCATCGCCAGCCATTTCCCGTCTGGCCTGATCGCGGATGCATCGATGATATGATTCGAGTCGGCCAGGTACGCCAGGCGGTTTTGAAAAGATTCTTGCGCATCCAGGAAACGAACAGAACCGTCGCTTTGGCCTACGGCCAGGTAATTTCCCGGGTCATCAAAAGCCAGATTAAGAATATATCCAAAATAGCCTATAATCGGCGTTCCATGGGGCTTCCAGGTTTGTGTGTCCCACGTCAGGATCGTCCCATCCCCGCCGCCGGCTGCCAGCAAGTTTCCAACCTTGCTAAACGCAACCGCGATCACCCACTGGGAATGTCCGGTTAACGGCGATCCGCTAATTTCTTTTTTTGTCTTGATATCCCACACCTGGACAATGCGTTCACCTCTCCCGGCGGCTAAGAGAGTGCCTTCAGGATTAAAATCGATGCTAAGCGCCTGACCTTGCGATGGAGTTTCATCTGGATTGAGCAAATCCGGTTTTAACTGAACAGCGGTAGAAAGATTGACCTTCCATAATTTGATATTTCCAGCCTGGTCGCCGGTTGCCAGCATGTTTCGATCCACAGGATTGAACTTGAGTGACCAGATGCGGCTCCCCGTATTTCCCAGGAAGATACAATGAGGATCGTGCGTTTTCATGTTCCACAGGCAAATCTCTCCCGAGGCAGATCCGCCTGCTAACAGGGAAGCATCCGTGTTGAAAGCCAAGGCTCTGGCCGAAAATGGCTTGCCGTCCGGGCCAAATAAATCTCCACCAGACGGCTTGCGGGTTTTGTAATCCCACACGCGAGTCGTATCGGTGGTGTTTTTATAGTCAAATCCGGCGGCAAGCAGTGGAGTATCCGCCTGGTTGCTTGCCGTCGCAGAATAAATATACCCATCGGTCCGGATCGGTTCGCCATCGATAAACGGATGAAAACTGCCCAGGTACCAGAAGATGATTTGTCCATCTGCTCCAGCGGATATCAGGGTATTTCCATCCGGCAAGAACAGGACGCTGTTGACGAATGTCCCAGGCTGATGGCCGCGGAAATAATTCTCCAATCGATTCCCATTGGAGAGCAGCAGATTCCCCTTCTGATAGGCATCCTGAGATACTGTCTGTCCATCTGGTATATCGTCTGCAAATTTTCCAGCTTGCAGGGTTAATAACATCGCCAGGTCGGCAGAATCCGCCGACAGAATTTCGGCCTCATTGATCACTTTGCCAAGGTGGTTAACTTTTTTTTGATCCTCCGCGATCTTCTGGCTTTCCTCAGCCTTCCTTTGACTATCTTTCGCTTTTTTTTCGCTTTCCACGGCTTGCAGGCGGTTCTGATCCGCTAATGCCCTGGCGGTATCCGCCTCCTGCTTCTGCTCTTCAGCAACATTTCGCGCCTCGTCGGCTTGCACCTTAAATAAAGACACAACCAGAACAGTAATTACCAGGACCGCTATAGCCAGACCGGTCAACAGGCGGCGGCGGTTAATCGATTTTTGTTCCGCAATGGATTCCTCCAGGAATGTCCTTTCTACGGGGGTCAATTCTTTCGAATGAGCCTGTTCCCAGGCCTGCGCCTCTTTCAGCTCCTGGCCGATCAGGAGTAAAGTTTTGGGCCGGTCGGGATGCTCATCCCATACCCGGGCCTGTTTTTGGAGCAGGCTCAGGTTCTCCTTGCGCCATTCCGCGTTGCTCTGCAGGATCGGGCTAATGAAACGGTCGTGCGACAGCTCAACCCAGGTAATCCCCCGGCGGATTTCCGTCCGGACCAGGTAGGCTGAGGAGAGAAGATCGATAACACGGGGATCTAATCCCGCCTCGCGTTCAGATCCCAAAGCGGCCTGCCTGCGGATGCCATGCTCGGTAATCAGAGACTGCTCAATCCAGTCGCGGATGGAGCGTTCTGGAATCCAGGTGGTTTTCGCGATCTCGCTGACCTTTTCGTTGAAATACCCGAGCAAAGCGATGTTCACGTCGCCAGCGTCATCTACGTCCTGAACGGAAATTTTCCTGCCGGTCGTATTCATGATGGACCACAAGCGCGTGCAAACGACCTGCAGTTGGACCGGTTCTACGTACGGCCCTGGCTGCTCAATCCATTCGCCCGAAGGAGTTTGTATGCTCACGGAGCGCAGGTTATTGATCAGCTCCGTCACAGCCTCCGGCTCATACATATTCGGGGCGGGCCGGATGATCGCTTCCCGGGCCTTCTTTTCATCTAAAAGACCCAGGCGAAAGGTGTTTTTCAGGCGGGTGGGAATAATATCCTTGTAGGGCTCGATCGCTGCCAGATAATCTTCACGCATCGCAAAGAGGCCCCATCGATTGGGATCCTCGAACGTTTCCCCAACCTGGTTGAAAAATTCCTCTTTGCGCTCCACGTCGAACGGATCCAGGGTCAGGACTTCCTCGAACTGGTCAAAGATCAGGGCCAGGCGTTGTGGGCGGCCAGGTCCGGACGAAAGCCGGCCGCTTCTGGGAGAAGCGCTCAACCCCGGGTCCCCGGTAGGGCCGGGTTCACTTCCATTACCATCTTTCCTGCCGCGCGCCGCGGCTGTTTCGCGAGTCACGGCGGTATGCGATACCGGCTGGAGGCTTTCCTGGGAAAAGCTGGTGAATATCGTTCCATCCTCGCTGCGGCGGGTCACGTACTCGTTCAGGCGCATGCGCGCCAGCGTCTCCTGATTGGTTTGGCGATCTTCCGGTCTCAGGCTTTGTTCGATCGACTGGATCGTGGCGTAAACAAAGCGGTTCATCCCCGGCAGTCCGCGCAGCTCCTCCGGTGGGGAGAGGCTGAGGCGGATCAGGCAAACCCGGAAATGTTGTTGTTCCAGGGCAGGGATGATTTTTGCGTTGATCAAGGAAGATTTTCCGGCACCGGATGATGAGTAGAGCAGTACGATCCGCTCGGCCAGCAAGAGATAGGTTAGCTCGCTGGCCTCCAGATCTCGCCCAAATAATTCTTCGCCCTGTGAATAGGGCCGGGGACCAGCGTACGGCGATTTCGCCTCTGAGGGTTGGCTGCTCATCAGGCCATCTCTTTCATATTTTCATCGAATGAGACGAAAAATTCGTCCACGGATCCCCAGTAGACGTAGATTTGTTCCAGGCCAAAATATTTCTCCAGGTAATCGGTGGCCATCCGGGAATTCGTCAGGCGTTCCTCTTCCGGTTCCAACTGCGCGGCGATGTGCGAAAAATCATGCCGAAGCTGGCTGCCACCCAGCGTGTGCAGGTAACGGAAAAGGATGCGAAATTTCCACTCTTCCAACTTGAAGCCCAAAAAAAGGAGGGAATTGCTTGCCATCACTTCCTTGACGATCCCCGGCACCAAGTCCCGGTTGCGGGCCAGGCCGATCAGAAAATCGAGGTAATCGTCTTCGCTCAGGACGATGGAGGCCGTCTGGTTGATATGCCCAAACAGGTGGTACACCAGCGGCCGCTGCGGAGAAGGGATTTCTTTTAATTTTGCGAGCTCGGGGCAGGTTCGCGGAACCGCATCGTTCCAGGGGCTGATCCGAACCTGGGGATCCTTTCCCTGTTTCTTTAGAGCCAGAGCCAGCAGATCCAGCGGGCTGGTGGTGATAAAGACCGGCAGATCTAACCGGGCCAGGCGCAGGTGAGCTTCGTTTGGCTCTTTGGACCAGCGAAAATCGGTTGCCTGCCGCATGGCTTCGGCAAGGGATGGCGGCATCCATTTTCCGGCGCTTTCGCGCAGATCGGCGGTCAGCCCTTCTCCTTCTCGCTTTGTCAGCTCCCGGCTCATCTCATTCATCCAGCGGATTCGCAGGCCACCCGGATTGAGCCCTCTTTTGGGATCGGTGGCCAGGAATTGGGCCACGCGAGGCAGGTCTTCCCGATCGTAAACGGCCATCGGGTAGTTGAATTCTTGCGCCCAACGCAGGGCCAGCTCTCGCTCACCACCGAACCAGGACTCGGTCAATCCTGGGCCTATAATCGGAGAACATTTCTCGCCCTGGATGCTGTAACGTAAAGCATCCCATCGTTGAAACGAACCATCTGCATCCCGAAAACCGGCGGTATACCAGAGGCTGCCGCTCCTCAGGCGCATAAAGAGCGCTGGCATCCAATAATCCGGTTGATGGCTTACCATGGCGCGCCCGGAGGCTACCGCGCGGTCGATGAGCCCATTCTGCTGTAGCTCCTGGAAGAACTCCTTTAGAAAAATCCCTCCCGTTTCAAAGCTGAGATTGCCTTGCATCGCCAGCACTGCGGGGATCCCGGCTTCGACCAGTTTGGGACCCAGGGATAAGAGCATATCGCCCTTAATCTTCCCAGCAGTCTGGCAGGCAATCAGCACGATCAGTCGCGGCCGCGTGCCGAGTTCGATCAACCTTTCCACCAGGCGTGTGGTAGATACCTCATCGTCGACGCTTCCGTCTGATGTTTCCAGTAACAGGTGGGTCTCGTTATTTTTTGTAAAACCGTGACAGATAAAACACAGAACATCATAGGGGGTCTTCTGGAGTTGGTCCGCCATCGCTTCAAGGCTGGCAGGAGTAGCCTGGCTTTGCTGATTCAGAATGGTCACCGGTATGTTGTTTCCAAGCGACTCACACAGCCGCGATGTCTCGGCAGCTATATCGATGGGCGGGAATCGATCCGTATCCATTTTGGGGCTGGAGATCAGCGCCAGGGCTTGCAAGTTGCTGCGCGACCGGAGGCGGACAGGCTCCCAATCTCGGCTGGTCAGATAGCGGGAGAATACCATTTTTTGCTTCATGCAAAGGGGAACTTGATCGTTTGGGTCTCGCAGGGTTTCCCAGTATAAGCTGTTCAACTCGGGGGTAAAGGGATCGACGAACAGGCGCACGCGTACATTTTCGCCGGCAGTCTGCGCCGAAGCCACCGCTTCGCGAAAAGAGCTTTTTGCACCTTCGCTGGAGAACAATGAGCTGGTGAGCAATTCGCCGTAAGTATCCGGGTCTCCCTCAGCGCGTAAAGCATCCAGATCGAATTGGGCCAGCATCACCTCATTGGCCCCGGGCCGGATATCCACTTCACTGTTGGGATGGCTGAAACGAAAATCTACCCGGTAACTCTGCGAGTCATAGCGATAGACCCAAATTTCAAGGTCAGCGAATAAATCTTCAGGCAGATTCATAGTCCAGCTCCGGCGATTGAGGCCCAACCCAAGATCATTTGTTGCGGAAAGTTTTTAGGGAGATCGTTTCATGAGTGCTACGATCCCCCTTCTGGACCACCAGTTATCGAGATTAATTATATTATTTATACAAATATTACATCCGAATAAGAGTAAAATTCAAGTCCCAAGATTCCTGACACAACCAATACCTTCTGGGTATTTGAATCGAACCGGATCTGTTATATATAAGATGCATGCAACTTTTTTGAATTGGCAACGTAGAGAATACGTAGGGTCCATTCACGAATAAAGTAGCATACGCGCGCGTAGTGTTTCTGAAGAAAGCGGCGCTGCATATACCCTCCTCGGGGGTCCAGTGCAGCAGGGTTATCACTGGAAAGGAGTCGATCTTGAATCTTTTACGGTCGTGGAGTCCCTTTAAGGGTAGAAAAAATGGCAAGAGCCAGCCGGAAAACGGCCAGTACCGCAACGGTAATTCCCACCTGCTGGAGCTGCATGAGGTGGTCAAAGTCTACCAGACCGCGGCGGGCGGTTTTACTGCCCTGTGCGGCATCGAACTGGATATCGACCCGGGCGAATTCGTCGCCATCATCGGCCGCTCGGGGAGCGGTAAATCGACCCTGATCAACATGATCGCCGGGATCGACCGGCCCACCTCGGGCCAGATTCTGGTCGGCGACACCGCGGTGCACACCCTGAGTGAAAACCAGATGGCCCGCTGGCGCGGGCGCAACCTGGGGATCGTCTTTCAGTTCTTCCAGCTTCTTCCCACCCTCTCGGTCATCGAAAACGTGATGCTCCCCATGGATTTCTGCAACACCTTTCCCCTGGGCGAGCGGCGCAAGCGCGCCATGGAGCTGCTCGACATGGTCGAGATGGGCTCCCACGCGCATAAGCTTCCCTCCGCCGTGTCCGGCGGCCAGCAGCAGCGCGTGGCGATCGCCCGCGCCCTGGCCAACGACCCGCCGATCATCGTCGCCGACGAGCCGACCGGCAACCTCGATTCCAAGACTGCCGAGGCCGTCTTTAAGCTGTTCGAGACCCTGATTGCCCAGGGAAAGACAATTTTAATGGTGACGCACGACCGCAGCCTATCGAAGCGCGTCTCGCGGACGCTGACTATTTCGGACGGCGAGATTGTCCGCGACGAAGACATGGACGATCTACCCGCTCGCCCCGCGAACCCCTCCCTGGCGGGAGAAGGGCAGGATTGAGCCATGGTTGTCCCGCGTTGGAAAAAAGTCCTTGCGGACCTGTGGAGCAATAAGACCCGCACCCTGCTGGTGGTGCTCTCGATCGCGGTCGGGGTGTTCGCGGTTGGCTTTGTTGCCAACACGTACCTGATCCTGAACAGCGACGTTCCGGCCGATTTCCTCGCCGGCAATCCCCACGCGGCAATCATCATCACCGAACCGTTTGACGACGAGCTCCTCTTCGCCCTGGCCAAAACCCCGGGGGTGGGGGCTGTCGAAGGGCGCAGCTCGGTCGGGGGGAAGATGAAAGCCCCGGACGGCAAAACGTACCCGATCACGATCTCCCGCCGCCCGGGTATCCGGGATGGGCGCATCGATATCCTCCGCCCGGTTCCTGGAAGCCCCGCCGAGCTGCGCGATCACGAGATTTTTCTCGAGCGCCAGGTGGCGACTACCCTGGGGATCAAAGTGGGCGATATTGTCCCCGTGATCCTCAATGATGATCACACCCGCGATCTGCGCGTCGCCGGGATCGTCCACGATGTCAATGCCAGCGGGTTTTACTTCAGCCACCAGGCGGATGCCTATACCAACCTGAACACCATCCAGTGGCTGGGTGGCACGGACCAGTACGATTCTGTATACCTGACGGTGAGCGAGAACGGCAGCGACGAGGCCCACGTACGCGAGGTTGCCACCGCCGTTTCGGATAAGATCAAGAAGAGTGGGCGCCAGGTCTACGTGACCAGCGTCTATAAACCGGGACACCACCCGGCCCAACAGACCCTCGACGCCCTTCTCGCCCTGATGGGTGGGCTGGGTGTGTTAGCAGTCTTTTTGAGCGCTTTTCTGGTGTTCAATACGATCACCGCCCTGATGGGCCAGCAGATCCGCCAGATTGGCGTGATGCGCGCGGTTGGCGCTTCGATCGGCCAGGTGGTCGCTCTATATCTGGTTCTGGTCCTGGCCTTTGGGATTACCTCCCTGGTCCTGGCCATTCCAGCTTCCGGCGCGGCCGCCTATGGAATGGTCACCTGGATGGCCGGCCTGTTGAACATCGATCTGACCGGTTTTCGCATCCCAACCACCTCATTGGTGCTCGAGATCGCGGTCGGGTTAGGCCTGCCCGTGTTCGGCGCGCTGATCCCGGTTTTCAGCGGGACGCGCATCACCGTCCGTGAGGCGTTGAGCAATTACGGCGTCGCCATGCCCAAAAAGACGGGTTGGTTCGACCGTCTCCTGGAAAACATCCGTGGCCTGCCGCGCCCGCTGCTGCTCTCGATCCGCAATACCTTCCGGCGCAAGGGACGCCTGTTCCTTACCCTGGCGACCCTTACCCTGGGCGGGGCCATCTTCATCGGTGTCTTTGGTGTGCGTGATTCGATGTACCTGATCATCCAGAAGACCTTTGGCTATTTTCTCTCAGACGTCAACGTCAGTTTCAGCACGCCGTACCGCACCGAGCGCATTCAGGAAGCGATCAAAGGTATCCCCGGCATCGTCTCCTGGGAGTCCTGGGGATTTGCCAGCGCCCAGGCGCTGAAAGCCGATGGGAAAACCAGCGACCAGGTGATCATGATCGCTCCGCCCAGCACTTCGAAGCTGATCCAGCCGGTCCTGACCAGCGGGCGCTGGCTGACCGCCGACGATGAAAACGCAATCGTGGTGGGCAACAGTTTTGTCAAGCTTCGCCCTGAGACGCGCGTCGGCGATGTGGTCCAGATGCGCATGGGCAACAAGAATTATCCCTTCAAGATCGTTGGGATCTTTGAAATGGCCGGGGGGGCCGATGTGATCATCACCTACACCAATCTCGAGTACCTAGCCAGAATCACCAACCAGGTCGGGCGCGCTTACGAGCTGCGTTTCAAGACCGTGCACTCCGACCCGGCAAGCCAGCTCGAAGTCCAGAAAGCCCTGGAAGCGCGCTTCAAAGAGCTGGGGATGAGCGCCACGCTGCAAAACAGCTCGGACCTGATCCAGCAGCAAAATTCGGTGATCAACATCCTGATCGGCCTGCTCCTGGCGATGGCGGTGCTCATCGCTGTGGTGGGCGGGCTGGGCCTGATGGGCACCATGAGCATGAACGTGCTCGAGCGCACCCGCGAGATCGGGGTGATGCGCTCGGTCGGCGCCGAAAACCTGGCCGTCTTCCAGTTAGTCATCGTGGAGGGCATGTTTATCGGCCTGATCAGTTGGGGGCTGGGCGCTCTGCTCTCCATCCCGATCACCAACCTGCTAGACACCCTGGTCGGCGTTTCCATGTTGAACGTCCCCCTTGAGCCGGTTTTTTCCTTCCAGGGGCTGATCATCTGGCTGGTGCTCGTCTTGATCCTCTCCACCCTGGCGAGCCTGATGCCCGCGCGGAATGCCGTGCGCCTGACCTTGCGGGACGTTCTGGCATACGAGTAGATTTGCTTTCATCAATAAACTTTTGCAGTACGGTTTGCATTCTAACAAGGAGTTCGGAAATGAAAAAAGCAGTGATTATCATCCTGGTTGTATTGGCTGTCGGTGCGGTGGTCGTCTTTGGTGGGCAGCGAATCGCGGCAGGGGCACAGGCCACCCCCACCAGCCAGCCCACGGTCGCGCCGGTCAAATCCAGCAGCAACATCATCGCCGAGGGGAAAGTGGTTCCCACTCAGGATGCTTCCCTCAGCTTCACTACAGCCGGAGTGATCAGTGAGGTGCTGATCAAGGAAGGCCAGAAAGTCGAAAAAGGCCAGGTGCTGGCCCGCCTTACGGGAAGCAAGCAGCTTCAGGCAGCCATCAAGGGCGCCGAGCTGGAAGTGCTCAGCGCTCAGCAGGACCTGACCAGGCTGAAAGACAACGCCGCCCTGACCACGGCTCAGGCCCAACTGGCGGTTGCCCAGGCGCAGAAAGCCTACGACGATGCTCAGAAACACCGCCTTAACCTGGATTACCGCTCCACCCCCAGCCAGATCGCCGCGGCCAACGCCAACTACATCCTCGCCCAGAACGAGGTGGATAAGTTCCAGGAAAGGTATGATAACGTTTCCCACCGGGCAGAAAACGACGCCACCCGCGCCCTGGCCCTGGCCAATCTCGAAAACGCCAAGAAGGCCCGCGATAAAGCCTTGATCAATCTCAACTGGTACAAGGGCAAAGCTGACCCAAAGGATATCGCTGAGGCAGACGCCAGCCTGTCGGTTGCTCAGGCCAAGCTGGAAGACGCCCGGACCCAGCTTGAAAAGGTGAAGAATGGCCCGGATGCCGATCAACTGGCGCTGATTCAATCCCAGTTAGACAGCGCGCAGGCCAAGGCCGAAGCAGCCCGCGCCAGCCTGACCGACCTGGAGCTGTCTGCGCCCTTCGACGGGACGATTAACTCGATCGATATGGCCGTCGGTCAATTTATCCAGCCCGGAGCTGCCGTGGTAAAACTGGCCGATCTCTCGACCTGGCTGGTCAAGACTACCGACCTGACCGAGCTGAACGTGGCCAAAATCCAGCCGGGGATGACCGCCGAGGTCAAGCTGGACGCGCTTCCCGATGCGACCATGAACGGCAAGGTGATGTACGTGGAGAACTTTGGGCAGAACCACCAGAGCGACATCGTCTACACCGTCGTCCTGCAACTGGAAAAGCCCGATCCGCGCCTGCGCTGGAACATGACCGCCGTGGTCACCTTCCCCGAGAAGTAAGTGGAACTCACGCCTAAAGAACGCCTGCGCCGCGCCCTGTTCCACCAGCCCGTCGACCGCCTGCCCACCCAGATCAACTACACCGCCAGGATGGGCGGGCGGTTGGCGGCTCACTTCCAGGTCCCTCCCGCGGAGCTGCCCGGCATTCTTGGCAACCACCTCGTGCGGGTGGACATCCAGTACCCCGAGCGCGCCAGTCCGGATGGGCTGGTGCGCTACGATTGGTGGGGCGCCGGGCACGATACCGGCGAGGAGGGCTACTTCATCCGCGTTCACCCCCTGGCCGGGTCGAAGGACCTGGACGCCTTCCCCTGGCCCGATCCCCGCGCGCCGGGCCTGTTCGACGCGGCCCGGGCGGCCATCGCGGCGGCGGGCGGCGAGTACTTCATCGCGCCGAACCTGGGGTTTGCCCTCTTCGAGCGCGCCTGGTCGCTGCGCGGCTTCGAGCAGCTCTTCGTGGATATGGCCGAAGACCCCGGGTTCGTCGCGGACCTGCTCTAGCGCATCACCGCGATCCAACTGGTCCTCATCCGGCGCTTCCTCGAGCTGGGCGTGGACGGCGGCTACTTTGGCGACGACTACGGGGCGCAGAACAACCTGCTCTTTTCCCCGGCCGGCTGGCGCAGGCTGGTCAAACCGCGCCTGGCGCGCCTGTTCGCGCCCTTCCACGAGCGCGGGCTGCCGGTCATCCTGCACTCCGACGGGCAGATCCAGAAGATCCTCCCCGACCTGGTGGAGATCGGGCTGACGGCGCTTAACCCGGTCCAGCCGGAAGTGCTTGACCACGCCTGGCTCTACAAAAACTTCGGCGGAAGGCTGTCGTTTTACGGCGGCATATCCATCCACCCAGACCGTGCTACCCAACGGCAGTCCGGCCGAGGTGCGCGCCGCGGTCGAGGCCTGCCGGCGCGCCCTGGCCCCCGATGGAACCGGGCTGCTCCTGGCCCCCTCGCACCGCATGATGGCGGATATCCCGATGGAGAACGTGGAGGCGATGCTGGAGGCGTTTCAAGCCTTTGCAGACTAGACCCTAAGGGTTTTGAAAACCCTTACAACTCATCCTAAAAATAATGTGTCATTGCGAGGAGACCCGGTGTTTTTCCGGGTCGACGAAGCAATCTCCAAGCTCCCCAAGCAAAATGGGTGGCAACCAGAGGTACATTGGAGCCAGAATACCCTTTCCTTGATTGTTTTGGGGATTGCTTCGTCGCACAGAACGCTCCTCGCAATGACATGAAGCGAATATTAGGATGAATTGTTAGGGTCTTTGCCACAAGGAGAACTCATGGCAGAGACAGATCGAAAAACTGAAATGAACCGCCAGTTTGAACGTATCTACGGCCGGGCCCCCGAGATTTGGGCCCGCGCCCCGGGCCGCGTGGACCTGATGGGCAGCCACACCGATTACAACCTCGGCTACGTGATGACCATGACCATCGACCGCGACGTGTGGATCGCCGCGGCGCCGCGCCCGGACGGCAAGGTGTGCGTCCATTCGCTTAACCTGGAGGGCGGCGGCGAGTTCGACCTGGCGCACATCGAGCGCGACTTGCGCTGGCCCTGGACGGATTACGTCCGCGGGGTGGCGCAGCAACTGGCTATGCGAGACTGCCCCTTGCGCGGGCTGGATGCCCTGATCCATAGCACCGTCCCGGTGGGCAGCGGGCTGAGCTCCTCGGCGGCGCTGGAGATGGCGGCGGGGGTGGTCTTCCGCCAGGCCGGGGGGTTCGCGCTGGACCCGGTCGAGCTGGCCCTGCTCGGACAGAAAGCCGAGAACGGTTTCGTCGGGGTCAACTGCCGCATTCTCGACCAGTACAGCTCGGCCCTGGGCCGGGCCGGCTGCGCGCTGCTGCTCGACTACCGCAGCCTGGAGACCCGCAACGTCCCCATCGCGCCTGAGATCCAGGTGGTGATCGGCGATACGCGCGCCAAACGGACCCTTTCGGGCTGCGAGTACGGCGAGCGCCGGGCGTAGTGCGAAGAGGGTGCGTGCTGGACCTGGCCCGCGCTTTGCCCAGGGGCGACCGCGCGGAGCTGGGCCGGCTGTGCGCCGCCTCCTACGCCGGCGCGCGCGACCTGTACGAGATTGCCGTGCCGGCCATGGACGCGATGCTGGCAGCCATGCTCGGCGCGCCAGGCGTGATCGGGGCGCGGCAGGCCGGGGCGGGCTTCGACGGCTGCCTGGTGGCGCTGGTCGAAGCCGGCCAGGTGGGCCCGTTCCAGGCGCACGCCGCCGCGAGTTACCGGTCCGCCACGGGGATCGAGCCGGCCGTCTACCCGGTCCAGGCGACGGACGGGGCGGGGCCGCTCGGGTAGGCTGGTAAACTTTTGATCGTTGGACTCATTTGGAAATGATCGGTATAAAAGTCAAATAACGGTAGGTCAACGCCCAGATCTGCATCTCCTCTGGAAAAAAAGTACAACCATCCACCGAGCAAACTTTTTGGCGGTAATTATTAATCAGAACCACAGTTTGAAGATCCGGCAAATAAACGAGCTTACCCCCAACTGTCATGGTATAAGGAGGATACTGGTAAGTCTCGAGACGAGTCCAGTCCTGCCCATCCCAGGACCAGGTTGAAATCGAACCATCCAAATAGTTATTTCCCAATAGAATCACCCTCTGGCGATTCTCATCATAGGTCATCCCCACATCAGTCTGATTTGGAGGATTGTGTAAAGGATGCTGTTCAATCCAATTCGTCCCATCCCAGATCCAGGTGTACCCAAAAAGAGCGGCGACCGTTGAGCCGCCAAACAGGACGATGTTCTTATGGATACGATCATATGCCATTGATGCATACTGCCTTATAAGACGATTCTATTTCGTTGCGCATCATATACCATGGAGGCTCCATCGCGTGGCGAGGGAGTTGATTGGGGAAATAGCTGGCGCCATCCAAGAGAGTTGTATTTCCACGTGCTACCGAAAAATTCCCCCGAGGCCCATCCCCCAAATAAAATTGCTTCCTCACGAGCCTCATCATATGCCAGACTGGCGCTTGTTCTCTCAAGAGGCGTGAAAAGGTAAGGGGGTATGAGCGTCCACTGTTGACCATCCATCGACCACAGATCGTTATATAGGGTTTCCCCCCTGAACGACCCACCAAAGAATAACGCTTTCTGCTGGGTGGTATCCAGGGTGAGGGCAAAATGGTTTCGCGGCGGAGGAAGAACAGGAAAGTCGAGACGCTGCCAGACTAGCTTTGGGCTCGGGGTTTCTGCCAGGGAGGTGGGTTGGGATTGAACGAGCGGCTCCGAGGCGGAATAGGCTAAGCCAGGGCCACTTGTAAGGATCGGTAGACAGAGGAGAAATGCAGTAAGGATTTTGGGGAAGATGCTTTTGGAAAGATTCATCGTTTTGGACCCCCGTTATATTGCTTGACGATGACATTACCGATTGATTATCAACTTGCCTGGTTGGCTTGGAGGTTGCCGCGTCGGGCCGGATGGGAAGGCCGTTTCCCATAGATTGACGCTCTACCGACCCTCCTCGCAACGACATGAAGCCAGGTATTGGAAGAGTTCTGGCATGTTCTCAATGTGAGCACAATAAGATAAACTTGGAAATCTATCGGATAATCTGGATAAACTATATTATAGCTCTTCCACTCAGAATGAATCATGATAGCTGACATCTCTGCCGCGGTCACAAGGGAACTGGAACGGCAGGGGTATCTGACCGCTCTCGACCTGAATGTGCCCGGGATCCGGGGGATGCTGTATGTGCACTGGCCTCGGCCAGGTGGGTTAAGGAAAAGGCAAATCAGGACCGGATCCCCAAGAGGTTGCCCCTTGGCCAACGCCATCGAAGAACTCTCTGAAGTTTTCCAGTGCTGTGTGTAAGCAGAGAACGGGGTTTTCGAGCGTCTTGAACTTTTCCAGTATAATTTACCCTATCCGAAGATGAGAATTGGTCTGATCCGCCACTTTCCCGTCATCCACCCCTACACCACCCAGCGGTGGATGACTTCGCGCGAGTACCAGGGCTGGCTGCAGGCTTACGACAGCGCGGGGATCCGCTATCAGCAGGTCAACCTGCGCCCGGAGGACTGGCAGATCTGCTATTCCAGCGACATCAGCCGCGCGCTGGAGACGGCCCGTCACATTTACCCGGGGGAGATCCAGGTCACGCCGCTGCTGCGCGAGATCAGCGTCAACCCCATGTTCGATTCCGTGCTGCGCCTGCCTTTCAGCACCTGGGATGCGTTGAGCCACCTAGCCTGGTTTTTCTCGCACCGCTCGCAGCGCGAAGGGCGGGATCAGGTGATGGAGCGCATCCGCACGTTCCTCTCCAATGCACTTCCCGGGCTGGCCCGCCAGGATAACCGGAACGGGCCGAAGAACATTCTGGTAGTCAGCCACGGGGGATTGATGTGGTATCTGCGCGCCGAGCTGCTCCGCCTGGGTTTTTGGGGAGAGCGCTTTACCAGGGCGGAGCACGGCCGGCTGTACGTATTCGAGATGCCAGATTAATAAAAAATGGTTATCTGCCCCTGATCGGCCGCCTGCCTTAAAAGTCGAACTGGGCGATATCGACGAACTCCATTGAGAGCATCGACCAGAAATCGATCGCCAGACGATTGCGGATGTAATCATACGGCAGCCAGCCGTAGCCGGCCATTCCCCAGGAGGAAGTCCAGGAGTTGCGGATCAACAGGGCCCCGGTCGTGGCCTGACCGGTTTTGGTGTTGGTCACAACGATGGAGTCGTCGTAGCCCACCGCAGCGACCGCGTGGCCCCATTGAGCCTGCTCATCCTGAGAGGGATAGGGAATCCCGCCGGGAATATCGACGTTGCCGAAGGAGGGGAAACCGAAAAAGCCAAAGATGGATGGGATTCCCCTGGCGAGGTAAGTCTTCACCGAATGGAGCACCTCGTCGGGTGGGCGATTCTGGCCGAGCGGGTCGTGGGAGAAATACTTGAGCGATTCAAAGTTATCGGCGACAGCATAGACGAAGGCGGGCGGCTCGCTGTCGAAATAGCGTTCTTGCTCGGGGGTCGGCGCCAGCGCATCGGTATACGGCCAGTATTTTTCCGGGGGCACTCCGCAGAGAGCCAGGGCGCCCATGGCATTGCGCAGCCAGGCGCCTGTATCTCCGGTCACGCCCATCAGGTTGCGCGTGACCTTGTAGACGAAGAGGCGCGAGCCATCGGTGAACTTGCCCTTGGACCGGCACTGGTTGTATTCGACCACCCCAATCGCCGCGTGAGCCGTGCAGGAGCCGAGCTGGCCCTGATCTTCGACCGGCGTGCACCACTGGCGCAGATCGACCTGGGGCGGTAGGGAGGCTGCGAAATCGACTTTCAGTTTCGTGTTGAGCTCAACCAGGTCGGGGTGTTCGGGAAAATAATCGCGCAAGTCTGGTACCGGCGGCAGCCAGCCTGTCCCAAACGCTTTGCCCAGGCTGGGAATCTCGATACAGTCTTTTAAAACAGATACTGACATAGCACCATCCTCCTCTTTTGGGTTTGAACATCTGAATTAATCGGAATCGCTTCAGGATTGGACTTCAATGTGGACAGCGAAACGGTTTGCTCCGGCGCCGGCCTCCCAGGGCCGTTTGTGTTCGAGCTCGATGACCGCCTCGCCGGGCTGGACGGCTTTGAAGAGGTAGACGCGCGTCCCTCTCGCGCCAGGCGCGCTGGTCTGCGGGCTCGTATAATCAGACGAGATCAGACGAAGGGCCGGCTCCACTTCTGATGCCAGCTTCCACAGGTACCCGGTCGATGGGTTCTCCGGCAGACGGACCTGGATCGTATCCCCAACTCGGGCCGGGACGGTCTCACCGTTTTCACTCTGGTCGATCGAAATCTCATTCATTGCGGTAATGATTCCCCTTTTACTCACTATAACGAGAGTGAAGCGGTATGTCAAGACGAGAACTGAAAAATCAATAAGGCTTCTCTTTTTGACAGGCCCCGGTAAAACGGATACAATCATGGCGAATTTTACCCGGCGGAACTTACCGGGTAGGCTATGCGTCCTTACTCAAGGAGAAAATAAGATGAGCCTGACCAAGAGCGCTAGAAAGCTGCATAAAACCATCCTGATCGCGGGGCTGATCGCCATCGCGCTGAGCGCCTGTGGGGGAGGCGCTACCCCTCAACCGACCCCACCGGCGGCGGCGCCTGCCACTTCCGCGCCCCAAGCCGGCTACCCGGACCAGGAAATTCCCCAGCCACAGGGAAGCTACCCGGCGCCTGCCGACCAGAGCCCGGCCGAACAGAGTACCCTCCCTGCCCAGCCCAGCTACCCGGCTCCAGAGGTCAAGACCGGGCCCACCCAGACCCTCCCGGCCGTCCCCCCAGCCAGGGGGATAGTCGTATACGATAAGGCCGCCGGCGTGTTCCACGTCTTTAGCGTGGCTGGGACCAACCAGAATCAAGACCTTTCCGCCCAGGGGCTGGATATCCCCGGCCCCAACGATGTCCGGGTGGTGGGACAGAGTGTCTATTACTACTCCAATCAAGACAGGGTGGTGTACAAAGCCGGTGCGAGCGGCCCGCAGGCGCTTGAGTTTACCCGCGCCGCCAGCGCCCCCACGGGTTTCGCGGTTTCCGCAGATGAAAGCCAGATCGCCTGGTCAAAAGATGACCTGCAGGCCAGCCCTGCGTTTAGCGAGCTATGGGTCGCCGGGATCGACGGCTCCAACGGGCGGATGGTGGCCCGCAACGAATCCCAAGACGGGTCGCCAGGGTTCCTGGTCATGCGCCCGTACCGGTGGACAGCGGACGGGAAGCTGCTCTACGAACAGCAGCCGGTTGGGATTGGCGGGTATATCCTCTTTGCCGGCCTGAACAGCCTCTACCAGTACGATCCCGCCTCAAATGCCATCACCACCGTTTTTCCCCCAGGCCCGAACCCCAACCTGTGCCTGGCGGCGCTCTTCCCGGGCGACCTGAGCCGGGGGGTATTCTCCTGTTTTCCGGGTGAAAAGAACGGCCTCACCTTCCGCCGCCTGCCGGACGGCAGCCTGATCCAGGCTGTCCCGCCGGTCGAAGACCAGGGGACCACCGGTTCAGCGGTGTTCTCCCCAGACGGCAACAGCCTGGCTTATGCGGTGGCGCGCAACGACCCCAACCAGGAGCACGGGCAGGTGGTCGTGGTCCCCACCGACCTGAGCAGCGCCCCGAAATCCATCGCCTCCGTGGAGCCAGGATACTTCTCCGTAGCCGGCTGGGCCAGCCCGGCACAGATCTTGTTCCAGCGCTACGAAAACGACCGGACCTCGGTATGGAAGGTGAACAGCGACGGCTCGGACGCCGCTAAAATCGCAGACGGCTGGTTTGTGGATCTGATCCGTTGAGAGAAGGAGAACTGCCCCCATGCTGTCCTATTTTGCACCAACGCACGATCATGGCTTACGTCTGCACCCGTGGCCCCGAAAGGGCTCCGTTACGTTCCTGGCCCTGGGGCGCAGGTCCAGCTCCACTGGAGCGATGCCTCTTTCAACGAGGTTGGCTTTGCGATCGAGCGCGCCCCGCGCGGGACGGGAAGCTTTGCCCGGATCGTGAGCGCCCGGGCAAACAGCGTCCAGGCCACCGACAGCCTCAGCTGTGCCTTCGCAGCGTCTTACGACTACCGGGTGCGCGCGTTCAATTCCAGCGGCGCATCCGCACCGACCAACACGGCCAGCACGTCTACATCTTCCTGGCTGACGCCGGGCAGGTAAGCCTTGATGACAAATGCATCTGCTTTGGCCTGGACGTCCATGGGTAAAAGGCCTTCCGGTTCCGGATATTCAGAGCTGCGGAACACGTCTCAGATACGCAAACCTTATATTTTAATTTTGTATGAATTTCTTTTTTTTGCTAAAATTAAATTGAGGTTGTGCGCAATGGGGGGTATCAGGGCTGCATCACTGAAGTTCAGCCCAACCCCAGGAAAGAATTGAATGGTTGTTACTGGCCAGCATGGCATTGCGCTTTTTGGGAGTGAATCGAGAGACCGATGGATCCCGAGCCACGGGCCAATCAACTTCTATCAAGGTTTGGCCAGGCCGTGATTGCAGGCCTGGCCCTTTTCGGCCTGTATGCGCTGAGCCGCGCCGATTTTCCCCTCTTTCACACCCTCGTCGAGCTGTTTTTTATCATCATTGCTGTCTCCATTTTTATCGTAACCTGGAACGCTCGCCCCTTCCTGGATAACCCCGCGCTGCTTTTCATCGGCATCGCCTACCTGTTTGTGGCAATGCTCGATCTGCTCCACGTCCTGGAATATCAAGAAGTGCGCGCTATTTCTGGCTTCAATCTCAACCAGGCCATGCAGGCCTGGCTCGCGGCGCGCCTATTCCTGGCAGGAGCGCTGGTCGCGGCGTCTTTTTTCACCCACCAGCGGTTCAACCCGAAAGTATTGATGGCGGTCTTTACGGCGCTGGCGCTACTAATAACCGTGGGGATTTTTTCGGGGAAAGGCATCCCGGCCGTGTATTCTATGAGCTTTGAGCCGACCCCATTCAAATTTGGACTGGAGATTGTAATCACCGTCCTTTTTCTGGCGGCGCTGGGGCTGCTGGCCCGCTTTTCCGCTGACTTCCACCCCAGTGTTTTCCGCTTCCTGGGGCTTTCTATTGCCTCGCTGGCAGCGGCGGAGATCACCCTCAGCGCAACCCTGGAAACCTTTACCCCGGTCACCGTGACCGGCCACCTGATCAGCATCGCGGCGGTTTTGTTAATCTATAAAGCGGTCACCGAAACCGGCCTGGTGCGACCCTACGAGCTGCTCTTCCACAATCTCCAGCGCAGCCAGGACGAGCTGCGCCACGAGCGAGACTTTGCGGCCGCGATTCTGGATAACACCTACGCCTTGGTGGCCGTCCTCGACTCCCAGGCGCGAATTCTGCGCCTCAACCGCGCTTTCGAGGAAAGCACCGGCTATAGCCAGGCTGCCCTGGCCGGAAAAACTCTCTGGGATACCGATCTTTTCGGAGGCCAGGCGCCGGCGCTGCGCACCCTCCTCGAAGAGCATCTCCCCAGACACGAACTGATCCATTTCGAGGGCTATCTCACCACCCAATCCGAACGGAAGATCCACGTCGCCTGGGATGCGGCCCTGCGGAAGAATGCCGGCGGGGACACCGAATATATCATCCTGACCGGGATGGACATCACCGACCGCAAGCAGGCTGAGGACGAGCTGCGTTTCCTCAGCAGCCACGATACGCTGACCGGGCTATACAACCGCGCCTACTTCGAGCAGGAAATGGTGCGCCTGGCAGAGACAGACCAGTTCCCGGCCTCAATCGTAATCGCCGACGTGGATGG
>Ga0335070_10000312_pt1 | contig 56925 bp, 54 predicted proteins | sample Lox_Sample_13_FD_206722 | JGI IMG/M metagenome (GOLD analysis project Ga0335070, IMG submission 206722) | Soil microbial communities from Loxahatchee National Wildlife Refuge, Florida, United States - Lox_Sample_1.3 | ecosystem: Environmental > Terrestrial > Soil > Wetlands | place: USA...
AAATCAATCATCCCCCGGCGGCCCGTCGCCATATTGCGGAGCGTACTCCCCGCGATCCCTTCGCGGCCTGCTCGGCCGTTGTTCGTCTTCATCGTTGCCCGAACGTCCGAACAACCAGTCGAAGAACGAGCGGTGATGGTTCTCGGCCCGCGCGCCCGAATTCTGTCCGCTCTCGTCGTCGCCGCGATAGCCAGGTGCGGCGTCGCTTCCCGCATAAGGCGAATCCTCGTCCGTTTCCTCCGGCGCCTGCGGCTCCGATTTGGAAAGCGGTCTGGCAGGCAATCCTTTCTCTGCCACAACCATCACATCTTTCCAAATGCGAGCGGGCAGCAATCCTCCGGTAACATTGCGCATGGGTTTGGAATCATCATTGCCCACCCAGACGCCGGTCACATAATCGGTGGTGAAGCCCACGAACCACGCGTCGTGATAATCCTGCGTGGTGCCGGTTTTGCCCGCCGCCTCCCGGTCGGGCAGGCGCGCGGCGTTGCCCGTGCCCTCGATCACCACGTCATAAAGCATCGCGGTGAGATCCTTGTTCGCCTCTTCGGGGATCACGCGTTCGGGCCGTTTGCCGCTGCGGTTGTAATAGATGTGCCCGCGCCGATCCTCGACCTCGGTCACGAAATAAGCATCGGCCTTCAATCCGCCGGAAGCGAATGTCGCGTAGGCGGATGTCAATTCCAGCGGCGTCACTTCGCTGGTGCCCAGTGCCAGCGACGCATTGGCTTCGAGCGGCGAGGTGATGCCCACTTCGCGCGCCGTCTTGATGACGGTCTTGATGCCCACTTCCTGTGCCAGCCCGGCGGTGACCGTGTTGATCGAATGTGCCAGCGCCTGCGTCAGCGTCACCGTGCCGTATTCGCGATGGCCGTAGTTGGTCGGCTCCCATCCGTCAATGTCCACCGGCCCGTCATCGCGCGTGTCCCACGGGCTCATCCCGTTTTCCACTGCCGCGAGATAAACGAACGGCTTGAACGCAGATCCCGGCTGGCGCCGCGCCTGTGTGGCGCGATTGAAAACGCTTTCGTCGTAATCCCGCCCGCCGATCAGCGCCACCACCGCGCCATCCGGCTTCATCACCACAATCGCGCCTTCGCGCACATGCAGCCGCTTGCCGTCCTTCTTCAGATTGCGCAGCAGCGCCTTGCGCGCGGCTTCCTGCAGCCTGGGCTCCAGCGTGGTGTGGACGATCAGATCTTCCGAAGGCATCTCGCCCGCAATCGTCGCCAGTTTTTTCGCTTCGTCCGCCGCGGTATCGAGATAGTAGTTGCGCGCCTCCAGCATTGTGCGGTCGATGATCTGTGCGGGATGGGATTGGGCAAACGCGGCATCTTTCTTCGTGATCGCGCCGGTCTCGGTCATCGCCTTCAGCACGTCCTTGGTGCGCGCCTGCGCCGCCGCCAGATCGCGCCGCGGCGAAAATGCGGATGGCGCACGCGTCAGCGTCGCCAGCATCGCCGCTTCCGAAAGCGTCAGGTCGTGCGCCGACTTGCCGAAATAAACATGCGCCGCCCCGTCCACGCCATACGCGCCGGAACCCAGATAGATGCGGTTGAGATAAAGTTCGAGAATCTGCTTCTTGGAAAGATCGCGCTCGATGGCGGCGGCATCCAGCACCTCGTTGAATTTGCGCGCATAGGTGCGGTTGGACGTGAGAAACAATATCTTCGCCAGTTGCTGCGTGATCGTGGAACCGCCCTGCACCACATGGCCCGCATGCCAGTTCACCCACGCCGCGCGCACCAGCCCGCGAATGTCGAAGCCGCGATGATCGTAGAACCGGCGGTCCTCCATCGCGATGAACGCGGCGGGAAGATAGGCGGGCATCTGTTCCAGTTTCAGCCGCTCGCCCACGATCGCGCCGCGATGGCCCACCTCGCGCCCCTCCGCATCGAGAAAGGTGAACGCCGCGGGCCGGTTCAGCGCATAGAGATCGCGGCTGAGATCGAGCTTCGGCGCGAACGAGGCCACCACGCTCGGCAATATATAAAGCGTGCCCGCCGCAATCACGGCGAGCACCGCCACGACAATTCCGGCCTTTACCGCAACCCCGCGCCACCGCGCCCAGAATTTCCGGAAGGCCTTACTCGCACTCGACTTCGGCATAAGCCCTCATTCCCGGAACTTTGCGGCGCATTCAAGGCGCGAACTCTTTTCTTACCTCCCCCAAGCGGGGAGGTCGACAGCGCGCGCCAGCGCGATGGCGGGTGGGGCCCGCTGCACAAAACGAATACCGCAAGAAATAGCCCACGCGGAGCCGCGGAGAAGCGCGGAGGAACAACAACTCTGCGCCCCCGACCGCGCGAAATATTTCCTCACCTCCCCCAGCGCGGGGGTCTGTAGCGACAGCGTGCGGACCGACGCTGCAAAGCAGCGGCGGGTGGGGATTTCACGCGGAGACGCGGAGCAGCCTCGACCTCCGCGTCTCCGCGTGAATCATTCGGCGCCCCAAGATTCGATTTCCGAGAAAAATTTTTCCAACATGAACGAACACACCCACCCCATATTTTCTGTTCGATAGCTCGACACGCACAATTGCATCGCCCCACTTTGAATTTTTTCAATTGTTTAACCCCCCTCAGCGTAACGCTGCATTTTTTCTAGATTTCATCGAAGAAAAATGAAATCGGGACTTGCAGCGCAACGCTCCTCCGTGCATACTCTTTACATCCCAACAATTGCGAACGAAGCGATGCACACCGGAAAACCGGCGCGCAAACGCGTCCACATATGCTTACAGCCGGCCCTCAAAGCCGGCTTTTTTCTTTTGGAGAAACCGAGAATGTCCATGCAGGCAAACCTTGCGCCCGGCCTGACCGAGGCGTGGAGGCCCAAGACGTTATCCGAGCTGATGCCTGAGGACATCGATGAAGAATGGATGGATCTCATGGTCAAACGCTTATTCCGTGAACTCGACCGGCAATTGCACGCCATCGAGAAACAAGACGTCTCCACAGATGCCGCGCAGAAAGCCCAGGTCGCGCGCACGCTCGTCTCGATGGAGCGTGCGCTGGGCCGTCTGACGCGGACCGAAATGGAACGCGCCGCCAGGCGCGAACAAAAAGTGACGGGTACCAACGATGACAAGCGCGCGATTCTTGAACGCCGCCTCGATCAACTCTCTGCCCGCGAAACGCAGGCAAGCGTTCCTGACGAGTCTAAGTGACGATGAAGCCGAATTCCTCTGCCACGACTGGCCGTTCTGGGCGCGGCAGGCGCAACTGCCGCCGCCCGGCGACTGGCGCATCTGGCTGTTCCTCGGCGGCCGCGGCAGCGGAAAAACCCGCGCCGGCGCGGAATGGATCGTGGGCCTCATCGGCACCGGCCGTTACCGCCGTGTGGGCCTGATCGGCGCAACGCATAACGATGCAAGGCATGTGATGATCGAAGGCGAAAGCGGTTTGCTGAGCGTGGCCCCCCACGCCCGTTACGAACCGTCCAACAACCGCGTGCGGTGGCCCTCCGGCGCCATGGCAACCGTGCTCAGCGCCGAAGAACCGGATTCCATCCGCGGCCACCAATTCGATGCGGTGTGGGCGGACGAAGTTGCGAAATGGTCGAACGCGCAGGCCGCGCTCGACATGCTGCTCATGTCGCTGCGCCTGGGAAGCGATCCGCGCCTCGCACTCACCTCCACCCCGCGCAACATCGCGGCGTTGAAGAAGTTATTGGAAGACAGAAACGTGATCCGCACGCACTCCACCACGCGCGACAACGAAGCCAACCTCGCCCCGGGCTTCCTCGCGATGCTGGAGAGCCGCTATGCGGGCACGCGATTGGGACGGCAGGAACTGGATGCCGAACTGATCGAAGACAACGAGTCCGCGCTCTGGCGCCGCGACTGGATCGAGCGAACGCGCTGCACGATGCCGCCCGCGCTGACCCGCGTCGTCATCGGCGTGGACCCGCCCGCGTCGTCGAAAGGCGACGAATGCGGCATCGTTGTCGCCGGCCGCGCGGAAAGTGAAGCGGGCTTCGTGCTCGCCGATCTTTCCGCCGGCGGTCTGTCGCCCAACGCCTGGGCCGCGCGCGTGGCCGATGCGTTCGAGCATTGGAAAGTCGACACCATCGTCGCCGAAGCCAACCAGGGCGGCGACATGGTGAAAAGCGTGCTGCAACAGGCGGCACCCAATTTGCCGGTGCGTCTGGTTCACGCCACGCGCGGCAAAGTCACCCGCGCCGCGCCCATCGCAGCACTCTACGAACAAAGCCGAATCCATCACGCAGGCGTTTTCGCAGAAATGGAAGACCAGATGTGCCAATACGACGGCGAAGGCAAAAGCCCAGACCGCATGGACGCACTGGTCTGGGCGCTGACGGATTTGTTCGGTGTGAAGAGAGCAGAGCCGAAGGTGCGAAGTCTGTAACACCCACTTACCTCCCCCTTGTGGGGAGGTCGAATAAATCGCGAGCGCAGCGAGAGATTTTTCGGGTGGGGGACGGTGCCAAACCGCACACCGCCCCCCACCCGGAGCTTTCTACGCTTCGCTGCGAAACCTCCGACCTCCCCACAAGGGGGAGGTAAGAAAAGGAAGAACAATGTTCGAATTCCTCACCCGCCGCGCCGCCCGCGCGCCGGAACAAAAATCGCTGACCGGATTCCTCGCGCTGATGCAAGGCACTGCCGCCACCTGGACCGCGCGCGATTACCCAACGCTTGCCCGCGAAGGCGTGATGCAGAACGCCGTCGCCTATCGCTGCGTGCGCATGATCGCCGAAGGTGCGGCCAGCGTCCCGTTCCTTCTCTACGAAGGCACCACCGAACTGGAATCCCACCCGCTGCTTGCGCTGCTCGCAAGCCCCAACCCGCAGGATAGCGGCGCCGCCTTGTTCGAACGCTGGTACGCCTTCCTGCAATGCGCGGGCGATGCCTATCTCGAAGCCGCCACCTTGCGCGGTGAAATCCGCGAGCTGCATGTGCTGCGCCCCGATCGCGTGAAGGTCGTCCCCGGCCCGCGCGGCTGGCCACAAGCGTATGACTATACCGTCGACAGCCAGACCACGCGCATCCACCGCGATGCCAACGGATTCCTCCCCGTCATGCACGCCCGCCTGTTCCACCCGCTGGACGATCTCTACGGCTATTCCCCCATCCGCGCCGCAGCAACGGCCATCGATGTGCACAACGCAGGCGCCGCCTGGACCAAAGCGCTGCTCGACAACGCCGCGCGCCCCTCCGGCGCACTTATATATAAAGGCCCCGATGGCACGAGCCTCACCAACGACCAATTCCAGCGCCTGAAATCCGAACTCGAAAACGCCTATCAGGGTGCGTCGAACGCCGGCCGCCCCATGGTGCTCGAAGGCGGCCTGGACTGGCGCGCGATGAGCTACACGCCCTCTGACATGGATTTCGGCGACACCAGAGCCAACGCCGCGCGCGAAATCGCGCTGGCCTTCGGTGTGCCCCCAATGTTGCTCGGCATCCCCGGCGACAACACCTACGCAAACTATCGCGAAGCCAACCTGGCCTTCTGGCGCCAAACCATTCTGCCGCTCGTCGGCCGCACCGCGCAGGACCTTACCCGCTGGCTAACCCCGCGCTTCGGCGAGAATTTGCGCATCGGCTACGACGCCGACGCCGTGGAAGCCCTGGCGCTTGAACGCGAATCCGTCTGGGACCGCATAGGAAATGCCAGCTTCCTGACCTTGAATGAGAAGCGCGTGGCGGCGGGCTATTCCCCGGTCGAACAGGGGGATGAGACCGCACGGTGAAATCTGATTTCAACTATTCCGCGAACCAACTACTCTATGCCCGCTACGGGAGTCGCTTCATGAAATGGTGGATTGCTTTACTGCTGACCACGCTTGCGACGAGTTCAGTCCAAGCTGATGAAAAATGTACTCTGCAAAAAGTCGCCACGGTACCGCTGACAGTCACTCCGAGCGGGACTGTGACGGTTCCCGTCATAGTCGCAGGTGATCCGCTTACCTTCGCGCTGAGCATCAATGATGGCTTCTCCGCAATTTCCAGCGATTATGCTGAAAAGAGAGGCTTGCATCTTACGTCGAACTTACCGTCCCTCCTTCATTTCGATTTTTTGGTCGGGACCGCAACAGCTTCTGATGTGATGGTGGGTGATCTTGCTTTAAAGAATGTTCAGTTTCTCCGCGGAGATGTCACCAAACATTCCTTGTTTGGGGTCAGCGGGACTATCGGATTAAACGTACTCGAGAACTACGACGTTGAATTGGATTTCAAAGACAATCGGTTGAATCTATATTCTCAAAACCACTGTCCGGGCGATGTTGTATATTGGTCATCAGCCTATACGGTGATTCCCTTCACGCAAGATGCTGCTGGCAATCTCATCTATCAATTGAAGCTCGACGGTAAGTTGGTGACGGCAGGCTTCAATTTGTTCAGAGGTTTCGGGTTCATCAGCAGTGAGAAGGCACAAGAAGTAGTTGGGCTAACCACGCTGGATGGTCTGACAAAGACGCCCAATTTGGTCTTCGGAATAAATGAAACCTACATATATCCTTTCCAGACGCTGGAATTTGGGGCGTTCACGTTCAAGCAGCCGGAAATCTATGTTTATCCCGGCAAAGTTTTATGCCGTCCCAGCCATGTCATGCGTTGCTTGGGTGTGCCGGATATAGTTGTTGGATCCGACCAATTGCGGAAGCTGCATCTGTTCTATGTATTCAAAGAAGGCAAGCTATGCGTCACCACTGCAGATGCGCATCTCTAGGGAAGTATAGAATGAACGCCATAGCCGAACACATACCGCTGTTGGATAAGCGTCTTCCGGCCGCCCTTGTGGCGGCTTTTTTGTTGCAAACGGCCGGCGCGCTTTTCTGGGCCGGGTCCGCCGCCGAGCGGATTTTGGTATTGGAGAAGACCGCCGCCAACAACCAGGCCGCCATCGAGCGCGTTGCCGTGCTCGAAGAACAAGTCACCACCATCAAGCAAACGCTCGACCGCATCGAAGCCAAGCTCGATCGCACCAACAGATAGAAAAACATGACCGTCAAAGTGCAACACGCGAGGCGCCGCCTCGCGCATGTCAGCGCGCCTGCCTCGCTGACATCGCTCAATCGCGACCAGTTCGAAGGATACGCCTCGCTCTTCGGCGTGCCCGATGGGGCAGGCGATGTCGTCGCCCCCGGCGCCTTCGCCAGCTCGCTCAAGAAACAGGGTCTCGAAAACGTGCGCATGCTCTACCAGCATTTCGCGCACGAACCCATCGGCGTGTGGGAAGAGATGCGCGAGGACAAGCGCGGCCTTTATGTGAAAGGCCGCCTCGTCACCGATACCGCGCGGGGCCGCGAAGTTCTGGCGCTGCTTCGTGAAGGCGCGCTCAACGGATTGTCCATCGGCTTTCGCACCAGGCGCGCGCGCCGCGATGCGATCACGGGCCTGCGCACGCTTTTGGACATCGAGCTTTGGGAAGTGTCGGTCGTGACCTTCCCGCTGCTTCAGGGAAGTCAAGTCACGGCCATTGGAACGAAAGCCGACGCAGCAATGCTTATTCGCGAAGCCGCAGCGGCGATCCGCCCTTAACCCTCATTGTTTTAAAAGGAACAAACATGCAGTTTGAAACCAAATCCCTTGAAACCAAGGACGTCAACAACCTTGAGATCAAGGAAGCGTTCGACGATTTCCTGCGCGCCTTCGAAGCGTTCAAGGAATCCAACGACGAACGCCTCACCCAGGTCGAACGCAAAAGCACCGACGTGGTGACCGACGAAAAGGTCGACCGCATCAACCGCGCGCTCGACGAACAGAAGCGCACCATCGACGAACTGATGCTCGCCGCTTCCCGCCCGTCTCTCGGCGGCGAATTCAAGGCCGCGCCGGATCGCGCCACGCGCGAGCGCAAGACCGCGTTCGATCGTTACGTCCGCAAGGGCGATGCCTCGGGCTTCGATGCGCTGGAACTGAAATCGCTGTCCGCCGGCTCCAACCCGGATGGCGGCTATATCGTGCCGCTGGAGATCGAACAGACCATCGATCGCATCCTGCAGAAATATTCGCCCATCCGTGCCATTGCCAGCGTGCGCCAGATCGGCGGCAATATTTATCGCAAGCCCATCACCACCGTGGGCGCCACCACCGGCTGGGTGGCCGAAACGGCATCCCGTCCGCAGACGAATTCGCCCACGCTCTCCGTGGTCGATTTCCCGGCGATGGAATTGTACGCGATGCCCGCCGCCACGCAGGTGCTGCTCGACGATGCGCAGGTCGATATCGAAACCTGGCTCGCAAACGAAGTGCAAACCGTCTTCGCCGAACAGGAAAGCACCGCTTTCGTCACCGGCGATGGCTCCAGCAAGCCGAAGGGCTTCCTGAGCTACACCAACGTCGCCGACGGTTCGTGGACGTGGGGCAATATCGGTTACGTTGCCACGGGTGTCTCCGCGAATTTCGCGGCCTCCAATCCGTCCGACAATCTTCTCGATCTCGCCTACCTGCCCAAGCAATCCTATCGCGCCAATGCGAATTGGGTGATGAACCGCAAAACGGAAGCCGCCGTCCGCAAGTTCAAGGACACGACGGGCAACTACATCTGGCAGCCCAGCAACATTGCGGGCCAACCCGCAACCTTGTTCGGTTATCCGGTGATCGAATCCGAAGACATGCCCGATATCGCCGCGAACAGCTTCTCCATCGCGTTCGGCGATTTCAATCGCGGCTATCTGATCGTCGACCGCGTCGGCATCCGCGTTCTGCGCGATCCCTACACGGCGAAACCCTACATCCTGTTCTACACGACCAAACGCGTCGGCGGCGGCGTGCAGAACTTCGAAGCCCTCAAGCTCCTGAAGTTCGGAACGAGCTGACGCCTCATCCGCTCTGACCTCCCCCTTGTGGGGAGGTCGAAAAACGCGGAACGCGTTTTTCGGGTGGGGGACGGTGTTTGCAATACGCACCGCCCCCCGCCCGAAATTCTTTCCGCTGCGCTTCAAGAATTTCGACCTCCCCACAAGGGGGAGGTGAAAGAGAACACATGCCCCTTCAACTGATCACCCCACCAGCCATCGAGCCCGTCACGCTCGAAGAGGCAAAGCTCCACCTCAAGGTGGACACCACAGACGACGACACGCTGATCACCGCGTTGATCGCCGCTGCGCGTGCCCGCGCCGAATGGCACACGGGGCGAGCGTTCGTCACCCAAAGCTGGGTGTTGTGGCTCGATGGCTGGCCCGAACGCAATTGCGTCGAGATCCCGCTGCCCCCGTCGCAGGCGGTCACCTCATTGACAACCTACGCCATGGACGACACGGCAACGGTTCTCGACGCAAGCCTTTACCAGGTTGATGCATCGTCCCAGCCCGCGCGCATCGCGCTCAAATCGCCCGCGATCATTGTTTCGACGCGCGCGTTGAATGCAGTGGCCATCGCTTTCGATGCGGGCTACGGCGACAACGCAACCGACGTACCGCAACCCATCCGCACCGCGATCCTCGAAATTGTGGCGGAGCTTTACACCAACCGTGGCGACATCGCCGCCGAACCGCCGCAAGCGGCCGTGGCGATGCTGGCGCCGTATCGCATCGTGAAACTGTAACTCCCGCTTACCTCCCCCTTGTGGGAAGGTCGAACAAATCTGAGCGCAGCGAAGATTTTTCGGGTGGGGGCAGTGTCGCAACGCACACCGCCCCCCACCCGGATCGCTTCGCTCTCCGACCTCCCCACAGGAGAGAGGTTAGAAAAGGAAAAAATGATCGGCTTACTCAACCAACGCGCCACCATCGCGGCGAAAACCGCATCGTCCGATGGCGGCGGCGGCTTCGACGATGGCTGGACGACCATCGCCACCGCCTGGGTCCGCATCGAACCGAATGGCGCCAGCGAAGTGTTCGGCCCCGAACGCAGCGAATCCCGCAACCGCTACCGCCTCACGCTCCGCCGCAATGCGGATATCGAAGCGGGCCACCGCGTCAGCCTCGGCGCCCGAACGATGATCATCCAAAACGTCATCGACGAAGGCCCGAACGCGCAAATCATGACGCTGCTCTGCGAGGAAATCCCATGAGTTCGCCAAGCTGGGCCCTGCAAACCGCGATCTTCACCGCGCTGTCAGCCGACACGAATATCAAATCCGTGCTCGGCAATCCGGCCCGCATCTACGATGAAGTCCCGCGCGAAGCCGCCATGCCCTATCTCGTCATCGGCGACGACAAGCAAAGCGATTGGAGCACCTCCACCGATACCGGCGCCGAACACGCGCTCACCCTGCACGTCTGGTCCCGCGCCCGCGGCCGCAAGGAATCCAAAACGATTGCCGAAGCCGTTCGCGCCGCGTTGGACGATGCCGATCTTTCGCTCACCGGTCACACCCTGATCGACATCAAACATCAGTCGCAGGAATTCCTGCGCCAGACCGACGGCCAAACCTATCACGCGGTGCTGAAGTTCAGAGCCGTAACGGAAGAAAGTGAGTAGTGAATGGTGAGTAGGGAGTAGTGAGTAGTGAGTAGTGAGTAGCTGAAAAGTTTTAGACGCTTCCTACTCCCTACTCACAATTCCCTATTCACCAACCCATCCCAACAACCAAGGAGAACACCCATGTCCGCCCAAAAGGGCAAAGACCTGCTTATCAAGATCGGCGATGGCGGCGATCCTGAAAGTTTCGCAACCGTCGCGGGCCTGCGCGCCACAACGCTCGCGTTCAACGCGCAAACCGTCGACATCACCAACGCCGATTCCGCCAACGCCTGGCGCGAACTGCTCGACAGCGGCGTGAAATCCGCCACGCTCTCCGGCAACGGCGTGTTCAAGGATGCGGCAAGCGATGAATCCCTGCGCGCCGCATTCTTCAACCAGACCTTGCCGAATTTCCAGATCGTGATCCCGAACTTCGGCACCGTGCAGGGCCCGTTCAAAATCACCTCGCTGCAATATGACGGCCCCTACGACGGCGAAGTGAAAATCTCGCTGTCGATGGCGTCGGCAGGATCAATGTCGTTCACATCAGCGTAGTCCAATGCCCTCTTCATCCTCCCCCGCAAGCGGGGGAGGAAACAAAAGGATATGACATGCCCAACAAAGCCCGTGGCGAAGCAGCCCTCGCAGCCGGTGGCAACGATTACCGTTTGCTGCTCACGCTCGGCGCGCTCGCCGAAATCGAAGATGGTCTCGGCCTCGAAGACCTAAGCCAGGTCTCCACGCGCCTCAGAACTTTGCGCGCCGCCGATCTCGCCATCGTCGCGGCCGCGTTGTTGCGCGGCGGCGGTCACAACATCTGCCCCGCAGACGTGCTGAAGCTCGCCTGCGATCTCGGCAGCATCGTGCGCGCCGTGCGTGAAGCCTTCGAAGCCGCCGGCCTCAACGATGCCAAGGCCGAGGGCGCCCAAAGCCCTTTTCCTGGGAGCGCTGGCTCGAACTTGGCCTCGGCGTGATGGCGCTCCCGCCAAAAACTTTCTGGAGCATGAGTTTGAAGGAATGGCGCGCCACCGCCACCGGCTGGCAGGCGCGCCATTTTCCCAAGCGCGCAAACCCCATGAACCGCCACGATCTCGAACATCTGATGAAAGCCCATCCCGATGGCTGACGAAAACATTTCCCTCGGCGCCGACATCGCCCCGCTCAACGGCGCGCTCGATAGCGCCGCAAAGGCGTTGTCGGATTTCGCCAACGGCCCCGTCGCCGACACGTCCGCCCGCATCGAAACCGCGGTCAACCGCAGTTTCAATTCGGTCGCCAACACCATCAGCCGCGCCGCCGTTTCCGGCAAACTGTCGATGGACCAGATGGTCACCGCGATCCTCGCAGATTTCGAGCGCGTCGCGATCAGCCAGTTCATCGTCAAGCCGATCGAAGGCGTGGTGAGCAACATCGCAAGTTCGATCCTCTCCATCGGCGGCGCGCGCGCAGGCGGCGGCCCGGTTGCAGCCGATGTGCCTTATCTCGTCGGCGAACAGGGCCCCGAATTGTTCGTGCCGTCGTCGAACGGCAGCATCGCGCCCAACAGCGCGCTCGGCGGCGCGCGCCCGCAGATCGTGCTCAACGTGCAAACGAAGGATGCGCCAAGCTTCCTCAAATCCGAACCGCAACTTGCCGCGATGATGTCCAGAGCATTGGCGAGAGGCCAGAGGAATTTGTGAACGCGTTAGTAGTCCTCGGAGCGCTTGATGGCGACGATTACAAGTGCGGCGCAAAAAATTGCCGCGGAGAAAAGGAAGAAATCAGGATGTGCGGGCAGTATTCCCAATACCGGATAGGCATACAAACATCCCATCACGGCGATCACCAACCCCAGAGCGAGCAAAACTCCCGCCCAATGGGAGGGGAGGAAAAGGACAGGTATCCCTCCAATACGAAAGCGCCAAAACCAAGGCTTACGTGATTCGTTGCTCAAGCATTTTCTCCGTCGAACCCGCAATCTTCTGAAAGTATAACATGTCTTTCCACGAAATCCGCTTCCCAACATCCATCGCATTTCACTCCAGTGGCGGCCCCGAACGCAAAACCGAAATCGTCACCCTCGGCTCCGGTTTTGAAGAACGCAATGCCGTCTGGGCCAATTCCCGCAGGCGTTACGATGTCGGCTACGGCGTGAAAACGCTCGACGATCTGCACGCCGTCATTGCTTTCTTCGAGGCGCGCCTGGCGAGGCTCTACGGTTTCCGCTTCAAGGATTTCGCCGATTTCAAATCCTGCGCCCCGCAAACAGCACTCGCGCCCACCGATCAATCCATCGGCACCGGCGACGGCAGCAACAAAGTATTTCAGCTTGCGAAAACCTACACCTCCGGCACCTCAAGCTGGTCGCGCACCATCAAGAAGCCGGTCACCGGCACCATCCGCGCCGCCATCAACGGCACAGAAACAAGCGCCTTCATGCTCGACACGACAACCGGCCAACTCACCTTCACCGCCGCACCCGCCAACGGAGCAACCATCACCGCCGGTTTCGAATTCGACACACCCGTCCGTTTCGACACCGACACGTTATCGGTGAATCTGTCCAACTTCGCCGCCGGCGAAATCCCCAGCATCCCGATTGTGGAGATCGCGCTGTGAAAACCATTTCCGCAGACCTGCAAACCCATCTCGATTCCGGCGCCACCAGGCTCTGCTGGTGCTGGAAGATCACCCGCAACGATGCCGCGGTGCAAGGCTTCACCGACCACGACACCGATATCGCTTTCGATGGCGTCACCTATGAAGCCGCGTCCGGCTTCACCGCCAGCGAAGTACAATCTTCCCTCGGCCTCGCCGTGGACAATCTCACCGTCGTCGGTGCGCTCAATTCGTCAACGATCAACGAAGCCGATCTCGCCGCCGGTCTTTATGACGACGCCAGCATCGAAATCTGGCGCGTAAACTGGTGCGCCCCGGACCAGCGCGTGCTGATGCGCAAAGGCAGCCTTGGCGAAGTCCAGCGTGGCCGCACTTCGTTCCAGGCCGAAGTGCGCGGCCTCGCACATATCTTGAACCAGCCGGTGGGCCACGCCTTCGGCTATTCCTGCGATGCCGATCTGGGCGATGCGCGCTGCACCATCGCTCTGGCGACGCCAACCTTCACCGGCACGGGCACCATCGCCGCCGCCAGCGACAATCGCCGTTTTACCGTATCGGGTCTGGAAAGTTTTGCCGACGGCTGGTTCACAAACGGCAAACTCACTTTCACGACCGGCGCGAACGCGGGCCGCGCGATGGAAGTCAAACGCCACGGCGTCTCCAGCCTCGGTGTCAGTATCGAACTCTGGCAGGCGATGAGCGAAGACGTCGCCAGCGCGGATTCCTTTTCGATCACCGCCGGTTGCGACAAGCAATTCTCCACCTGCAAAGCGAAATTCGCCAACACCGCCAACTTCCGCGGCTTCCCCTACATGCCGGGCAACGACGCGGTGATCTCCGTCGCCACGCAAACCCCAACTCTCAATGGCGGCAGCCGCTATGGAAACTGAAACGATCGTTCAAACCGCGCGGGGTTGGCTCGGCACGCCCTATGTGCATCAGGCAAGCGTCAAAGGTGCGGGCTGCGATTGCCTCGGCCTGTTGCGCGGCGTGTGGCGCGAACTGAACGGCGAAGAACCGGAAACCGCACCGCCCTATTCGCCCGATTGGGCCGAAGCACGCGGCGAAGAAACGCTCTATCTCGCGCTCTCGCGGCACTTGCGCGAAATCGACACGGCAAACCTCGCTCCCGGCGACATCGCATTGTTCCGCATGAACCCGCGCGGTCCCGCCAAACATTGCGGCATCGTCGCGGAGAAAGAGGGCAGGCGAACCCTCATCCACGCCCGCCAGAACAAACGCGTGAGCGAAGAACCGTTCGCGCCGTTCTGGAAAAAGAAACTGGCTTACGCCTTTCGTATCTGAGCACACATCATGGCATCACTTGTTCTCGGCACCGTCGGTCAGGCCGTCGGTCCATCGCTGTTCGGCGCGGGTTTTTCCGTCTTCGGCGTCACCATCTCCGGCGCGGAAATCGGCAGCGCCATCGGCGCACTTGCGGGCTCGCTCATCGATTCCGCGCTGATGCCCGGCCAGCACATCACGCGACAGGGCCCGCGCCTCAGCGACATCAACATCCAGTCTTCCACCGAAGGCGCGCCGATCCCGCGCGTCTACGGCCGCATTCGCGTGGCGGGTCAGATCATATGGGCTTCGCAGTTCAAGGAAACTGCCGCCACCACCAACAGCGGCGGCGGCAAGGGCTTCGGCTCCAGCGTGAAGGTCACCGAAACCGACTACACCTATTCCATCTCTTTCGCGGTGGGCCTGTGCGCCGGCGTCACCACAAAGATCGGCCGCGTCTGGGCCGATGGAAATCTGATCGACTTGTCCCAATTCACCACGCGCTTTTATCACGGCGATGAATCCCAAACCTTCGATCCGCTGATCGAGGAAATCGAAGGCGCGGCGAATGCGCCCGCCTATCGAGGTTTGAGCTACATCGTCTTCGAAGACATGCCGCTCGCGCAATTCGGCAACCGTATTCCGCAACTACAATTCGAGATCATCCGCGCGATTTCCGCCGACAAACCCAACACACTGGAAAACCGCCTGACCGGAGTCACCCTCATCCCCGGCGCGGGCGAATTCGTCTATGCCGACGAAATCGTCACCTCCGACAACGGCGAAGGCACCACGATCCCCGAAAACGCCCACAATTCCGATGGCGAGGCCGATATCTCGTCTTCGCTCGACGAACTGCAATCCCTCGCACCCAACATCGGCGCGGTCTCGCTGGTCGCCGGATGGTTTGCCAACGATCTGCGTTGCGGAAATTGCGAAATCAAACCCGGCGTCGAAACCGATACCAAAACCACCTATCCCGAAACTTGGGAAGTGAACGGCATCGCGCGCGAAGACGCACACGTCGTCAGCCAGGTCGATGGCCGTCCCGCTTATGGCGGCACACCGTCAGATCAAACCATCACAGCCGCAATCCAAAACCTGAAAACCCGCAACCTACGCGTGATGTTCAACCCGTTTCTCTTTCTGGATATCCCAACCGGCAACACGCTCACCGATCCCTACACCGGCGAAGGCGGCCAACCCGCCTATCCCTGGCGCGGCCGCATCACCTGCGATCCCGCGCCCGGCGTCTCCGGCTCGCCCGATCAAACAAGCACCGCCGCCACGCAGGTGGAAAATTTCTTCAATGCCGAATGGGGCTATCGCCGCATGATTTTGCATTACGCCCAGCTCTGCAAAGATACGGGCGGCGTGGATGCGTTTCTCATTGGCTCCGAATTGCGCGCGCTCACCCGCATCCGCGACAGCGCCACCACCTATCCCGCCGTCGCCGCCCTCAAAACACTCGCCGCCGATGTGCGCGCCATTCTGGGCGGCGCCACGAAGATCGGCTACGCGGCCGACTGGTCCGAATACAACAACCATCAAACCGGTAATGTACCGGGCGCGGTGTTGTTCAATCTCGACCCGCTATGGTCCGATGCCAATATCGATTTCATCGGCATCGACAACTATCTCCCGCTGGCCGACTGGCGCGATGGCACGGCGCATGCCGATTACGACGCCGAAAACGGCCCAACCGACACACACGATCCCGCCTATCTCGCGCGCAATATCCAGGGCGGCGAAGATTACGACTGGTATTATGCAAGCGATGCCGACCGCAACGCCCAACTGCGCACGCCCATCACCGATGGCCTGGGCAAACCGTGGGTCTTCCGCCAGAAAGATTTCTGGAACTGGTGGTCGAACGCCCATTACGACCGCCCCGACGGAAGCGAAAGCGCAAGCCCCACCGATTGGGTGCCGCAATCCAAACCCATCGTCTTCTGCGAACTGGGTTGCCCCGCCGTCGACAAAGGCGCCAACCAGCCCAACGTGTTCGTGGATGCGAAATCCTCCGAAAGCGCGCTGCCGTATTATTCCAACGGCGAACGCGACGATCTCCTCCAGCGCCGTTTCCTCGAAGCACATCTGAATTTCTGGATCGATCCGGCGAACAACCCGACATCGGCCGTCTATTCCGCCCCGATGCTCGACACATCGAACCTTTATCTCTGGACGTGGGATGCGCGGCCCTTTCCCTTCTTCCCGTCGCGCAGCGATGTGTGGGGCGATGCGCCGAACTATCGTCTCGGCCACTGGCTCACCGGCCGCCTGGGCGCGGTGCAATTGTCCGATCTCGTGGCCGACATCTGCGAGGCCGCAGGCTTCACCGACTACGACGTTTCGAATCTCGATGGCCTTGTCACCGGCTTCGCTGTCACCGATACCATGAGCCCGCGCGATGCACTCGGCCCATTGAGCGTCGCCTATTGCTTCGATGCGGTCGAAAGCGAAGGCAAGATCGAATTCGTCATGCGCGGCCGCCCCACGGCGACCGCAATTGCGCAAACCGATCTCGTACTGCCCGATGGCGAAACCGGTTTCGGCTTCTCCTTCACCCGTGCCCAGGAAACCGATCTGCCCAACGCCTCGCGCATCGCCTATATCGATGCAAGTGCGGACTATCGTCAGGCCGTTGCCGAAGCCCGCCGCCTCGTCACGCTGTCTGATCGCGTCGCCACCTCCAATCTTCCTCTTGTGCTCGATCAGGGCGAAGCCATCGGCATCGGCGCGCGGCTGCTGCAGGATGCGTGGGTGATGCGCGAAACCGGCACCTTCGCCTTGCCGCCCTCCCTTCTCGCGCTCGATGCCGCCGACGAACTCCTGCTCGATGCGGGAGGCCGCACCCGCCGCATCCGCATTTCGTCGATAGACGATGCCGGCGCGCGCAAGATCGAAGCGGTGGCCACCGATCCGTCGATCTATGAATCCATTGTGGGCCCATCGCGCACATTGAGTGCGCTGCAATCCATCGCCTATACCGGCCGCGCATTGGTCGCGTTCATGGATCTTCCGCTTCTCACCGGCAACGAAACGCCGTGGGCGCCCACCGCCGCCGCGTTTGCAAGTCCATGGCCCGGCCAGGTTCTCATCCTGAAAAGCGCCAGCGAATCCGGCTACACACTCGACACCGCACTCACCCGCGCCGCGGCCATCGGCGTCACGGCATCTGATTTCTATACCGGCCCCATCTGGCGCTGGGACGAAGTGAACACGCTCCAGATCCGTCTTTTCAACGGCACGCTCGCCTCGAAAGACGATCTCGCCGTTCTGGGCGGCGCGAACGTGCTCGCGCTCGAAAACGAAGACGGCGAATGGGAAGTGCTGCAATTCGCCAACGCCCGGCTCACCGCGCCCAACCAATGGTCGCTCACCAGACTGCTGCGCGGCCAGGCCGGAACGGAACAGGCGATGCGCAATCCGGTCCCCGCCGGCGCCCGCGTGGTGTTGCTGGACGGATCGCAAAAGCAACTCTCGCTCACGCTCGATCAATACAATCTGCCGTTCAACTATCTCTGGGGCCCGCAAGGCAAACCGATTTCCGATCCGGCCTTTCAAGGTGCCGCCGAACAATTCGCAGGCGTGGGCCTTCGCCCCTTCGCGCCGTGCCAGTTGCGCGCGTCGCGTAGCGGAAGCGACATCGCGCTCTCCTGGATTCGCCGCGACCGCTCGCCGGGCAGCGACGGCTGGGACCAGACCGAAATTCCGCAGAGCGAAACGAGCGAAAGCTACGATGTGGAAATTCTCGATGGTTCGGACACCGTTGTGCGCACCATCAACGCGGTGTCGTCGCCATCGCTAACCTATAGCGCCAGCGACATCGCAACAGATTTTCCCGGCGGTTTGCCGTCGCCGTTCCGCTTCAACGTCTATCAACTTTCCACCACCGTCGGCCGGGGCAGCAAAGCCAGCGCCGCATTTTACATCTGACGAAAGACCAACCATGACCACCGAAACCCCGCGCGCGGGGCTGCCGTTTCTTGCGGCGGCTCAGGCGCAGAAGCACGTCACCCACAACGATGCGCTCACCGAACTCGACGCGTTGATCGCCGCGCGTTTCCTCGACCGCGATCTCACATCGCCGCCGTCAAGCCCTGCGGATGGCGATGCCTATCTCGTCAAAGCCGCCGCCACCGATGCGTGGGCCGGGCAGGACGGCAGAATCGCCTATTGCCTCGATGGCGGCTGGCGTTTCTATGCGCCGTTCGCGGGCCTCATTGCGCTGGTGATCGATGAAAACAAATTCATCGCTTTTGACGGCAGCGCGTGGAACGATCTGGCGGGTTACATTCCGCTTGATAACGTCTCCCAGCTCGGCGTCAACACAACGGCGGATTCCACCAACAAACTCGCCGTCAAATCCAACGCCATCTTGTTCGCCGCCTTGGAGGCCGCTTCCAGCGGCACCGGCGACATCCGCTTCACGGCGAACAAGGAAGCCGCGTCGAACACAGCTTCGTTGCTGTTCCAGGACAATTTCTCCGGCCGCGCCGAAACCGGCCTCACCGGCGACGACGATTTCCACGTGAAGGTTTCGCCCGATGGCAGCGCCTGGACCGAAGCACTGTTGATCGACAAGACAAGCGGTCTCGTCACGCTTGCGGGCGATCCCACTGCCGATTTGCACGCCGCCACCAAACAATATGTCGATGCCAACAGCGGCGGCGGGGGCGGCGGCGCGCCCACCAGCGCGTCCTATCTCACACTCGCCACCAACGCCTCGCTGTCCGCCGAACGCGTGCTCACAGCCGGAAGCGGCATCGGCTTCACCGATGCAGGCGCCAACAGCACGCTCACCGTCGCCAACACCGATAAGGGTTCGGATGCCGTCGCCACGCACGAAGCGGCAAGCGATCCACACCCGCAATATCTGACCGGCAGCGAAGGCCTGTCCCTCTCCGGCGGCACACTCACCGGCGCGCTCACGCTGGCCGCCGATCCAACGTCCTCGTTGCAAGCCGCGACCAAGCAATATGTCGATGCGCATGTGGGCGAAACCAACACCGTCAGCAATGTCGGCACCGCTGGCACCGGAATCTTCAAACAGAAATCGGGCGTCGATCTCCAGTTCAAGAAACTGAACGCCGCCTCGACCAAGCTCTCGATCACCGACGACACCGCCAACAGCAAGATCGACATCGACGTCGCACCCGCGAACATTGCGATCTCGGCACTTTCCGGCGCCGGCGCGCTCGCGGGCAAGAACACCGCCACGACCGGCGACATCGACAACCAGGCCGTCACCTACGCCAAGATCCAGAACATCAGCGCCACCGATAAAATCCTCGGCCGCGCCAGCGCAGGCGCAGGAACGGCCGAAGAAATCGCCTGCACCTCGGCCGCCCGTGCGCTGCTGGATGACACAAGCGCCGCCGCCATGGTCACCACGCTCGGCCTCGACAACACCAAGATCGCGGCCATCGCCTTCGTCATCGACGGCGGCGGTTCGGCGATCACCACCGGCGTCAAAGGCGATCTGATAATCCCGTTCGATTGCACCATCGCCAGCGCCACCGTGCTCGCCGATCAATCCGGCTCCATCGTGATCGACGTCTGGAAAGACACTTATGCCAACTTCCCGCCCACATCGGCGGATTCCATCGCGGCCTCCGCCAAACCCACGCTTTCCAGCGCGGCTAAATCGCAGGATGCAACACTCACCGGCTGGAGCACCGCGATCTCCGCCGGCGACACGTTGCGCTTCAACGTCTCTTCCGCCTCCACCGTGACGCGCGTGACCTTGATCCTGAAGGTCGTCAAATCATGACCACCACAATCTTCCTCACCTCCGGCACAAGCTGGACAGTCCCCTCCGATTGGAACGCGACCGGAGCGACGATCGAATGCGTGGGCCCCGGCGGCAACGGCGGCACGGGTGGCGGCACGGGCTCCAGCGGCAATGCCGGCGGTGGCGGCGGTCAGGGTGGTGGTTATGGCAAAGTCGCATCGCCATCGAACATCAATGTGGGCGATGTTCTTTCCGTTCAGATTGGCGCAGGCGGTTCCACCAACGCGACCTGGCTCAAGAACAACACCGGCACGATCATCGTTCAGGGCGACTACGGCGGTAACGGCGGCACAGGCAATCCCGGCGCGGGAGCAAACCGCACGCAGACCAACATTGGGTCCACCACGTTTTCAGGCGGCAGAGGCCAAGATGCCACGACCCGTGCAAATGGCAGCGCCGGTGGCGGTGGTGGGGGCGCCGGCGGCCCAAATGGAAATGGCGCGCAGGGATCCACGAGCGGTGGGTCCGGCGGCGGCGGCGGCGGTGGTGCGAGCGGCGGGTCCGCCGGACAAAACAATGGAAACACTGGCGGCAACAATTCTGCGGGCAGCGGCGGCGGCACGGGCGGTGTTTCAAACACCGACGGCAATCCGGGAACGGCGACGGCCAACGTCGGCGGCGCGGGCGGCGGTGGTGGCGGTGGCTCCGGTGGTACGAGGGGCGGCAACGGCGGCGCTGGTGCCAAGGGCGAGGAATGGGATTCCACGCATGGCAGCGGTGGTGGCGGTGCCGGCGGCGGCACAAAGTCTGGAGGCGGCACCCCGGCAGGTGTCGGCGGCAATGCCGGCCTCTACGGCGGCGGCGGTGGCGGCGGCGGAACGGACTTCTCGACACCCACCTCGGGCGGTTCGGGCGCACAAGGCATCATCGTCATCAAATACACACCGGCCACTTCGGGCGCATCCGCACGATCCTTCGCCTTTGTGATCGGCTGAATCTCATCCGTGCCCGGCGGCACCGGGCAAACACATCATGCCTCGCGCGGAATTCGTGCGGGGCTTTTTCTTTTTCGGAGAACCGACATGAACCTCACATCCGTTTCCAAGATCAACTGGACGCAAGCCGTCGCCTTCCTTGCGATGCTGCTCACCCTGTTCGGCATCGACATGCCCGACAATGTGAAGCTCGAAACCGTGGCGCTTATCCAGGCAATACAAACAATCGCAACCTGGCTCCTGCACAACGTGTTCCGGGAGAGCAAATGATGCGCGTTCAATTTCTCGCAGGCGCCATCGCTCTGTTGCTCGCCTCCTGCGCCAACTTCTTCCCCGCGCCGCAAACGCCCGCGCAATCCGTCTACGAAGCGAAAGCCGCTTTCCTGGTCGCGCTGCGCACGGCGGATAATTATGCGGAGTTGCCCCGCTGCCCCGCACAGCCCGTCTGTTCGGACGCCGCAACCGTCACCGCGATCAGGACGTCGGCGAAAGCAGCCGAAGCAAGCCTCGATGCCGCGCAAGCCGTCGTCACTGATCCGAGCTTTCAAAACGGCGACGTGCTCGCCAAAGCCATCGCCGCCGCCAACGGCGCGGTGAGCGCGTTCACCGCCGTCACCGCCCAATTGCCCGCACAACCCACCGGAGCCAGCTCATGACCATCCTGCAATACGTCGCCGTGGCGCTCGCAGCACTGGACGAAATCCTAAAAGCTGGCGGCGACGCCGCCTCGCTTCTCGCCCAACTGCGCACCACGATTTCCGCCTTCCAGTCCGAAAACCGCGACCCGACGGAAGCGGAATGGAACGCACTGAACGCCCAGATCGCCGCGGCGATGGCGGGGCTTGGCTGATCCGTCTTTACAGGCGCACATCGGCCTGCCTTCATGCTGGCTTGCTATTTCCGGAGTGCCTGCATGAACGTCCGCGACGCCATCCTCACGCGCAAATCCGTCCGCGCTTTCAAATCCGATCCGGTGCCGGAAGCAACCATTCGCGATATCCTCGCGGTGGCCTCGCGGGCGGCGACCGGTGGCAATCTTCAGCCGTGGCGCGTGCATGTTTTGATGGGTGAGGGCAGGGAAGAATTTCTGCGCCGCATCCGCGCCAGGCGCGCAGAGAATCCCATGGGCGAACCGCCGGAATACAAAATCTATCCGCCGGACCTGACCGAGCCCTATCGCACGCGCCGCTTTCGCGTCGGCGAGATGATGTACGCCACGATGAACATCCCGCGCGAAGACAAGGCCGCGCGCCTGAAGTTTTTCTCCGGCAATTGGGAATTCTTCGGCGCGCCGGTCGGCCTCATCTTCACGATGGATCGCCAGATGCAGGAAGGCCAATGGGCCGACCTCGGCATGTTCATCCAGAACGTCATGCTGATGGCGCGCGAACATGGTTTGCACTCTTGCGCGCAAGAAGCATGGGCCGTGTGGCACACCGTGATCCGCGAATACTTGAAAGTGCCGGACAACGAACTCGTCTTCTGCGGCATGGCCATCGGCCATGCGGATGATGCAGCACCCGTCAATTCGCTGGTCAGCGAACGCGCGGGCGTAGACGAATTCGCCACGTTCCACCGCTGAAAATGAAAACCCGCGCGAGGACGTACTCTCTCGCGCGGGTCTTCGCTTGAAGGCCTTGGTCCTAACGGGGAGGGGCTTGCCGTGTGGGACCTCAACCTCAAGAAATTCGGGCTTTTGGGGGATAGCCCTCGTTTCCTGAGGCAGATATTGCGATATGGTTTCTGAACGCGTTCTGGCAGCCGCGTTCATCGACGGTTCATACCGGGGGAACTAAAAAACCGCATGCGTATAAGTGTGCCCGCGCTGCTTTTGGTCATGCTGGCCGCGGGAGCAACACCCGCTCTGGCCCAGCGCGATCACATGCGCGAACACATCCGAAACGGCGAAATCCTTCCCTTGGACAGGCTGTTGCCCGACATCCGCCGCAGCCACCCCGGCACGTTCTACGATGCCGAAGGCCCGGTGGAAGGGCCGGATGGCGACTATCGCTACCGGCTGAAATGGATGACGCCGGAAGGCCGCATCATCTGGCTCGATACCGATGCGCGTACCGGCCGGGTGCTGGGCGTGGAAGGTGTGCGCCGCCGCGCGCTCAATCCGCCGACCGCGCGGGAATATTTCGACGACAAATACGGTCCGCAGCACAGCATGGAAGGCGGCCCGCCGGACGCGCGCAACCAGGAAACGTCGCCGCCGCCGAATCGGTTCGATCACGGCCGGGACTGGCGCGGGCGTGACGGCAACTGGAACAATCGTGGCGGCTGGTCCAATGGCGGCCATCGCAGAGGACATTGAATGCGCATCTTGCTCGTAGAAGACGACAAGGATCTGCAGCGTCTTTTGAAGAAGGCGCTCAACGATGCCGGGTACGTCGTCGACACCGCGTCGGATGGCGAGGAAGGCCACTTCCTCGGCGACACCGAACCGTATGACGCGGTGATCCTCGATCTCGGCCTGCCGAAAATGGATGGCGTGCGCGTGCTCGAAAAATGGCGCGCCGACGGCCGCACCATGCCGGTGCTCATCCTTACCGCGCGCGACCGCTGGAGCGACAAGGTGACGGGCTTCGACGCCGGCGCCGACGACTATCTCGCCAAGCCGTTCTATACGGAAGAACTGCTCGCCCGCGTTCGCGCGCTGCTGCGCCGCGCCGCCGGTCTTGCGACCAGCGAAATCGAAATCGGTTCCTTGCGGATCGACACGCGCGCCAGCCGCGTCACCCTCAATGGCAATCCGGTGAAGCTGACGTCGCTCGAATACCGCCTGCTCGCCTATCTGGCCCATCACCGCGGCAAGGTGGTGTCGCGCACCGAATTGGTGGAACATCTCTACGATCAGGATTTCGACCGCGATTCGAACACGATCGAAGTCTTCATCGGGCGGTTGCGAAAAAAACTCGACCCCGACCTGATTCAAACGGTGCGCGGCCTTGGCTACAGCCTCGAAGATCCGGACACGAGCGGGCGTGAAGATCGCGCAAAGGCTTAATTCGCTATCGGCCCGTCTCATCGTCGCGGCCGCGGTGTGGACCGTTCTCGGTCTAGCTGCGGGCGGGCTGATCCTCTCGAACGCCTTCCGCGCCACCGTCGAAAGCAATTTCGACTCGCAGCTTCAATTCGACATGGACGGCATGATCGCCGCTGCCGAGCCGGACCGTTTCGGAGTGGTCTCGCTTCTGGGTCGTTTCACCGATCCGCGTTTCGAACGCATCTATTCCGGCTGGTATTGGCAGATCGTTCCCGTCGGCGACAAAAGCTTCCAGCAAAGCTCCCGCTCGCTGTGGGACAAGACGATCAAACTCCAGGACCGGGCGAAATCGGGCAGCCTCACCTGGGGTCACGCCGCCGGCCCCGATAATCAGCGTTTGCGCGTGCTCGAACGCAAGGTCGAGTTTCCTGTCGCCGCCACCGCCGATCCGTCCGACACGCGCGCCTTCACCTTCATCGTCGCAGGCGATACCGAACAAAGCGAAGCCAACATTTCGAAATTCAACGGCACATTGATCTGGTCGTTTGCGATATTGGGTCTCGGGCTCATTGCCGCCGTCTTCATCCAGGTCCGCATCGGTCTTTTGCCTCTGCGCAAAGTCAGCGAGTCTCTGGCCCGCATCCGCGATGGCTCGGCGCGCAGATTGGAGGGCGATTTCCCCGCCGAGATCGCTCCGCTCGCCGGCGAATTGAACAGCCTCATCGAACACAGCGCCGAAGTCGTCGGCCGCGCCCGCACGCATGTCTCCAATCTCGCGCATTATCTGAAGACGCCGCTCAGCATTCTTTCGAGCGAAGCCGAAGCCCAGCCGGGTCCGTTGGCCGATGCCGTGCAACGCCACGTTGGCGCGATGCGAAGACAGGTCGATCACTATCTCACCCGTGCCCGCGCCGCCGGCGCCGTCGATGTGTTGGGCAATCGCACGAAGGTCGAACCCGCGCTTGCCGACCTCACGCGCGTGCTCACCAAGATTCACGCCGGTCGAAACATCGAAATCGAACTCAAATGCGATCCCAACCTCTTCTTCCGCGGCGAACGTCACGACCTAGAGGAGATGGCGGGTAATTTGATGGACAACGCCTGCAAATGGGCCAAACACCGTGTCAGCGTCACGGCCACGCGAAACAACGCCAAGTTGCATATCGCCATCGATGACGATGGTCCCGGCTTGGCTCCTGCCGACCGCGCAAGAGTATTCGAGCGCGGCGAACGCCTCGATGAATCCGTGCCCGGAACGGGGTTAGGCCTCGCCATCGTGCGGGACATTTCCAAGCTCTATGGCGGCACGCTGGAGTTGAACGAAAGCCCGCTCGGAGGCCTGCAAACCCGGCTCACGCTGCCCGCAATCGCCTGAACTCCGCTGCCGCCGCCCACATTAAACAGCCCGTTAACCGTAAGCCGCTAGGGTCGCTCTGGGGACCGGACCAGGCCATGCTGCCCGCACAAGAAAAACTATTGCGTTCATTACTCAGTCGCTTGCCGCCAACGGTTGCGCAGCAACTCGCGCACGCCGTCGAAGCCGACAAACTTTATGACGGCAAGGGCCTGCCGCACGACGTCATTCTCGAAAGCCTGCGCCCGGCCTTGCGCCAGACATCGCCCGAAGGCCGCATCCTCACGCCGTTGCGCATCTTCTGCCAGCCGTTCGAAGACCTGCTCATCAACGCCGGCGGAAAAGCCAAACTCAAAGGCCGCATCGCGCGCGAAAGCATTCTTCCTGTGTGGACGTGGATCAGCAATTCGCTGTTGCCGGGCGAGGTGCAGATCTATTCGAACGATGTCCGCCGGGCTGTCGAGAAGCACGACGTCACGACGGCCTATGTACACGCGTCCCAATTCTGGCTCACTGTTTCGGCCACCATGCGCAACGCGTTGGCGGATGCAAAACTGCGCGCCGTCGCCCGCAATGAGTTGGGCGATCTCGCGCTCGCCGATGCGGAAGAAATGGCGCTGATGCTTGGCATCGGCAATCAGGTTCTCGACATTCAGAAAAGACTGCCCCGCGGCACCGCCGCGCTGACCGAAGAACTGATCTGGTCCTTGCGCGATACCTACGAAGCCTTGCTCCAGACCAACGCCGATGCAGCCCCTTACGTCACCGTCGTTGCGATGAACCGTCTCGCCAAGCCATGGGAAGCCCTGCGTCTGCCGCTGCTGATCTCGCGCAAGAAGGAAGACACGCTTATCTCCTCCACCGACATGGGCTTGGCGGGCGAGCTTCTCTTCCAGGATCTCGAAGACTACGCTTTCCAGATCCGCGCTGTGCGCCAGCCGCAGTTTGATGTCGATGTCCTGATCCGCAATCTCACACGCTTCACCGAACTCTCAAGTGCTGTGGTGAAAGAAGTTGAAATCCGCCGCGATGGTCGTTGGGGCCAGAACCTTTTGAAAGACAGAAGCCTCGTCGGCACCACGATGGACGGCATGATGCAAAAAGCGCCGAAGGAAATCTTCGCTGCATTGCCCATGCACAAAAGCGGTTCCTATGGCGGCGGCCCACGCGTCCCCAATATCGAGCACATGCCCGACCAGGCTGAGAAACACGATCGCGCCATCCGTTATGCCAAGCTAGTCACCGGTTGCCGCCATCTCGCCGCTCGCGCGTCTTTCGGTGCCACGCACAAGGACGCGGGCGACGAAATAGAAAAAGGCCTTCGCGTTTATAACGAAGATATCGTTAAGCTGATGCGCGATCCGGACGAGGCATGCCGTGCCAAGGCCGAGCCGTTTTTCCAAACCGCTGTCGAAGTCACCGCCATCCTCTTCAGCGAAGAAGAAGCCGATTTTCTGCGCCGCCGTGCGCGTGCGAATATCGCAGCCTAAACCGCGCCGCTCTGTTTCAGCGCCGCGATCTCATCTTTGGAATAGCCAAGCTCGCCCAATATCTCGTCCGTGTGCTCGCCCAGCTGCGGCGGCCGCTTGCGCACTTCGCCCGGCGTGCCGTGCAGCTTCACCGGCGTCGCCGCAATCGGCGCTTTGCCGACACCCGGAAAATCCACCGTCGTGAAAAATCCGGCAGCCTTTACATGCGGATCGGCCAGCGTTTCGCGCGGATGCAAAACCGGTCCTGCGGGCACGCGGGCCTTTTCGAACGCCGCAACCGCTTCCGCGCTCGTCTGCGTGGCGCACCATTCGCCCACGCGCTTGGAGATGATCTCGCCATTGTCCCCGCGCGCCTTGTCGGATGCGAAACGCGGGTCTTCAATCCATTCCGGCGCACCGATCAGCTTGCACGCCCGGCGGAACAGCGGATCGCCGTTTACCGCCACCGTGATCCATCCATCCTTGGTGCGATAAATGTCCGATGGCCCCGCTGTCTGGCTGCGATTGAGCGAAGGCTTGCGATCAAGTTTCAAGACTTCTTCTTCGATCAGCGTCGGCGAGAAATAGGTCAGCGCCGTGCGCAACAACGCACCTTCCACCAATTGGCCTTTGCCCGTCTGGTCGCGCGACCTGAGCGCCGCCAGCACGCCCATCGCCAAAAGCGATGCCGTGCCGAAATCCACATAAGGTGCCGAACATCTGACCGGCTGATCTTCCGTGCCGGAAAAATAGGTCGATCCGGAAATCGCCTGCGCCACGCCGTCAAACCCCACGCGCGCCGCATAAGGCCCTTCCAGCCCGAAGGCAGAAACCACCGCCACCACCGCACGCGGATTGATCGCGGCGATGCTTTCGTAATCGAGCCCCATCGCCTTCAACGTTTCGCCCGGCAGATTGGCGATCACCACATCGGCCCCGCGCACCAGCCGCTTCACCACCTCGCGCCCGGTCTCGTGCATCGGGTCGAGCACAAGGCTTCGCTTGTTGCGGTTCATCTGCAGGAACATCGCGCCTTCGCGCGGGCTGCCGTCGTCGTTCTCGGCCAGCGGGACCAGCGTGCGGTCCTCGCGCCCCTCGCGCTTTTCCACGCGGATCACATCGGCGCCCAGATCGCCCAGAAGTGCCGCGCAAAACGGCCCCGCAATATACCGGCCGAAGTCGATCACCTTCAGCCCATGAAGTGGTCCCGTCATATCCGTCCCTGTAATTGCGATATCTCGAAGCCCGAACTATACCCTTGTCCGCCGGAAATACATGGCCTCAGGAAACAGGAATGCCGCCCAAATCGAACCCGCTGAAATTGAACCCGCTCCAGCTGCGCACGCTGACTTTGCTTCAGGCGCTGGCGCGTCTACCGGCCGCAGCACAAGGCGGGCCGGGGCAGGGCGAGATCACCATCCACACCTTCCCTCAGGCCCATGGCGATCACTTTCATCTGGGCGATTCCGTCGTGTCGGGAAAAGATGCGACCGGCCTCTACAACGAAGCCGTCTGGAACGCACTCACCCGCAAGGGCCTTGCCCGTGCGGAATGGCCCCGCCAGATCACCTTGTTGAATCCGGGCCTCACCTATGACACCGGTGAAGCCAGGGAAATTCTTCACCGCGGCGGTCACTGATCCATCTTGGTCAGCGTCGCGAATTTCTGCGTGAACAGCGCAGCACCGTCGTCGCTTCCCAAATATTTGTCGAGGTCGTCGGCTTCGGCGGTGATCTTCACGTCGCCGAAATCACCGGGCTCGATTGTGCCCGCGACATCGCCACGCTGAATGGCGCCCTTTGCTGCATCGTCAGAAATGAGGAACAGGGTGAGCCGCCCGTCGCTTTCCGTCCGATAGAGCAGGGGAACGGTGCCGCGCGATGATGGCGCTTCCTTCTTCCCGTTGCTGAACACCATTTCCGCATTCAGGAAATTGCGCCCGCCGAGATTGCTTTCGGTCACGCGCACCACGTTCCATTCGCCGCCCAGCTTTTCCCCACCCGAAACGATCACGACCTTGAAGCTGCCATCCTCCATCGGCAGGAAATGGAAATAGACGGTCTCGTTGTCGGATTGCGCCATCTCTGCGCGCCACAATCCGGCAAGGTTGGGATCGGCGGCAAATCCGGCCGAGGTTCCAACCGGCACCGCCGTGGTCACCGGATAACAGGCGACAGCCAGCAACGCCGCCCATAGCGAGACAAGCACGCGAAAAATCTTCATCACCTGTCTCCCGAGCCCAAAAGCCGCATCCGTCCTGTTTGGCCGCGCCGGGCCACACTCTATATATTCCGCCCCCATGAACGCCCGCAAAAAGCGCCGCCTTTATTTCGTGCTCGCCCTTCTGGTAGCGGGCACCGGCGGGGCCGCCCTCGTCATTACGGCCCTGAAAGACAATGTTCTTTATTTTTACAGCCCCAGCGATCTCGCCGCGAAGCCGGTTTCGCCGGGAACGGCTTTCCGCATTGGCGGGCTGGTGGAAAACGGCAGCCTGAAACACGGCACGGGCGCGGAGGTCACCTTCACAGTCACCGATGGCAAGAACAGCGTGCCGGTGAAATATGAAGGCGTATTGCCCGCATTGTTTCGCGAAGGGCAGGGCGTCGTCGCTTCCGGCGCGCTGGACGGCAAAGGCATGTTCGATGCCTCCGAAGTTCTCGCCAAGCACGACGAACGCTACATGCCGCCGGAAGTGGTGGATGCGTTGAAGCGATCCGGCCGCTGGAAAGAAGGCGGCACATGACCGCCGAAATCGGTCAACTCGCGCTCACGCTTGCGCTCGCGCTGTCGCTTGTGATGGCGGCCACCGGCTTGTCCGGCGCACGCGTGACGGCCGGTGTCTCGCGCCGCGTGGCGTCCAGCTCTGCGATGGGCCTGCTTGTCTTCATCTTGCTGGCGTTCGGCACGCTCGAATACGCCTCCATCGTTTCGGATTTCTCGATCCTCAACGTCGCCAACAATTCGAGCCTCGCCAAGCCGCTGCTCTACAAGATCACCGGCGTTTGGGGAAACCACGAAGGTTCGATGCTATTGTGGGTGTTGGTGCTCGCACTCTATACGGCGGCCATCGCATTCGCCAAACGCGGCAGCGAACGACTCACCTCTGCGGCATTGGGCGTGCAGGGTTTGCTCGCTGCGGCCTTCCTCATCTTCATTCTCTTCACGTCGAACCCGTTCCTGCGCATCGATCCGCCGCCGTTCGACGGCAGCGGGTTGAATCCGCTGCTGCAGGATTTGGGCCTCGCCATTCATCCGCCCACGCTTTACATCGGCTATGTCGGTCTTTCGGCGTCGTTTGCCTATGCCGGCGCAGCACTCATCACCCGCGAATTCGATGCCTCATGGGCGCGTGCCGCGCGGCCTTTCATGCTCGCGGCCTGGATCGCGCTCACCATCGGTATCACGCTCGGAAGCTGGTGGGCGTATTACGAACTCGGCTGGGGCGGCTTCTGGTTCTGGGATCCGGTGGAAAACGCTTCGCTGATGCCGTGGCTCGTTGGCACCGCACTTCTTCATTCCGCACTCGCCACCGAACGCACCGGCGCGTTCCGCACCTGGACGTTGCTGCTCGCCATCGCCGCTTTTTCCTTGAGTTTGATCGGCACCTTCCTCGTGCGCTCCGGCGTGCTGACCTCGGTACATGCCTTCGCCAACGATCCCGAACGCGGCGCGTATATCCTCATCATGCTGGTGCTGGCCATCGGCGGCGCATTGGCATTGTTCGCGTGGCGCGCGCCAGCGCTCGAAACGGGCTCCGCTTTCGAACCGGTCAGCCGCGAAACCGCACTTCTCGTCAACAACGTGTTGCTCGTCACCGCCGTCGCCACCGTATTCCTCGGCACGCTCTATCCGCTGTTTCTCGATGCTTTCACCGGTACGAAGATCTCCGTCGGCCCGCCGTTCTTCGCGGTCACCTTCGTTCCTGTCTTCGTCGCGTTGTTGATCGCATTGCCGTTCGGCCCTCGCCTCGCATGGCACAAATCCGAGATCGCCGAAGCCATACGTCCTCTCATGCCAGCGCTCGGCGTGGCGCTCGTTGCCGCGGCAATCGTTTCGGTTCTCGCCGACAGCCACGTTCTCGTCGCGGCAGGCGCTTTCGGCCTCGCGGGGTGGGTGATCTCTGCAAGCCTGCTCGATCTCTTCCAGCGTCGCGTCAAAACCGCCGCCGCTTTCGCCGTCGCCATTGCGCATGCAGGCTTGGGCGTCACCTTGATGGGCGTCGCCGGAACAACGCTCTGGCGTGCGGAAACGCTGTCGTTGCTAGGCCCCGGCGATACCGCACAAGTCGGCCCTTACACATTGACGATGGGCCATCTCGAACGCGCCGATGGGTCGAACTACGCCGCGATCCGTGCCGATATTCTCGTCAGCAAAGGCGGCGAGAAGATCGCCACCCTCAAACCCGCCAAGCGCGTCTATCCCACCGAACAACAGGAAACGGCCGAAACCGCCATCCGCACCAATGGCATTTCCGATCTCTATCTCGCCTTGGGCGACGAACGCGGCACCGGTCGTTTCATCGTTCGCGCTTACTACAATCCGCTCGCGCCGTTCATCTGGTTCGGCGGCGCCATCATGGCGCTCGGCGGTTTGACGAGCCTGTGGGGCCGCCTTAGCGCGCGCAGCGCGCAACCCGCGGCCAACACAGTGCCTGCCGAATGAAATTCCTCGTCGCCGCGTTTCTCTTTTTCGCCACTGCCGTGCAGGCGGCGCAAGCGCCCGGCACGCTGTCCGATCCCGCGCAGGAAGCACGCGCTCGCGCGCTGCAGAAGGAATTGCGCTGCGTCGTCTGCCAGGGCGAATCCATCGACGAATCCGGCGCACCCATCGCCGCCGATATCCGCCGCCTGATCCGCGAACGCATCAAGGCCGGCGAAACCAACGAACAGATCAAGGACTATCTCGTGGGCCGCTACGGCGATTTCGTGCTGATGAAGCCGCCGCTGGAGCCCAACACCTGGCTTCTCTGGTTCGGCCCCGCGGCCATTTTGCTGTTGGGGGGTGGGGTGGCCGCCGTGGTCGTGATCCGAGCGAACCGCCGTGCCCATCTGACGGGCGCCTGAAAAGCCCGTTATATTACTAATCTGTAATCTTCAAGATAGAATTGAGCAAGAAAGCCCCGCTATGTCCTTGTCCCAACAGACGGGGCCGTCCGGGGCATCACCGTTCAAGGAGCTAAAGTTTCATGCAAAACGACCAGCCGACCGCAAGCCAGCACAAGCGCCATTCGCGCCTGCTCGCCGCGGCCTCTGCGGCTGTCATTGTCGTCGTCGGCTTGGGCGCTTTCGCGCTCGCCCCCGATAAGCAGTCCAATCAGCCCGTCCCTCATTCGACTCAGGTCTTCGCCGCCAACACTGCCAAGCCGCGCGTCCAGCCCCCGCGCATGTTGGAAAACGGTGCGCCCTTCAGCTTCGCCGATCTTGTGGAGCGTGTGAGCCCCGCCGTCGTCAGCGTCACCGTCGAAGCCAAGGCCGAACCGACGGCTGCGATGGGTCAGATGCCGCAAGACATCCCCGAACCCTTCCGCCAGTTCTTCCGCAATTTCGGCGGCCAGCAAATGGCGCCGCAGAAATCCATCGGCGTCGGCTCCGGCTTCATCATCGACAAGGCCGGTTACATCGTCACCAACAACCATGTCGTCGATCATTCCTCCAAGATCACCGTCAAACTTCCCGATGGCCGCCAGTTCGAAGCCAAGCTGATCGGCACCGATCCGGCGACAGATGTGGCGCTCATCAAGGTCAAGAGCGACAAGCCGCTTCCCACTGTCGATTTCGGCGATGATCGTCAATTGCGCGTCGGCGATTGGGTGGTGGCCGTGGGCAATCCGTTCGGCCTGTCCAACACCGTCACTGCGGGCATCGTGTCGTCCATCGGCCGCGATGTCGGCAACGGCCCCTACACCGATTTCATCCAGATCGACGCGCCCATCAACCGCGGCAATTCCGGCGGTCCGACATTCGATTTGCGCGGCGAAGTCATCGGCATGAACTCGATGATCTATTCGCCCACCGGCGGCAGCGTCGGCATCGGCTTCGCGATCCCGGCCTCCACCATTCACGATGTCGTGGCGCAGCTGAAATCGCATGGTCATGTCAATCGCGGCTGGCTCGGCGTGCAGATCCAGTCGATCACGCCGGAAATGGCAGCAAGCCTCGGCTCGAAAGAGATGCAGGGCGCCATCATCGCCGAAGTCGTTCCCAATGGTCCGGCCGCCAAAGCCGGCATGCAGCAGGGCGACGTGGTGATCGCGGTCAACGGCAAGCCGGTCGAGGATTCCCGCGATCTGTCGCGCCGCGTGGCGTCGCTGATCGCAGGCTCCAAAGCCACCTTCACCGTCATGCGCGACGGCAACCGCAAGGACATCACCGCCGACATCACCTTGCGCAAGGAAGATCAGGTCGCGTCGAACCAGAAGTTCGGCGGCCCCGGTCAGGCGCCCGAAGCCAACACCAAGGCGATGGGTCTGGGCCTTGCGGCACTCACGCCCGATGCGCGCCAGCAATTCAATCTCGGCGACGACGTGAACGGCGTGCTTGTGACCAATGTCGATCCCAACAGCGATGCCGCCGACAAGGGCCTTCGCCCGGGCGACGTGTTGCGCTCGGTCGGCAACAAGCCCGTTCGTTCGCCGGCGGATGTGAAAGGCCGTGTCGCGGAAGCCCATGCGGCGGGCCGCAAGAGTGTTCTTCTTCTGGTGACCCGCGGCGGCGGGGAACGTTTCATCGCCGTCGATATTGGAGAGACGTGAGTTTGGTGTGACATGAGTTTGGCGTATCGGGCGGCGTAACAACCGCTCGGCCCCCGCGCCGGTGGCGGCCCCATCCCCCCGTTGCTGCCGGCGCGGACTTCATTTTTTGAAACAGGAGATTTCATGCGGATACTCGTCGTTGAAGACGATCTGGAAGCGCAGCGTTATCTCGTCAACGGCCTGAAGGAATCGGGCCATGTCGTTGATGACGCCGCCGATGGCGACACCGGCCTCACGCTTGCCCTGTCGCGCCCCTATGATGTGGCGGTGGTCGACCGGATGCTTCCCAAGCTCGATGGCCTGAAGCTCGTCGAGGAAATGCGCGAACACGGCAATTCCACGCCGGTACTTTTCCTGAGCGCGCTCTCCGAAGTGGACGATCGCGTGAAGGGCCTGAAATCCGGCGGCGACGATTACCTGACGAAGCCCTATGCCTTCGTCGAACTGCTCGCCCGCATCGACGCGCTGATGCGCCGCCGCAGCCCCGCCAATGTCAAAACCCGGCTGCAGGTGGGCGATCTCGAACTCGACCTTCTCACCCGTGCCGCCAATCGCGGCGTCACCCCCATCGATCTGCAGCCCCGCGAATTCCGGCTTCTGGAATACCTCATGCGCCATGCCGGCCAGGTGGTCACCCGCACCATGCTGCTCGAAAGCGTCTGGGAATATCATTTCGATCCCCAGACCAACGTGATCGACGTGCATATTTCCCGGCTGCGTGCCAAGATCGACAAGGGTTTCGAGACGCCGCTCCTGCATACGATCCGCGGGGCGGGCTACATGATCCGTGCGCGCAACTAATTTCCGAATTCCAAGGCTTCTTCGCTCTCAAGCCTTCCGGATTCTGCTGATCTATCTGGTGCTGTTCGCCGTTTCGGCGGTGGCACTGATCGCCTTCAGCTACTGGAACACGCGCCGCGCGCTCGACGCACAAACCGACCAGACCATCGAAGCTGAAATCACCGGGCTTTCCGAACAGTATCAGCGCCTCGGCCTGCGCGGGCTGGTGGACGTCATCATCAGCCGCTCGATCCATGGCGATCATGGCCTCTATCTTCTGACGGATGCCGTCCATCGCCCGCTTGCCGGCAATCTGGATGGCTGGCCGCAGGTGCAATCGCAATCCGGACATTTCATCGAATTCGATTACGAACGCCGCTTCGGCACCGAAACCGAACGCCGCCGCGCCCGCGGCCGCGCCTTTGCGCTCACCGGCGGCTTCCAACTGCTCGTCGCGCGCGACGTGCATGAGCGCTACGAAACCGTGCGCCTGTTCACCACCACATTGCCATGGACCGTCGGGCTCATGCTGCTGCTCGGTCTGATCGGCGGCGGCTTCGTCAGCCGGAACATGCTGAGCCGTCTCGATTCCATCAACCGCACCAGCGAAGACATCATCCAGGGCGATCTCTCACGCCGCGTGCCGACCACCCGCTCGAGCGACGAATTCGACGTGCTCGCCAACAATCTCAACCGCATGCTCGACCGCAACGAACGGCTGATGAAAGGCATGCGCGAGGTGACGGACTCTGTCGCCCACGATCTGCGTTCGCCGCTCAACCGTTTGCGCAACCGCCTCGAATCCGCGCTGTCCCATTCCGAAGGCGACAATGCCGAAGAACTTCAGGGCGCCATCGAAGAAACTGATCACCTGATCGGCACCTTCAACGCGTTGCTCTTGATCGCCGAAGCCGAAGCCGGTGCCGCGCGCGAAGCGATGGAGCCGATGACCTTGGCCCCCGTCGTCGAAGGCGTGGCCGAACTCTACGCGCCGCTCGCCGAAGAAAAAGGCATCAGGCTCACCGTCAAACCCGGCGGGCCCGCACCGGTCGAAGGCAACAAGAGCCTCGTCTCGCAGGCACTCGCCAACCTGGTCGACAACGCAATCAAATACACACCCGAAGGCGGCGAGGTGACGTTGTCTGCCGCCGAAACCCCTTCCGGTGTCGAACTGTCGGTGGCCGACACCGGCCCCGGCATCCCGAACGAAGATCATACCCGCGTGATGGAACGCTTCGTGCGACTCGAAGCCAGCCGCAATTCACCCGGCACCGGCCTCGGTCTTTCGCTCGTCGCCGCCGTCGCTCGTCTGCACGACGCGGTTTTCACCCTCTCCGACAACAAGCCGGGCCTGCGCGCGGCACTCCTCTTCCCCATCCGCCGCACACGCGCTGCTCCGGCGGAATAAGCACAATCTCACCTGTCATCCCGGCCAAGCGATGCGAAAGCATCGCGCAGAGCCGGGACCCATCGCGCCGTGTCTCAATGGGTCCCGGATCGCGCTTGCGCGCGTCCGGGATGACAAATTGAGTTGAATAAGAACTCATCTAAGATGTCCCTATGTCCGCTTTCCGAAACGCACCCGGCCCATTCCCCAAGCCTTACGATCCAGCCCGCGCCGTGCGCACGCTGGAAGACCTTTCGTTCGCCCCGCAAGGCGCATTCCGTTCCTTGCTCGAAAGCACCTTCGGCAATTCGCCTTATCTCGCGCGCCTCGCATTGCGCGACCGGGACTTTCTGCAAGCGCTCCCCGAAAGCGATCCCGAAACCGAACTCGCAAAACTCGAAGCGGAATGCCTCTCCGCCGCCGATGCGCCTGACATCGCCGCCGCCATGGCGATCCTGCGCCGCGCCAAACGCAAAGCGGCGCTTGCCATCGCACTCGCCGACATCGGCGGGATATGGAACGTCGAACAGGTAACCTCGGCCCTCACACGCTTTGCCGATGCCGCCGTCAAAGGCGCGCTCCGATTCGCGCTGAAAGAGGCCGCGGCCAGCGCCGGCTTCCCCGAACGCGACGGCGCAGCACTCGAATCCACCACCGGCCTCATCGTGCTGGCGATGGGAAAATACGGCGCCTACGAACTCAACTATTCCAGCGACATCGATCTCGTCATCTTCTACGACGCGCGCGTATTCCCCTTCCGCAAACGCGACGACATGCGCGCCGCAGCCGTCGACATCGTGAAGATGCTGGTCAGGCTCCTCTCCGAAACGACAGCGGATGGCTACGTCTTCCGCACGGATTTGCGCCTGCGCCCCGATGCAGGCGCCACCCAGGTTGCGATCTCAACCGATGCCGCGGAAGCCTATTACGAAGGCATGGGCCAGAACTGGGAACGCGCCGCGATGATCAAGGCGCGCGCCTGTGCCGGCGATCCCGCAACGGGCTCATGTTTCCTGAAAGCAATGGTGCCCTTCGTCTGGCGCAAGAATCTGGACTACGCTGCAATCGAAGACATCCATTCCATCAAGCGCCAGATTCACGCCCATGAAGGCCACGCCAAAATCGCCGTCGCCGGTCACAACATCAAACTCGGCCGCGGCGGCATTCGCGAGATCGAATTCTTCGCGCAAACACAACAATTGATATTGGGCGGCCGCGCGCCCGATCTGCGCCCGCGCGCCACGCTCGAAGCACTGGCCGCCTTGCGCGATCGCGGCCTGATCGCGCCGAAGACCGAAGAAGAACTGCACGAGGCCTACCTATTCCTGCGCCATCTCGAACATCGCCTGCAGATGATCGAAGACGAACAGACCCACACCGTGCCGAAAAGCGAGGAAGGTCTCGCCCACATTGCGGCCTTCGCCGGTTTCGACAGCGTGGCCGATTTCAGCAAGGCCCTCACCGCGCGGCTCGAAACCGTCACCGGCCATTACGGACGCCTGTTCGAACGCGAAGCACCGCTCGCCTCGGAAGGCGGAAGCCTCGTCTTCACCGGCGTCGAGGAAGATCCCGAAACGCTGGAAACGATCGCGAAGCTCGGCTTCAAGGACGCGCGCCATGTCTCCGCCGCAATCCGCGGCTGGCATCATGGCCGTGTCCGCGCCATGCGCAGCGCGCGCGCCCGCGAACGCCTCACCGCCTTGACGCCCGCACTTCTCGAAGCGCTCTCGAAAACCGCCGATCCCGATGCCGCTTTCGCGCAGTTCGATCATTTCCTCAGCCGCTTGCCGGCAGGCATCCAGCTTTTCTCGATGCTCCACGCCAATCCGCATCTGCTCAAACTGATCGCGGAGATCGCCGGTTCCGCGCCGCGCATCGCCACCCATCTCGCGCACTCGCCCGCCACGCTCGACGCGCTGATCGATCCCGGTTTCCTCGGCGAACTCCCGTCGCGCCGTCAGTTGGACAAGCTACTCGCCAACCAGCTCGCCACCGCGCGCGATTTCGAAGGCGCGCTCGATGCCTCCCGCCGCGTGGCGAAGGAACAGATATTCCGTGTCGGCGTGCAGATTGTCGAAGGCGTGGCCAATGCGGAAGAAGCAGGTCCAGCCTTCGCCGGCATCGCCGATGCGGTGATCGCAGCCTTGCTACCTGTCACCGAAGCCGAACTCGCCGCCGCTTCGGGCCACATCGAAGGCGGCGCTTTCAGCGTGATCGCGATGGGCAAACTTGGCGGCCGGGAGATGACAGCCTCTTCCGATCTCGATCTCATCTTCGTCTACGACGCTCCGCCCGATGCCGAAAGCACCGGCCCCAAGAAGCTCCCCGTCATCGTCTATTACGCGCGCCTCGCCCAACGCTTCATTTCCGCGCTCACCGCGCCCACCGCCGAAGGCACGCTTTACGAAGTCGACATGCGCCTGCGCCCGACCGGCAACAAAGGCCCTGTTGCGGTGAGCCTGGAATCCTTCCGCCGCTACCACGAAACCGAAAGCTGGGCGTGGGAACGCATGGCGCTCACCCGCGCCCGCATCATTGCTTCCACACGCGGCCTTGCGCCGAATATCGAGGCGATCATCAGGAAAACCCTGTGCGCCGCGACCGATCCCGACAAGCTTTTGAAAGATGCGCGCGACATGCGCGACAAGCTCGCCGCCCAATTCCCGCCGCGCACCGGCTGGGATCTGAAATTCGCGCGCGGCGGCCTGGTCGACATCGAATTCATCGCCCAATTCCTCCAACTGCGCGAAGCCGCCGGCGATGTGTTCTCGCAAAATACCATCGAAGCGCTGCAACGCCTCTCCAAACACGGCGCGCTCGCGCCGGACGATTCCGCCACCCTCATCGAAGCCGCAAAGCTGCAAGGCGATCTGCAACAGGTGGTACGCATCGCTTTGGACAAAACGCTCGACCCGCAATCGGCCTCACCGGGCCTGAAAGCCTTGCTCGCCCGCGCCGGAGAAACCGCCGACTTCGAAACGCTGGAAGAAAAACTCGCGGCAGCGCAAAGGAATGCGCGAGACGTATTCGAAAAGATTTTACCTTCCCCTTGAGGGAGGGTCGACAAAATTTCGCAGCGTCAGCGGAGAAATTTTTCGGGGAGGGGTCCAAGCCTGCGAGAGTATTGACCCCTCCCCGAAAAATCTTTCGCTGCGCTCAAGATTTGTTCGACCCTCCCTCAAGGGGAGGGTGAATCACTCTCTCGGCAAAACAATCGCCGCATCCGGCTCCCATGAGAGCGAAACATCCGCGCCCGCATGTTCCGATGTCGCCTGCGCCGCAACGGCAACCGGTGTCTTCAATCCGTCCACCGTCACCTGCAAATGGCTGCGTTCGCCCAGATAAGCCGCCGCACTCACCTTGCCCACCAACCCCGGCGCGCCCGCCCTGTGCAGCACGATCTTTTCCGGCCGCACCGCGACCAGCACGTCGCTACCCGGCGCGGTCAGTGCCACCGGCACGTTGCGCGCGCGCAATCTTCCGGCGGCACCCGCATCGATCTCCGCCACATCGCCGCCCATGCCGATAACCTTGCCTTCGAAGAAATTCATCGTGCCGATGAAATCGGCCACCTCGCGGCAATTGGGCCGTTCGTACAGCGTCACCGGATCGGCAATCTGCAACACTTCTCCGTTCGACATCACCGCAATCCGGTCCGACATCGAAAGCGCTTCTTCCTGATCGTGCGTCACGAACACGAAAGTGATGCCCACCGTTTTCTGGATTTGCCGCAGCTCGATCTGCATCGCCTCGCGCAATCGCTTGTCCAGCGCGCCCAGCGGTTCGTCCAGCAGCAGCACCTTGGGCCGGTTCACCAGCGCGCGCGCCAGCGCCACGCGCTGCCGTTGCCCGCCCGAAAGCTGGTCCGCGCGCCGTTTGCCCATTCCCGGCAGGCGGATCATCGCGAGCGCTTCTTCCACGCGCGTGGCGCGCTCGGCCCGGCTCAGGCCGGAACGCCGCAGACCGTATCCGATATTATCGGCCACATTCAGATGCGGAAAAATCGCGTAGGACTGGAACACCATGTTCGAAGGCCGCTTGTTCGGCGGCAGATCCGTCACCGGCGCTCCGTCGATATAGATCTCGCCTTCGCTGGGATATTCGAAGCCCGCGATCATCCTGAGAAGCGTCGTCTTCCCGCAGCCGGATGGACCGAGCAGCGAAAAGAATTCCCCGCGCTTGATTCCGAAATCGACGCGATCCACCGCGGTCACGCCGCCGAACCGTTTGGTGATGTTCTCGATGCGGATAAAGGCGTCGTCCACCATTGTCTCCTATGCCCCCACCGTGCGGCGTCCGCCGGTCCCCAGCCCGCGCACCCATTCGGCAATCACCACCAGCACGCATGAAGCAACCAAAATCACCGCGCCCAACGCCAGCACCACCGGCAATTTGTAAGGAAAGCGCAACTGCCCCCAGATGTAGATCGGCAACGTCGCGTCGGTGCCCGCCAGAAAATATGCGATCAGGAATTCGTCGAACGAAACGATGAACGTCAGAAGCAGGCTCGAAATGATCCCCGGCAGCACGAGCGGAAACGTCACCCGCCAGAACGTCGTCCACCCGTTCTCGCCCAGATCGAGCGAGGCTTCTTCCAGACTCTTGTCGAACCCGTCGAACCGCGACATCAACACGGTGATGGCAAACGGCGCGCAGATCAGCACATGCCCGATCATCACGCTGACAAGCGAAAGCGGCATCTTCACCGCGTTCAGCAAGATCAGAAGCGAAATACCCAGCACGATATCGGGAATGAACAGGGGTAGGCTGGTAAAGCCCAGCACCGCAGCACCTCCCGGCAGCCGGTAACGCGTCAGCGCCTTGGCCGCGAGCAATCCCAGCGCCGTCGAAACCAGAGCCACAGCCGCGCCTACCTTCAAACTGTTCCACAACGCGGTGTGCATGGCGTCGTCCGCCAGCATCTGTCCGTACCATTTGGTGGTGAAGCCCACGAGCGGGAAGGCGATGAACGCGGAATCGTTGAACGAGAACAGCGGCAGGAACAGCACCGGCACGTAAAGGAATGCGAGATAAAGCACGGCATAACCGAACAGCCAGTAATTGCGCTTGCCGCCCATCACCGCGTCCTCGAAACCGCAAGCCTGACGGCCTGTACCGAAAGCAACGTCACCAATCCCACCGCCGCCATGCTCGCCATCGCAAGTGCGGCGCCCATCGGCCAGTCGCCGATCTTGGCGAACTGCACTTCGATGACGTTGGCGATCATCACCCCGTCCGAGCCGCCCACCAGCGACGGCGTCACATAATCCCCGGTCGTCGGCACGAAGATGAGAACCGCGGCCCCAATCACGCCCGGCAAGGAAAGGGGCAGGGTGATGCGAAGAAACCGCCTGACCGGCCCATCGCCCAGATCGGCGGCGGCTTCCAGAAGCGAACGGTCGATTTTTTCCAGCGACACATAGATCGGCAAAATCGCAAACGCCGCCCAGGCATGCGCCAGCGTCACCACCACAGCCGTCGTGTTGTAGAGCAGGAACTCGAACGGCTCATGGATGATGCCCAGCGCCATCAGCCCCGAATTGATGACGCCGTTGTAGCCGAGAATGATCTTCCACGCGAAAACCCGCAGCAGGTAACTCGTCCAGAACGGAATGGTGAGCAGGATCAGCCACACGAATTTCGTCTGCGGCGAAACATAGAACGCCACGAAATATGCCATCGGATAGGCAAGCAGAACGGTGACCGCCGTCACCAGCGAGGAGATATAAAGCGAGCGGTAGAACAGTTCGCGATAAGTATCGCGCGTAAACACATCCGCATAACGGTCGAACGTGAAGTGCTTGTCGATGACAAGCCCGTCCTGTGTCCAGAAGCTGTAGAGCGCGAGCAGCAGCATGGGTGCTGCCATCGCCGCCAACATTACAAGCATCGTCGGGCTCAGAAGCGTATAGCCCCTGACCGCATCCGACCGGCGATAGAGCGAGGTGAGCCAGCGCACCAGCCCGCCCGAATACCGCCCACCGATCACATCGACTGTTGCCAAAGAACCCACTGCCCAGCCCGCAACGCCAATTGTTAGGAACCTGCCACCCCCCACGCAACAAGAGTTCCATCACGCTCGCCGAAAACAGCATGGTCCCGCCAGGCGGCCCGCGATATGTGCCTGATAAGTAAGGGTTTCCGTTCCAGCCTTCAAAACCACCCGATCACCGCTTTTTCGGCGCTTTTCTCTAAGCATCGATGTCGCAGGGACGCGTCGCTGTTCCCTTCGGCGAATCTCTCTTCCGCATAGGTTTGCCGGGAAATCGCCGCAACCCGGCGAAACGAAATGCCGCTCCGCCCGATACAACCGGCTTGCGAAACGCGGTGGTGTGCGCGACTGCCTTGAAAAATCCACACAGCCTTTTAAGTCTCGTTTGCCGGGTCGTACTGCGTCGCTGAAAATCGTGTGGCTGTGTTGCGTAGAGTTTTGAACATTTTTGGCGTGCGTTCCTTCGGCTCAAAGGCCCGTTCCGATGTCGATCACGGTCGCCTTGTCAGGCTCGGCCGGACGAGATGGCGTCGTGCGGCCCTTCTCGTGCCGTTGTTCGGCGGCCTCTATGTGGTAGCGCTTGCAGAGCAGGCCTATCAAAACCAGTCCCATCACGGCGTTCTGACTGCGATCGACGGCATGTTTGCCTCCGCCCGCGGCGACCTCGCTACCGCCAAAAACAAATTCGCCGCCGCGCTCAAAGACCCGCTCGCGCTGTTTGCCGATCGCTCGCCCGGCGCGCGCGACCCCGGCCCGCTGCACCTGACCAAGGGCGGCCCGCACGAGCGTGTTCTGGCCGCACTGCATCACCGCAAGCCGGGCCCGCTCGACAGCGGCCTGACATCGGACGGTCCTGGCGATCTCGACCTCGGACCTCAAGGCGTGCCGACGCTCTTTACCAATGACGGATTCCCCACCGGCGACGGCTCTTTTCCCGACACGCCGCCCGTCACCTTCGACCTGACGAGCCCGCCCGTTGTTAATCCGTTCGATCCCGATTTTCCCACCTACCCGCCGGGCGGCCCGAACGGGCCCAATCCACCCACCGGCCCGAATCCGCCGCCGAACGGGCCCAACCCGCCGCCGACCGGCGCACCGGAACCGGCGAGCTGGACATTGATGCTGTTCGGACTGGTAGCACCCGTCGCGGTGGAGCGCCGCCGCCGGCGAACCCGATCGGAAACGCGGCACACATGATCGGCCCCTCGCGGCATCTGGCGATCTTCGTTGCGATAGCCGTATCGTTCTTCATCCCCGAAGAGGGAATATCCCAACCGCAATCCGCCGCTGCGCGCATCCGGTATACGGCGGGACGTTATCCCGAACTCATATTGCCCGACGGACGCCATGAAGTGGTGACAAGCGTGCTCGACATCGCCGAGCCGATGCGCTTCGGCGACTACGTCTGGAATGAAACCGGCGTGCCGAAAGGTCCCGTTTGGATACGCATCGACTTGTCCCATCAACTCCTCTCCGTCTTTCGCGACGGTCAGGAAATCGGCTCCGCCGTCATTCTCTTTGGCGGCGACAAGCACGACACGCCGACGGGAAGTTTCACGGTCCTGTCGAAAGACGAACACTATTTTTCGCACGCCTACCATGCGCCCATGCCCTATGCGCTGCGCCTGACGAAGGATGGCGTGGCCATTCACGGCAGCAATGTGCGCGAAGGCTGGGCCACGCATGGCTGCATCGGCGTGCCGATGGATTTCGCGCGCCTGCTTTTCACGGTCGCGAGCAAAGGCGATGTCGTGGCCATCGTGCCGGCGAAAACGCCTGAAAAACAAGGCTGAAATCCAATTGCCTAAAATTTGAATCGTATTTGAATCTCGTTGGAATGACCTTTTTGCACATTGGTTAACCGGCTCTTTCCACGCCATCTAAACCCCGCCAACCGGAAAATCCTGCCCGACGGTAGGAGCCTTCCGGTTTTATGCGAACCCGCTTTGCATCGCGGCTTGCAGCTTGTGCGGCGATTCTGATTGCGCCTGTTTTCATGGGTGCGATGAGCCCGCTTGCGAATTTCGATCAGCGCATTCTCACGATGCACAACAGGGAACGTCTGGCGCTCGGCCTGCAACCGCTCACCTGGAATCCCGCGCTCGCGCAGTCCGCGAAAGAATGGGCCGATTATCTCGCCGCCACCGGTCGCTTCGAACACGCGCCCGAAGACGGTCCCGATGCCGAAGGCGAAAACCTCTGGGCCGGAACGCGCGGCTATTTTAGCGTCGAAGCGATGGTGAACGCCTGGGCGCGCGAAAAGCGTTATTTCAAACCCGGCGTCTTCCCCCACAACAGCACCACCGGCAATGTGGAAGACGTGGGCCATTACACCCAAATGGTCTGGCGCGGCACCAGCCAAGTCGGCTGCGCCGAATCTTCCAGCGCCCGGGAAGACATCCTCGTCTGCCGCTATGCGGAAGCCGGAAATTATGTCGGCGAGCGGCCGTTTTAGGTTTTGCCGCCGTTACAGCTCGCCGGTCGGCCGAAATTTTTCACGGGACTGTGGCCTTGGCGCCGGTCTCCGACAATCTGCCGATTACGGTTCAAGCGTTTCCCGCTCGACGGCACGGAGACCGCGCACGGCGATGGAGCGCAACTGTATTTGTCATATGAACAGATCGGACGCGCTTTGCTCAGCGCCAGCGTTTCGGCGAAGATATATCTTACGCCGGTATGTGATGTTTCAGTCGGGGGGAAGCATCTTGGAAAGCCGTTTTCTGTCGATCCGTACGAGTACATCAGGATGGCATCTTCTTAATTAGGAGTTCGCCGCAACAAATCCTTACGAAAGAGCGTGTCAGCTATGACGATCAATTTGCTTATCGACCAGTGTGGCTGGTACTGGCTGTATGATCACAAGATCGACTTGGCGTCTGAACTGCCATCTGACGAGTTCAGTATTCACATGACCCCTGAATCGGAAATGGAAATTCGTAAGGCGCCGCCTGCATTGAAGGCCTATATCGAAGACTCAATAAGCGCCTGCAATATCGATACCGACGCGTTCTTTGGTTTTGCCGATGAAACCAAGCCGGATAGTGAACAGCGGGTTAGGGGGGTTGACGAAGGCCGCTTCGCCACTGCCCAAGAAATCGCGTTCATAGAGAGTCGCAAACCTTCAACTGTGCTGAGGCCCACTGGTCTTTATAAGGGAGAGGCCGACACAGCACTTGCAGCACGGTCCTTTCATTCCGTGGTTCTGACACGGGATACAAAGAAGGCGCTTCGGGTTGCAGGTGGGGCAGGCGGGCTGATCGTGAACTTGGACGAATTCGACCGCAGTACGATTAATTTAGCTTACTTCATCAAGGCGAAAATCGTCAGCGGATGAGCCGGGGCTTGCCAATGGTTGCGAGCCGCTATGGGGAGGGTCGGCCGGGTCTGACGCTCAAAGGTTTCCCAGGGATTCCCCGATAGAAAATCGCACGACAGCCGCTGCGCCGCCGCTAGCCGGCAAGTCTCTGTCTTTGAAGGGTTTTCACTTGGAGCGGGCGAGGCGAATCGAACGCCCGACCCTAACCTTGGCAAGGTTATGCTCTACCCCTGAGCTACGCCCGCGGTCCAAGCGAGCGCGGGTTATTGCCTAGCTGGGGCCAAGATTCAATAGGCTTGTCAGGGCTATAGGGCCCGTGGCCGGAACCCGGCCGCGCGCCACACATATATAAGTGCGCGCCCCGCCAACCTGCGGTCTCTTGGCGAGGCCCGCCAACAGGCGCCCAATTCCACCCCTCACACATCGCCTCGGCGTGCGTCGAATCTTATGAGCGCCGGGCATCGGCTCCGCGCATCGAAGTTTGAGGACAATGGTCGAAAGACCGGAAACCAGGCACGAGGGCGACACCATGCGCTCTGCTGATACGGCGCCAGCCGTGTCGAGGGCGGACCGTTGGTTTGTGCGCGAAGTGTTGCCGCTAGAGGCGCAGTTGATGCAGTTCCTCCACCGCAACTGGCACAACCAGGCCGAGATCGCCGATCTCCGTCAGGAGACCTATATCCGGGTCTACGAAGCGGCGCTGAAACAGCCGCCGGAGAAGGCGCGCGAGTTTGTGTTCACCACCGCGCGCAATCTCATCATCGATCGCGTGCGCCGCGCCCGCGTGATCCCCATCGAAGCGGCGGCCGATCTCGAATTCGTCGAAGTCGCGGCAGACGATCCCGGCCCCGATCAGGTGGTGCAGGCGCGCGACGAGTTGCGCCGCATGCGCGATGCGCTCGATCAACTGCAGCCGCGCCACCGCGAGGCGATCGTCTTGGGCCGCATCGAAGGGATGTCACGCCGCGACGTCGCAAGCCGCATGGGCATCACCGAACTCACCGCCGCGCAATATCTCAAGCTCGGCATCGCGGCCCTCACCGAAATCCTCGCCCGCGCGCCGGAGAAGAAGCAATGAGCGCGCAAGGCGAAACCTTCGATCCGCTGCATCTGGAAGCCTGCGACTGGCTCGAAAAGCGCGACTTCGCCGCGTGGTCCGACGAAGATCAAACCGCGTTCGACGCCTGGATCGCGCAATCCCCCGCCCATCGCATCGCTTATCTGCGCGCCGAAGCCGGCTGGAAACGCACGGAGATGCTGGCCGCCCTTCGCCCCTTCCGCCCGGAACGCGCAACACAACCGCGCCCGCAACGAAAGACATCGTGGAAGATCGCCGCCGCCATCATCGTCTGCGGCCTCGCGGGCGCGGGCGCATGGCTCGGCCTCCAACCCAACGCGCCGCAATACACCGCCTACTCAACGGAAATCGGCGGCCACAAAACCCTCGCACTCGCAGACGGCACCAGGATCGAACTCAACACCAACACCCAAGTGCGCCTGTTGAACGGCGATCACCGCAAAGTCTGGCTCGACAGGGGCGAGGCCTATTTCCAGGTGCAACACGATGCGGCCCATCCGTTCCAGGTGATGGCCGGCAACCACAAGGTCACCGATCTCGGCACCGCCTTCTTCGTCAAACGCCACGCCGCCAACACCGAAGTGGCGCTGGTCGAAGGCTCCGCCCGTTTCGACGACACGGCGTCCGGCGATTCCCGCAGCCTCACGCTCGCCCCCGGCGACGTGGTGATCGCGAACGCGAAAACGGTTTCGTTGAGCCACAGGAAACCGGCCACGCTCACCGCCGAACTCAGCTGGCGCCACGGCGTGCTGATCTTCGAACAGATGACGCTTTCGGCAATCGCCGACGAACTCAACCGCTACAACCAAAAGAAACTCGTCATCGCAGATGCCGCCGCCGCGAAAGTGAAATTCGGCGGCACGTTTGCGACCAGCGACGTGCAAGCCATCGCCACCGCCGCACACGAAATCTTCGGCCTCAAAGTCAAAGACACCGGAACCGAATTCGTCATCTCCGCCCAAACGGGCAAGGGCAACTAAGCGCGCCGGCCACGGCGCAAACGTAAAGCAAGGGGGGCAAATGCCTGGATATTGGAAAACAAGAACCGCCGCACTCGCAAGCGCCGCCATCTGCGCGCTCGCCACGCCTGCGAATGCCACAGACTTCAACATCCCCGGCGGAGACCTGAAGTCCGCGCTCGACGCCTATTCGCGCCAGGCCGGCATCTCGCTCCTCTATCCGGTGGACGAGGTCAAAGGCATCCCCACCAAAGGCGTGCAAGGCGACCTCACATCGACGGAAGCCCTCACCAAAATCCTCAACGGCACCGGCTTTCGCATGAACCGCCACGGCGACAGCGCGGTGACCATCGTGCGCGACCCGATGAAATCGAGCGGAGTAAATATCGAACCGATGCAAATGGCGCAGGCAACACCGGCGCGTGCTGCGGTGGAGACGGTGACGGTAACATCGTCGAAACTGGGCGGAGCGGATGTGCAAAGCATTCCGATTTCGATAACCGCGCTCAGCCAGGAACAACTCACGGCAACGCAAACCGCTGGTGGCCCCGATCTGGTGAAGCAGGTACCGAACCTCACCTTCACCAAAACGAACTTTAGCGGTTATAGCATCCAGATTCGTGGCATCGGCACGCAGGCGATATCGGTGACCACCGATCCTGCGGTGGCCGTTGCGCTGAACGACATTCCGTTCATCCGCAATCATTTCTTCGAACAGGAATTCTATGACCTCAGCCAGGCGGAAGTTCTGCGCGGGCCACAAGGCACATTATACGGACGCAATGCGACCGCTGGTGTGGTCAACCTCATCACCGCTAAGCCGAGCGATCAATTCGAAGCCATGGCGAGCGGTGAAATCGGCAGTTATCACCAGCGCCGTTTCGAAGGCATGATCAACCTGCCTTTGGTCGATGATCGCCTTGACGTGCGCCTCGCTGGGGAATGGACCAAACGCCAGGGCTATTCCTTCAACGAACTTACAGATCAGCGCATCGACGGTCGCGATCTATGGTCGGGCCGTCTGTCAATCGGCTGGAAGCCCATCGAGGATATGCAGGTCAATCTGGTCTGGGAACATTTCTCCGAAGACGACGATCGTATGCGTACTGCGAAACAACTCTGCAAGACCGATCCCGGGTTGACGCAGGTGGACGGAATTCCAGTCTTTACTGGTGGCGCTGTTCAGGCATACGCGGCCGGAAACTTCCTGAGCCAAGGATGTATACCCACATCGCTTTATTCTAATGACGCATTTCAGGTTCCGAATGGGGCATCACTCCCATATTATGAGCCCCTAAATGGCAAGGGCGCGCCCATCACTGCTGCCGACTTCCGCTTCGATCCGTATGCCAGCACCGTCCAATCCCATAATCTGCGTGTTATCGAGACGACGCTCGATCCCGTCTACAAGGTCAAGAATGATATCGTCGAGCTGAATGCGGAGTACAAACTGACTCCCGCGCTCACGGTGACATCTCAAACTGGCTACGATCAGGACTTCCTGTGGTCGACCGAGGACTACAATCGTTTCAATACCGCACCGGGGGCCTTTCTTCCCTCAGCGCCGAACCAGCCTGGTTTACTTACACCCGATCCTGGTGGCCAAGGTGTTTGTACGGAAGTTTTTGGCAACTGTTTGGCGCAGGGAGATCCTTGCCCGGATCCTGGAACGAGCGGCTGTCACGCTTATGGCGTTTTTTGCGATCCGCAGTTGGGGTGTAGCAACAGATTGGTTGCACAAGATTTGTCTGAGGAGCGGGCATGGCAGGTGAGCCAGGAGTTCCGCCTGGCGTCGAATTTTTCCGGCCCATTCAACTTCAGCGTTGGGGGCAACTATCTGCATTACGAGACCGAAGAGAATTACTATGTTTTCGTCAACACCCTGACCCTGGCCACATATAGCTGGACGATCTCAACAGGCGGCCATCCTTATCAAACAGCGCCGTGGGTTCCTGGCGTTTCGGACAATTCGAATTGCATCATAGGTGGTTTCTCCAACACCAATCCCAAAGTGCCAACCAACATCGGAATCTACTCACAAAGCAATGAGTGCATGTATATCGATCCGAATCCGATCACTAACCTCAACAATCAAGGGCACAATTATTTTCTGAGTCAGAATCCTTACAACCTCAATTCTTACGCCCTGTTCGGAGAGACCTACTACAATATATTCAATGATCTGAAGCTGACCGGAGGTCTTCGCTGGACGGAAGATCAAAAGCATTTCACCGATATTCCGAGCGAGCTGTTCGTCCACGGCTACGGTTATCCGATAAGCGGCGTAGTCAACCAGCAGTGGGACCAGTTCACTGGCCGTGCGGCCGTCAACTGGACACCGAAGATAGACTTCACCGAGCAGACTCTGATCTATGGCTCCTACGGTCATGGCTATAAAGCGGGTGGTGCGAACCCGCCTGGCGCGGTCCTGCTGACGTTCACCAGTGGTGATATAACAAACCCCATCCATCCACTCACATTTAAGCCGGAGTTCATCGACGCTTTCGAATTGGGCACGAAGAATACTCTTTTGGATGGCACTCTTACTCTCAATGCGAGTGCGTTCTACTACAACTATGAGAACTATCAGATCTCAGAGATTGTCGATCGTACGGCAATAAATCTCAATTTTGATGCCCACGTAAAGGGCGCGGAGATCGAAGCCGCGTATGAACCGATTCCCGGTTTGCGTTTCAATTTCGCCGGAGGGTGGGAGGATACTGCTCTTGCGAAGGGATCGAAGGCGGTCGATTTAATGGACCGCACCGCCGGCCAGCCCGGATGGATCGTCGTAAAGCCGTTTCCGACACAAGCCTCAAACTGCATCTTGCCCACCTACGTGGTAGCCACCCTTCTTCTTCCTTTTAATCCCGGGCCTGCTGGCGTGCCAGGAGCTTGCGCAAATGCGTATAGCGACCACCTCGATCCCTATACTGGGCAAACGTACCAGTACGGAGTCGATCACGGTCTCTATCCAGAGACTGTTATAGGTGAAAATACAGGGCAAAACGGCCTCAGTGTGTCCTATCCTGGTTTCGATCCATCGACGGCGCCCAACAACGGTGCTGGTTTCGACAAGAATCTGAGTGGCAATGAACTTCCCAACGCTCCACCGTTCACGGTTTCCGCCGGGGCACAGTACACCATGCCGCTCACCACCGATTGGGCTGGCACACTGCGCGCGGATTACTACTGGCAGGATTATTCCTGGGCGCGCGTCTTCAACGACAATCCCTATGACCGGCTGCGCGGTTATACCAATGTCAATCTGACTCTGATCTTCACCAGCCAGAACGGCTGGCAGGTGATGCTCTACGACAAAAATATCTTCAACACGACGGATATCACCGGCGCATTCCTGAACAGCGACGACAGCGGGTTGACGACCAATGTCTTCCTGACCGATCCGAAATTGATCGGCATTCGCGTCACCAAGAATTGGTAAGGGGGAACCAATGAGCGAACTTATTCAAATACGTACGCACACTAATATCCGTTTTCACCTGCTTGCCACCGTCTCGATGCTGTCGTTGCTGACGGCGGCGGCATCGCAGGCCAAAGCCGAGGATGCTGATCGCCCAACCGTCTGGATCGAGTTGGGCGCACAGCTTGATAGCCTGAGCGCCGGTGACGAGGCCTTCGCGCCGAGCCTGCTCGACGCCAGGCCATCCATGTTCTCGCCGTCGCAATCTTTCGAACATGCCCCGCGCCGAAGTTTCGGCGCGAACGGCGCGGTGTCGTTCCAGCCGGAGAATTCAAGTTGGGTCTTCTCGGCTTCTGTACGATATGGCCGTTCGAACAGCAATAAACACGTCCATCAGCAGACATACCCCGATTATTATCACGCCATCCACACGTCGGTCTTTCCACAATCAAAACCCCCGCGCGCGGCAAATTTCGCTGATACGCTAATTCGCAACAGCGAGTCGCACACGGTTCTTGATTTCAATGTGGGGAAGGATGTTGGCCTTGGATTGTTTGGCAACGCCAAAGGCTCATCGATTTTCAATCTGGGTGTACGTTATGCGCAGTTCAGCAGCCGGTCGAACATCGCGATACGGTCAATACCCGATTGGCATTTCGGAATCCAATACTTTGAGACTTACGGTTACACCTACAAGTTTCTCGATCAGCCGTATCATAGTAATGCTGCCTCACTTCTTGCAGATCGCAGTTTCCACGGTATAGGCCCGTCACTGTCATGGAAAGCATCGGCGCCAGTGGTCGGAAATTCTGATCATGGTGAGTTGACGTTTGATTGGGGTTTGAACGGGGCCGTGCTTTTCGGACGGCAAAGAGCGCAGATCGAGCATCAGCAGACGCAGAGGTACTATAACGGAATTATTATTCCGTTTGATCCCTATAAAAAGCTGATCACAGTTTACCAACACGCCACGCCACACACGCGGTCTCATTCTGTCGCCGTTCCCAACCTCGGCGGCTTCGCGGGGCTTTCGATGAAGTATGGCGCCGCCAAAGTCAGCTTTGGCTACCGCGCCGATTTTTTCTTTGGGGCAATGGACGGCGGCATCGACGTACGCAAAACGTATGATCGCAACTTCCATGGCCCATATGCCACGATCAGTATCGGTCTTGGAGGCTGAGGGTCTGACCAAGGTGAGCGCAGGCGGCGGAGCGATCCGCCGCCTTTTCTTTTGGTTCCATTGGCCAGATTCCTGATGTAGAATTATTTTCCTTTATAGGCCTTGAAACCAGAAATCACTTGATCTATATTCCTTTCTGGAACAAAGAAAGGTCTCAAAGCCCCAGATTACCGGCCGCCTCCGGAAGGCAGCCATAGAGGTCGCGAATGAAAATACAGGGCAGGGCGCGAAGCTCGCGCGCGCCTGCGCAGGAGGGGAGGACCCGAGGGTTTGGCGGCTGGGCCGCAGGCCTTTCGGGGAACCGGCCCGTCCGCAACGCCCGCAGCAGGAGTGTAGGTGCGGAAGGCAAAGGCGCGTGATGGCGCCGGCTTCTCCGCCGGCCGTGGCTTCGGGCAAAAGGGCAGGCGCTCGCGCCGGAACAATTCCGCGCAAGACCTGCCCTTTTGCCGTTCTGCGCCCTGGCGGGCTTCGGGCGGCGGGCCGTCCTGTCACCGGAACCCCACAGACCGAGGGTTGACCTGTCACCCGAAGCCTCGGCGCAGGGTGACTGTTGGGGGGCAGGGGGTGTAATACCCCGCTGAACCGCACTGCTTCGGGTCTGTTTCCGCGTCATGCACTGGCTTCATCTCTTAGGCGATTTCGCCGCCGTGCTCGGCCTTTTCGGGGCGATCTATGCCCTGATTGCCTCGGCGGCGGCCGCGCGCGCGCTGAAGTCGCCCGCCGCGGAGCCCATGAGCTTTCCCTCCGTCACGCTGCTCAAGCCGCTGCACAGCGATGAGCCGATGCTCGCCGAAAATCTGGAGAGCTTCTTCGCGCAGGATTATCCCGCCCCCGTGCAGATCGTCTTCGGCGTGCAGAACGCCGCCGATCCCGCCATCGCCGTGGTGCGCGCGCTGCAGGCCAAACATCCCGAACGCGATATGGATCTGGTGATCGATGCGCGCCTGTTCGGCGCCAATCGCAAGATCTCCAATCTGATAAACATGTTCCCCCGCGCCCGCCACGACGTGCTGATTTTATCGGACAGCGACATCTCCGTGCCGCGCCACTGGCTGCAAACGGTGATCGGCACCTTGCAACAACCCGGCGTCGGCGCGGTGACGTGTCTGTACATCGGCAAGCCGCTGGGCACCTTGTGGTCCAAGCTCGCTGCCATGGGCATTTCGTATCAGTTCATGCCCAACGTCGTCGTCGGCACGCAGGCAAGCCTTGCCGCGCCCTGTTTCGGCTCCACCATCGCCTTCACGCGGAAGACACTGGAAGAGATCGGCGGCTTCCACGCCTTCACGGGCTTCCTCGCCGACGATTATGAGATCGGCCGCGCCGTCCGCGAAAAGGGTTACACGCTGGCGCTGCCCCACATCGTGGTCGATCACATCTGTTCGGAAAAAAGCCTCGGCGAATTGATCCGCCACGAGTTGCGCTGGAACCGCACCATCCGCAGCATCAACCTGTCGGGCCATATCGGCAGCGGTGCCATTCACGCGCTTCCACTGGCGTTCGTTGCCGCCTTGCTGCTCGGCTTCAACCCGCTGTCCCTCGTTGTCCTCGCTGCCGCCCTTCTGGCCCGCGCCGTCCTCAAATGGCGCGTCGATGGCCTGGTCGGCGCCAAGGCCGGCCCGCTCTGGCTTTTGCCGCTCAGGGACGCCATATCCTTCTTCGTGTTTCTCGGTTCTCTGTTCGGCTCGTCAATCCATTGGCGCGGCGAACGGTTCGATATGCATGCCAGCGGCGGTTTCTCGCAATCTGAGGTTTCGTGATGTTGAAGACGCTTTTTCTCCAGGCTCCCTCTTTCGATGGCTTCGATGGCGGCGCGGGTTCGCGCTACCAGGCCAAACGCGAAATCAAATCCTTCTGGTATCCCACCTGGCTCGCCCAGCCGGCAGCGCTGGTGGAGAATTCCAAACTGATCGACGCCCCGCCGCACAAAACCTCGCTCGCCGAAGTCGTCGCGCAAGCCAAAGGTTTCGATCTCGTCGTGGCGCACACCTCCGTTCCGTCGTTCAAGTCGGATGTGAAGGTGATCGAAGCGTTGAAAGCCGCCAACCCAAATCTGAAGGCCGGCCTGATTGGCGCCAAGGTCGCGGTGAACGCCGAAGGTTCGCTGCGTGAAGGTGCTGCGATCGATTTCGTCGCCCGCAACGAATTCGATTTCACGATCAAGGATGTCGCGGACGAAATCCCGTGGGGCGAAATCAAGGGCATTTCCTATCGCAACAAGCAGGGCGTGATCGTTCATAACGAAGATCGCCCGATGATCGAGAATATGGATAGCCTTCCCTGGGTCACGCCCGTTTATAAGCGCGACCTGGTGATGGAAAACTATTTCATCGGCTACCTGAAGCACCCGTATATCTCGATCTATACCGGCCGCGGCTGCAAGTCGCGCTGCACCTTCTGCCTGTGGCCGCAAACGGTGGGCGGACACAACTATCGCACACGTTCGGTCCAGCATGTGGTGGATGAGATCAAATGGGCGATGAAGGCGTTCCCGCAAACCAAGGAATTCTTCTTCGACGACGACACCTTCACCGACAACCTGCCGCGCGCCGAAGCCATTGCGAAAGAACTGGGCAAGCTCGGCGTCACCTGGTCGTGCAATGCCAAGGCCAACGTCCCCTATGAATCATTGAAAAAGCTGCGCGATGGCGGTCTGCGTCTGCTGCTCGTCGGCTATGAATCCGGCAACCAGCAGATCCTTCACAATATCAAGAAGGGCATGCGCATCGAAGTCGCCGAAAAGTTCACCCGCGATTGCCACGAACTCGGCATCACGATCCACGGCACGTTCATTCTGGGCCTGCCGGGCGAAAGCAGGGAAACGATCCGCGAAACGGTGGAATTCGCCAAGCGCATCAACCCGCATACCATTCAGGTGTCGCTGGCTGCACCCTATCCCGGCACGTTCCTTTACAATCAGGCGGTGCAGAACGGCTGGCTCGATGCGGCGAACGCAGAGCTGGTCGATGACAGCGGTATCCAGATCGCGCCGTTGCACTATCCCCATCTCAGCCACAACGAGATCTTCACCTCGCTGGAATCGTTCTACAAAGAGTTTTACTTCCGCCCCAGCAAGATCGCCTCTATCGTCGGCGAGATGCTCTCCTCCAGCCAGATGATGAAGCGCCGCCTGCGCGAAGGCGTTGAATTCTTCCAGTTCCTGAGGGAGCGCCGGGAACACGCCGCTTGAAGCAACTGGTCGTCACCGCCGACGATTTCGGGGCGGCCCGTGAAGTGAACGAGGCGATCGAGATTGCGCACACGCGCGGCATTCTCACGGCCGCGAGCCTGATGGTGGCAGCACCCGCCGCGAGCGAAGCGGTGGCATTGGCCAAACGCATTTCCTCGTTGCGCGTCGGCCTTCATGTCGTGCTGGTGGAAGGCAAGCCCGTGTTGCCGCCGTCGCAAGTCCCCGATCTGGTCGATTCGACCGGTCACTTCCGAACCGATATGGCGGCGAGCGGCGCAAAGATGTTTTTCTTCCCCAGCGTCCGCCGTCAGCTCGCCCGCGAGATCGAAGCCCAATTCGAAGCCTTCCGCGCCAGCGGCCTTCCCCTCGATCACGTCAACGCGCACAAGCATTTTCACCTGCATCCCACCATCGCTTCGGAAATCCTGCGCATCGGCAAGAACTTCGGTATGCGCGCGCTCAGGGTTCCGCGCGAGCCGCGCAATGTGTTGGCGGAAATCGAACCGCAACCGGCCGATCCTGTCACCGTAATCACCGCGCCATGGTCGGCGCTTCTTGCCCGTCGGCTGAAAGCGAACAGCGTCGTCTCCCCAGATCAGGTGTTCGGCCTGCGCTGGTCCGGTGCGATGACCGCGAGCCGCGTCCACGCCTTGCTTGATCGCCTGCCGAACGGATTGACCGAAATCTACTTGCACCCCGCGACCGGTCCCTATGCTGGCTCCGCACCGGGTTACCGCTATGCCGAGGAACTGGCCGCTCTGACCGATAGTGGGGTGATCCAGGCCGCGAACCGTCCGCAGGTTGCCCGCGGCGGTCTCGCCGATTTCGCCTGACTTATCGAACGCCGCCCAGCATGGGTTATATTAGGGAAGCAACAGAGGTTCGTGCCGCCGTGACACCCCACCCCCTCCCCCCCTCGAAAAATCGCCAAATAAATAGATGTGGTTTGGACATGCCGGACCTACTACAGGTGGTGTCATGACCGTTGCGGCCCTTATTCTGCCGGATCTCACCATCCCCGTCCCCCCCATTCCCGGCGGCCCCATCAAACTCGGCAGCGACGAACACAAGGCCCTTTTCTGCAAAACCCTGCTCACGACCTTCGATCCCTATCGCCCCGCCGTGATCGACTGGCCAAAACTCACCCCCGACACGCAGGATAAGATCACCTCGCTGCCCATCTGGGACATCGCCGTGCAGACCGAAGGCAAGGCAGGCCTGCGCGTGGCCACATATGGCGATCTCATCAAGGATCCGCTGCTGAAGCGCGCGACAGAACTCAACGCCTATGAAGAACGCCGCCACAAACATGTGCTGCATCACATGGTACAGGCGTATGGGATCAAGCTTGAACCCGAACCTGAATACGTTGTGCCGAAGGATGCCGAATGGGCGTTCATGGTGACGGGCTATAGCGAATGTATCGACAGCTTCTTTGCGTTCGGTCTGTTTGAAACGGCCAAGCAGTCCGGTTTCTTCCCACCCGAACTCGTCGACACTTTCGAGCCGGTGATGCGTGAAGAGGGCCGTCACATTCTTTTTTTCGTCAACTGGGTCGCCTGGCATCGCCGCAACATGCCGCTATGGCGCAGGCCGTGGTTCGCGTTGAAGATCGCAGCCGTATGGGCGTTTCTCGTGTGGGAGCGCATCGGCATCGCGGGCGACCTCGACGGCGGCGGAAAGAACCAGGACAACAACTTCACCGTCAACGGCGCAAAGGATTTGGGCGTCGAAATTACGATTCCGCAATTGATGGACACTTGCCTGGCCGAAAACGATCGCCGTCTCGGCATCTACGACAAGCGTCTGCTGCGCCCCATGTTCGTGCCGCGCATGGTGCGGTTTGCCCGCAAATTCATGCGCGCGCCCAAACCTACTGCTGCGTAATGGCCGATCGCGTTGTCGTCACCGGTGCATCAGGATTCGTCGGCTCGGCGGTTGTCCGCGCCGCCGTCGCGCGCGGTTTCGACGTTCGGGCGACTGTGCGCTCTACCAGTCCCCGCGCGAACGTAAGTGACATAGGCTGCGAAATCGTCGAAGCCGACATGCGTGATCGCACATCGA